>Ga0210247_101843_pt1 | contig 15091 bp, 12 predicted proteins | sample ChrtobMetP3_16mM_FD_155449 | JGI IMG/M metagenome (GOLD analysis project Ga0210247, IMG submission 155449) | Chrysochromulina tobin associated microbial communities from unialgal haptophyte culture, Seattle, Washington, United States - P3_16mM | ecosystem: Host-associated > Algae > Haptophytes >...
GCGGAGAGACCCCATACCCAGGGCTCTCCGTATCCCCCCCGATCTGGTTCCATGATGGAGACCGTCCCTGTGACCTGGCACCTTCACGTTGAGTTCACAGCTGCGTAACTTTGGGCGTCACGCAGCAGTAAACTTGGTCGCGTAGGTTGGTGATTGCAGGTTCATCAAACTACACAAAGGCAGCCTGGTGAGCGCGACAACCCAAGATCGAAGATCCAGCCCAAATACGACCCCAAGACCCTGCGGGCTGAACGTTCCCCCGAAGCCCGATTGAGCCATCGGGTAGAATTTGCGCCTCAATTGAGGAGCCGATGCAACCGGTTAAGCGCCCGTCCGATAGGCGACGCGATGGCCTCGGTTCCGACAAGCGCATCCCCAGGCTGCAGGTTAACCCCGGGCGTTGGCATAGCCACTGGCGCGGGTTCCTCATGTTCCTCCTCGACATCCTCGTCCTCCTCGTCGTCCTCGACCTCGCCATCACTGCCCTCGGGGGGCGCCGTCGCCCAGCACGCGACCACTGGAACGACGGGCTCGGGCGCCTGGACCATCTTCGGGAAGATGTTGAACACATCCCCCAGGTTGAAGCGAGAGTAGCGAGACGCGTTGCCCGGCTTCCAGCCTCCGTGGGCCTCTGCCAACTCCGCGTTATCCGCCGACGCGCGGTTCCAGCCCTCGACGCGCACGCCATGGTAGCCAAAGTCCGTATCATCCGGCGACACCCGGGCGAGCATAACCTTGAGGTCCTTCATTGCCGCGGAGTAGGTGTAGGGCCGAGTTCTGTCCTTCGCCATGAAGAAAGAGGAATCCGCGTCCCTTGGGCCCGTGTAAAAACGCATGAGAGCCGCGTACCATTTAAAGGGACTGAGCTCATGTCCGGGCGCATCCCCGATGTAGGAGAAGTCGTTACCACCCTTGGCCGCCCCGCCTCGTGCCACTTCGAGTCGATGATCTCCACGTGCTTCCGGGCGTTCGATACGGCGATCCTGCTTGATAGCCTTGAAGCGGATCGCGAGAACGTATGCACCGGCGACGAGCTGGATAGCGATGTCACGCACCATCCAATGCTTGTCGGGGTCCCACCGATCCTTGCCCGTGAAGGTCTTCGGGCAGGGGCACTCGGAGCGGGAAAAGGTGCCCAGCAAAATGATGAGGAAGAACGCAAATTGGACCTCCCAAAACTCGTCCATGTCCACCGTCGCGAGCATGGCCAGAATGAGGCGCATCGGGAGGGCCCGTCTAGGCTCGTGCGGAACGTGTGCACGTACGCGAACGCTCACCATAAAGTCGTGCCAGTGCATCACGCCGAACACGGGGTCCGCCTGGTGCTCGAGTTTCATCTTCCACCGGAGGCCCCACACGTACGTCTGGATCGAGTCCGCCACCAACTTCTTGTTCTCGAGCATACGGAGCACAAAGGTGGCCAACTTGCCTGCCCGCTCCGGGTCGTCCGTCAGGATGATCTCGGGCCATCCGAACTCCACCGTGAGGGGCTTCCAATACTTCTCGAAGGCGATGACGACCTTGCCCATCGACTTGACCGCCAGCCGATTGCCCATGAGCTCGTCCATGAGAGGCAAGTACTCAGCCGGCAGGCCGTCGTAGAGGATCGCCCGCGGGTACGGCACCGAGGCTTGTTGCGCCGAGTAGCCATCACGAGCAGGCATCGCCAAGCCGCAACCGAGCAGCGACGCAAGGACTGCGGTTTTGAGCCCCGAGCCTCGCCGTCCGCGGCGCACGGCCTTATGCCCCCCACGCGCCGCAATAAAGCCCGGGATTTTGGGGCCCGAAGGGGTTTTCTCCGGGATCTTTTCTGGGACGAACGCCAGGTTTCGGAGGTAAGCCCGCGCTAAAGGGCCGTAGGTGCACATGCGAAAGGGCTCAAAGCCGTCGTCGTGCTCCTGCTCCCGTATGGCGCGAGTGTTTGTTACATAACACTCCCAGAACTGACGCGCATCGATATTCGAAAGCGCCGACAGGAGACCGTCGGCACATTCTCGGAGCATGCCGCAGAGACCGGCAATACTTCACTCGCCGAATAGAGCAGCATCAGCCCGCGCGCGGGCGGCATACGAACCGCATACCCGGGTGCCTATAAGGCTTTCCCCTGGGCATTCCCTTTCCCCCAAACGGCGGAGAGACCCCATACCCAGGGCTCTCCGTATCCCCCCCGATCTGGTTCCATGATGGAGACCGTCCCTGTGACCTGGCACCTTCACGTTGAGTTCACAGCTGCGTAACTTTGGGCGTCACGCAGCATTCTTTGAGGCTGAGGTGGAGCGTTCACGCGGGTTGTTCTGAGCTCATCACCACGAAAACCACGGTGAGCATTCACACGGGGCACGGCACTGGCACGGCAAATGCACGAGCCGATCTTCCTCCTGCTCGCTTATGCTCGAGCGTGCCTCCTGCTCACACTGCTGCTCCCTCTCGCAACGTGCCAGCCGACGTCCGATCCCGTTGTGATCGACGCCTCTGGGCGGCTCGTACTCAGCCGCGCCGTCGAGGAGGGCGAGACGATCATCCGGGTGCCCCGTGAAGCGGTTCTGAGCAAGGACAGCGCGCAGGATGGCTCGCTGCTCGCATACCTCGACCCGTTCGAAGGCCCTGCTCCGCGTGGTCTGCCTCATTGGGCGGCGCTACCCGACGAATTCGTGATGATGCTGCAGCTGGCGCTCCACTCTCGGGATGCGGCCGCGGTCCGAGAGGCGACCGGTGCCGAGGGCTCTCAGCCTCCTTGGTCGGCATGGCTCGAGCAGTTTGGACGGCAGGCGAACGGCACGATGCACTGGTCAGCGGTGCAACGTGAGTGGCTCGAAGGTTCACAGGTGCTCCGGCACGAGGCCGAGCACGCTCGCCGTCTCGCGTGGCAGCTCGACACGCTTCTGCCGCCTCTACTGGCCCATGATCCCGCGTACTTCCGATCCAACTATACCAACGGGCCCTTCTCGCACGCGTCGATGCGCGAGTTGGCGCACGTGGTGACCGCGCATGCGCTCGTGCTACCCGAGACCCGTCGCCCTGTGCTGCTGCCGCTGCCATCCCTACCTATCGAGCATGGCGGAGGCGCCGTGGTGAGCTTCAACGTGACCAGCGGGGGAGTTGAGTTGCGTGCGGTGCGTGCGCTCGGCGCGGGGGCGGCGGTGGTGGTGGAGGCGAGCGGATACGAGCAGCCCGCGCTCATGGTGCGTCAAGGCCACCCGGGCGTCACGCCTCGCCAATGTGCCTCAAGCTCCATATCCGCGGCGATGGTGGACGCCGTGTTGGGCGGTACGAGGCCCGGCGTCCTCGAGCTCTGAGATGATTGCATCTTGATTGCGTCTTGATTGCGTCTTGATTGCGTCTTGATTGCGATCCGGCGTCTTCGAGCTCTCTCCCTGAGATGATTGCATCTTGAATGCATCTTGAATGCATCTTGATTGCGTATTGATTGCGTCTTGAGTGCGTATTGAGTGCGTCTTGAGTGCGTCTTGATTGCGTCTTGAGTGCGTCTTGATTGCGACTTGATTGCGTCTTGATTGCGACTTGAGTGCGTCTTGAGTGCGTATTGAGTGCGTATTGATTGCGTATTGAGTGCGTCGGAGGACTTCCTCCTCAGGTACGGGATCCGTCGTCCTCGAACTCTCCCTCAGCGAGGGGGATGCGCTGCTGGACCTGAAGCAAGTGATGCTAGGCAAATTCGGATTGCGGCCAGTGGACGAGCCCTTCCGTGTGCGCTCGGGGGCGCCACCGCCCGCGCACCTGATGGCGTTCGCCCGCATGATCGTGCTCCAGGAGCATGAGCTGCCTTTACTGCCGCTGGACAAGCTGCCCGAGCGCCCCCTGGGCGCCTCGAATGAAGATCACGCGTTTCGCCATTTGGCGGTGCGTATCGAGGCCATGCTCGGCTCGTACCCGACGACCGTCGAGGAAGACGAGTACGCTCTCGAGGTCTCCAAAGCGCCCGCAACGGCGCCGAGCCACCGTAGCTCGCGCCGCGACGCCGCGCTCGCGGCCGTGATGACCGAAAAGCAGCTGCTGCTCTCCTTATTAGGCACGCTCAACCGCGAGCTGCATGAGTACTTACGCTCGGTCCCAACGCCGCTGCCCGGGCCGGCGCGCAGGTCAGCGCCCGGGACAGCGCCGAGCCTGACCGCTGACGGCAGGCGCAGCGCATTGGAGGATGGACGAGCAGCGCCGCCGCCAAGGCGGAGCCGACGGCGGAACAAGAAGCGCCAACGCATTTGACCTCACGCTGGCAAGGATTTATCATGACATCTTCGGCCGTTCTGCTCGGAGTTCGGAGAGGCCACCGTCGCGTTAGTCGCGGAGCAGCACGTGCTGGGAGAGCTCATGCGGGCTGGCGCGGCAGAGGGAGAGGCCGGTTCAGACTAGTCAAATAGATAGTCACAGTACACCTACCTACACTATTTCAAAACCTCTCTGGAGGATTAGGGACGCCTTGGCTACAAATTCAGCGTCAGCTTGTTGAGATCGGAGACGTCAAACATCTGACAGAAGATGTCGAAGGTGCAGCCAGTGGGAAAGCGCTTCAGGTAAGTGTCCGTGATCTCTTGCAGATCATGATCGTCGATCGCCCTCCCCAGCATCATCCGCAGCAGCTGGAACATCTCGGGCGACTGAAGCTGCCCGGTTCCGTCCATGTCGAACAGATCGAAGGTGAAGCGCAGCTTCTCATCGAGCGTCGACCTCACGCTCAAGGCCCGCATCGCGGTCACAAACTCCACAAAGGAGATCTTTCCCGATCGATCCAGATTGTGCAGCTCAAGGACTCGTTCAATGAGCGGGTGCACGCAGATGGATGGGTGGTCTTTGAGATCATCGATGTCTGCGCGAAGCACCTCCTTGCCCTCTGCACCGAGTGTCTTGGTCTCGTACGGTGCGTAAATTTGAAACAGAGCATTGGTGTTTTCCTTTGGAAAGCCTGTGGCCTGCTCGATGGCACGGTACTCTTCGTCTGTGATCTGCCGCGTCACCGGCTTGATCTCACGACTGCCTCCCTTATTCTTGGGCGGCATTGGCCGTCAGGGTCGCGCGGGCCTCAGGAGGGGGGGAGCGTTCCTATGAATGAATTTAGCTATGAATGAAAGTTGTTAGCACCCGAACATACGAAAGTACACTTACGGCAACTCGCCCTGCTTCTTCTGTACTGCCCCGCGCCGCTCTGTGAAGACAAGTCACTTCATATGCGCGACGCCTCGTGTGTGTGCGCGGACCTCAATGTGCTTGCGTATCGTCCATCGCTCCATTCTTGTCGCGCTCGCGAGCGGCTCTGAACACTGCCAGAATGCAGTGTCCCTCGCCGGTGGCGGCTCCAGCGGCTGGATCGGCGTCGACGACCCCAACGGGTGGGGCGACTTCTTTAGCAGCCTCGTGTTCGGCCTGCATGCGGTGTTGCGCACAAACGTCACTCTACTCTTCCTGGATGGCTTCTTTTGGCAAGGCGCAGGGCAGTGGCCGTGGTCGCTGTTGCCCTTCCCGAAAGCGTCCAGTGCAGTACCGTTGCTCGCGAAAATGCGTCAGCGTGGCTTCTCTTCGGGGAGCGAGACGATCATCGACACGCTGCCAGATCGTCTATCAAGTAGGAGGATTGATACTCCGCAAGAGCTCAATGGCCTCGGCGTCAAACTGCACGAGTACTTGAAAGCTGCAGCGCGGTCTTGTGGCCGCTGGTACCGGGTGAACACCGGGCAGCGCTCGTGTGGAGGGGGCCACTATTGTCATGCCCATCTGCCTGGTGCTTGGGAGCATGCAACCACTTCCACCTTGTTCATCAACGCACTTGCGAACAGCAAGACACTCGGAGCATATCGGAGCACGCAGCAAAGGCGGCGCGAGCAGAGTGAGCCAGCTCTCGTCGTCTGGCAGCTCCGAGGCTCCTTTGGAAGGCCACGTGCTCAACGTGCCCTCGAGAGAATGGTGCAGAAGATCAATGAGTCGATACTGGTCCCGGGGCTGGCTAAGCGCGGAGCCACTCACTTGGTCATCGCCCCTGCGGGAGACGCGAACACGAATCGCACCGTGCTTTTTGGCCACGTTTTACAGCACTGGCTCCCGGCCCATGCCGAGCAGCTGTTCCTCACAATGGCAACAGCAGACGTCCTGATCACGTTTGGCTCGGCCGCGGGCATGGGTGCAGCGACAGTCGCCGCAACGGGCGAGCAGCTTCATCTCTTCCTGCCTCCAAAGGAAGTACAGAGCCGAAACAAAATCATGTTGCGTGCAGACACCGCGTTCCAAACCTTCTTCGTGTCGCGTAACTGCGTGCCTTGTGACGCCAGCGGCACGCCATTCGAGGAGTATGCGGAGAAGCTCGCTGAGATGCTATCGGCCATAGATGCACGTCGTGTCGCATCCAGTGAGGTTGCGACTCGTCACTTCGAAAGTTGGTTGCGCGAGACTGAGCTCTGGGCGCACAATGGCATGCCCGGTGCCGATGGCGGCGCCGAGGGCAGCGCAGATGGCGGCGCCAAGGGCGCCGCTGATGGATCCATGGCGCCGTGCAGAAACCTCTGCACGGCCTGCGCCTCGCGCTACGACACTCAACGCACCAAGCCTAGAGCAAAGTTCGATATACTCACGGACTCGACGAGCACACACGCAGACGAGTTGCCAACGTTTTACCTTCACGACCAAGGCGCCTTTGGTAACTTTACCCGTGGCGTAGCAGCTGAGTGGGCGGAGCTGCTCGCCGGCGAGCCACCAGACACCGCCCTTCCGGTGCTCGACAAGGCGGCGACCGCCGCTCTCAAGCGCGCGGCCAGCGCCGGGAAGGGTGCGCTGGGGCCGCATGCCATGTACCGCGCCGCGCGCTTTCGCAACCTCGAGAGCGCGGCGACTGCAAGCGGGTGGGGGCAGTACCTCGTTGACCTGCCACTGCTCAAGGCGCTAGCTCGACACCCTCGCCGCATCCGCGACGACCCTTCACGTGCCCAGCTGCACATCCTGGGTGTAGCGCCGCTGGCATCCCTCGTGCTCGCCGACGGATTACACGGCAACGTACAAGAGCATTCTAGACGCATGGTGGCCGCCGCCAAGGAGCTCGCTCAGCTCCCACACTACGGCTGCGACCAGCTAAACCGGCCATGCGACGGTGAGGCGCCCATCATCGTCCTCGTGCCGGGCGAATATATTGGGGTGCTCGGTGTGGAGTTCCAGAACATGCTGCTGCGACGGCGACGGCCTGTACTTGCGGTGAATGACCAGTCGCTCGCGTGGTGCTGCAACAATGGGATGGCGAAGAATGTGCCTGTGCGGCATCTGGTCGAGACCGGCATCGTGCTTCCGTACCGCTCGCACGCATTCGCCTACTCGGCATTCCATCGCGTGCGACGTGGCCTGATGTTCCACGGTCGCCAATTCACCTTCGACTTCGGCTTGCGCAAGCGCATGGTCGAGGCGATGCAGGCGGTAGCAGCAGGCATGGGCTCGCACAAGGATGGCAAGGGGCCCGCACCCGCGCCGGTAGACTTGCGCACGAGCTCCAAACCTTCAGTAGCGGGCACTATGCACGGCCCTGGACAGGGGCGCATGGAAAGGAGCGCGTTGGCGGCCGCGATCATCGAGAACTATGTGGAGTCCGGCCGTGCGTATCGTTCGGCATCCATGTGCATGTCGCCGTCGGGCGACGTGATCACCTCCCGTCGGGTCTTTGATGCGTTGTCGGCGGGCTGTGTGCCGGTGCTTGTGCGCGCCTCGTACATCATCAAGAGGGAGAATCAATTCGCCTCGCAGCCGCGCGACCATACCTTCTACAGCTCGCTACCATTCAGCAGGTCTATCGATTGGGAGGCCGTCACGCTGCGCTTTGTGCCCGACAGTAAGATGATGCGCCCACAGCCATGCACAAAGGGCGACGCCACGTGGCTTCAAGCGTGGCATCATCAGCTCAACGTTTCGGACTTCTCGCTTGGGCACGGCGCCTCTATCCGCGAGCGTGGCTATGCGGCGTATCGGGCGCACTTGGACTATGAGCGCAACCCGATGGGCATCGCCAGCGCGCTGCTGCGGGAAGCTGCGGACCGGATTGGATCGCCAATCGTGCGTGACATTGGGAACGTCTGAGCGATGATCTGAGCAAACATTTGCCGCGCTACATTGTGAGGCAAGATGAATCCATTAATGCTGGTCGAGATTGGAGATACGATAACGGAAGAACGGAACGTACTACATGACGATGATCCACGATGGTACCAACGTGCCCAATGTAGGGCGAGATTTAATGATGTTTACGTGTCGGTAGCACGGCAAAAGGTACGATAGCCTAGCCCTTCCCAATAAGAAACTTCAAATAAGTTATAGCGAATAGTTGCAAGAGGAGGGCACCGCTTTGCGGCACTGTGTGCCGCCGCCGACGCGGCGCCGCTGTGGGCCCTATGGCTATGCCGTGCGGTCCGATGGGCCGAGCGGGACCGTCGAGTCGTTTGCTTTAAATGCTTCAATATGCAAGTGGGTACATGCCCAGGGCTACATGGTACATGCGCGTATACGTCACCCGCCGACAATAGATGCAAGATGGAGCGCAGGGATACCGCAGCACTACAGCAGCACCAGCAGGGATCGGATCACGGATGCTTCGGATGGTTTGGGTTAACATGGTCTCATGCGCCATGGTCCCTGGAGTTACATGCAGGATGATCTGGAATGGACTAAAGAAAAAGGCCCCAACCCTACACCTGTTTGGGAATTGAATGGTTGACCCAAGGGGGAGTGGTCTACTATTTTTCATGTTTATAAGGCCCCAACCCTACACCTGTTTGGGAATTGAATGTACTGTGACGTGAAGAAGGGGTGACGGCGGGGTGTGCCGCGCGTCGGGCTCGCGCGCCGTAGAAGGTTGTAGGTTCAAGTTAGCGACTAGCAGTGGGCCACCGGCCGCTGACGAGCGGAGTGAGAGCGTGCTCCTCGTGTCTCGACAGCCTCTACGCGCCGCTCTCAAGCGTCAAGCCTCAACAGGACGCAAGTCATGACGGTTGACCGCAAGTGCCAAGTCGCGCGTTACGCGTTTTCCAATTCCATGATTGCGACGATAGTAATTTTTCCATAACACACTACCTTGGGTGAAACCGCCATCGCCGTCCATCCGCCCCCCGCACGTTGGACCTCCGTCTACTGCGCCTTTGGACTGCCGGCACCCTTGAGCGCTGCATCCCCGTCCTCCGCGAACGCGATGCGGTACACTTCGTCGTACGAGCTCGCGAAGTGCGCCGTGAGGCCCTCCTTGAGGATCTCGGGCAGCTCCGCGAAGTCTCTCTCGTTGGCTTTGGGGAAGACTACGTGGCGCACGCCCGCGCGCCTCGCCGCGATGGTCTTCTCCTTCACACCGCCGATGGGCAGCACGCGACCTGTGAGCGAGAGCTCGCCCGTCATCGCGAGATCGGATCTCGCGGGCTTCTCCATCGCGAGCGAGAGCAGCGACGTGACGATGGTGATCCCAGCGGAAGGGCCGTCCTTCGGGGTGGCGCCTTCGGGAACGTGGATGTGCAGCTTCGCCTCCTCGAGGAAGGTGTTCGCTGGGTCTGAAGCGCTAAGGAAGCTCCGAGCGAACGTGTGCGCGATGGTGCACGACTCCTTCATCACGTCACCGAGCTGGCCCGTCGTGCGGATGCCGCCGCCGCCGCCGCCGCCGCCGCCGCCACCCTCACCACCACTAACGCCGCCCTCACCGCTGCCGCTGCCGCTGTCGCCGCCGCCGCCGCCGCCGCCGCCGCCACTGCCGCTGCCGCTGCCGCCACGGCGCCTCAGGTGACTGCTGATTCCAACGGCCGCGGTCTCGATGTACAGCACAGCCCCCCCCATAGATGTCCACGCGAGCCCGGTGACGACGCCAGCCGGGTTTCGCCCCTCGTAGAAGCGCTCACTCGTGAAGGTCGCTTTGCCCACGTACTCATGCAGCTGGTCGGCACCAATGACAATCGTCTCGAAGCTCTTCGCCGCCTCGGCAGCAGCGCTGCTGGTGCTGGTGCTGGTGCTGGTGCTGGTGCTGGTGCTGGTGGTGCTGCCGGTGGTGCTGCCGGTGGTGCTGCTGGTGCTGCTGGCCACGGCGTCTGCGGGCGTGGCGGCGCCGCCAATCGTCGCCTTTGCTGCGCCGGCCGCCTCGCGTAACTCATGATCGAATTTCGTCTCCGGCTTCGTCGCAGCGGCCGTCGTGGCCGTGCCGGCCGGCGTCGTGGCCCCCGTCACGTCCGCCTCGGGGGTCGCCTCGCCCTCCGCCCTCGTGCCCGCGAGCGACTCGCCCGCACGCACCACTTTAAGGGCAACCTTACGGCAGATCTTCTCCACGTGCTTCTGGAGGTTGCGTACGCCCGACTCGCGGCAGTAGCCTTGGATCAGGCTCTCAAGCGCCGAGTCCTCGAGCCGCAGGTGGTGCTCCTGCAGCCCCATCGCTTCCCTCGCCGTCGGCTCGAGGTACTTGCGCGCGATCTGTACTTTCTCGTTCTGAGTGTGGCATGCGAGGCGCAACAATCAGAGGCCATCGGAGTCCCATCAGAGGCCATCAGAGGCCATCAAAGGCCATCCGAGGCATCAACGGCCATCAAAGGCCATAAAAGGCCATCAAAGGCCATCAAAGGCATCAAAGGCCATCAAAGGCCATCAGAGGCTCTCAGAGCTCATCAGAGGCTCTCACCTGAATGTAGCCAGAGAGACGCACCACTTCCATACGATCAAGGAGCGGGCCGGGGATGGTGTCCGTCACGTTGGCCGTGCAAAGGAAGAGCACCTTGGACAGATCGACGGGCACATCGAGGTAGTGGTCCACGAAGGTCTCATTCTGCGACGGGTCAAGAACCTCGAGCAGGGCGGAGGCGGGATCTCCTTGGTAGCCACGCCCGAGCTTGTCGATCTCGTCAATCAACACCACCGGGTTCGACTCTCCGGTCGTCTTGAGGCACTGGATCAGCTTGCCTGGCATCGCGCCCACGTAGGTGCGCCGGTGGCCCTTGATCTCTGCCACATCGCTCAAGCCACCGACCGAGAAGCGGTAGTACTTGCGGTTGAGTGCGCGCGCAATCGAGCGACCAATTGACGTCTTGCCGACGCCGGGCGGACCGACGAAGCACATGATCTTGCCTTGCGTCGAGCCCTTGAGCGCGCCGACCGCAATGAACTCGAGGATGCGCTCCTTGATGTCCTCGAGGCCGTAGTGGTCCTCGGAGAGCACCTGCACGGCACGGCGTGTGACAGCAGGCCATCAACGACCATCCCGTCGCACTCCGACGCAGTAAAGGACGCCCTCAGTCGCCCTCAGTCACGGCACACGCACTCGGCATGCACTCGGCATGCAATTGGCATGCAATCAGAATGCGATTGGCGTCTCGGCCGGTCGCGGCACACGCACCTGCTCGGCATGCACTCGGCATGCACTCGGCATGCAATTGGCATGCAATCAGAATGCAATTGGCATGCAATCAGTCGCGGCACACGCACCTGCTCAGCGTGACGCAGCGAGTAATTCTCCTCCGAGAAGACGCCCCAGGGCAGGCTCGTCAGCCAGTCGAGGTAGTTACGCGTCACGTTGAACTCAGAGGACGCCGGCTCGAGCAGCTGTAACTTGGCAAGCTCCTCCTCGATCACCTTGGACGCTTGGGGTGGCAGCTCGCGCTTCGCGATCCGCTCGCTGAACTTAGCCACGAGTGCCTCCTTGTCATCCTGCTCGGCACGGCGCGTGATTGAGACGATCATCAGAGGTCATTAGAGGCAATCAGTGCCTCCTTGTCATCCTGCTCGGCACGGCGCGTGATTGAGACGATCATCAGCCCCACTCGACGACACACGCGTCGAGGACGGACATCGGTCGCCAGCAGAGGCCATGAGTGGCACGTACCTTTTCGAGCCCGAGCTCCTTTTTGATATGCTTGAGCTGCTCCATGAGCATGTATCGGCGCTGGTTGGCGCTCATCTTGTCCTCTACCTGATGAGGGAGCTCATCAGTGCTTATCAGCATGCACGCAGCGGCGCCCATCGTGTGTCCACGACCCGGCGCGAGATCTCGACCTGGCGCGAGATCTCGACCTGGCGCGAGATCTCGACCTGGCGCGAGATCTTGACCCGGCGCGAGATCTCGACCTGGCGCGAGATCTCGACCTGGCGCGAGATCTCGACCTGGAGCTTGGAGAGCTCGAGCTCCGGACAATCAGGCTATCATGGAGTCAATCATGGAGCAATCACCTGGCGCGAGATCTCGGACTGGAGCTTGGAAAGCTCGAGCTCCTTCTTGAGCAGCAGCAGCGTCTTCTCAATGCGCTCCGTCACGTTGAGGGTCGAGAGCACCTAATGAGAGGCACACTCAGAGGCACTCAGAGGCCATCAGCATGCAATCAGAGGCAATCAGGGTGAGGGTCGAGAGCACCTCCTGCAGCGCCTGATGAGGGAGGCAATCAGCATGCAATCAGGGTCGAGAGCACCTCCTGCAGCGCCTGCGCGTCCGCCGTCGTGAGCGCCGCGCCAAAGTCCGCAAGCTTGCCGCTCTCGTGGATTTCGGTGCGCTCGAGGATCATCTGCATGCATCCGCGCGCCGACTTGGGCGGTCAGAAGGCACGCCGAAGGCACTCGGAGGGCACTCGGAGGGCACTCGGAAGGCACTCGGAGGGCACTCGGAGGGCACTCGGAAGGCACTCGGAAGGCACTCGGAAGGCATGCACCTGCATCTGCTCCTTGAAGAACGGATTGAGCTTGAGGATCTCCTTGATCGTTTGCATGACCTCCATCGCGTAGGCCTTGGCTAGCGATGGGCCCGCGTCCGGCTCGTCGACGACGTCCTTGGCCTCGGCGACCTTGGCCAGCATCACGGGCGTGTTCTGCACCACGCGCTGCATCGTCACGCGCCGGCCGCCCAGCAGTAGAATCTGCACGCCCCTCGGGGTCTGCGTGAGCCTCGTGATCTGGGCGAGCGTGCCGACCTCGTGCACCTCGGACGGGTCGGTGATGTTGGTCAGCTCGGGTGCGACGCCCGTCTCGGGATTCGGACGCGGCAGGAAGACGGCCACGTATGGGTTCGACGACACCTTGGCCGCCACCAGCGCTGCGACCAGCCCGTCGTGCGTCACCTCGCACGGCTGGTACACGCCGGGGAAGAGCGGCCGGTTGGAGAAGGGGAATGCGAGCACCGGCGGCATCGTGCTGATGTTGTGCTGGTCGTGCTTGACGAGGCTGCCGTAAGTGCCCTCTTCAACGTCCTCCACGGGCTCCGCCTCCAGCACGGAGTCGTCCGACGGCGGCTTGCCATTGCCGTCATTGCCGTCACCGTCACCCTTGGAAGCGCCCGAGCACAGCGCGCGCCACGGCGGCTGCAGGAGCAGCCGCTGCGGCCGTGCGAGCGTGCTCACACGGCTCACGACCGAGCGGCTGAAGATTCGGCGCAGCATTATTTGTACGCGTCGTCTCTTTCGAGAAAAGTGTTCGCTTCTTCTCTATGAAGACGAACGAGAGTGACGTGGCAGTGTGAAAGTCTCTTCCCCCCCCAAGTCATATCAATCAACGGACGGCACCCACTACATGCGGGCGGACGGAGCTCGGAGGGACACTGACACAAAACCAACGCCTGACGACGGCCTGGCGCGTGGGTTCATTCACGATTCGCCCTAACACTTAATTGCAGACCGTTCTCGTGCTCAGCGCCGCGTGGCAGCCTCACATGGGCAACTACAGCACGTCCATCACGACGGTGGGCTCAGCCTGCAGCTCAAGCGCTCTTCGTAAAGTCGGATCCCGTGACACTCAGCACGAGGTGTATTGCTAGACTCTTGCCGGGTCGTGCGCGAGGGCCGTCGCTCAGATCACAATGGGCTTCCCCATCTTCTTCGGCATCTGCGGTGCAGCGCCGGTCTTGTTCGGAGCGCGCCAGAAGCAGCCGCCGCACAGGCAGAAGAGCCAGCCGCACCACGTCATCGAGGTCGTCTTCGCCGTCTTGGGCCCGACGCAGCACCCCTCAGTCCAGCACTGGAAGAAGCTCGCGTAGAACGCGAAGATGGCCACGATGATGTTGCAGATGCCCGGCCCGAAGAGGCTGACGGCGCTGCCGAAGAAGGATGTGACGCACACGCACAGGTTGCCAAAATTCTCCCGGTCGGTCGAGCTGCTGGCAGTAGAATTAGATGCGAGGATCGGCAAGGTGGTCTCGCAGATGCCGTTGATCGGCGTGAGGATCGATTGGGCAAAGGGGAGCTGCACGACGGGGCCAAGGGCGGCAGCAATCACGCCGACGATGAAGCTCAGGATGATCCAGACAAACGTGATCATGAGGAAGAGCTTCGAGCAGCACGATAACCAACATTTGCCTGAATTGTGCTCATTGTACGCGCCGTACGCGCACATGCTCTGGAGGAGCATGAAGAGGGCGGTCAACGCGGCGGGGATGGCGACGAAGATGTTGAGCAGATTGAGATAGGCACGGACCGGGTCGATCAGGCTGAAAATCATATCGAACACTGAGAGCGCGGGCTGAATGACCTCAGAATTGGTGTCGCGCAGCTCAAAGCGCTTGTCGATGATGCAAATCATGTTGGCCTGCACGTCCGTCATAGCGGTGTACAGCAAGAAGCCGCCGCCGAGCATGAAGATGGCCGCGCAGTCCGTGTTGAGGGCCCAGCCGCTCGACGCGTAGACGGAGCAGCATCCCGTCGAGCAGCAGCCGCCGGCCTTCTTCTTGTACTCCTCCTTGTACTGGCGCGACGCGCACAGGGAGCCGATGACGCACGCGAGGCAAAAGAGGGCGCCGCAGACGCACGCGAAGACGATAACGTTGACGAGCGCGTCGCCACCCAGCAACATCGTCAAGGACGATGAAACGTGAGACGCCCAAAATCGCTGAGAAGTCAACGTTGAAGGCAATCCGTTCCTTGTCTTCAATTGTACAAGTCATCATTAAATGTCTCAGAAAAAACCCAGTTCAGTTCCAGTTCAGTTTCTTCGCGGTCCCTCCACGCTCACTCCACCTCCCGGCCCCAATGTGATATGAGGGGTGGGGGAGTACGTGCCCGCGCTCACGCGTGCGTTGCCTTGGGCCGGTGTGTGGCCTTCGGTCGGCCGAAGATGAGAGTCTGGGGACACGCTGGTGCACGGAGCCGGACGCCCAAAGTCGCATGCATTTCATTCC
>Ga0210247_101852_pt1 | contig 15020 bp, 12 predicted proteins | sample ChrtobMetP3_16mM_FD_155449 | JGI IMG/M metagenome (GOLD analysis project Ga0210247, IMG submission 155449) | Chrysochromulina tobin associated microbial communities from unialgal haptophyte culture, Seattle, Washington, United States - P3_16mM | ecosystem: Host-associated > Algae > Haptophytes >...
GTGGGGGTATGGGTGAGGGCCGGGGGGTGGGGGTATGGGTGAGGGCCGGGGGGTGGGGGTATGGATTAGAGGGCCTGGAGGGCCGTGGGTGGCAGGGAGAGGGTCTGGGGGTCCGATGGTGGCAGGGAGAGGGTGTGGAAGGCCGATGGTGGCATGGCTGCCGTTGGGGGCTCATGCCATCGTACCTGGTTGCGAGAGGCCAGGCAGATCTGGACAAGCACGTGGCCTCGCTGGTACTTGGGGTAGTGTTGGAGCAATCGTTCCCAAGCGAGCAGCTTGAGCTGCACCCCTTTGAACCGGTCGAGGTAGTCGACTCCGGCGAGCAGCGTGGGCGCCTGGCCGCCGTTGGCCTTAGCGTGCGCCTCGAGGAAAGTGTCCAATGGTTGCAGTTCGCCTCGCGCGTGTGCGACCACGGGCGGCTCCATGTGCTTCTGAAGCAGTGGCGACGAGACTCCAAACGTGGACACCTGCACCATCACGTGGCGCCCGCCGTACTCGACCCCGAGGAAGCCGCCGCGCCGGAACTCGTACTCGAGCCCGAGCATCCGCTTGCAGCAGGTGAGGAAGTTGCGCGTGTACTCGAAGAGGAGGAAGCCGATCAAGTCAGCATTGAGCATGGCACGCAGCAGCTCGTCCCGCACGGCAATCGTGCGGAAGATGTCGGAGGCGGGGAAGGGCGAATGCAGGAAGAGTCCGATGTGCGCAGTCCGGTGCCGGCGCAGGATGTAAGACGGCAACAGCAGCAGGTGGTAGTCATGGACCCACGTCAGGAAACCAGGCTCGTACACTTCCATCACCTTCTCGGCAAACTTCTTATTGGCGGTGCAGTACGCGCGCCACTCGTCCTCCGAGTACGGGTCGGTCGCCGCGGGCAGCTGCAGCGAGTTGTGCAAGATCGGCCGCAGGTACCCACGGCAAAACCCTTGGTAAAAGTCGCGGCGCAGTTGCTCATCGAGCAGCACGAGCACGCAGTTGAACTCCTCGAGCAGCAGGTCCGCGAGGGCATCCTGCTCGTGCTTCTCGATGTTGATCCCCACGCAGCCGACCCACAGTACGCGACTCGGCAGGTTGAGCGCCAGCTTGTTGAGCACCGCGTTGTCGTCCCACACGACGTCGAAGCCGCCGCCTGCGGCACGCGACACGGTGACCGGTAGCTGGTACGAGACGAGGATGACTGTGTCACTCGCCTCGAGCTGCGCGGGCACCATCATCGCAGGATCGCTGCTGCCGCTCGAGGGGCCCTCGGGCGGCGGCAGCGACAGGAAGGTGCGCAGCACCGCCGGCAGCTCCGCCCCTTGCAGGGCCTTCAACACCTCGGTCAGGTAGCGCTGGAAACCGACCTTGCGCTCTTCGATCACCTCCGGCGCGAAGCGATTGAAAGGGTGGCCGCCAAGATGGAAGTTGCTGGGTAGCTCGGGCAGGTGCGCGCGTAGCTGGCTGTGCAGGGTGACGAACTCCTTGTAGCGCCGATTGATGGAGAAGAGTTGCCCCTGATACGATGTGACCACCGTATACGCCGAGTACTCCCAACCATTCTCCTCACGCTCTCGCACCTCCGAGTCGACGGAGAAGGTGAGCGTCGGGCCGCCCGCCTTGAAGCTGCCATTTGCGGAGTTTTCCATAGCGCGGGCGCCTGCGTTCGGCCTGCGTCGCCTTCGGCATCGCAACACAACACAATGAGATGGTCTGTCCTCCCTCGGCCCGCTTTGGAAACTTGATTGCGAAAGTTCGGGGCAATCAAAGCGAAGCCTAACAAGTCGATTACCCCCCCCTCCACTGAGAGTATTCATAGAGCTGTGAATGCAACTCAGTGGTATTAGGTATCGCGTATGGACCGGGGATACAAAATAAAACATCTAAGGAGCAACGCTCTCCGTCTCGCTTCGCTCGAAGGTGTAGTTGAACGCGGCGAAGTCGGCGGCGGCGTACGCCTCGACGATCTTGCGCGTCTCCTCGTCGTAATAGTATGAATAATGCCTATGCTTCGATGGGTTGCGCCGCGAGGTCGCGGCCGGGTCGCCGTAGGGCGTCCTGGCGAGTCCGCACACCGCCGCTTGCAGCTGCGGCCAACGCTCTTCGAGCTCCTCGAGCTTGAAGACGTCGGTGACGAGCCGCTTGCCACTCGCGTCGACCAGCCACGAGAGCTGCGACGCGTTGTACCACGGCTGCAATTCGTTCCCGTGTGATCTCGCGCCGAAGAGATGCGCCTTGGGCGTTCCGATCGGGAAGGCGCCCGAGAGGGCGCGTAACCAATCGCGGAAGCGTCTGGCCACCTGTGGGGAGAGGGGCGATGGCGTCGTGGTGAGCACTTGCATGCATGCGTAACCAATCGCGGATGCGTCTGGCCACCCGCTCGGGCTCGAGATGCAATCCGAGTGAGATGCAGATGAAGATGCAATCAGGGGAGGCAATCAGAGGCCACCTGCTCGGGCTCGTGCATCCAGGCGCCTGGCACGGGCAGACGGCGCTCCTCGCAGTGCGGCGGGCGCTTCCCCTCCGCTCGATTGCAACTGCCCTGTAGTAGGAAAGTGAACATCGAGAGCTGGCGCGCGAAGGGGTTTCGCACGAGAGCGAACGTGTACGCGCCATCCCACGTGGCGCTCCCCAGTGCTTCGCGTTGCATCGCGGCGGAGGCATGGAAGAAGCGCGAGCGTAGCTGGCGTAGCTTCGCGCCCGCCTCCGGGTGTGCCACCTCCAAGAGCTGATGGCGCGCGTACTTATGAAGCAGCGCGAGCATCGCGGTGCCGCCCGCCTTGTTGATATGCACAAATGCGAGCGCTCGGTGCTTCGCGCCGCCCTGGACACATTCGGGCTTCGGAGGTACCGGTGACTTCATCAACGGCCCATTCTGTAACGGCCGCATCATCCCCGGCCGTCCACGTGCGCTCCTTCCGTAACGGCCACCTGTAACGCCCATCTGTAACGGCCGTCCACGTGCGCTCCTTCCGCGCGAAAACAAGCTGCTGCTGCTGCTGCTGCTGCTGCTGCTGCTGCTGCTGCTGTGAGCGGCGGACGTCGAGGGGACCTCTCCTGTGGGGACCTCTCCTGTGGGGACCTCTCCTGTGCCGCCGCCGAGCCGCCGCCGTGCCCGCCTATGTCCGCGCCCCCCACGGCCGCCGCCTCGGCCGCCGCCGCGGCCACCATCAACGAGCTCCCTCTCGACGTTTGATTGCACTTGATTACGATTGATTGCACTTGATTGCTCCCTCTCGACGCTTGAGCTGCGTCCTTGAGCAAAGGGCCACCACCTGCCGCTGCCGCGGCTGCTGCCAACGACGGAGGACCAAGCTATGCCGCCGCGGCCGCCGCCGCCGCCGCCGCGGCCGCCGCCGCCGCCGCCGCCGCCGCCGCCGCTGCTGCTGCTGCTCCCGGCAGCGCCAGAGGTGTGTGTGCCTGCGCGCGGCTCGACGGTTGCGTTCCATCGGACGAGTCCGCCGAGTGGCAGGGAGCCTCCAAGCGCCTTGAGCAGCATGACCCTATCGGGCGGGAAGGAGATGCCAGGGGCCCACGTAAGCGCAATCAAGTGCAATCAAGTGCAATCGAGTGCAATCAAGTGCAATCGAGTGCAATCAAGTGCAATCGAGTGCAATCAAGTGCAATCGAGTGCAATCAAGTGCAATCAAGTGCACTGGAGCAATCACCTATCGGGCGAGGCGGAGAGGCCGAGTGCCTCGAGCAGCGCGGAGCGTATGTTGGCTTGGCGCGCTTGGTAGTAGCGCTCTGCCGGCGCCATCACGCGGGTTGCGCGCGGGTAGAAGCGGCTGCAGTGTGGGTGGTCAGTGTAGTTGGCGAAGAGCACGTCGCAGTACAGATTGCCCATGCCGATGGCGAAGCGATCGTTGATCGTGGCATGCCCCCAGCGCGGGGGCACCAGGATCAGGTCGCCGGGGCCCTGCGTGCACTGGAGCGGCAGCGGCGCAGGCAGGGCGCCCTCACGGCGCTCGCCCGCGAGCCAACTTGACGAAGCGCCGCCCGTGATGCCCGCAAAGCGCGGCGGCGTGAGCAGCCAGCGCTTATTCCCAAAGAGCTGTATGTTGTACGCGGCGTTGTGGAAGTGAAGCGCGGCGCCCGAGCCGCGCCCGCCCGCAAAGAACTGGCGCGAGCCTCCAGAGCTCCACGCATGCGCGAGCACTGGCACGGCCGGCACAGCGCGTGGCTGCTTCAATCGCGTGGGCAGTGCTGTGAAGACGAGGCTCGTGTTCACAGCGGCTTCGCCACCCGTCGGCTTGCGTGCGCACACGGGAAGAGCGCGCTCCGTGTTGTCGCAGCTCGGGTGCGTGTTGAGGTCGAGCAAAGAGAACAAGCCGCACGCGGACTGCCCCGTCAGGGCTGGGTAAGCAGTCCGGCCGCAGCGCAACTTTTGGGCCACGACCTGCGCCATCTGCGGCGCGTCGCGCGCAAAGGCGCAGCGCTCGGCGAGAGGCAGCACGCCGAGCAGCATCACCGGGCGAGCCTCGAGGTAGTACTCGCGTAGGTAGCGCTCCGCGCTCAGACCGGACAGCTGGTCGAGGTCGCATGCCGTGCGCATCGCCTCAGATGGTGGAGCCTCCACGTCCCAGCCGCCGCCCTCTGCACACGTGGCACTCGCGGCCGCTGGCTCGGGCGCAGGCTCGATTCGTGGCCGGGCGCGCGGCATGGCCGACGGGAAGTCGCGCGGGAGCAGCGCCGCGCCAGCGAGCGTCGCGTATGCGGCGGCCGCCTCCTCGGCCTCGCGTCGAGCAGTCCCGCCTGGCAGCGCCGCGATCAGCATGCGCACCGTCTCGATGCAGCCGCTCGACATGGCCTCATCGAGCGGCGTGCGGCGCGCATGGAGCAGCGAGGCCGAAGGCGACGCGCCCGCACGCAGGAGCGCGCGCACGAGACCGTCGGCGCAAATCCGCGCCGCAAGGTGCAGCACCGTCACGCCGCGCTCGTCCGCGGCGGTGGCGAGCGATGGCGAGCGCTCGAGCATCGTGCGCACGATGGGTCCGAGCGCGCGCAGCACCGTGTGCTTGATGCTGCTCTCATATATCGTGCGGCTCGCGTTCGGCCACGGTACGAGCGACGAGAGCTCTCCCGCCTTTAGGAAGAAGAGCGACCCTGCGAGCCGGTGCATGGCCGTGCGGCCGCCGGCGTCGGCGTGCGCGAGTTCCGACGCGGAAAGTGACGATGCCAAGGCGCGTAGCGAGGGAATGTCGCACGTGAGGGCCGCGTTGTCGAGAGCGCGGCCTGGGAGCGGCGCAGTTTGTCGCGGGCGCATCGCGACCGACCGACCGCCCATTGCGCTTCCAAGTTCGCGTGAAGAGAAGTATTCATTGTGTTGAAGTGCAGTGTAGAAGGGGACTGTGGACAGTGGTTGCACATGGGGGGGTGCGCGTTGCCATCGAGAGCAATTTGGAAAATGATACATGTTAATTAAGGAGCCGAGTTCAGATTTTCAGATTTCATCGCTTCGTTGCCAGCAGGCAACAAAACCACAAGGCCAATGGCGCAGCCTAATGTGGTTGTCTTGCTGATGGAGCAGATGAGGAGAATGGGTGAACTCGCGAAGGTGTTCGAGGCCGCCGGCAAGATGATCTCGAAGGCGGAAAAGACACAGATGATGGCCATCGAGAAGCGCAAGCTGGAGGCGCTGAAAAGGGCGCACTTGGCACAGGAGGTGCCTCAAGTCCTTCCAGGAGCCTGGGCAGGTGTTCTTGCCCCAGAGCTACCCCAACGCAAGAAAAGGGCTGATTACGTCGACTTCCCGTGCTCAAAATATGCATCTCACCCCGAGATCTTCAAGCACTGCACCTTCAGCACCTTTGCGATCGGCCGAGAGGCCATCTGCAAGAGCATCCTGGATAACACCCTGTACCAGGACATTCTCCAGACCAAGGAGGCAATGACCCAACGCATGAATGGATGTGTTAGCGGTGCTGGGGCGCCAGGCAACGGCTATTTGGACTGGGAGTTCGACGATGGGCGCGGACTGAGGTGAGATTCAATGATACAGATGATACTCATATGATATGATATGATATGATATGATATGATATGATATGATATGATACTGAGTGATACTGAGTGATACTGAGTGATACTGAGTGATACTGAGTGATACTGAGTCTAAACCTCCCTTACTGCACCACAGGCTCATAGCCTTAAGACTAACAAAGGTACCCAAGCCTGTCAAGGGTCAAAAATCGGCGAAGCCAAAGAGAGATGTCAGTGGACCTGCAGTTCTCTATTATCGCAAGATTACCGGTGCTGATAAGCCCACTGCCGCTGTGACAGAGGAGGTGCGATGAGATTAGATGATACGGAATGAGATGACATGGTACTGAATGATGCTGAGTGATATTGTATGATATTCGATTCTCAGGGCTTCCGTGATTCTCTTGGGGACAAGAGAGAGGGCCAGGACGAGGAGGAGAACAAGGACGGGGATGGGGACGAGGACAAGGACAAACCACCCAGAGCATCCAAAAAAGGTGCTGCCAAAAAAGCGGCTGTCAAGGGTTCCAAGAAGGTGAGATTTGATGTATGATGATACTGAATGAGATATCATGATATCGAATGATACAGAATGATACAGAATGATATAACTGATACTGAGATTTGATGATACTAATGATATCGAATGATACAGAATGATATAACTGATACTGAGATTTGATGATACTGTGTGAATGAAATATCATGATATCGAATGATACAGAATGATGTAAACTGATACTGACACACAACCTCCCAGACTGCACCACAGGTTCAAGATGAGGACGACGGGGTCGGGAGTGAGGAGGACAAGGAGGACGAGGAGGACGAGGAGGACAAGGAGGACAAGGAGGACAAGGAGGATGACGAGGAGGCAAATCCTAAGCGGGCACGCATTTTGACAGAAAAGGTGGACGAAGCAGCACGGGAGCGCACAGCACCCAAGACGCCAACTGTCAAGGAGGTATCCAAGAAGGTGATGGTCGCAGGCATACGGCTGGTCGCCCACGAAGATTGCGGCAAGCGCTTCACGCATTCAAGTAACCTCACGACGCACAAGCACAAGCGCATGCACACGGGCGAGCGGCCGTACGCCTGCAACCACGAGGGCTGCAGCAAGCGCTTCACGCAGTCAAGCAGCCTCAAGAGACACATGAGCACAAGCTCCCACGGCTATTGCAGCCACAATGTGCCAGAGCACCTGTGTGACGACCTTGAGTGCGTCCGGCGGCGGGACATGCGCCGTCAGGTCGCCGTGGACTCTGGTCTGCAAGCAGCGCGCCTGGCTCCTGCCGTGCTCCCATCAAAGCCACAGCGCTCGAGCGGCAGCAGCCGCAAGCGCCCACAGGAGGCCGATGACTGGTACGAGGATGAGGGGGGGATGCAGCTCGCTGTGGCCCTGTCAGCCTCAGTCACAGAGGCGGGCCTTCTCAGTGGCTGCTGGCTGGACAGCCGATCGGCTCGCATGCAAGGCGCTTCTTCCAGCTTCGACGTGGAGCATGCTGGCAAGTACAATGAGGAGTTGGATGAGGTGGAGATGGAGGTGGAATTGGAGGAGGAGGGTCCTTGCTTCGGCTGCTGCTTGGGTGGGGAAGTGACCTTGATCGGCACGGCGCGCGATCGACCAGACCCGTCCGAACCCGACGGCGGTTGGGGATACACCCCGTGCTGCGGGCAGACGGCACACTTTGGCTGCCTTGGGCGCTGGCTCACCCCGGACGATCCTGACGATGGCAGGCTGGTGGAGTCGACGAGCGGGCTGGTGGCCATCGAGCTTAAGTGCCCGTTTTGCAAGAAGGCGCTCTCCCGCTCGCGCACGCGCATGCTGAGGGCCTAATGCATAATACTCAAAATATGTTGTTGATCTGCTGTCGTGTTGGTTTCTCCTCGGCGCGCTTTGGCCGCTTGTCCCAAACAATAACGGCAAATTGGCAAAAACTTAGGTCGATCCGGGCGCGGAGGATATTACTCTCGCTCACTCTCGACTCTATTGTGTGTCTCGACAACTTCACTTCACAACAGTGTTTAAACAGACAACGATGCACGCGACCACGCGTCGACGAGCGGGTCGGGCGGGGTTAACTACCTGAGCGTAGCGGAAACCGCAACGCCCTCCCCTGGGTCGGGCGGGTAACTACCTGAGCATGTAGAGCGAGGCGGTAACCGCAACGCCCTCTCCCCGCGTAAACTCGATCGCCGAGGACTTCAAAGTAGCTGATGACCCTCTGTGGAAGACCCCTCGTATCAGAGTGCATGGCGAAGGGGGAGCGAAGTGGACAACTTTCAAATTTTCCGTCTCCCAAATTTTTGGGAAATCAACTTTTCATGATGAGATTTTGTAGGGAAAATCACTTTTCACAGCCAATGTTTTCACAGACAACAACATCGACGAGCGGGTCGGGCGGGGTTAATTACCTGAAAACTACCTGAGCGAGGCGGAAACCGCAACACCCGCTCACCCGCCCGCGTTGTCAAAATCTCGCCGATAGCTCGATCGCCGCTAACCTCGAAGTAGCTGTAAGCTGATGACCCTCTGTAATATAAACCCCCTCTTTTCTGCGTGCCAGGGAGGGGTAAGGCTACAAACTTTCAAGTTCCCGGCTCCCAAATTTGGAAAATAAACTTTCATAGAGTTTGGAGAAACACACACACGCCCTCCAAAGCACCCAGATTTAATCAAGCTCAATGACGCGCTTTGTGTGCCGCGACCACGGCGAGGACTGCAAGGTCGGCACAGTGGTCTCCGTAGAGCCGCTGAAGGTGCTTCGAACAGGCCTCTATTCCGTGGACACCAGTTTCGCCAACGACCACGCCAGTAGGGCGACCGCGCCGAGGAAGCTTGGGGAGAGCATCAGCGCCGGAGCTGCGACTCCGGCGGCGAATCGGCGTGCGACGACGCCAGAGAGCGCGAGGGAGGTGACCGCGCGGCGAGCGAGCGAGCGCTTGGGCAGCGAGATGAGCCCGCCTAGCAGCGAGAGGAAGACGCACGCGCACAGCTCTTTCCGGCCAGCGAAAAAAGGGACGCGTCCGCCATACTGCAGCTCGACCGCAAAGGCGAGGCATGACGCAACTGTGGTGAAGGAGGAGAAGATTTGGAAGACTGGCCGATAGAGCGGTGGCGTCGTGCTGGTCGACGAGCGAAGAGGATATCCGGCGAACATGGGCACGAGCGGGAGAAAGAGGAAGCTAGCGAGCGGCAAGGCGCCCGGCAGCGAGCTGGATGATACGAAGAGCCAACTGGTTGCGGCCACGTTGGCCAGCGAGAGTGAGGCGAGCTCGGTTTGGGTGAGCGACGGGCCTCTTGCGATCGTGTTCAGCGCCTCCAAGGAATTATTGGGCCCAGGCCCCTCGAGCGACGGCCGCAAGATGGAGACGACGACCGTTATCAGCTGCAGTGCGGCGATCGTTGGCCAGATGAGGAAGACGAATGGAGCCGGCGTCACAAGCGTCGAGAAGAAATCGGCAAACTGCGCATTCGTCGTTGGGCCCACGCAGCGTGTGATGACTGAAGCGAGCGTGGCCATCGGCATGCGTGCATTCGGAAGCTGCATGGTGCTGGACACCAGACCAAAGTAGGCCAGTGATGCGAGCGCAGCTCCGTGGTTGGCGAGGCGAAGGCATCTCGAGATAATCACTTCGTCCGCGGCTTTTAGAGGAGCCACGCTCATGCGTGCGGGCTCAAGACGTGCTCGTCGCCCATAAAAATCGTGCCCAGTGGCACGCAGTGCCGCAACCGAGTGGGCTGCCAGCGCGACGAGAACGAGTCGCGCTCTCATCCTGAGTCCTTGTCCCATTCGTTGACGAATGTGACGAAACAGCAAGTTTCGGTTCACAAAATCACCGGGGGTGCCGGGACACACGGATCACACAAAACAACCTCAGAACCGAACCGACTCACCGACGCACGCACTCGGACCTCAGCACGTACCGGCCGTGGGTCGGTCGGCTCTGCCTCTGGGGTCGTCACCGGGGTCGTGCGTTGGTGGGTCTGGATGGCTGATGTGAGGTTCGTTTGTGTGATCCGTGTGTCCGTGTGTCCCGTGTGTGTCCCGGCTCCCCCCGGTGTCTTTTTACCGGTTCAGTGGGAGCTCAACCTCACGTCTGCAGCTCCACTCGCACACCGACAGGGACGTGATCGCTGTAGCGACCCACCACGCGCGGACCGATGGCGCTGTAGATCATGGCCTGGGCGTTCGCCACCTTGGCCCGTGGCACAAGGACATGATCCACTCGCGCTTGCCAGCCGTTGCCGCCACTCCGTTGCCAACCCTCATCTTGGAAGGATGTGTACTGCCGCTCCTGGCTATGATGATGCCGCCATGCGTCTACCAACCCTCCTGCGTCCAGCACGGTCGAATGCGCTTGGCGCAGCTCCTGCGCGCGCGATCGCCACTCACCAGTGCCGTCCTCACCGTCCAGGAAGAACTTGCCCCACTCGCTGGAGCAGTCCACGTCATCTGGCGCGATGTTGAGATCGCCTACCACAGCGAGCAGGCGTGAGCGATGCTCCCGCAGCAGGGCGGCGAGGTGCTTCTCGTAGGCAAGTCGCTTCTCCAGCCGTCCGTCGCGTCTCGAGACAGCCGGCATGTAAGCGGCAACCAGAAGCCCACACGCATGATTGTACGCCATCACGCGGTGCTCATCATCCCACGGCAGTGGGAGGAGGCATCCACCGGCCAGGACGCTGCCGTCGCGCACGAGCAGTGCTACTCCACGCTTGAACCCATTCTCAGGCAAGACGCTGCCTGGAGGTCGGAACCATGTGAAGCCCTGAGAGTCGCCGATGGCCTTCTCAAGAGTTGCTTGGTTGGCAAGCATCGTCTCTTGAATAGCGAGCACGTCGGGTAATCCTTGTTCTTGTTGTTCTAGTTGTTTGAGCACGGTCCTGAGCTTTGCCGTGTTTTCGCCACTCATCGGTGCGATGCGGTCTGCGTTCCATGTGATGACATGAACCTGGCCCGGCGGCGCATGGCGCTGACGCTTGGACGACTGCTCGCGGGGCTTCTCCCTGTCGTCTGCCCTGAGCAAGTCCTCGAGATCAGACTTCTCGAGGCAGCCTTGAGGCAGCTCGATGCCACGAGCCGCTAGCTCAGCCTTGAGCTCTCGCACGTTCGGCATCGTCCGCTCCGCGATCGCTCGCTCACGTCCGTCCGACTAGACGTGAACGTTCACACATGACACACTGCCCTAAGTTGTGGCTGGCGCGCACCCCGCTTTCCCGACGGGGGTGGGTTGGGAGGTTTCGTTTTTTGCTGTGGCGTTGTTGGACGTCGTGCGTGCGCCGCCCCTTAGGGGGGGTGGTCCCACTCTCCCCACCTGTGGGGGAGGGTGGTGACCGGTAGATTAAAGGTAGATTATAGTGAATCATTGTGTGGGAGGTGGGTATAGGGCGGTTTCGTGGTTGAGTGAGGTAATTATGACGATGCTGTTGGGGGTGGGGGGTCGGTGGCGTGGAGGGTATTTGCTATTACCCGTGACGCCGGTGTACCATCCTACCAACGCAACGCTGCTCGCTGCGTGGTCGCTGCTGCGTGTCGGTAGGTGTACGCGTATAGGACCGGGGTAACTGTATAGACTGAGCGACTGACTGCCTCTTTTGAAAACAGGTTCATTATCTCAGTATGATGAATGATGATCTTGATGTGGCCTGGTTTTGAGACTGGGCCGCCGAAAAGAGAGCAGCGCGCGCGTCACGCTCCATCCTCAGCAAACGTGCGGCTGCCCCCCAAGACGCAGCATCGCAGCGCAAAGATGATTCAGTAGCCGGCTCTCCCAGTTCCTCGAAAATCCTTCATTCCTCAAAGGTCCAAGACCAAGCAATTGTCGTTGCTTAGTGATCGCCAGGCGCTTTTGGGCCTTGCGCATCTCAGCCTCAGCCAACGTGCCGCCAAGGCCGCCCCCGAATTTGCTGCCACCCTTGCCGGCGCGCCCTACGCGCATCTTGGGGACCAGCTCCTTCTTCATGATTGTCCGGGCCACAGCGTCATCGTGGGCGCTGAGGCGTCTGCCCGGGGCTGAATTTTGACCGCGGACACGGTCGACGAGCCGCGCTACGGGACGGAGAGCATGGATTACGGAGAGCTTGGACTGAAGTTGTTCGCCTCCCTTCCCCAACTTCATCTGCTTGTCTTTTTTCATTTCATCCCTTTGCCATTGCACCCATGGAGACGGGTCGCTGTCGATCAGGAACTTGTCCAGCTTCGCTTTCAGCGCATCCTCGGACGTTGTGCGCGCGAGATCGTCAATGTCGACCACGACGGCGCGCGCGTCCCCCATGGCGCCCGCTGCGAGCACCTTGCGCAGCAGTGCGGGCACGCCGCCTGCGGCGAACTCGGCGCCATCGAATCGAACCGTGATCGTCTCGGAGGGCGGCGTGCTCGCTAGGTCCTCGGGGAAGCTCACTTTCTGGAAGCAGCCTTCGCCAATGCGGTAGGAGCATGCGGGTGCCCACTTGCGCGCGTGCTCCGCCATCGACTCTGGCGTCAACGTGCTGCCATTCCGGGGTACGTGCACCACCCACGCGTTACGCTTCGTCTGGTCGAGCGTGCCGGTGCACTCAAAAAGAGGGAGCACCGCCGTCCGACCGCTCACGTAGCTCAGCACGCCCAGAAGACGATGCCACAGCACCAGAAAGTCCTTGTCGTACTCGCTGGTGCCAAGCCGGCGCCAGCGAGCGGCGCAATTCAGCCTTCGGCCGCACCGTGCGGCAGGCTCTCGGTAAGAGTCGCCCAGCGGGATGGTCCCCTTGAACCCAAGCATGCGTCCGACCACGGAGTCCTCTGATGGCGGCGCCGATGAGCACTTTGGATCCTTTCTCGCTAGGCAGGCGGCAATCTCCTCAACTGTCCAGTTGGCTAAGTTGGCGAGCTTATGAAAGCTAGTCTCGAGCCCCTTGGCGGCTGCCCTGACCAACTGCCTCTCCCTTGGCTTCTCCGAAGGGCCGACCTTCTGAGCGTCCGCGACCACCCGAGCCACCTCCGCGCGGTACCACTTACGCAGCAGGCGCATCCCAATCTTACGCCCTTCGGAGCCCGGCCAGCGCGTGCACACAAAATGGACGAGGCACGTCACAGGCGGAAGGACTCCCCAATACGTGCCGATCACGCGCTCGGGCCTCGGATGGACCATTTCCATCTTCTGGTAGGGCGGGTACAGATCGGACTCTGCCGAGAAGAGCCACGGTGGCGCCTTGAGCATCGCCTCGGCTGGTCCACAAGGGCCCGCCCGTCGCGCCCATACATCGCCCGTAGCACCGCCGGCGCCACCGTCGCGCGTGCAATTGGGTGGGCCTCTCAACGGAATGGATCGGAGCGTGTAGTGCCCGCTGTAGACGCCCGAGTCAGTCTCGGGCTGCCCCATCCACGCGGGCGTGGGCACGCTCGCTTGCTCCATATGGTATACGATGAGCTTCTGCTCCGCGGTGCTCAGATGGCGCATCGAAGTCACGAAGCCACGCCCAATGTACTCACGATCTCCGGTGAGCTCGCCCACGATCGCCCAGTCAAGCACGTTTTGGTCGTAGAGCAGCGCGTCGGCCGCCAAGCCCTCGCCGATCCAGCCCCGTTTCGTCTTGTGCCCCAGCTGCCTCGGGAACTCCTCGGTCGTGTTGACCAGCTTCCACACGCGCCGCTCGAACTCGCGCCAGATTCGCACCACGGGCCCGTCGGCATGCGCCTCGCGTAGGTAGAGAGTTCCGCCGTTGATAGAGAGCCAGCCCGCGGACGAGTCTCCGAGAAAGTAGGCCTGGTAGCCCGGCAGGTGCTCGTCGATGAGCGTGAACGGGTTGGCGAACACGGCCACGTCCGCGTCGAGCAGCATCGGCGAGAAGCCCATCGCCGCCATCCGGCCAACGTAGATCTGGCGGATGAGCCACTGGGCGCGCACCTGGTTGGTGTTGGCCTGGCGCAGCCGGGCGTCGAAGGGTTCCATGAGCGATGACCATACACAAGCGAGGCGACCTTTGATGGCCTCACAAGTGCTCTTGTCCGAGCCGAGCATCAGGTAGTGCGGCGCGCCGACGGACACAAGGTTGGCGACGAGGTTGGCCGCGAGGTCAAGCTGGCGGATATCTGAGGTGAGTAGGACGAGCTGCTTCTTCGGCGAGCACACGGCCGCGGCCGCCCGCCGGAGCCCGTCGGGCGTCGCCTCGACGTCCACCTGCAGCGCGCCGCTCTGCTCGGGCGGCGCTGGGATGTGCACAGCCGCCCGGGGTGGGTAGAGATCGTAGATGCTCGGCAGCGAGTTCCGACCCTGGAACTTGTCGTAGGCGCGAACATCTTGTCGACGTCCCGTCCACCAGCCGCCACGCTGGCCGCGCGCGTCAGCTAGGATGCCGCTGACCACTGCGATGCCGATCCATCCACGCGGCATTTCGTCTGAGTCTCTCGCCCTGCTATACGTGACACCTTTGCGCCTCCGAATTTTTCTGGCGCCAGGGCCGGGCGCGTTTCTAGTTGGCACGTCTTCACATTCACAGCCAAAGTTTATAACTCGACACCCAATCACACGACCACCTTAAAATCAAGGCGGGTACCGCATGGGGGCGGCATAGAAGGGTGACGAATGCCCATGGTGAGCTTGAAGCTCATGGCGGGTGCGGCGAGAAGTTTGGAATTTGGAAACCTTTGGATGTTGCGTTCCGCGAACAAGTTTGGATGTTTGTACATGTAGTCGCGGAGTCGCGCGGTGGAGTGGAAGGTCGTCCGGGGGGAACCGGGACACATACGATGTGACAAACGGGTCACATGGGTCTGACTTTTCGAAAAGAAAAAACCCGTGCGCTGCGCGTCGACTGGTGCGCGTTCTCCATGGTGCGAGTGCGTGAGAGACGACGGTTACATGTATTCAACAATTCATACCGGTACCTCATTTGAATCTTTTGCGCCGCATTTTTCGGCCGATCGCGACGGTAGCGACGCGATCTCGCGAAAGGAATGGAAGCCATAAAGAGCGGACGGATGTCAAAGCTCGATCGTTCGGCGGGCTTGGACTGGAGGGGTGGGTACAAGATCAAGTGGGTCACGCTCTGCGAGGGCCAATTGGTCTACGCCGAGGAGATGGCATCC
>Ga0210247_101855_pt1 | contig 14979 bp, 5 predicted proteins | sample ChrtobMetP3_16mM_FD_155449 | JGI IMG/M metagenome (GOLD analysis project Ga0210247, IMG submission 155449) | Chrysochromulina tobin associated microbial communities from unialgal haptophyte culture, Seattle, Washington, United States - P3_16mM | ecosystem: Host-associated > Algae > Haptophytes >...
GTCGTCTCTCGACGCCGCCGTCGTCACGCGACGGCGGCATCGAGTGACTTCTTTTGCGTTCCCTTCGGGGGGCGCGCCAGCGGGCGCGTCTCTACACCTCCGACTCCCTCTGCGACGGCGGCCCGGCGTTGAGTACGCAGACTGCATCTACGGCACCGACTGCGCCGACTGCGGACTGCGCTTCCCGCGTCCACCTTTCATCTGCGCCGAGACGTGCAACTGGGCTTCCGACGCCGATTGCAACGACTGCAGCCCCGGCTCGGAGTTCCGCCCGGCCCCGGGCCGAGCACGGCAGGTGGACCGGACTAGAGACCGGACCATCGTCACATGTATCCGTACATGTACATGTCCTGTACATGACTGAGACTAGAGAACTAAAGTGACTTTAGTAAGAGAACCTCACCACCGAAACGAGAAACGACAAACGGGGGTGGGGAAGCCGGCGGTAGCTCTCTAAACATTCGCTAGGATCCGATGAAGTTGCATTCACATGAAGTCGACGGTTGTCCGACGAAGGGGGCGGTGGGCTCGCTCACGGTCGGTTCCCATGGCCACGCCCTCGCCGCACGCGCCCTCGCCGCCTCTGCCATTCATCCTCGGCGAGCCCTTCATGTGCCTGGTGCCACTTATCGCGCTTACGGTGCTGCTGCCCTTCTGGCTCCTCATCCGGCGCCCGCGACGTCGCATTGTCGAGGGATATGCGACCACCTTTAGCCAGACAGAGGCACTCAAGGCCGAGAAGGGGATCATCCTCCACGAGCGCAGCCATGACGTCGGATGCAGCGCGGTCGTACCAGCTGTCCCAGCGACGCGACGGCCCGTGTGCCCGGCGCCGCCGCGGGCTCTGGATCTCGTGCTGCCACCACCCAAGCTTGCGCTCGTGCCGCCACACGTGCCGCCACCGCCCGAGCCGCCACCGCCGCCGCCGCCGGCACCGGCGCCATCAAAGCCGTTGCCCTTTGCTGGTGCCGACGTGCAGACGCAGACTGAGGAACCAATCTCGCACGAGATCGAGATGATGACGAACCCGGCTGCCTTCAAGGCTGCTGCAGCCTTGCACTGCTGTGGCGTGCTCGGCGTCGTCGTGGGCATTGTGACGCTCGCGGTGTTCTTCTCGTACGCTCAGGCAGTCAACGCACCGTTTGCGCCGTCGCCGCCGCCGCCCTCGCCGCCGCCGCCCTCGCCGCCGCTGCCGCTGCCGCCGCCCTCGCCGCCGCCGCCCTCGCTGCCGCCGCCCTCGCCGCCGCCGCCCTCGCCGCCGCCGCCCTCGCCGCCGCTGCCCTCTCCGCCCGACAAGCCGCCCATGCCATCGCTGCCCTCGCCGCCCTCGCCGCCCTCGCCGCCCTCGCCGCCCTCGCCGCTCTCGCCGCCGCCCTCGGCGCCGCCGCCAGCCGACCGTTCGTCGTGGGCCTGCTTCGTCTGGTTCCTCGTGGTCGCTTCCCTGCATCTGCTCTGCGCTCAGCAAGCCTTCTACCGACGCTATGATCCCATCCACCGGATGCTGATGGCGCGTCGGCAGCGCGAGAGGTCGGCGCTGACCGAGGACAAGGGCACCGTGACAGAGAAGACCATCGAGCCTCCCGTAAGAATGATCGCCGACTCGGCGCCGATGGCCGAATACGTGCCAGCGCGGAGCTGGGCGAGCTGTGGGGAAATCACGAGATGGGACGAGTATGGGACGCCCTCAACCTCAAAACACTACTTCTCGAGTACGAAAGACGAGCACGAGGCGGGTACGCAGCTGTGCCCGATCGTGGTTGATGGGCGCATGCCGCTCCTGCCAGGCAGCCTCGTGTGCTACGTCGAGTACCCCGCGATCGGCTCCAAGTTCGCTGGCCCGTGGCGATGTACCGAGCATCGCTTCTATCACGGAAGGGTTTGCCAAATTGAGTTCGAGGGCGCGCCTGATCAATGGGAGCCGACAGAGCCCACGCTGCCCCCCCCCGGCAAGCGCTCGCGCTTCACCAAGATCCCGCTGTGTGTGCTCTTCGAACACCACCCAGGGATGCTGCCCGCCGTCGACGACGACGCCGCGGCCAAGACGATTTCGCGCGCGCCGCCACCGCAAATGTTCACAGAAGCCGCGCAGAAGGCGATTGTGGATCCTCGAGCACGACCCTGCGCGAGCACTGTAGCGAGCGCGGAGCCCACGGTGGCCCACACGGTGGACGCGGAGCCTTGCGAGCCGTGGCCAGGCCACAGCCACGGCCAGGCGCAGCTGAGGGTCCTTGCGCCGCCCGTCCTTGTGCCCTCGCGGCTCGTGCAACCGCTGCCAGCACTCCTCGTCCCCGCCGCAGCGGGCGGCGACGCTGCAGACGAGCGCCGTGCCGAGCACAAATTTGGTGAGAGGCTCAGCCGTACCGGTCGTCGTGGCGGCTTTTGGATCGCGTCGGCATCGAGCGACGGTGAGAGGTTAACAGTGTCGCGTGGCTACTCACATGAGCATAGTGGCCACTACGGCGCTCAATTCACGCTCCTCCGGCTGGGCGCCAAGCCCGAGGGCGCCGCGATGGGCGCAACGTCGCCGTTTGCGGGCTGCTGGCGCTGCGACCGGCATCTGTTCTACGACGGATCGGTGCTCGAACTTGAGCGCGACGGTCAGCCGACGCGATGGGCGCCGCTGGGCGTGGTCGACGACAGGGCGTTCCGCAAGATGGATATGATCGCTCTGCTGGAGGAGACGACGCAGGAGCTGCTGGTGCCGCAAGGCCGGCGGCGCGCGCCTCTGAGCGCTGATGACTCGCGTGGGCCTGACCCTGCAATCCGCACTCGAAAGCACTACGTTGCGTCGCTCTCGAAAGACGAGGTGCAGCTGCACGTGTCGCGCGAGTTCGGGCACAGCGGACACGTGGGCGAGCAGTGGACGCTCCAACGGCTCGCCCCCTGTGGCTCGATGCCTCCTGTGTGGCCACGCGAGTCGTCGGCACCCGAGTCGTGGGCACCCGAGCGTGGGGAGCGTGGGGAGCGTGGCGAGGCGCCGGGGCGCACGTACAAGCACGTCTTTGAGGATGTGATGGTCGACGGACGCGTGCACGACGCGACCAAGGAGCTCGCGCGCGTGCCTGCAATCCAGTTCAATGGCGCTCGCGAGCTCGCCACGAAGGCGTCGAGGCTAGGGGTGGCGCAGTCGTACCATATCGAGCACCTCGAACGAGCGCATCGCGAGGCCAACTACAATGCACTCGGGGCGGCGGCGGCCCTCTTGCTACACTTCCCCGAGCTTCTGTGCGAGGTGCATGGGCGCACCTCGACGCCGCCAGCTGGAGCTGACCCCGACTTGGCCGATCACTTTGGGCTCTCCGCCTCCGAAGTGCGTGCCGTGATGGGCACGCTCGCCGAGCGGCGAGCTTGCGCTGTCGTCGATGCACTCGTGGGCCTCGGCGTCCCTCGCGCACAGCTCAAGGCGACCTTCGAGGGGTGTGTCGGCGAGGGGATCGACGGCCAATCCGTGCTCCTCATCCCTCGAAGGAGCTTCGGCGACTCACTCGGACCGCGAAGCATCCCCTCCAGTGTGCGCGCCGTCTTTGGACGGTACGAGGCAAATCGCTCGAGCCGCCTCATCGACATGCACGAGCTGCGACAGGCCCTGGCAGCCCTCGAGCTGTCGACGGACACCGCGCGCGCCGAAGCCCTCCTCGAAACGTACGAGAAAGGTCGGAGAGCTCCGCTGCAGCTCGCCGAGTTCTCGCAGATCGTCGATCTCCTCAACGGCACAGCTGCGACGGGCGCCCTGCCGGGCGCGTTCATGGAAGATGCGAAACGTCTCCTCGATACGAAGCGGCGGCTGCCGCCGAAGCGATCGGCGACTGCTGCGGCCGCCCCGCCACAGCCCGCTACCGCTGAGGAGCCCGCTGCGCCTGCGGTGCCGCCTCCAGAGAAGATGAAGAGGCCGCCGCCGCCGACGAGGCTCCGCTCCGCCGTGGCCGCCCATCTCGTCACTGTGCCTCCCCCAGCATCAGCCAAGCGGACGCCTCCGCCGCCTAAGAAGAAGGTGCCGGTGGACGGTGCCGCAGGCACAGGTCCAGAACCAACACCAGAACCAGCACCCGAACCAGCACCAACAATAGAGGGCGAGGCCGCCGCTGCCGCGCCGTCCGCTCCTTCTCCGGCGCAACCTCCGGAGAAGAAGAGGCCTCCCCCGCCGAAGAGGCTCGGCACTGCCGGGCTCGACTCCGCCCCTCATCTCGCCACAATGCCTCCCCCAGCCAATCGGCCGCCTCCGCCGCCTAAGAAGAAGGTCCTGGATACGGTCCTGGAGGGCGGTCTGCCGACGCAGGCGAAGTAGACGAGCATGCATAGCGTGTTTCCGGTTCGGGCGTTACAATTCAGCTTTTAGCTTTTTAGCCTTTACAGTTTGGCGCGCGCACAGTTTTGAGTTTACTGTGTACTGTCTACTCGGTGCGGTGGTTAGGTTTAAGCATCGAATGAAGCATCGAAGGTTAACGGTAACACGGTCGTACCCACCGCACCCGCGCGCCGCGGCCGGAAACGAGAACCGAACCGAATTTATCGAAAACCCCCGTGGTGATCGCTGTTCCTGTTCCTGTTGATGCAACGAGGAATTCGCGATACGGATAGTTCCAATTCGGTTTACGCAAAAAAGTACCGCCCAGAAGAAGCGAAGTCGACGTACTGCGACGATGCAGCACGCGTGACGAGATCTCGGAAGTGAGACTGTGAGGGGCGGCTGACGCGTGACGGCTAGCCCGAGCAGTATGTTGACACTTCGAGTTGATGTGAGAACCTAGTACGCGCGCATGTGTCCCCATCCGATTTGCCCATCTGATCACGCACACATCACGCTGACGCCCCTGGGACGAATCACTCGCAGCTGAACATCCTTCGCACCCCACGGAATTACGTCCACCTGCACAGATGAGGCCACATGCCATCCACAACACGGTGTCACTCTCCTCAACTCATCGCGAGCGCACGCCGACGCGCTCTGGCGACGCGCGCTGACGCGGCGTGTTCTGCGTCGAAGCGGGCAGAACTCTCGCCGGCGTTTTGAGCGCCGCAGCGGGGCCCGCAAAGGGATGGCCCTTGAGGGACCAGGGTCCGCCGAGAAAGTTAGTCTCCGCGGACGTGGGAGCCCAACCAAACGAGTTCCATCCTTTTGGCTTGAACCACTTTTCCTTGGCTGGCACCGTCGTCGGTCTGATACGCGGGATTACCGGGGTCAGCTTGACTGGACTCGCCATACGCCCCTTCGGCGGGGAGAGTGAATTGAGGGGTGTGAGCTTCGGCACGTAGCCCCCCTCGGTCTTCGCTCCCAGGCCGCGTGCCATACGCGAGATGTTGTCGTCCCTTTCCTCAGGGATGAACTTCTTGATAATGCCAGAAGCAAACTTCATGAGGCGCGCCCAGTCGGCCTGCTGGATCGCGTCCAAGTTATCGCGATCGACCGCGCACCACAGCTGCATGATCTTCTCCTCGGTAAACTGCGAATTCGGCACCTTGAACGTTCGCCGGATCGCGTACCGCAGCTCGTCGTAGGTGATCACTCCCGAGACGTCGGTCGCAATTTCCTTGAAGACCTTCATCCAGGCAATGCTCTGGGACGCGTCAGGCAAATAGTCCTGCACCCAAGCAAGATATTGCTTGCCAATCTTATAAATTTCCCCCTCAGTGAGATCATCCAGGCCCTTGGCCTTCAGCTGCGCACGCATCTCAGACGTCTTGAACCTCGATCTGTAGCCCTCGTCCAAGATATCCTCGCGCTGCCGCTTCTCCATCTCGGCGCGCTTGCGCTTGCTGCTCGCACGCATCGCCTCCTGCCGGCGCTCGATTGCGCCCTTGGGCTCCTCGCGGTGAAGAAAGCGATGAAACTCGGCCGACTCGACCGTGCCGGAGTCGTCTTCGTCCAGCGTGATCCAGAACGCTTTAAACATCGCGTCCGACAACTCATCAGTGCTGATGCCCATCTTCTCGCGGATGCCCACCTTGATCTCGTCTTGATCGAGCAGGCCAGAGCAGTCCTCGTCAATCGACTTGAAGAGATCAAACCACTTCTCGTTCGCCTCTCCGGGGTACATCTTATCAATCTTCGAGTTGATCAAAGCCCTGACCTTCTTTTCATCGTCCTTGCCGAGGCCTCCCTTGCGTGCCTCAATCAACTTGTCCGAGAAGCTAAATTGCTTCGTGGCGGTACCTTGTTGGGTATGTCCCTTGAGGAATCTACCAAACTCGACCCGCGCGATGCTGTTCGAGTTGTCCGTATCGAGCATGCACCAGACCGCCTTGATCTGAAGGTCGGACCAGACGGCCTGTTTCACCTTGAAAGAGTGCCGGATGATGGTACGAACGTCATCGTAGGTGAGCAGGCCGGAGTTACCGTTGTCATGCTCCTTGAAGACCTGAAGCCAGGCGATGGCATGGTGCACCTCGGGCAGGTAATTCTTGACCCACTTGCAAAACTGAATGGCCAGGTTCTTCCTCTCCTCAGATCCTTCAGCCGGGATCGGGAAGTTGGCCTCCGCGAGCTCTTTTTTCATTTCCTCGGTCGTAATCGAGGAAACTAGGTGTTCGTCCGCAAGGTAGGTCTGCAATTTCTTCTCCTCCTCCTGACGCCTGATCTTGCTGCTCTGACGAATCATATCCCGGCGGGCCTCGTCGCTTGTCTTCGGCTCGGTGCGCTTCATGAAGCGGTGAAATTCGGCCTGCTCGACAAATCCCGAATCGTCCTCGTCGAGCGAGATCCAAAACGCACGCAATGTTGCGTTTGACAACTCCTCCGGGCCAATTTGCAACTGCACGCGGATGCCAGCCTTGAGCTCGTCGAAGGTGATGAGGCCTGAGTTGTCTTCGTCGAACTCCTTGAAGAGCGTAAACCACCCGCTCTCCGCCTCGTTCCCCAAGATCTCGTCAATCTTCGTGTTGAGCTTGTGGATGAGCATATTCGCCTCTTCAACTTCGAGGCCTCCCTTGCGCGGATCAGCAAGCTGCTCGTGCAGGCTGAATCTCTTCTTCTTCTCGAAGGGCACCTCGCCAGCGAGCTTCATGAAGCGGGCAAAGTCCGACTGCGGAATTGCGTCGGCCTCATCTCTGTCGAGATAGCACCACAGCTGCAGGATCTTATCCTCTGAGAAGGCCGCGTTCCCGACCTTGAACGTACGGCGAACCGCGCGCCGCACCGAGTCGTAGGTGAGCAGGCCCGAATCATCGTCATCGAGCTCCTTGAACACCTTTAGCCATGCAATCTTGAAGTGCGAGTCGGGCGTGTACGCCTTGCACCACTTAGCGAACTGAATAGCAAACCCCTTGGCCTCGAGGTCATCCGCGAGTGGGATGCCCTTCGACTTGAGCTCCTGCTTTATCTCCTTCGTGCTCTTCGAAGACGTGATCATCATGTCTTCAATGTGCTTCTGCTTCTCCTTGTTATACTGCGCGCGCTTCTTCTTGGAGCTCTGCCGCAGAAGCTCCTGCCGCTTCGCAATCTTATCCGCGGGCTCCCTGCGCTCCATGAAACGCTGGAACTCCGCCGTCTCGACCATGCCAGAGTCGTCCTCATCGAGTGTGATCCACAGCGCCTTGAACTTGGCGACCGACAGCTCATCCTCGGTGAAGTGCAGCGTGCCCCGAATGGCTTGCTCCAGCTCCGAATACTCAAGCAACCCCGAGCTATCGTTATCAATCACCTTGAAGAGTGCAAACCAATCATCCTGATCACCGCCCTGATCCTTCATGACCTCATTTACCCGCTGATTGAGTTGTACCGAGAGCAGTTTCGCATCCTCGGGGGACAGGGACCCCTTGCGCACTGCCTCAACCCTGTTGGTGAAGGTGAACTGCGCGGTATCGCTCTTGACGGGCCCAGCGAGCTTGACAAAGCGCCCCAGCTCAACCTGCTGGATCGAGTTAGACTCGTCCTTGTCGATCATGCACCACAGCTGCATGATCTTATCCTCGGAGAACTGCGAGTTGGGCACCTTGAACTTTTGCCGGATCATTCTTCGCAAGTGGTCGAATGTCAACACACCCGAGCCATCAGAACCAACCACCTCCCTGAGCGCCGTGAGCCATGCGATGCCCTGGTGCATATCAGGAAGGTACTTCTTGACCCACTTGCAGTACGTGATCGCAAGCATCTTCTCCTCGAGCTCGTCCTCGACGGCAATGCCTTTCTGCAAGAGCTCGGCCTTCATCTGCGTCGTTGGTTTCGACGACTTGTATCCCGCGTCCTCGATCTGCTTTTTCTGGGTCTCCTCCAGTTCCTTGCGCACCAAGCTGCTCTTCCTTTTCATGAGCATCTGCTTCTTCTCAATCGGCTTAACGCGGCCCATGAACTTCGTGAACTCCTCCATCTCTATGTACCCCGAGCCGTCCGTGTCGAGGGCAGCCCAGAACGCCTGCATCCTCTCATCGGACAGCTCGGCCTTGGTGACCTTGAGCGTCTTGCGGACACTGTCGGAAAACTCGTCAAACTCAAGCATGCCGGACGCGCTGCAGGGGCGACGGGCAAGAACACGGCCGTCAGAGAGCTGGGGAGCAGTTGCTGGGGGGAGGTGGTGCATCGGGTTGAAATCTTAGGCACGCACTCTGAGTCCATTGCCTTGAACGAGGTGAACCAGGCCCCCGGCTCGTCGGGCGGAACAATCTTGTCGAGCTTCATGTTGAGCAGCTCGGAGAGCTTTTTTAGTTCAACCTCAGTCATCACGGCGATGCCGGCGGCCGCAAGCTCCTCCGCGGTGAGAACACCATCGCCGTCGAGGTCCGCAGAGGCGGGCATACCTCGGCGAAGAGCGCTTTTCTGTTCGCCAGCACTCTCTGCGTTCGGCTTTCTGTTTCTCTTTGGGATGACCAGTTTCATCAACGCTGCGCGTCGCGTTCCGCTTACGGGGCAATCCACAAGCACGTGAGGGGAAAAGTCAAGAACACGAGATTTAGTGGAGCGAGAGATTTGACACGTCTATCGTTTCGGCCTATCGAGCTTCTGGCTGCGGAGGCGCAGGCCGCGGGGAGCCCCCCAGTGGAGGCTGGCCGCCGCACCGCCGCAGGCAGATCTGAGATCAGCTATCCCCGCCGCTCGCGGTGGCGCTCGCGTCCGCTGGCTCTGCTGCCTGCTCATCGGCAGCCGCCTCGGCCGCTGCCTGTGCCTCGCCCTGCTCCGCGAACGTCCAGATGCGTATCGTGCCGTCGTCGCCACCAGACGCGTACGTTTTGCCGTCCGGCGCGAAGCGTGTTCCGTACACGGGCCCGTGGTGGCCCTTGTTGCAGAGAAGCTCCTCACCGGTATCGTAGTCGTGCACGTAGACCCAAAAGTTGCCGCCGCCGGCGACGAAGGCCTTGCGATCGGGGTGCAGCGAGGCGCTATTGACGCCGTACCCGTTCGCCTCCACGACGCCAAGGTTGAAGCGCTTCAGGCATTGGTACGAGCGCGCGTCCCAGAAGGACACTTCGGTGCCCGCGGCGATGGTGAGCGTCTTGGCGTCGCGCGAGAGCTCGACGGAGTTGACGGTGCCGCCGAAGGTGAGCTGGGCAGCCTCCGCCTTCGCGCGCACGTCCCACAGCCGCAGTGTCTTATCGTCGCCAGCTGAGAGGAAGAGTGACGGCTCGGGCAACCAGCGCACCACTTTGATGGCCTTACCCGCCTCGTGGCCGTTGAGAATGTAGGGCTCGCTGTTCGGCTGGTTCATGTCGAAGATGCGCAGCTTCGCCTCCTTGCCGCCCGTCAGGAGTTGCCGCGAGTCCGACGACCAGTCTGCGGCGCGCACGATGTGCTTGTGCTTAAACTCGAGCAGCTCGTCGCCAGTGAGCGCGTCCCACACCTTGGCGGAGAAGTCGCCCGAAACAGTCGCGCACTTGGTCGCGTCCGGGTTGAGCGCGGCCCCCCACACGGCGCCTTTGTGCCCCTCGAAAGTGCCGATCCAGTCGCCCGTCTCGCCCGATCGGATCATCGCCGTCTTGTCGTGGCACGCAGAGAGCAGGAAGACGCCATCCTCGGTCTCGTTGGTAAACTCGATGCCGGCGATCGGCCGCGAGTGGCCAGGGCAGATGAGCGGCGCGCTCGCTTGCAAAATGAGCGACGACATCGCGACGCAAAGGACTGCGATCGACAGAGAGAGGCGACAGATAAGCCCAAGCGGTAGGCGAATGTGTGAATGTGAATGTCTGCCTAAGCTTCCTGACACGATGTAGGTTTTTGCGCACTATGAATGGGCGCGCGCGCGCCTGCGGGTGCGGGCTGAGAGTGGGCTGAGCGAGGTGCAGAAAGCGATCCTCGCGATCACTCCGTCGCTCGCGCCGCGCTCAGCGGCGTCATCGTAGGAATGGGTGCACATGGCGGCGACAGCTCGCACCGGCCGCCCAACATTTCCAGCCTCGACAGTCCCATGGAAAGCAATGATGGGGACCTGTGGTCCGGGATGCCTTCCGGGATTCAGGAGGACGACCTGCGCGTGCTCAGGCACGACTCGCCGTGGTACAGTTGCTGCGCCCGTTTGTGCAGGTGTTGGGGTGGGCTTCGCGAAAGTGACCTCGACGCGCTGCAGCGACGCCAGAAAGGTGCACCCAAGCCGCGTAAGTCAACCCCTTTCGCCATCCCGCAACTGACTGTGGCTTGCTCCGTGTGGCAGCGGCGGAGTGGTCCAATGCCTTCTCAGATCGGGATGACTGGGGCTCTTCGGAAGCGCGATCGGGGCCCGGCTCAACCGCAGGCGGCACAGACCCGATCGGTGACGTGGAGATGGACGAATTTCATCCGCATATGGACGACTACGAGACGCCGAAGCGGCCTGGTTTGATAAACGGCGGACGAACGCCCATCACGCCGAAAGCATCGACACCGATGCCGATGCAGCAGGCCGACGGCCACGAAGAGAATGTCATAGGCTAGGTGATGTGGTGAGAGTAGGTACCTGGGCACCGTGCCGATTCCGTGGGCGGGCCGAAATTGTAACATCGGTCCGCAGCCGGCACAGGCAACACACGTTACACGCTCCCGCGTCCCGGCCGACTCCGGCGTCCCGCGCGCGCGCGCGCCGCGGGCGGGCGGGGCTCTTCCGCTTGGGGCGCGCGTCGGCGCCTCGGCGCGTTCTAATCTAAGCTCGGTATCTCGAATCTCCCGAGAACGCCGCCCGCGCCGTCGGGCGTCGCCGCGTCGGCCGTACGCCGCGGTAAAGTCAAAAGTGGAAAATTGTTGTTTGTCAGTTGTAGCCGCGTAAGAGCCTCGTTACAACCGTTCCCGCGTCCGGCCGTGGTGCGGACTTCAGATCTTCTGAGCCCGGTCTCGCGGGTCGGCACGCGCCGGGGGGGGGCGGCCTGGCGGGCCCCAGTGGATTGAAAAGCTCACCGCAACGCACCATGAACGCGCGCCGATTCGCACGCCTGGCGCACGGAGTGCGATCATGGGCGTCGCGTCCTGAGGGCGCCCGCGCGCGCCGGCCTCACGCAACGGCCGGCCGACCTGGGGCCGAACCCCCCGTCGCGCCGACGCGCATATCGCCCATGGCCTCGAGCATCGACTCTAGGTGCGAGACGCACGCGTCGCCGGACGGGTCGCCGCTCGTGCGCGCGGCGCCGCCAGCCAGCGCCAGTGCCTGCCCCGCCGCTCGGGCTGCCGCGTGCCCTGCCAATCGATCCTGGAGTTCACTCACACCTGCTAGCATGTCTTCTGCGGCGCCACCTGCTCGCTGTGGTGGTTGCTGGCCCGTATAGAGCGGGCGCGTGCGCAGACCGCCTGCGCCCTCCACCTTGTCGCGCCTGCGTATCTGCAGGTTCGCGGTCATCTGCAGGTGGTGCGCGCCGTTGTTGGTCGGTCGCACGGGCGGGCGCTCCACAGCCCGCTTGAGTGCTGCCATCGCGGTGCGCATGTCGACGTTCGTATCATAGAGCGCGTCCGACTCGGCCCAAAAGTCCGTGTGCAGCGCCGCAGCCGTCGCCTCGTCCATCTCCGGGTCGCGAGCTGCGCCCTCGCTCTCGCTGCCCGCGGTGATGAAAAAGGAGCTGCCGCTCTCTTCGGCGGGAGCAGCTCCCTTAGCCTTGATCGCATCCGCCTTGGCCTTTTGCTGCTTGGCCTTGGCGATCGCCATCGCCGTCGCGCGACGCGAGGGCGGCTCCGAGACCGTCGTCATCGCTGACAGGTCCATCTTGCCCGGCGGCTGCGGCTCTGCAGGCGGCACTGTGACCACGTCGACGCCCCGCTGCGCCTGCAAGACTTCATGGAAGTCATCCGAAGCGGCCCCGTGTCTCAAAAAAGGATTGTGGTAGAGCAGCAGCGTGCGCAACGCGCTCATCTGCAGCACGGGCAGCAGCGCCTCCTCGCGCTTGATCAGGTTGTGCGAGAGGTCGAACGTCGAGAGCATCCCGAACGCACTCTCCGAAACCGCCGGCGCGAGTGCCTCGACTCTATTGTGAGCAAGAGAGAGCGAGCGGAGCGCGGGCATCGTGCCGAGCGCGAGGAAGGTGGCCTCCGAGCTGAGCAGGTTGTGCTCGCAGTTGAGGCTCTGCAGCGCACCGAACCCCGACAGGTCCGCGGGCAAACTTGTCAGCTCGTTCATGGACAAGTCGAGCTGGCGCAGCCGCGGCACGTCGGCCAGCGCGGCGATTGCGGCAGCGGTGAGGCCGTTATAAGAGAGGTTGAGCACCTCAAGCGTGGGGAAGCCGCCAGGCGGGATCGTCACCTCGATGAGCCCATTGCAGTCCAGGTGCAGCTCGACGAGCGCAGGCAAGTATGCGAGCGAAGCGAGCTGCACCTGGTTGTCGCCGAGGTCGAGGTGCGTGAGCTTGCGGAAGAAGGAGAGATCCTCGCTGATGACTGAGGAGATGCCGCAGCCCTCGAGCACGGCCTTCTCGGCCTCGTCGGGGTCCTCGACGCGGCACGCCTCGAGCAAGACGAAGCCATCCAGCACGACGTCGGCGACCGGCCCGGGAGGCGGTGGCCCAGCATGGTGGATGGGTGAGATGAACGCCCGCTTGCGCCGCGGCACTGGCCGCGGCGGCAGGCTGAGGTCGAGGCTGAGTGTCTTCGACGCGCTTGGCCGGTTCTCGAGCGCGCGAAGCGCGTCGAGCGCCTTGGACCCTTGAGGCACGACTGGTCTAGGCGGCATTAGATTTCAACGACGCCGACGCCGACACGGCGTTTGTCCTCAGGGGCGGTCTGGTTCGAAGACGATTCCGCGTGTCCATTCACTTTACGATTTTCAGTCGGCAAACAGAGTCGGCATTTGTTCGCTCTTCTGTCTCATCAGTGTCTCATCGCTCATGCTGAGACACGGGATCTGGACTGTGACAGCTCTCATCTCACTACGACTCTCACCTCGAATGAGTGCTCCGTCCGTCGCCCCCATCGCACCGGATGTTCTGCCTGAGCTTTCGCACGAAGAGATTCGCAGGTGCGTGAGGACGCCACAGCTGCAAGCGCGTGGCGGAAGATCTTGTATTCACACGCGTGCCAATGCTGTGCCAGGTACTCACGCCACCTGATCCTAGACGACTTTGGCATGCGGGGGCAGCGAAAGCTGAAGGCGACCAAGGTGCTCTGCATCGGCAGCGGCGGCCTCGGCTCGCCCGTTCTCATGTACCTCGCAGCCGCGGGCGTTGGCACCTTGGGCCTTGTCGACGACGACGTGGTCGACGAGTCCAATCTGCAGCGGCAGATCATACACACGACGAGCACGCTGGGCAAGTCCAAGGTCGATTCGGCCGCCGCGCGCGTCACCGACATCAACCCAAACGTGGTCGTGCACAAGCACACCTTCCGTCTCACCTCGACGAACGCGCTGGACGTGATCGCACAGTACGATCTGGTTGTGGATGGCTCGGACAACTTCCCGACACGGTACCTCGTGAACGACGCGTGTGTCATCCTCGGCAAGCCTCTCGTGTATGGCGCCATCCAAAAGTTCGAGGGGCAGGTGAGCGTCTTCAACTATCGAGGCGGACCTAATTATCGCGACCTCTTTCCGGAGGCGCCGCCGCCGGGCGAGGTGCCGTCGTGCGCCGAGGGCGGCGTGCTCGGCATCCTGCCGGGCGTGATCGGCTGCATGCAGGCCACCGAAGCCATCAAGGTCGCCCTCGGGCGCGAGGAGGGCACACTCTCGGGCCGGCTGCTCATCTACGATGCAATGCGAATGCGCTTCCATGAGGTGAAGCTGCGACCGCGGGTGAACGCACCGCCGATTACGTCGCTCATCGACTACGAGGGCTTCTGCGGCGTGCCGAAGCCGGCGGGCGTCGGCGCCGCGGGCTTGCCGCCGCCGCCGCCCGAGCCCTTTGTGCGCATTGGCGTGGAAGAGGTGGCGCGTCGTAAGCGCGACGAAGGATGGCGACCTTTTGTGCTCGACGTTCGCTCAAGGGCGGAGGCAGAGATTGTGTCACTCGGCTTCGTGGATGCGCTGCAGCCACACCGACAGGTCTCGCACATCAGCACCTCCCTGCCCCGCGACCGCGACATCCTCGTGCACTGCAAGGGGGGCGCCCGCAGCGCAGCCGCATGCCAAACGCTCGCGCAGCTCGGCTTCGAGAAGGACCGGCTCTTCTCGATGGATGGAGGCATCCTCGCGTGGGCCAAGCGCATCGACAAGAGCATGCCCATCTACTGAGGCCGAGCCGTGGAAGCCACAGGTGAGATCTGGGCCAGATCTCGGCTGAGGGCGGCCGCTGGGGATGTGTGGGTACGCATCATCATGACTTCCCCTGTGAGGCTGTGACTGTCCTGTCACTGATCGAGCGTTTTCACGGCACTCGGGAACGATCGTTGTCAGATCGCCACGATGCCACGTCGGCATTGTAATATGTCATACGTGTTGGCCTGTGACAAGCCTGTTTAGTAGGATACACGCGGTACACGCCCAGCGGGTTCCGAAATGCGAAATGCGCACGGATCTCGGATCATAGGGTGGGGATAGGGTAAAAGTGAGGGCATTTTGGCGTAAGACGGTAAAAGTGTCCAGCTGGACAAGAATTGCGTAAAACGGTAAAAGTCCTCGAGCCTCCGTATCCAGGGTAAAAGCAGGGTAAACGAGCCACGGTTATTCCTGA
>Ga0210247_101869_pt1 | contig 14852 bp, 9 predicted proteins | sample ChrtobMetP3_16mM_FD_155449 | JGI IMG/M metagenome (GOLD analysis project Ga0210247, IMG submission 155449) | Chrysochromulina tobin associated microbial communities from unialgal haptophyte culture, Seattle, Washington, United States - P3_16mM | ecosystem: Host-associated > Algae > Haptophytes >...
TCCCGCCCACCCACCGCGATGTAAGCCTGGTCTAGCTTTAGCAGGGACCGGGGTTTCGCGCCGTCACCAGGCTGCTTGTGTAGCTGTGATGAATCGCAATTCTACGTTTCAACGCGCGACCAGGTTTACGGAGGACTACGTGTGTTGAATTTGTGTGTACTGTTAATATTTGAACTCACGGCGACATGTGAACCTTACGAGCTTGTTAAATTAAAACTGGCACGCATCCACCTTCCACGCACAACGGTTTCGGATATTGCTACACGTATACCTGGTATTAGATCTGAAGAATATACTTCACCACATCACCAGTCGTTCACTCGAAGTCGGAGTGCGCGGTCTCGAAGTCGGACTGCGAGGACGCGGAGGAGCCGTCTGACGAGCCCTCCTCGTCACCGCTCGAGTAGATGATGCCGTACAGCCCGGGCGCTTCCTCGTCCACGAGGCCATACAGGCCGAGTGCCTCGTTCGGCTCGTCGGGATCGTCCGCTCGGGACGGCGCTCGTCGGCTTTCCCTTGGTAATAAGGTCGGCAGTGCGGTCGTCAATGCGGCCCCAGTATCCATAGCGGAGTTCAAAGTGGGCACGTTCGGACGGCGGCTCCTCCAGCCGAGCGCTTCGGCCAGGGAGCGGCGGCGCGAGCCGACCAGTCGCGCGGTCGCCACGAGGCTCTCCACTTCAGACACGGTCGGCTGGGCGTGCGAAGCAGCCAACGAGGTCCTCCTCTGGTTACTCTTGGTCGCCTGCTCAAGCTTGGCGCGGGCGGACGCTACCGCCTCGAGCAGCTTGGTCGCCGACTGCGCGTCTTCACACCGGCACGTGTAACGGACGACCGGTGCGGTGCACTCGAGCTCCAGCGCCGTGTTGAGCGCCAGCAGCTGCGACGCCTCCGCGCCCATGCTCGACACGGCGCCTGTGCTGGACACGTGGTGCGTGCTGCTCGGCCGTTTTTCGGCCACACCACGCGCGCGCGCGTTGGGCCCATATCCATATTTGGCAACGCGCGCTGGCTCGAGCGTGAGCGATCGCAACGGCAGCACAGCCTTGAGCGCGAGCGTCGTATTGAGCGTCGGCCCACCACTCGAGAGCACGCGCCGTCGCGGGCGCTTCAGGCGGGCGACCACGAGGCCATCGGAGAGCAACGCGAGCCGATAGAGCTTACGCCGCGCGACGCGCGACGGCTTCGACATCTTGACCTCAACCTCGAGCAGTAGCGATCGAGAGGGGGCCAGTAGCAGCGGGAGCTTGCCTCCAAGCTCATGGTAAAGCGCGATCAGTCGCGCCCCGTCGGCGGCGTGCTTAATCTTGTTGTTCACCTCCTCGTTCACGCGGCGCACCGCTGCGGCCGCCGCCTCGAGCTCCGGCCTTGGCCCTGCGCGTGCAGGCAGCACGCGCAGCAGCGACTCGAAGAAAAGCGGATACTTGCAGATGCGCTGGACCGGTCGGATGAGCAGCGAGTCGAGCCGCTCGCCGCGGGCGCCTTCGAGCTCGGCGAGGGCAGGCGTGCTCGCGCGCGCGTTCTTCACGCGTGAGAGCACCAGGGCATACCCGCTGCAGTACGAAGAGTAGATGCGCAAAAAGGGCGTCAGCGTCGTGAAGGCGCGCGAGACCGCCCAGACGTCAGCGATGCCCGCATGCTCGAGCCGCTGCAGCAGCTCCTGGTGCACGCCGCGCAGCGAGCACGCCGCCGTCAGAAGCTCCTCGCCCGAAGACGCATCGATCACGGGCCGGAGAAGCGGCACGAACGCCGTCACGAGCGCATCCAGCGCGGCCACGTACGAACGCTCCGTCTCGAGCACCTCGCGCAGGATCTTGGTTATCTCCGCGCGTGCCGCGTCGCCTATCGGATCGGTATCAGAGGGGCCAGCGGCTTTTCCGGGCGGTGGCTGCTCACTCTCGACCGCCGCTCCATCCACAGCGGATGTAAGTGGCTCCGTGAGCTGTCCGTCGGCCGCAGCTCGGCCGCGGCCGAAGAGGCCCGGGCAGATGAAGCTGCAGCACATGGTGGCCATCGTGTTGCTGCTTTCAGTCGTCTGTGAGTGTGCGCAGGTCCGGCAACACGGAGTAAGTAGACACAAGGTTGGACTTTGCGGACTCCATTTATCAGGGGTTTCGTCTGTGCGTACACGTTCCTTCACAGTGACGTTGCCGTACTTTGAGGCATCCGGGACTCTGGCCGGTAGGTTGTCTACCGAAGTTCCGCCATTTGGCGCGAGAGAACCTCCGCAATGTCGACCACCGACAAGTCCTTCAGTCCGCTCAAGGTGCTCGGCGCGACCGAGGATGAGGTGCACATCGAGCGCGCCTTCATCCTGTGCTCGAGCGCCAAAGAGAGGTCGTCCACTGATAAGAGAGCCTTTGTTGAGTTCAGCATCGACACCGAGGAGGAGCTGGCGGCACTCGCAATCGCTCAAAACCCAAAGGTGGAGCGCGTGCTTGGTATGAAGACCAATCCCCCACTCAACTGGCTCAATTTCGCATCGGACAAATCCAAAGACGACGCCATCAAGTCTAGCCGCGTGCTGCGCACCAAGGCGCTCAAGACGCTCGGCGCCACAATAGACGACATCCGGATCGAGAAGGCGCTTCTCGTCCTCGGCGAGGCGACCGGGCGCGAGGTGCCCGCGGGCAAGCTGCCGCGGGCCCGGCCGCCGACGTGGGCCGCGCCGCCGCGCACAGCCGAGGCGGTGTCGGGCGTCTCGGTCTTCTTGCTCGCTGTCCTGCCGTGGGGCGTGCTCGCGCCGCTCAACATCCTCAAGCTACAGCTCAACAAGGTAAGTCCCGGCGCGCACCTATGGGTGCCAAGCGAGACTGAGCAGTGTCAGGCCGCGTGCGGCATCGCGCGCATGTGGGCCACTCTCTTCTGGTCCATGCAGTTTGCAAATGCGTGCGCGTGCCTCTACCTTCACTACAACCGAGAGCGCGGGCTCGCTCTGCTCGGCGCGTCGCACAAGATTTGCGTGGGCGCCATCCTGCTCAAGGCGTACCTGGGCGGGGTCATCTACTGGCCCATCGGCCTTGCCGGCTGTGCGGTCGAATGGGTCTTTGCGGCACTCTTTCTGCGTGAGCTGCGACTCCCTTGAGAGAGACCTCAATGCGCGCCGCCGCTGCGCGTGACGTGAGCGATCCGTCCCATCAAAATTGACGAACCCTGAGACTGGAGCAGCGATCCGTCCCATCAGAAGTGACGAACCCTTAGACTGGAGCAGCGATCCGTCCCATAAGAAGTGACGAACCCTTAGAGCTGAGACTGGCGCGCCACAGCTCAGGGCCCCCGCCACCGACGGCACGTTCACGTAGCACGGCTTCTCGTCTCGTCGCGCTCGGCGCACAACGTCAGCCAAATAGGGCGCACATCAGGCAGTCAGGCCCGCGGCCCTGCGGCCTCTGCTCGTCGGCCCGGTGATAAGCAACGCGAGATTTGACCTTTTGACGCGGTGAGGCGGTGACGGATCGTTCTCCGCACAATTTTGTATACGTTTTCACTTTAATTACAACTTTCTTGGTAGTAGTAGAGTGACACATCGGCCGCTCTTCCAGCGGCCATCCGTAGGGTCTTCCTACACACGCGCGCACGGCCCCAGTATTATCAGCTCTCAGCAAGCGGGCTCCCCGTGCGGGGCGATTTCCGCTCGAAGCTTCATTTCGGCGAGCGCGAATGTGCGGAACGACCCGGATTTGGCCGCTAACGTTGTCTACTGAGCGTGGACCTCACGCTCACTTGAGACCCTTGATCGCGGCGAGCACGCCAGCGGCCGAGGAGTTGGCATTGGCGCCAGGGGCGTCACCGGAGGGGTCAGCGCCATCGTCCGGCGTGCCGCTGACGGCGACGTGCTTGATCACGCCGTTGTCCACGTACAGCGCGAAGCGCTTCGAGCGCACTCCGCCCAGGGCCTTCATCGTGCCCGCCGCCTTCATCTCGAGGTCCAGCGCTTTCGTCAGGGCACCCGTCGTATCAGCGAAGAACGAGATGTTGGTGCCGGCAATCTTCTGGTCCTTGGCCCAAGCCTCCATGACGGCTGCATCGTTGACGCAGTAGACGAGGACCTCGTCGATGCCTGCATTACGGACGTCATCACGTGCCTTCTTGTAGCCAGGCACCTGGTCCTTGGATCAGGTTGGCGTGAAGGCGCCGGGCAACCCAACGATGATCACCTTCTTCATGGCGATCTTGTCGGCGAGGTTGAAGGGCGTGGGAGGCCACGAGGCCTTTTCCACTTCCACGGAAGGGAACTTGCTGCCGACGGCAATCGCCATCGTGCGCGCATGGCGCTCCGCAAGCGGGCGACCCGCACCGACGACGCGACGCAGTGACATCATAATCATAACAAGGACCTGTGAATGTGAATGCGCATCTATTCGCTGTCGGACCCCCCTGGCTCGTGCGCTCCCTGGGTCGCTCCGGAGGCGATCTCCAAAACCGCGAAACCCGCCCCCCGGTTCGACGCGTACAGTCGTCTGCGCCGGGGGCCCTCTTGGGTGTAGCTACGTGGTAGGATTCCTATCCGGATACGGCGTACACGCGTCGCGGGGACACGACGAATCGATACTTGTAGTACGACCTAACACCCATAATTTACAATTCGATTTTATAATGGTCGTTATCCCGGGTTCATCTCTACATCGTCTGTTTCGTCTCTTTCTGACAAATTATCTACTTCTTACCCCCTCAGGAGAGTACTCAGGAGTGAACAAGCGGCCGTATCGGGTCCTGCTGACTATACAAGTTTTACGCGCTGGTCTTGATCAGCACCGAGCGCAGCTTGCTCGTGCTCACGCCCTTTCTGCTCGCCGTCTTATGCTCCGATTTCGAGCCGTCGGCGATGGTCACGATGGCCCTCGAGAGGGCCGGCTGCTGCTTTGATGCCGCGTTGAGTGACGAGGACGGCTCACTCGAGAGCTTCTTTGGTGCCGAGGACGGCTCACTCGAGAGCTTCTTCGGTGCCGAGGACGGGTCCGGAGGCGCCTGCAGTGGCGGCGGGCTGCCGACTTTTCTGCGCGCGGCCAGCCGCACGCAGTCGAGCGGATTGAAGGGCTGGTTCTGGCTGTTGGCGCCGTCGATGGCTGCGCTCGCGCCCGCGGTGGGAGGCTCGCCGAGCGGGTTGCCGAGCTTCAGCTGGCTCACTCCTTCCTCCCAGGCCTTCTTAATGTCGAACGTACGTAGGCTGTCGCCCGTCTGCTTCGCCCAGAGCTCGAGAGAAAAGGCCCATGGCTTACCGGTACCTCCCATCGCGGCCTTCTGAAAGTCATCGCCCTGAATCCCCTCGAGGACCTCGTTGTAGTTGACACTTCCCGACCTGTCCTTGTCGAGCTTGTCGAAGAGAGCGTCCATTTGAGCCTCGGTCACTTGCGAGCTTGGCTCAAGTGACTTGAGCGCCTTGCGGAACTCGGCCGCATCGAGCTTGCCGGAGCCGTCCTCGTCCCACGTCTCGAAGACCTTCTTGAAGCCGTCTTTGGCCAAGCCTCCGAACCACTTTGCAAAGTTCTGCTCGCTCTCGCCGTGGTCCGGCTCGGGAGGTACCCTCGGTGTACTGGGCGGTAAGTGCATGCCCAGATTCTCCTTGAGCCGCTGCGCACAGCGTGCCACTGTGCGGAATACATGCTCTGCATGCTGCCACGCCTGGCGGGGATCGCCTCCGAAGGAGGTCTCCAGGTACGGCATGCGTCCGCCACAGGTGAGCATCCACTCGCGCACGTCCTCCTCGAACACTTGCCGCGGGCGCATCACGTCGACCTCTGCCTTGTTGCCCACGAGCACGAACGGGAAATTCTTTGGAGTTCGGCCCGTTAGCCGTGAGAACTCATGCAGCCAGCCACCGACCTCGCTCAGCGCGCGGAAGGAGCGCATCGACTTGACATCAAAGACGAGCAGCACGACATGAGCCTGCTTATAGAAGACCATCGAGAGGGCTTTATAGCGCGGGTTGCCCGCGGTATCAAGCAGTAGAAGCGGTAGCGGGTGGCTACCCGGGACAGTGACGCTCACCTCGTGGCACGTGGTGCCCATCGTCGGCCAATACGGCGCCTTGCTCTCGTATCCAGCACGCTCCTCCAGCCCATCAGCGAGGTCGCGACTGAAACGAGGCGCGAGAGGTCCGCGAGACGTGCGCGTGCTGCGCGTGCTGCGCCCATGCATCGAGTCGCCGATGCCGGCGATGCCGCCGGCGCCGCCGGTAAGGCCGGCGAACATGCTTCCGCCGTGAAGGCTGATGCCGGCGACATCGCCGGCAAGGCTCCCGACGATGCCGCCGAGCAGCCCGCCTGCCTGCGGTGGCCCTTTGCAGAAGGCCTCGATGAGAGTCGTCTTCCCCGCTCCGCTCGAGCCGAGCACCACGACTCGCTGGCGCTTGAGTGGTTCCCCATCGAGTCCAATCTCTCGCGGCAGGAAGGCCTGAAGCTCGCGCAGCATCGCCATCTCGTCCGCCTTCGCGTACGTACGAAGGAACGCGCGCACCCAGCACGAGCGGGGCATTCGCGAGAAGTGAGGCTGCACGATCGGAAGCTCGCTCACCGGCTTCGTCAAGTGCCATCGCAAGCGCCACGTCTCATCTTGGGCGTCGGGCGGCTTGCCGGGCGCGGTCGCGAGCGAGACGCGCAGAAAAAATGCTGGCCACTCGGTCTCCGGCCAGTCCAGCCACTTACACAGCAGCGACGTCGAGTAGACCTCAAGGACCGTTGCACGGAACCAGCGGCCACGCCAGCACAAGGTACACAACTTGCCTGTGCGCGTCAGGATGCGCTTGATCATGCCCGTCGAAAGCACGGCCTGCTCGGCGATGATGAGGTCCTCGAGGCTCACGAACGCGGGGTCCTTGAACACCGTGTCGCGCTCAAGCGGCTGCGGCGAGTAGTAGGCGACCAACTCGTTGCCAGAGTTGATGCTGTAGCGGTCGATGGCCATCATGTCGCGGAGCGGCACGCCGCGGAACTCGAGCTCGATCTCCTCAGCCTTTGGAACTACCTTGCTGCGAAGGTTACCCGTATCCTGCAGCAGGCGCAGCGCAATCTCAATCTTGACCTTCAGCACGAACACCATGTCGGAGTGGTCCACCGTCAGCGGCAGCAGCGGGCCCTCAAGCCCACGATCGAGCTTGACGCGCAGACGCACCGAGGTGTCAGCCACTGAGAAGGCGCTGCGCAGGCGTCGCTGCATGGGTCAACGACCACGCGGTGGATCGGCGACGCAGAAGTGAGTGGACGGGATCGCGTTCAATATTCGAGAAATTCGCGAACGTTGGATTTCCATTAAAAGCAAGTTTATACATGTAACGCCCGTGACCCTCTTCGTGCCCCTCTGGGCTCCGTCCTGGTCCTCGCAGGCCTCGCTCCGCATGTCGCTCCGCCAGTATCCTCTGAGACGTCGCCCAATGACGTCGCCTCTCCCCGGGGGCTGGGCAACACCTGCGTGCGGGCGCCTCTTGTCGCTGTCCTTCGTGCCCCCTAGGTGCATTAGGGGGTTGGTATGGTGCGGGCGTGTGCCCCTTAACCTAAACGAACATGCACCGGTGGGCTCGCCGTTCCGCCGTCTACTTCCGTGCAGGGACTTAAAGATCCTCACTTACGGCTTTATCTCATGTCTGCGCTGTTTCGCACACATGTTTATGACATGATTCATGCAGATGGAGTAGAGCGAACAGACTGTCCGTTGGCGTGTCTCGAAGCGCGTTGATCTCGACGAACCCCCCAGCCGCGGACTGGGTGATTCACGGGGCGGCGTCTGTTCACGGCGCGTCGGGCCATTTGATCTCGCCGCACGCAAGGCGTGGGCCCGCGTTCCCCGTGATCTTCGAGACGAACCCGTTTCTCGGCGGCCCCGGCATGCTCGCCATCGAGTTATCTCCGTGTCCGAGATCATCCGGCTCCGCATGCACCAGGATGCTCCGGCCAATGACCGAGAACTTGCCGCTCAGCTGCACGAGGTTCGAGAAGAGCTTGCCTTTGGCTCGCCCGTCGCGATCGGCGATGATGTTGCCCAAGTCGCCCACGTGACGATTCTCGTCCTCCAGTCCGCCATGATCCTTCCCGTGAGGGTTATAGTGGCCCCCGGCACTCAGGCAGCCGTTCGAAAAGTCGGCTGTCTCGTGAATATGGAATCCGTGAGCGCCTTGGGCGAGCCCGACAATGTCGTACTCGATCAGGCAGCCCGAGCCCTGTGGCGTGAGCTTCACGGTGCCCTCCACCCGCGCAGCGATGGCGGGTGCAAACTGTGGCACGTTGTTCTTGGGCGCGTTCTTTAATTTGGCATTGGGCGTCATCGACGGAGCGAGGGCGGCTTGTCCGCAGGGCTTGCCATTCGGGCTGATTTTGCAGATCGCGTACTTCGCGCCGAGCCCGCCGTCGCACCGCAGGGCCTTTAGCACTGCGCCGTAGAGTGAGCAGAAGAAGTTGTCCATCGTGTTGTTCGACACGGTGCCCTTGACTTTCGTGGGTGACTCCACTCCTTTCCTGGGTGACAGCTCCTCCGCTGCCTTGATGAATGCCTTGACGCCACCAGGTAGTGAACAGGCCTTGACATCATCAGCTTGGGCATTAGGCGTCAGCGCCTGCGCCGCTTTGTCCCATCCCATGCTCTTTGTGGGCGTCTTTGTGGGAGACCTTGCTGCACGTGCCGAAGCGCGCTTTTCAGCATCGGCGCGCACCTGGGCCTGCACGCGGAGCGACTCCGCATCTGCGTCCGCGACTGCTGCTGGACCTGTGGCCATGACGGCTTCGTGCGTCGCCGCGAACGTTTTGATTCAATGGCAGGGGTCCGATGGCACACAAGCGAATCCTGGAGTGTGCAAAAAGATTCTTGACTTGATGACGCTGGATGATGTGGATGACGTTCATGTTCAAGTTCACGTTCACGTCAAATTGCCACACGTTCATGTTTCACGCGGGTTCATTGCAGTTGTTGTGGTGGTACTAGTACAACTGCAAGGATCCTTCTTAGATGAAAACAACAATCGCGAGGGAGTTACGCTCGCAGACGAACCCACTCGCAGCCGGCTTCGCGCTTTGCCAGCACGAGGGTCACACGCGCCCGTTGCTTCGAGAGGACGCACTGGCTCCTGCTCGGGTCGATCGCCCGATACAGCGCCCCCACGTCGAAGAAGAGGCGCTGCAGGCTGCCCGTACTCGAGAGTGCAACGACACGCAGCCGGCACGACGTCTCCGAAAACTCGCACGCCTCAACGGCAGGAGGTGCCCCCGGCGCCGTCACGGGCGCTGTAACGGCCGGAGGTGCGCCAGGCGCCGTCACGGGCGCTGTAACGGCCGGAGGTGCGCCAGGCGCCGTCACGGGCGCTGTAACGGCCGGAGGTGCGCCCGGCGCCGTCGCGGGCGCCATCGCGCGCGCCACCGAGCCGAGTGAGAGCACCACGCGTACCTGCCCGGCGGTTTGGCTCCACTGGTAGCCGCGCTTCTCAAGGGAGACGAGAGGGCCCAAACACGACGCCACGGCGCGCTCGCGATCGCTCACGAGAGTTCGCACGTCACCGACGCCATCAGCTTCATAGGGACCGTCCGCTAGTGGTTCGTCAGCTTCGTCAGCTTCATAGGGACCGTCCGCTAGTGGTTCGTCAGCTTCGTCAGCTTCATAGGGACCGTCCGCTAGTGGTTCGTCAGCTTCGTCAGCTTCATAGGGACCGTCCGCTTTTGGTTCGTCAGCTTCGTCAGCTTCCTCAGCTTCCTCAGCTTTGTCAGTGGGACCATCCGTGAATGGTTGAGCGATTGGTGCCGCCGGCGCAGCAGGCTGCCCCCGCGACTGTGGCGACTGCGACTGTGGCGACTGCGACGATGGTGACGAGGTAGACGATGGTGGCGGCTGGGATGGTGGCGAGGAGGGGGGCGGCTGGGATAGTGACGAGGAGGGGGGCGGCTGGGATGGAGGCGAGGAGGGGGGCGGCTGGGATGGTGACGAGGAGGCCGATGGTGGTGGGAGACGTGTGGGCAGCATGAGCGCCGTGCCGGCAGGCCGACCGTCACACAGCTCTGGCCACGAGCATGTGCACTGCTTCTCCGTCTCGAGGACGCGGCGAACGGTCACCGAGACTCGGCGCACTCGAGTATACCACTTCCAGGGCTCCTCCCGAGATCGCTCCTCCCGAGATCGCTCCTCCCGAGATCGCTCCTCCCGTGATCGCTCCTCCCGAGATCGCTCCTCCCGAGATCGCTCCTCCCGAGATCGCTCCTCCCGAGATCGCTCATCGTCGTTGAGTGCTTCCACAGAAGGCGTCGGCACTGCACAGCTGGCGGCAAGCTCCACGCGGTCGAACTTGCGGCCGCTGATCGAGTGCTTCCACTGATACCGTGCGGCTCCACGCAAGATCAGCAGCGAGCGCGGCGGCAGCCAAATGGACAGGTCCGCGCCGTCGCTCGCGCGCTGCAGTCGGAAGGCACAGCCGCCGCCGAGTGTGAGCGAGGCAATGCCGTCCTCAAACGCAGAGTGCGTGTCCACGTGCGACGCAATGCCTATGCCCGGCACGTATTCGTTGATCGTGCACTGGATGCACGAGGCATCGGCGTTCAGCCAGGGCACCAGAGCTGGCTGCGCCGTGCACAATCGCTGCACGAGCGGGATGCGCAAATCCTCTGGCAATGGCGTCGCGTCGTCGCCAACAGTCTTCTTATGGTAGTCGAACCGGCGGCCGTAATGCTGCGTGCGCCGCCGGATCGTCACATCCCACGACTGAGCGTCAATGGTCTTCAGCATCACGGACTCCTCATCTTCGGTGACGAAATCGTGGTGGAGAGTTAGTCCTTCGATGACACTCGGCACTAGCCGCAGTGCGAGCGGCACCTTTTCGGGGTCGTCGTCGGGCGGCAGCGAAGGAGGCTGGGACCGGGACGTGCCGTAAGGTGCCATCTTCGTGGAGCGGAGTGAGTGAGGGTAGGAGGAGCGTGCGCGAGAGTTTGCGTGAACCAAGGTGTGATCGCCGGTCCGGTGTCTTGGGTGTCGAATTATAAACATTGGCTGTGAAGAAAAGAAGGAGAGATTGGGTGTCCTTGTACAATTGTATCTGAAGAGGAAGAAGCGGCCTCGGAATGGTTCCCCATCGTGCAGACCCGGACATCATGCTCGCGAGGGCGATCCGGCCGGGACCAGCCCGCACGCTCACAAACAGCACGCGCACACTCATATCCCAGCGTGGCAGCCCATCGGATCTCACCCGACGCGAGACAACTCCGCCAGTTGGAGTGGCCGAGCTCGCGACGCCGCGCGACGCAGCCGTGGCCGAACAGACTCACAATTCTGTCTCAGAGAGAGTGGCTGAGATTAAGTCCAAGAAGAGGTCATGCACCGGTTCGCCTTCAGGGCCGCCATCGTTCACGACGTCGGCATACCACGACTTCGTGGCCTCCGGGTGGGGCCCAATGACGCCCACTTTCCCATCACCAAACGGGACGACAATCGCAGCAGCATCGCCGTTGGTGTAGGTTGCGAGCACTTCTCCAGCGATTCGGCCCGTGACTTGTTCCGCCGGTAGCTTCACGAAAGACGGCCCGCCCTGGAAGAAGATGCGAGCATTATTTGATCTCCACTCAACTTCGACCAGTGTCTGGTTCATGTCTGTCACATCGGCGCCTTCCGTCTCCTTGTAATCGTGTGCATCCCAGCCGGCTTCAGAGAGCAAATCGAACCCTTCGAAGTCATCATCCTCGGCACCTTTTGACGAAAGGAAGGCACCCATGCAAATGCCGACATATCGCCCTCCGCCCCGAACGTACTCTCTGATAGCTGACTTCACTGGGCCTACAGCAGCCCACGCTTCAGCCATGTCATCACCCCCACCGGGTTGGATGTAAATGGCAGGTTGAAGTGTAGCCAGAGCAGTTGGCACGTCCATGTCGCAATGGTCACCAGCAAACACCACTTCGAAGTGCGATCCGAGCGCCTCCTGCACAGCTGCAGGGCATTCGGAGTCCTCAGGGGAGGCTGCTCCACAGTAGACCACCGCGACAGGGTTCGCCATCGATCGGGAGAGAGCCGAGCGCGAGTTTGCGGCGGACGCTCGCGCGAATGTGGTCAAAATCTCAAAAACTCCAAGTCATTGCAAGCCACGTGTCCATCTGGATCTACCGGGACCACCCACACCAGCTATCTGTATCTCCTGTACCCGATGGCAATATGGGCACTAAGCACTGATTCCGGTTATATCCCGCGCGGCCGATGTTACGTCTGAAGGTGACGTGTATTATTATAGGCCGATGGCGCTGCGACGTGCGAGCCAGCCGGATCCACACGCGCTTACGATTTAATGGACGGTCGTATGAAAGAATTTCTTACTGATCTTAGACTCTCCGGCCGCCACAGCTCACTCGTCACTGGCGGCGCCCGACAGCACACTGTGGCGCACTCCACTCGGTTTGTCGGTGATCGGTGCACGCACTGTCTGAAGTGTGCCGCACACCACATCAACACACCGCGCCCCTCCCAGACTGCACATAGGTCTGCGCCCCTCGCGCGCAGGCGTGGTGAGCTAGCGTGGCGAACCGCGCCCACCGAGCTGCGCGAGGGCCTGCCATCGCGCCATGTCTGCGCGTAGCTTCGAGAGCTCCCACACAATCCCTGCAAGGTCCTTGTGTAGGTCCATGAAGCGTGTCTCATGCGTACGCTGCAGAGCCTCAATTTGCTGCTCCACGCGCTCCACTGTCGCCTGCACGTTTGATTCGCTGATGCTGAGTGCGGCCTCGGTGCGCATCGAGAACTCGGCGAGTTCACCATCAAGGCTGCTCGCCCTGCGGCCTGATAGTGACCGGAGTGATGCGACGAGCCCATAGCATAGAGGGAAGATCGTCATCAGCAGAAGGAAGAACTCGTCGATCTCGAGCTGCGAAAGTAGCGTGGTAGCCTCTGCAACCACTGCTGCAAAAACGTCCCCCACGAGGAGTGGCGGATAGATGGGTGGATGCTGAGGCGGTGAAGGCCAAGGGTGCGGTGCGGCTGGCGGCGGGGGATGATGTACGACGTGAGCAGCGTTCATCGGCGGGGGATGGTGTGCAGCCGCGTTGCATTGGACAAAGAAAGAGAACAAGAGGATCAAGGACGATTGCATGTCTCTCAGCGTTATTCCCAGGGGAGGCGGGTTTTGCGGCAGCATTCGCACCCGCCAAATGCAGCACGGAGTGCGAAAAAGTCAAGTCAAGTCAAGTCAAGTCAAGTCGGCTCGAGATCGGCCCGTTTATTTCTCACCTACTTGTTCTCCGAGGGCACGTATGTCAGCACTTATGACGTGTCACCTCTAGATGGACCCCCTCCGTCATCTCCGCCTACTCCCGTCCTCCCCTGCTGGCTTCCGGAGCACATTCGATAGGCTTCCGTATGGTTGTCTGTTGTTTATGTATAGACTTGACTTGACTTGCGAAAAACGAGAAGACGTTCACGACGACGCGAAGCCTCACGTCTAAGATTAGAAAACCCCACCAGCACAGTCAGTGCCCTGTGGCGGTGAGGCACTGCAGCGCAGCGCGTGAACGGACGAAACGATTTCCATGCTGTCGGACAATGCTGACGCGGGCACAGTGGGCCACATGAGAGCTTTTGTTGCCGCATTACGCCGACGAGGAGCAGCTTGCCGCGGCCATGGAAAGCACGCTTCTTGGCACGCCTGAGGGACAAGCGACGCTCAAGGCGCCTATTGCCGAGGCAATCAGCACATTCGCGGCCTTGGCGTCGAGCCATCGGCATCATGTACCTCGGAACAGGCATTTGATTGCGAGTGATGGCGAGTAACGGCGAGTGACGGCGAGTGATGGCGAGTGATGGCGAGCGACCTGACTGCCTCCTTTGCTACTGATCAGGCTGGTCGGACCGCGCCCTTACCAGCCTGCTGACTCAGGTGCGGAACTCTTTGAACGCGAACACCTGGCCCGGGGGGTTGGGCAGGCACCAGGGTGCTTAGTGCGAAGAGGCATGTGGGGCTTCGTGCCTCACCTGCCCCAACACAGGTGGAGCTCCGTGCTCCAACTGACCACTTTGCCCTCTTCTGCCGCAGCTAGGGCCTCTCTTTTTTACCCAAGGCACGGCAGTGGGCGACGTGGACTGGGCATGGAAATGAAGAGCACGCCTGATCCTTCTTCGGGGTGCTTCGATCCATTCTGGTGATCCACGTGTTCACGATCCGGGTGATCCCGTCCTGATCTCACTCGGGCCGTCAAGGTAAGCGATCCCGTTCTGATCTCGCTTTGCCGCCGAAGGTTTTTGGGGCCCCACGACCTGCACATACGTCCCGGTCTACTTTTTTTCCCACCCGCAGAGGCGTGGTTTTGGACCGAGACACCGAGGCTCTGCGTGACGAGCGCTCATTTTCTTTTCTCTTTTCTGGCTGGCTGTGTGGTGGCCTTCTGTTGGTACTCTTTGGGGCACATGCAGAGCTCCTCGGGTGATTGCCCCTTGGAGGGGAGAGCTTGAGTGGGTCCCTCTCTCGAATCCGGCTCTATGCCGGGTCGTTGAGATGCGCGAGGACGGACGGAGCCAACGTCTCTTCAGGGGGCGGCTAGTATACTTCTCCTGGCTGCCCCCTGGCGCGCCCATCTGGGGGTTCACCGCCCATGTCGGCGGGCGCGCTCCCTCCCGAGTTCATACTGGGGCCTGCCGCTCTTTCTTTTATCAGGTTTTCTCTCAGCTCTCTGTCTGCATGTGTCTCATGGCAGGCCTGTATTGTATTGTACTGTATTCTCTTCACGGCTCTGTTGCTTACGTGTTGTGTGTATTAACATGAATGAACACGTGTTGGAGTGAATCATATGAAGGGCTAATTTGGTTTTCGACAACCTTTTTGCTGTAAAATGGCGACTTCGCGGCCGTCCCGCGCGGCCGAGCGCGTACATGCGGGGGCGCGAGGCTTTCAGGGATGCTAAATCGACCCACCG
>Ga0210247_101883_pt1 | contig 14726 bp, 10 predicted proteins | sample ChrtobMetP3_16mM_FD_155449 | JGI IMG/M metagenome (GOLD analysis project Ga0210247, IMG submission 155449) | Chrysochromulina tobin associated microbial communities from unialgal haptophyte culture, Seattle, Washington, United States - P3_16mM | ecosystem: Host-associated > Algae > Haptophytes >...
AAGACAATCCAGCGGGACGCGCCGAGCTCAATGAGATCCTCGAAGACGCCGACCCATTGCGCAGCCAAGTGTCCATTGAGGTCCAAGTCGCGGGGAAAAACGGTCGCCAAATGGAAAGCAGAAACGACAAGGGACAAACGGTGAAAACCGGCGTACTCGGTGCATGTCAGATCAGTCTCAAGGAGCTGCTGCGCGATGGCAAGAAGATCCGAGGGTCGAGCGAAGAAAAGCGGGAGTTCGACCTCCTGGGAATGGTCGACATGCCCGATAGGTCCAAACCCGGCGCACCTGCCCCCGCCGTGAAAAAGGAGAAGCCGCCCCCATCCCCATCCCCGCTCAGGCGCAGAAGCTCAAGCGCCGGCAGCTTCAAGATTGAGCCCATCCCGGAACCTGAGGAAGAGGAGGAGGAGGAGGAGGAGGAGGAGGAGGAGGAGAAGCAGATCACCCTCCTGCCGATTGGCACCGTATACGCTCGCGTTGCCATCTGCCCTCCCGAATCGGCGCCCAAGTCCAAGCTGAAGGAGGGGAAAGTTGGCGGCGGCGGCGGCGGCGGCGGCGGCGGCGGCGGCGGCGGCGGCGGCGGTATGGAGTTCGACAATCTTGCGTCTAAACTGGCGGGCTCTCTTCCGAGTGTCGGCGCATACCCCAAGGGCGATGACTTCAGCTGCAATAGCACTCCGGCATGCAGACCAACCAACAAGAGCGATGGCATGCCTGCGCCATCGCCCGATTTTGGTGCCGGCGTCGGTGGCCTCAGCCTCAGTGGTATGCCACTCCTCGCATCCCTTCGTCGCCCTGCCTTCCCTCAAACGGCCGCATCAATTGCTCTCGGTGCTATTGGCACGGACATCCAGGACTTCGGCCAGGCGCCTCCACCACCGCCAGCTTTCCCGCCGCCAGGCATGGGGATGCAGCCGCCGCCGCCCCCTCTTCCAGTCGTCGGGATGCCCAACGTTCGCTCGCCGCCTATGCTTAGCGCCCTTGGTGGTGACCCCGCCTGGGCGCCCGTCTCAACATATCCACCTCCTGACGCGCCGCCAAGCCCAGCAGCAAGTGATTCGGCGGGTCCGCGCTCCCAGCGGCTTTCGAACCCGCTCACATTTCAGCCCGCTCAGCCTGGCTCTGCGAGATGGCGGAGATGGGGGGGCGCACATCCGCCACCGAGCCCGCCGCCGGGTCCACCGGAGGGAGAGGCGTCCCAGCAAGCTTCGCCGGGTGCGGGTGCATTGGAAGGCTCTGGAAGAAGGCAGTCTTCGGACTCATTAATGGGAGAAGGAGAGGCCTCTGCACAGAATCTTTGGAAGAAGGCCCGCTCCGTCGTTACTCCGAGTCTGGATGTCGCTTCGGGAAAGGCAGGGACAAGCATTCCGGTGAGCGTCGCCGACGACAAGTCCATCAATGACGAACTTAGTGTTGCTGGTGGTGATGAACACGTAAGTTCTGACGAAGAACCGACCGTCGAGAAGAACACCGCGGCTAAATCCGCTGTCACCCAGTTGACTTCGTCGTTTGCCAAATTCGCGGAGGCACCCACCTTGAGCTACACGTTCGCCTACTGGATCAAGTGGAAGCCGATGGAAACGCTGTCCGACCAGATGCTCTTCTTCGGAGAGACGCGCAACATGCCCGCACTTCTCCGTGGCAACAAGCTCGGCTGTCTCATCGACAATAAATTCTCCGGAACAGACTTCGATCCGCGACTCGCGGGCGAGAACTGGAGTCTGCTCGTTGTCACCAACGACGGGACGCACTCGCGCTTTTGGATAGGCTACCATTCACAGGACGCTAAGGGCTGCCCGCAGCCTGCTAGGGCGCAAGATCCGGACGCGTCCATGCCAGCAACCTATGTGCGCGCCGAGATGCCTGCCGACGTCAAGATCCGTCGCCTCGTGACCTCCACCAAGGGAGCGGGCCTTATCGCGCAGGCGTGGATTTGGCCGAGGGATCTCGAGGACGAGGAGATCCGAGAGCTGTGGATTGAAACGAAGGGCCGCTACCCGCTGTGGGAGCCAGGGATCACCCGGTACCGTCCGCCGCCCATGACGAAAAAGCCCAGGGTTGGCTCACGCGGTGTCACGCCCAAGGCTGGCGGCAAACGTCTGTCTTCGGCTTCCCTTTTGGACTCACTGGACAAGAAGGAGGACGCACCCGCGGATGATGTTCTACCATGGGAAAAAGTTCCCGAAGATCCGCTCATCACGAAAGACAATGCCGCGTTGCTCGATGTCCCACTTGCGAGTAAGCTTGCCTTCCAACGACTCAAAAACGTCTTTGCGGTGCTAGTCGACTACACGACGTACTCGCGCTCTTTCCTCGTCATTGACCGCGTCGCCAACCCCTCGCCAACGGCAGAGCTCATGATTGAGGTGGCGCTTCGAGCCAGCCCCGTCAACAAGGAACTTGTCGTCCTGGTCATGGACTCGCGTCCACGCCTTGAGAAGGCCAACAACATGTTGCAGGAACTGATCGACTGCGGGTTTCTCATCGACCAGGAGAAAGCGTATAAGGAAGTCTCTAAGAAGACCGGTGGCGAGGAGCCAAAGCTCACCGACTACAAGCTGACCAGCACCGACTACGCCGGGCCCAAGGCTGACCTCCGGCGCCTCATCTCGCCCGCTGGGCTTGCCTGGCTGCGAGAGTCCGGCGCGAAGCTAGCAAAAACTGAGCGACTCATCGACTCGAGCAGCAAACACTTGAATCTGTGCAAGAAGGTGCGCACGATCTACCGGGAATACGGTTATGAAAAAGATCTGATGCCGGACAAGCGGCCGATCATCGAGCGAATCTGGAAGATCTTCTACGATGCGCAGCTCTTTGCGAGTGGCACCCACTACCTCATCTTTGATGAAGTGGAGCTCAAGGCGAGGCCAGTCATCTCCACTCTCGGCGTAATCGGTTCCATCTTTCTACACGGCAGCACCGACGAGTATCACAAGATTGTGGAATGCATCCAAGATGGCTCGCCGCTGTTGTTGCTCGAGTCAACGGGCGGCGTCACGCAGGCTTTCAGCTACGTGGTCAAGGTCGTGCGGCTGATGAAGCCCAGGTGGAAGATCGAGTTCGTGCTGCGCCTGATCACCGAGTACAAGCAGCGCGCCGCGAAGGACATATCCATGAAGAAGAGGAGTCAGCTGCCCATGAGAGAACGCGATTTCGTGCTGGAGAACATTCACCTCCTCGACAAGGAACTGGCGCGCATCGATTTGCTTCTCTCCGCGGGCGAGCATCAAGAGAGCTGGATGCGCAGCTTCGGCCTGCCCGAGGTGCTCCTGCTCTTCGAGATCTGGCAGCGCTCGTCCGACTTTCTGATGAAGCAGTGCCAGACGGGCGACGTCATGAAGAAGGACGCCGAGCAGCTGCTCGACCTTTTCACACGTTGCTTCTCGAGTGCGAGCTCGCCACCTGAACTTGGACTGGGCACCGCCGAGAAGAAGGTGGTTGCCACAGCTTGGAATCGCCACCTCATTCTCTTCAACAATGCGGCTATGTACAGTAAGCGGTCTTGGACCATGCAATTCGTCCTTTACTTCCTGGCGCTAAATACGACCCTCCTATCCATCCTCGTGTCCAACTACGTGGTGTTTGCGGAAGGAGGCTTTATCTGGAATTTTCTCATGCTTCTGCTGCCGATCATCACGGCGCTCCTCGGCACCATCGGGACCCGTTTGCGTCAGCAGCAGAAATACGCAGTATCGAAGATGTCCGGCTATGAGATCCTTTCGGAGATCTACAAGTTTCGCACGCGGTCAATGCAGTACGACCCTATTGAGCTCGCCAAGGCTCTCAAGGCCGCCCAGGAAGGCCCTGCAGATAAGAAGAAAAAGACTGATGAGGATCCGGTTGCGCCCATCTCCGCTAAGGCAAAGGATTGGCTCGCGCGACAGAGATTTGTGGCCACAATTCAAGGAATCTATTCGCACGCCATGACCGCAGAATTATCCAAAGGCACCTCCGTTAGCCATAAAACAGGCGGCTTGGACCCGTCCAGGCTGCTAGTGGAAGAGTTTGGAGAAGCGGAGAACCAACGTAGGCTCGAGCTGCAGCAGCACGTCGCTGCTAATGTCTACTTCATCACCCTGCCAGAGTGGGCACTGACGCGCGAGGTCGTGAAAAAGATGGCGAAAGAAAGGAAGCAGCAGGATCAAGAAGACATGAAACACAGCATCAAGGGTTTTTTCTTCGGGATGCTGCAGATGGCGGCGTTGCTGCTCATCTCGATCATCTCCGTCGTCATCTTCGGAAGCCTTACAATCTATGACAAGTTAGTCACCGTCCTGTTACGCAAGGAAAGCCCCGAGCCAGCGAAAGTAGCGGTCAAGGCTGGGCCTGGTCAACCGGCTGAGGATGCTGCCCCACAGATCGAAAAGCAAAAAGTGAGTTTGACGAACCTCGAGGCGGCGAAGAGGCTTGTATCGACGTTGCGCTCAGGCCTTCTTCGAACCAGCAATTCAATGGCGGAAGCTGCGATGAACCATGAAGATGTCGAAGAGGGCGACAAGAGGGCCGGAACCGAACTAGATGACGATGAGATCCCGAGGGGTGAGAGGCTGGACGAAGAGCACCTCGCTCAGAATGAAGGTGAAGAAGTGGTAGAGGTACCCGACGACGCAAACTCCGGTGGGGCCATCAGAATCAAAGATGATATGATGACTTCCATGTCCATTGACGAATACATGGACTACAGAGCTCGCCCCGTGTGCGCGTACTTTGAGAAGACAGCGCCGTGGCGCGCGTTCGAACTTCAGTGCCTCGAGGTGGCGATTTTCACAATCAACGCCTCCGGTTCCATCCTAGCCGCTCTCGGAGATTCGTACATCCCATTCGTGGCGCTCACCGTCAGCGCTAGCTCCATCGCCTCATCGTTTCTCGAGTTTTCGCGCTTGCCCAAACAGGTCGAGGCGTTCAACCAGGCGCAGCGCGAGACGCACAACCTATTCAACAAGTGGGACGGCATGACTAAGACTGCGAGGCGTACGCGGCAAACAATCACCGAGGTCGTCGGCACCGTCGAGAGGGAAATGATCAACGTGGCAGTCTCCTTGACGGATGCGGTGCCTTCCTCGGCCAAGGCAGCTGTAGGGGCCGAAAATGAGGAGGAAGAGAAGTGAAGATGATCTGAATGCATGCACAGGGGCCCAGTTGCGCGGGTCGGACGGTTGGAGTTGAGCTGCGAGTTGTGCAGTCTCTACGGCTGGGTCCACGCTCCACGGTCGGGTCCCTGGGTGTCGGGGCATTACTGCAAACAGCCCGCGTACGACGATCGAATTATCGATCTAGCTAGTAGAAAGGATTGCGGTTGCAACTCAGTTCTCGCCGCGCTGGAAGTGAAGCGCAAGTCAACGGTGCTCGGTGCGATCACACGAGCACGCGACACAAGCGGGTGCAGCACGGATCTCATCGCGCTCGTCGTGCGCCCGCAAGCCGGAACGCGGAAGCCGCATGGCCCATGATCGCCATGGCGCATGCCACCCGATCCAAAGCTCACGAAAGCTCACGGTCCAGGGCATGACAATCTCAGGGATGGGGAGAGTGTTCTTTGGTTGACTTGACTTGACTTGACTTGACTTCACACGCACGGCGCGCGCGCGCGCCGTGTCGACGCAAAGTTCTCCCGCAAAGGAAGCGCCCTTCCACGCAAACCTCGTGGTGCTTCTCGGCTTCCGTCCAATGGGCATCATGCAGGCATTCAAGACCCCCAGCTTGCTCTGGTTGGGCCTTTCAGCAACTGTTCACGCCCAATCTGCTAACTTGTCATCATCCTGCAACTCCTATGCGTCTTTTGCGCAATCAGACCTGAGCGGTGCCAACCTAGCATCTACCGACGCCAACGGAGAAGACCTGATTAACAACCCTACGATGGCCACCCCCAACGAAGGCACGTGCTGCAACGCTTGCTCTGGCTCGACCAGATGCCTCGGCTTTGCCCTTTTCAACGGTGCCTGTTACCTCAAGGGCAGCGGTTCCTCTGTGACTTCGTCGCCTAGCTCGAGCGTGACGGCATTCGTACTACAGTCTGCGCTGCAGCCGCCGCCCGCACCGCGCATGCCACCGCCGCCGCCACTGCCGCCACCGCCGCCGCCGCCGCCGCCCCCAGCCCCGCCGCCACCAATCACCCCGTCCTCACCGCCACCACCCGCGACGGACTGCAACGTTTACATCACCCAGACGAACCTCGAGGTCTTCGGCGCCCAGCTCGACGCGAATCCTGCCACACTCCATGTGGATGCGGTGGCCGCGAGCCCAAGCGTGAGCATGTGCTGCGCAGCCTGCTCCGCCCTCACAGGCTGCCATGGCTTTGTTTTGTACTATGGCATGTGCTACCTCAAAGGCGGCAACGTGTTCACAGGCTATGCGCAAGGACGCGAGGCATACCTCCTGCCCGGTGCCATCGCCCCGTCTGCACCGCCTCCACCCTTTATGTCATGCAACGTGTACAGCGAGCAAATGGATCTCGAGGTCTTCGGCACCCAGCTCGACGCGAATCCTGCCACCCCCGAGCACGTGGAGGGCGTCGCGGCGAGCCTCAGCGTGAGCGCGTGCTGCGTAGCCTGCTCCGCTCTCTCCGGCTGCCGCGGCTTTGTTTTGTACAGTGGCATGTGCTACCTCAAAGGCGGCAACGTGTACACGGGCTACGCGGTGGGGCGCGTGGCATACCTGCTACCGAACCCGCCGCCCTCGCCGCTGCCCTCGCCGCTGCCCTCGCCCCCGCCCTCGCCACCGCCCTCGCCACCGCCACCGTCCCCGCCGCCGCCCCCGCCTCCAACGCCGACACCTTCGCCTCCCTCGCCGCAGCCTCCAACAACACCGCCTCCTTCTCCACCGACACCGACACCACCACCACTGCTGCCACCGCCGCCAGCCCCGCCGCCTCCTTCACTTCCGCCACCTGTGCCACCGCCACCCTTGATACCGCCGTCCATGCCACCACCGCCCTCGCCGCCGCCATCCGTGCCAACACCACAATCGCTGCCGCCGCCATCGTCGCCGCTTCCGCCGCTTCCGCCGCTTCCGCCGCTTCCGCCGCTTCCGCCGCTTCCGCCGCTTCCGCCCCTTCCGCCGCTTCCGCCGCTTCCGCCGCTTCCGCCGCTTCCGCCCCGGTCGCCGCCCACGCATCCAACCCCCTTAAGAGCCGTCCGCCTGTCTCTCACCTCCGCGTTCCTGGGCAAGAGCCTCCTTATGTGGCTCGGCATCTTGGGCGGCGCCGTGCTGCTCGTCTCGCTCGGCCTCGGGCTCTTCGTGCTTGGCTGTGGTTTCCTGTGCCACCTCCGTGCTAGCCGTGCAGCGACGCACTCCCGCTTGCGCAAGTTCGGCGCCTTCAAGGCCAATAGTCCGACGCCTAACACGACGCCTATCAGCGGCGGCGGCGGCGGCAGCAGCGCGAGCAACCAGGCGGCGCGCAACGGGCGTGCGCCCAAGCTCACCCCTCGCTCGCCGCAAGCTTTAGCGATCACCTTCCACCACACGATGGCGGGGAGCCAGCAGTCGGGTTCCAAGCGAGACGCTGTGGGGCAATGCATGCCTCGGGCTTGCGTTCCCGCCTCCCCGGTGCCCTCGGCATGCTTCATCGAGCTTGCCTTCCCGTACACCCCGAAGAGCCCGCCGCTGCCGGCCGGCAGTCAAGCAGTCAGTTACCCCGGTCCTACAGCTACAACACGAGCAAGCGTGCGTACACCGGCGTCAGAGACGCGGACCATTCGGTCGCCTAAGTTACAGTCTCTACTCATAAGTACAGTGTGACATTTGCTGATTAGTGTCTGAGTGAGTCCATACATGTACTCGGTGGGGTACAAAGCGGTGGGTCCGTCGTTCGTCGTGTCACAGCATGCAGTAAGAGGTGAGGTTATAATTGGAGATACCTCGCACAGGCGCGGCTGCATGGACAATCACTTTCGTTCACAGGCAATTTCACACAAAATCGTGCGAGAAAAACCGAAAGGATTGCTGAGCCCTTTGCATGAAAGCCGTGAACTAAGCATGATCCATCCACAACCAATCGTAGCTGTCGGCGCGACTGCGCTGTCGATCGTGCATCACACATCAGGACTGCTCTTTGTCGACAAGCCCCCAGGATTTGGGTTCCATCATGAAGAAGAGGGCAGCCCGGGCGTGCTGCCCATGCTGCGTGATATGCAGCGGCGTGGGGAGCTGGAATTCAGCGGCCGACTATTCAGCGTGCACAGACTGGACCGTGTTACGTCAGGCCTACTCATGGTAGCCAAATCTGCGGCCGCGGCACGCGAAGCGAGCGAGTTGCTGCGCGATAGGAGGCTACATAAATACTACGTGGCGCTCTCGGCGAGGAAGCCGGCCAAAAAGATGGGCCGCGTGTCTGGAGATATGGAGCGCTCGCGGCGTGGTCAGTGGAAGCTGCTGCGCTCCCTGGAGAACCCGGCAGTCACCGTCTTCACCTCGGAAGCGCTCACACAGGATGCGACCGAAGAGGGCCCAACGGGCCAGCCTCTCCGTGCGTTTGTGCTCAAGCCACTCACAGGCAGAACACACCAGCTTCGCGTGGCCATGAAGTGCCTCGGTAGCCCGGTACTCGGCGATACCCTCTACGCCGCGGCCGACGATGCCAAGCGCGAAGAACGAGCCTACCTGCACAGCGCAGCCTTGCGGATCCCGGCGGGTTGCATGCATCTAAGCGATGACGGTGCTCCCATCGAGGTCGTGTGCACGCCGACGATCGGGTCCAAGTTCACCTCCGCAGCCTTTGCGAGCACGTGGGCGCGCTGGTTTTCAGAGGCGGCGGATCACCAGGGCGCCAGCCTGGGGCGGACGTGGTTTGAGAGCACGCCAGTGGCTTCGGAACTGAGCCTCGGGGCTCGGTTGTGATAAGGGGGTGCATGCGTGCGTTGCGTGCCCCGGGTGTTTCCCTTTTTCGAGCGTATGGGAGGGTATTGAATCTTCCTCAAACTTTCACTCCACATTCACACTTCACAACTTCGCAACTTCAACTTCGCATCCTCTTCTATCTACTATTTGTCTCGGCGGCGCATGGCGCTGACTGGCGGCACGTTGCGCTCGCTCTCGCTCGAGATCTTTACGCCCCGCAGTACCAAGGGCATCGACGATCTGCTCGCGAGTGGAGGACGTCTTGCGGCATATGCGGCGCTCGGCCCATCCCTTGTGAGCGTCAATGGTCCAGGCCTGCAGATCCTTGAGCATGTGCGCGCGACGCACTCCATTCGACCGCAGATGCAGATTTCGCGACCCGAGGTAACCTTGGACAGTATCGAGTCTATGCTTGACTCGGCCATGGGCGTCGGCGTGCGCGACGTTCTCATTCTTGGCGGTCAGCCAGGTCAGCGCACGGCTCCCGGGGCCTTCAGCAGTGTGCTCGATCTGGTGCGCTGCATCAAGGAGCGGTGCGGCGAGCGCATGCGTGTGAGCGTGTGCGGGTATCCTCGTGGAGCATGCGGCGAGCTCGGTGAGTACGACGCCGATCTGCAGGCGCTGGCGTTGCAGGTGGCTGCCGGCGCAGAGCTCGTCGTGTCGCTGCCTTGCTTTGATGCGGAGACGCACAGCGAGTTCGCAGCAGACGCGCGCGCTGCAGGGGTGCGCTGCCCGATCGTGCCAGGCCTGCTGCCAGTAGGCTCGGTCGCGGCGGACTTCCGACGCATCTGCCGCGCGATTGCCGTCGAGGTCCCCAAATGGCTCGACGATCAGCTTCTCGCTACGTCAACCTCTGAGTGCGCTTGCTTGCCACCGATGGCCTTTGGCTGCCGTGGATGTCCACAGATGAGGACGATCAGCATCCCTCCTTCTCTCTAAGGATGCCTTCTCACCGACGCCGCGAATGCTTCTCTCTGCGCCTGCAGGTTGCTCGCCTCCCTGAGCGATACGCTTCTCATCAAGCAGCTTCGACAGCTGCGGTTGCAGGGCGCGGAGCCGCCGCACGTGTACACGCTCAACGCGGCCGAGATCCTCAGGCCGCTGGCCAGCGCCGGCTTCGGACCACTCAAGCATCGCATCTGAGTCCTCGCGAGATTACGCGAGATTCAGGTGTGGCAGGTGCCGTCCGGGCCAGTGATAAGTGCTAGTGTGCGTGCCAGTGTTTGAGCGGACCGGATGCGGAGCCCGGCCCGGCGGGCACCGGACAGCGGACTGGGGCTCCGCATTCCGCTCCGGGAATCGCGACAGACGGCTGACACGTGACGGGGCGGCAGACAATATGCATCGCCACGGTCATACTTGTATCATATCAGTATACTACAGTATCAACGGTGTGTGCGCGCGTGGCCGCGGGTCCCCGCCCCGCGGTCCCGATACCGGTAGGGGTAGATCGTAGGCATGATCGTACGTGTACGGGCTACGGCGCGCGCCGGGAATACCCCGACGGTCGCGACTCGCGTACCTGGGAATGCGGAAAAACCGAAGTCCGTGTCCGAACTGCGAAGTAACATATAAATGCAGACAATGCAGTGTATATCGCTTATCGGGAATCGCCCATCGGAATCCGGCGCATTCGGCAATCGCCGCGGGGTCGCCGGCTCTGCCGCACGGCAGCGCAGCTGCCGGCCGGGCACAGTCGGCTCATGTTAAAATCAAACACGCGTCCCATCGAGCATCTCCACGTAATCTCCACGTTCCATCGCATCAAGCCCGACGGTGAGACTGAATAGGCCATCGTGAGGATCCGGGGACCTCGACGCCCGCCCTGCGCGATCGTCGCCGGGGGCGCGTGAGCCGTCACCGCCGTCTCAGCCTCTCTTTCTCCCGTCCCGCTCTCCTGCTGCTATTCCAATCGAAACATGCGCATGCTGTTTTCAAAGGCCGCAGCGGCGACCTCCGCCTCCGCCGCTTCGCCTCGACCTCCCCGCGCTGCGCTCACCACCTGTAAGACCTGCCTAATATGGCATGGCTCGCAACGGTCTTTGACCAGTGCGCCAGGCCGCCATTTCTCCTTCTTCTCCTCAGCATGCGGCGCGCCTGTGGCCGCCGCGAGCAACGGGCGTACATGGGCCGCACCCGCATGCGTACCCTTGATCCCACACCACGGCGCGTCGGTCTCCAGATGCAGCCTGTCCAGCGGCACGCACGCGGCGACATCGAGGTTCGCCCGGGTCTTGAGTGAGCAGCCGTTCAGACCGATGTGCAGACCGAGCCCTAGGAGCTCTTCCAGCTCGGCCACGTCGCCATCGAAGGAGTGCACGACGCCTCCCGCGCCCATCTGTGATCGCTCTGCGGCACACATGGCCGCAAACTCGCCTCCGGTCGCACGGTTGTGCAAGAAGAGAGGGAGGAGTGTCGCGTGCGCCAGCTCGAGTTGCTGCGCGTAGCTCGCGCGCTGAACGCCCTTGGGGCAAAAGGCGAGCCGGTCGTAGTCCAAGCCGCACTCGCCTACCGCCACCACCGCGCCGTCTGTGACGCCATCTTCGAGCACCGACCGCAGCGCGGTCACGTGCGCTGCCATTGCATCCTTGACATGTGGCCGGCTCAATACTACGGTCTCCAGCGACGCGAGCGCGACGGCCTCAGCGCACGCGGACGCATGCTGCTCGGCAGGCACTGCTGCCATCGCAGCCTCGACCTCGGCACGGTCCGCGTCGGGCAAAAACTCGAGCGAGCGTGTCGGATGGACACCAACAGTTGAGTGAAGGCGAATTGGACACCCCGCAGCACGCTGTGCTCGCACAAAGCTGAGCGCGCGACGCGATTCCTCGAGCGTGCCCGCGGTGACGATGGCGTGAGACACACCTGCCTCTGCAGCGCGTGCGAGCACTGCATCGAGGTCAGGTGGATGGTGCTGCTTGCCACGGTAGTTCCCTTCAAACATTGCATCGAGAAGGTTTACACCGATGTCGACAAATCGAAATGGTGGCGTGGGTACGGAAGCACTGCTAAGGGTAACACGAGCTCGAGCTGTGTTCATACGAACTGCATGGAGATGAGAATCTGATGCCGGAATGGCGCCAGCGCGGCACTGCGCGAGTAGAACTTGGAGGTTGGCGAGCGCGGTCGACATCTCGAGATCTGTGAAATTATCCTGTGAAATGTTTTCCCAAAGACGCCGCTCCGTAGTGCGACTATCTAACTGTTCGTCAGAAAAAATGGTTCGCACTGGGAGTCAATATGAACATGTGAGAGGTCCTCATAAGTCCTCATACTGTTCTGAAGTACATCGCGAGCCCCACACCGACCACTAGAAACAGCGCGGGCGCGGCGTAAAAGATGAGCGCCTCAAGCGAATCGCCGCCACCGCCGCCTGCGCCTGCCCCACCACCCTTGGCGAACGAGACCTCCACGTGCGCGGCTATCGCCTCTGGCGAGAGGTTCGGATGGCCGGTATTCGCGGCCTCGGCGGCTCGAACAAGCTCGTACAGCCGCGAATTCAGAGGGGTGGGCACCCCCGCCTTCTTGCCGAGCGCAACGATCTCGCCGTTGAGGTACTCGATCTCCGTCGGTCGTCGGTAGTGTAGATCGCTCCACATCGATGAGCGACCGCAGGCGCCAATGACGAGCTGCGAGAGGAGCCAGAGGAGGGGGGAAGGCAGCGAGAGCAGCCGCAAATACTGCGTGCTACCGGAAGGGTCATACTCAATGCCATTGGCCTTGTATACGGCCTCGACTTCGAGGCACGCTGCTGAGATGAGCTTGCGATACCCCGAGATTCGAACCATGGATCGAATGTCGAGGCCACACAACGCATTGATGGCGTTGCCTCCCGCGTTGACGATTAACTTACCGTACGCTGCGCGAGCAATGTCAGGCGTCGTCGACGTCATGAGGCCCGCATCGTCCATCATCCTAGCCAGGTCGGACACGCTCGAGGGCAGCAGAAAAGCGGGCGGCTTGCGCACACGAGGCGTCGTCCAGTGAAAGACGGCACCGCGCCGCTCCGGGAGGATCTCGCGTACAATATTGAAATTCACTACTGCCTGTGACGGCGAGGGTCCTCCCGCACCGATGAGCGCGCGCAGCTCTTCCTCAACTCCGACGCCATTCTGAAGCACCACCAGCGCGGCAGAGCTCTTTGCATGCCTTGCAATCGCGGGCCCCAGAGTCGCGTTGTGATGGCGCTTGCAGGCGAGAAAGATCACGTCGGCTACCGCGAGCTTGGACAAATCTGTCGTGAATGCGGATGCACATGCCTCAGCAGACATACTAACACTCCAGCGACTGTGCTGCAGGCGCGCACCCCCCGCGCTAGCGGCCTCGCACAGCTCACATCCCGTGGGCGAATCGCGGCCGATGAAGGTGACTTTCATGCCCTTCGCCGCGAAAGCAATTCCTACGGCGCAGCCTATATCTCCGGCTCCAAGGACGGCGACTTGCATTCCGCCCTGGGCCACGGAAGCGCTTTTTGCGGCGCGGGAGGCTTTTCCGAAGCCCAAGGCGCCATCACGTTTCACATTCACACAAACTTTCATTCGGTGCAATTGGTGGGTTTACACACAGGGGCGGCTAACAGATCTCGAGTAACGGTACATGTATGCACCCATCGCGAGTCGCCCAACGCCGTAACCATCGCAAAACAAACGGTTTTTTATGTCGCGACTTCTCGCGCACATCACCTACTTCGACGCCTCGGTCACGGCCGGTGTCGACTCGCGCACGTCCGCCGTTAAGACGTCGGCCGCGTGGCGCGACTTCAACTTCAATGCCGTCGTGCGGCTGCTCGACGAGATGGAGTGCGCGTACGACTCCTTTGCAATGATTGAAGCGGTGGTCGACGTCAACGAGGGCCATGCGTACCAAGACCGGCTGAGGCAGTGGCGCGCGAGCGCGTGCGCGGCGGCGGCGGCACCTGCCACCTCGACCTCGGCGGCCAGAGCCCTGGCCGCCGCAGACGGCCACGCCTCGTCGCCACCTTCCTCCAGCCATGGCCGTGTTGCAGTCCGTGTCGCAGCGCACACACTTGCACATCCGTTCCGGCTCGCGTGGGCGCATCGCGAGCACATGGCCGCCGAGCTCGAGAATTTCGACTGGTTTTTGAGCGTCGAGGGCGACACGCTCGTACCAGGCCGAGCGATGTCAGCGCAGGTCGCGTTGGCGCCGACGCTCTACACGAAGCATGGCCTGCTGCTTGGCTTCACGCGCGTGGTCAACGACAGCGCCGGGAATAGCTTCTTTTCCGACATCGTGCGGCCGGCCGCGCGTACTACAATCCTCGCCCTCGATGGGCTCGGCGACTTTGTGACGCCCACGAACACTTACGCAGCAGTGTGGGCCTACCCGCGCAACGTGATGCGCGCCTTCGTCAAGAGCAGCGACTGGAAGCCAGAGCTCAATACGAAGACGATCCGTGGCATGCGCGAGCGAGCCGCCTGGGGCTGGCGGCACGGGCACATCGTTACGCCAGTCCATGGCAGCGCACTGCGCATCTACCACTTGGGGAAATCCGGCCCCTACCACGTCAAGCAGCGAGGCCACAACTCGTGGCCCGTGGATAAGCTTGTAGAGCGGTAGATCATGCGAGGAACTCTCGAATTCTCTCGGCGGATTTGAAACTTGCGACAGTTTCTAAATTCGGAGTGATTCTAAGATCAGATGCACCACCAAGCGGAAGTTTCATTTTTTCGGAGCCGGCGCCGCAGGCGCCTTTTTACCATATTTGGGTTGTAGTTATCTGATCCATATTTGGGTGGTAAATAAGCTTAAATAATGTAAATAGGCCTCGATTATAGTATCTACACAACGATTTTAATTGTGCTTCACAACTGGCCATGCCCATGGCTTCCTGGTCCCCTGAGAGACTCACAGTGACGGATACACAATCGCGC
>Ga0210247_101888_pt1 | contig 14695 bp, 20 predicted proteins | sample ChrtobMetP3_16mM_FD_155449 | JGI IMG/M metagenome (GOLD analysis project Ga0210247, IMG submission 155449) | Chrysochromulina tobin associated microbial communities from unialgal haptophyte culture, Seattle, Washington, United States - P3_16mM | ecosystem: Host-associated > Algae > Haptophytes >...
TGGTAGGACGGCTCGAGCACTGCATCGCGCAATCAGACTGCGTGATCAGCCCGTTCGAGCCCGTCCACGCCATGTACGAGCTGGCAGAGCACGTCACATCCGGCACTGCCAAGAAGTTGAACGGAGGCGCGGGAGGGGGCGGAGCAGACGGCGCCAAGTACAGAGTGCTCCCAACAGACGCCCGCTGACCATTGAAGACCGTGTCGCAGGTGTTGAACAGAAAACAGCCGCTAGAGTACCTCTCGAAGCCTTTGCACGTGGTAGGACGGCTCGAGCACTGCATCGCGCAATCAGACTGCGTGATCAGCCCGTTCGAGCCCGTCCACGCCATGTACGAGCTGGCAGAGCACGTCACATCCGGCACTGCCAAGAAGTTGAACGGAGGTGCAGGAGGGGGCGGAGCAGACGGCGCCAAGTACAGAGTGTACCCAGCAGACGCACGCTGACCATTGAAGACCGTGTCGCACGTGTTGTACAGATAGCAGCCGGAAGTGTAACTTTCGAAGGCTCTGCACGCGGTGTTGCTTGTGCATGAATTAGCGCACTGCTGCAACGTGTTTCCACTTACTGTAGACAACCGGGAAGCGGTGCAAGTCACGCCTGGCAGGCTCGCGTAGCCAATCGGCGTCTGCGCCGTGCAGATGGTTATCCAGAAACTCGTCAGCCCGAAAGCAGACGCGCGCATTGCAAACGGGTCCCGCGCTTCTACGCAGGTAGGGATGAGGAGACTGGCCCCCTTCGCTTCGAGGTGCGACCGGACCCTCCCTCCGGAGCCTCCGAAGACCACAAGTTTCCAGATTTCCGGCAACGATTCGTCAATTTAAGTCGCTTTTCGCGAGTTGATGATTGGTGGGGATGGATTGCGAAAGCACAACTGGGTGGAGCCGGGGCACGCAGGCACGAGCAGAATAGGGGCCGGTAGCGAGGACGAAGTGGTGTGAACGTATGTACGCCGGTCCGGTGTCTTGGGTGTCGAACTATAAACATTGGCTGTGAACGAGGAGGAGGTCATCTGCGGCGGTTCTTAAACTTAATTAAGGTAATCCGAAAAAAACGCGCTCACAAATCTCACATCACCACGTTCCCAAATCGCCTTTGCGCGCGAGCGCCGCACGATGGAAGAGGGCGACCGCTCAAGTCCTGAAGAACTTATGAATACAGCTGTTGTACAGCCTCCTTGTTAATCTGTAATCTCGGCGCTCCCTGACGCTGACCCTGCACTGACCACTGTGTACGCCACTCGCCAGTACAGAGACCACTGCTCGCTATAACGGTAACTACGACGACCGTTGAAGAACGTTGAAGTCGCCGCTACACATGCAAACATCATGGTCAGTCAGTCACTAGTCAGTCAGTCAGTCAGTTTCGTCGCGGTCCCCCCGCGCTCACTCCACCACCGTCTCAAAGGACGGCTCCCCGCTCCTATTGCTCCGCTCCCCTCGGTCAGCACAAGATCACAAGTACATGGTCATGGCTTAACGCGGCTCAAGTCTCAATCTCAAAATGTCTCCGAAATCAACTCTCAAGTCGCTCATCTCGGCGCTCGGACGGTCGCTGCGACCCCATGTTCGGTCACTGCCGTGCGCCATCGTCGGCGAAGATGTCGAAGCCGCCGCCGCGTCGAACGCCGAGATGAGCGCCTCGCACACCTCCTCAAACGCTCTCTTGTCGTGCGCCACGACTCGAATCCGCATCCCAAATTTGGAACGCATCCCAAATTTGGAACGCATCCCAAATCCACTCGAATGATCGGCGTGCATCTCGGAGTGTATCTCGGAGTGTGTCTCGGAATGTGTCTCGGCGGTCCGCTCGCCCACCTCGCCCACCTCGTCCGACTCGTCTTCGCCGTCCAGTAGGCACGCCGTCAGCGCCCTCGCTGCGACCCGAGCGGCCGCGCGCACGGGTGCACCGCGAGCGCCCGCGCCAAGCAGCGGCGTCGCGATGAGCAGGGAGCTAGGCGCTGCGCCGGGCGCTGCGGTCGCACCACGCCCCTCGGCGGCGAAGCGCAGCGCGCGGAGACTCGATGCGTAACAACTTCCGAGCAGCCTGGCCCACTCGCCGTCGTCTGCAACTCCGTCTGTGGAAGTGGGAGTGGGCCAGAATGGCGGGACCGCGTGCGCAATCAGGTCGAATGGCAGCCGACCGTGGCCCGTGGCCGTCACCACGGCGTTGCCTTCATTGCAGCGGACCGGCTGGCCTGCAGCGTCCGTAAGCATGGTCGATGGCCCAGCGGCTGCGTCGAGCGCCTTGCGGAGCGCGCTGCCTCCTTGCGCGTGCACCTGACCATCGACGCACTGCGCAGGATAGAGCATGCCGCTGCCCGCGTCGAGTCCACCCCAGCCGCTAGAGCTGGCTCTCAACGCCTTCGGCGGCGGGCGCGGCACTGGACCGCCGCGAGGAAAGTACGGAAGCGACGTGCCGCAGAGCGCCACGTTTGCTGGATTGATCAAGGCTCGCAAGTGGCCGTCTCGGGCGTGTGTCGCCAGCGGCCATGCATTCAACACGTCGCCGATGACGACGTCGATGGCGCGACCTCGGACGCCACCCCACGCATCTGTGCGACGCATCGTCTTCACAGACGCGAACAAAGCGGCGAACTTACGTGGTTATATTTGCGCTGGTACATGTACAAAATGAAAATGGTCTCGTTCATGTGAATGCGAATGGCGCTGTGGGAGAACCGGAGGCCCCGCAATGCGCTTTGCATTCGTCGGAGGGCTCGATGTGCCCGATTGGGTGCGCGCACTGCGGCACGCACTCGCGTCGCAGCGCCCTGTTGTGCCGCTCCCATCGCACGCCGCCGCCTCCTCACGCGGCTTGAGAGCTCCCTCCCCGCGCGCAGCTGCTCTCGCAAATGTTCGTCCTCTCGAAGATGTCGGTCGTCAAGTTCAAGGTGCTGTGCAAGCAGGTACTGATGCAGGCGAGCGGCGCTCCCGTGGATGAGCAGAAGTTTGCGAAGCTGCTGAGCGACGGCAAGCTCGAAAGCCACGAGGTCAAGGGCGCGGTCGCCGCGCTCCATTTCATCTTCTTGAGCAGCGCTCGGTACGACGTGGCCGAGGAGACGCTCGGGGAGGAGCTGCAGCAGCTGGGCTTGCCCAAGGAGCACACGGAGGCGCTCGTCATCGCGCTGCGCGACGGCCGCGCGCCTCTGCGCCAGCACCTCGCCGACGCCTCCCTCAGGCTCTCAAAGCTCGAGTCGCTGCGTTGGCGCGTCTCAGAGGATGTTGGCAGCGCGCGCGCGCACGCGGCCGACTTGCAGCTGACGGTGCGCGCGCCGGCGGCGCTCGGCACGAGCGTGGCGCCGCCGGAGCGCCTGCTCAAGATGCGCCTCTCTGCCGACACCCTCTCCTTGCTCCACGCGGAGTTGCTCAAGGCGAGAGAGCTCGTCCCGGCGCCTAAGTAGTCTTAGATGAACAACAGTGGTGTGTCGCATGATGGGACATGAGCGTTGCATGTGCGCCTGAAATGATCACTGGTATGACACCAGACGAAGCTGCTAAGACATGACAAGTTGCAAACTTGCAAGCCACTCGAGGCCGCGTTGATATGAACAAGAACATGTGCACACTTCCTCTACAGTTCCGCCACTATAATAGTACAGAGAACGTGGTGGCATCCACACGCGCTCAACCGCTAAGACAAGAGTGATTGCGACTCGGCCTGGTCGATGGAGCTCGCGCTTGGCCTGCCCACAGCGTCCTCGACATTCCGTACACTCGCCACCACGCTGCCTCCCAATTGATACTCGCCGAGGCTCTCGTTATCACTCGCGGCGACGGGTGAGGAGGGCTTTCGTCGCACATACCGTTGCCACCCCAGAAAAGCGTACATGCACAACAAGGCGCCAATGCACGCCCAGAGCAGCACGACGTCGCCGGAAGCACCGGGCCGGGGCGCGGGCAAAAAGCAGTCCTGCAGTAGCGCTGTGCAAAGCTGCGCCTCGACGCACCACACGCATTGCGAGGGGCACTGCGCGGGGCTCAGCGGCCCGTCGCACGCCGAGTAGCTGCCCGAACCGATGTCGACATCGGCATACACGGAAGAACCGTCGTCAACATTGCTGATGTGCCTGGACATTTTGTGTGAATCGCCCGCCGCAGCGCTCATCCATGGAGAGATGTGGGGGGTTGTGAACGCTTTCAATGCGCCGTCGCGGGCGTCTCGCGGCTTCGACCTGTGTTCCTTGCAGTCACACGAGACCCCGACGCACGCGACGCTCTCTCAGACCGGTCGCATCAGCGATCCACCATGGAGGGCCTCTCGCTCGAGGCGCTCATGGCCGAGCTCGCCCAGGTGCAGAAGGCGCCGTCGGTCACCAAACTCTCCGAGCCGAACGTGGTCGAGGTCATGCAGAAGCTCTCCGACCTCGGCCTGCTCAACGTGCTGTTCACGACCAACGGCAAGGAGTACCTCACGCCGAAGCAGCTGCGCCACGAGGTGGAGGACGAGATCCTCGCGCACGGCGGCCGCGTCAACGTGACCGAGCTGCCGCCGATCCTCAACGTCGACCTGCCTCACATCGAGCGCGTGATCGAGCAGCTGCTGCGCGAGGACGCGTCGCTGCAGCTGTTCCAGGGCGAGGTGATCGCCGAGTACTACCTCGATGGTGTCGCCGAGGAGATCAACCAGACGCTCCAGAGCGAAGGCCGCCTCATGCTCGGCGACCTCGCCATGAGGTGCGATGATGCGCGCGAACAGCCACTGATGATGGCGTCTCTGATGCTGACCTCGCTGATGACCTCGCTGATGGCCTTTCTGGTGGCCTCGCTGGTGGTGTCTCGAATGGCCTCCCTGACCGTCCCCCTCTCTCATGGCCTCCCGGATCGACCCCCTCTCCGCAGGTACTCGCTCACGACCGACTTCGTGACGCGTTTGGTCGAGCCCCGCCTCGGCACCGTCGTCGACGCTAAGCTGAGCGGCTCCACGCTGTACACTACCGGCTACGTCGCTCGGCACGGCGCGCGCGTGCGCGGCGTGCTCTCGGCGGTGCTGCGCCCGGCGGCGCTGCCTCAGCTCATCCGAGAGCACGCCTTCAACGAGGTGCGTGTGCAACGAGGGCGGTTGGAGTTCTTTTCAGAGTGCCTCTCTGAGTGCCTCTCTTAGTGCTTTTCTGAGTGCTTTTCTGTGTGCTTTTCTGAGATCAACTGAGTGCCCTCTGCGTTACCTCTGCGTGCACTCTGCGTGCACTCTGGTGCCATCTGGGTGCCATCTCATTGCATGCAGGCGCTCCTCTACGTGCTCCCACCGCCCTCTGAGATTGAATCTGGTCGCATCTCTGATGGCCTCCCTCATTGCATGCCACCGCCCTCTGAGATTGAATCTGGTCGCATCTCTGATGGCCTCCCTCATTGCATGCAGGCGCTCTTCTATGAGGCTCTCGACGAAATGCGAGCACACGGGCGTCTACCGGGCGCCGTGCAAGGCAAGAGCTCGTACACCCCAGCCGTGCATGCCCACGCGCAGGTACGAGCTCTTGCCTGATTACGCCTGAGTACGTCTGAGTACGTCTGATTACGTACCCCGGCCGTGCATGCCCAAGCGCAGGCAAGAGCTCGTATGCCCTCGATTGCCCTAATTGCCCTAATTGCCCTAATTGCCCACGCGCAGGCGGCGGCCGTCCGATCCTTCTATGAGCAGGTGCGCTGACTGCCACTCGCACTGCCACTCATTGCCACCTCGATGCCACCTCATTGCCACCTCAACACCACCTCATTGCCACCTCGTTGCCACCTCATTGCCTCGCGCGCCTACTCTGAGCAGAACGGCCTCATCGCCTACACGAAGCTGGCCTCGCTGCCCGGAGCCTCCCGCGATCCCAAGGGGTACGTCTGATTACGTCTGATTACGTCTGATTACGTCTGATTACGTCTGATTACGTCTGAATACGATCCCAAGGGGTACGTCTGATGGCATGTGATGGCATGTGATTGCATGTGATGGCATGTGATGGCATGTGATGACATGTGATGGCCTCACTCCTCTGAGCGCCTTCCTGATGGCCTCCCTCATCAGTTATCTGCGTGCTCACTACCCGAGCGGCATCGAGCTCGAGACTGTCTACGTCAAGCGCGAGCTCGTCGAAGCTGTGGAAGCCGAGCTCGAGGAGGCCTGTGGAAACCATTGGGCGGTCGACGTAACCGCCGGCTTCGAGGCGCCCCTAAGCGAAGAGGATGTGATGCTGCTCATGAGCTCATCCATGACGGTGAGCCGAGGGACACTGAGCGGCCCATGATTGCCCCCTAATTGCCCTGATTGCTGCTCATGAGCTCATCCATGACGGTGAGCCGAGGGACACTGAGCGGCCCATGATTGCCCCCTAATTGCCCTGATTGCCCCTCGTGGCCCCTAATGGCCTCCTCAGATGAGCGCCGCCCTCGCCGCCGGCCGCGCCGTGCACATCGGCGGCGGTCTGCTAGCCTCGGCGGGTCTGTTGGGGGAAGCTGCGGCGCTGGTCCCGTCCGTCGTGTCTCCAGTAGTGTCTGCTGCGGTTGCTGAGGAGATGGCGGCGTCGGCGACGGGTAAGGGCGCGGCAGGGGCGAAGGGAGGGGGCGGGGGCGGGGGCGGCGGTGGGGGAGGTGGTGGGGCCAAGGCGGCAGGCGGCAAGGCTGGTGGTGTGAAGGGCGCCAAGGGCGGCGGCGATGAGGATGATGACGATGATGACGGTCGGAGAGGCAAGGGCGGAAGGTGCGACTCCCTCATGGCCCCGAATCGCCTTCATTGCCCTGATTGCCCTCATCGCCCTCATTGTCCTTCATCGCTCCTGATCGGCCGTAATTGCGGCCTGATTGTGGCCTAATTGCTGCCTGATTGCGTCCTAATTGCTGCCTGATTGCGTGGGCGGCAGGCGAAGCTCGAAGGCTGCTGCTCAGGCCGCGATGCTTGAGGGCATCGGCCTTGATGACGATGATGACGATGACGACCTCGGGAGCGGATCCAAGAAGAAGGGTAAGCGGGGGGGGGCAAAGAAGGGCAAGGCGGGCGGCGGCGGCGGTGGAGGCGGCGGCGGTGGCGGTGGAGGTGGCGACGAGGACGGCGGCGACGGCGAGGGCGGCGGCGGCGCCGCCGCCGCCGATACGGCGCTCCTCGAGGCGCTCGAGACGGCGCTCCGAACGGCGAAGCCGTCTATGAATGAGATGCCTGAGCTCGCTTCCACCCTCGCGGCGCGACTCCTGCCGTCTGCAAAGGCACAGGTCGCTGAGGCTCTCAAGGCGAAGCGCGAGGCGGGGGCGGGGGAGCGGCGACGGGCGACACAGGCGGCGCAAGAGCAGGCGAGTCATCTGGCCATCAACGTGCAGGTGCGCTCGCTGCCGGAGTGCCTTCAGCTGATGGCCCTGATTGCCACTCATTGCCACTCATTGCCACTCATTGGCACTCATTGCCACTGGCTGCCGGAGTGCCTTCAGCTGATGGCCCTGATTGCCCCTTGATTGACGACGTGCCTCCCCGCGCAGCTGATGGCCAAGGGACTGCAATCGCTCGATCTCGATCCTAAAGATCTCGAGCTGCTCGACAAGGCGCTCCTTAAAGGCTCCTGTGCCGAGCTGCTCGGCGTGATGCTCCGTGTGGAAGCATTGCATGCAGGTGAGTCGTGGGCGCCTTGATTGCGCTTGATTGCATGCAGGTGAGTCGTGGGCGCCTTGATTGCGCTTGATTGCGCTTGATTGCATGCAGGTGAGTCGTGGGCGCCTTGAGTGCGCTTGATTGCGCTCGAGTGAACATGATTGCACCCGAGTGCCCCTAATCGCCTCCCTAATTGCCTCCCTAATTGCCTCCTAATTGCCTCCCTAATCGCCTCCCTTATTACCTCCTAATTGCCTCCCTAATTGCCTCCTAATCGCCTCGAATGGCCTTTGCATGCAGGCAAGGAGCTACCTGCCGTCACCGGCGCGTCCGACGGCGCCAGCGGCGCGGCCGCCCAACCGCTCTCGACCCATATTTGGCAACCGCCCTCAGTTTCGGAGCGTAAGGAGATGCTGAGCTGGATCCCGGGCCCGCCACAGCGCGCACTCGCGGCGCTCGAGACGGCGCTCGGCCCCAAGTCGACCACGGCTCTCTTTATCGAGGCGCTGCGGGCGAGCGAGTCGGTGCTTGGGCCGCAGGTTCGCCCTTGATGGACCTTGATGGACCTTGATTGCCTCTGATCACCCTGATGGACCTTGATGGACCTTGATGAACCTTGATGGCCTCTGATCGCCCTTGATGGATCTTGATGGACGTTGATTGCCCTTGATTGCAGTGCGCCCTGCCCCCTCTCTCCCTCTCCCCCCTTCACCCCTCTCCCCCCCCTTGCCTCAGGCCCCACCCCTCGACAAGAAGCGCGAGAAGGGGGCGCTCGACAAGGCGCGCGCCGAGCTGCGCGCCCGATTGGCGACCGAGAGCACGCCGGCACTCGTGCTTCACCTCGCCGTCCTCGTGCTTCATCTCGAGCACAACGGCACGCTGCTCCTCTTGATGACCTCTTGATGACCTCGTGATGACCTCTTGATGGACTCTTGATTGCCTTTCGATCGCCTCTCGATTGCGCCGAGTGCCCCTGAGTGCCACTGAGTGCCGCTGATTGCAACCCTCATCAGGCGTGCTGCTCGAGGCTCCCGGCCGTCTGCTTGGCCCTCTGATCGAGGCGCTCGAGACGGCGCGCTCGCTTGCGCCGGACGCCTGCCTTCAGCTACGGGCATACCACCGGGCCGTGCAGCAGGCGATGCAGGGGGGCGAGGCGGCCGAGGCGGCCGAGCCCGAGCTGCGCGAGAACATGGGAGCTGTGCGCGAGATTGGGCTCTGCCGACCCAAATCGGGCGGAGGCGCCGCCGTGGGCGCCGGCGGCGGAGGAGATGGAGGTAAAGGCGATGGCGGAGGCGGAGGGAGCAAGGGCGATGACGCACCGGACGTGACACCGGACGTGACACCGGACGCTGACGCCGAGGCGCCCACAGCCGACGATGAGGAGGCATCTCCTCAAAAGGCGTCGCCCAAGAAGAAGCGCACGCCCAAGGCTTCATGATGCATGCGCAGTCACTCCATGTGTCCATGATGCGCGCATGGTCCCCATGATTTTCTGTGCGATGTGAGATTTGTTGTGTGGGGAGACCTAACTATCGTGTCGCTGCCGAGGTAACGTAAGGGGGAGGGGCGGCGGAGAGCAGCGCGCAAGAGGAGCCGGTCGAGAGGATATGACTTCTTCTTTCTGTTTTGCCTTTTGATATCTGCCGGAATTGTTTTGCAGATACAATTGTATTGAGATGGGAACCGTCTGTCGCTCCAGACAGGGCAGATGCATGCAAATGGCTGTCGGGATCCGAAACATAACCCGAGTCTGAACGTCGCTTTTTCATTGCGGCCTCCCCTCATAAATGGCCAAGGAAATAGTCACGCGCAAGGCCTTTTCGACGGACCACTTGTACAGATCTCCGATCACAAGGCCGTGCTCCGACGAGGAGTCCGATGATTCCATCACGGACGAGGCCCACGGCCTCATCACGGGAGGTAACACGGGAGGAGAGCCGATGTTGCACAGCAAAGCGCTCGGCCCACGACTGCGTCGGGCGGCGTCGGTCGCCGCCGCTTGCCTGCTGTACTTGTCCATCGGTCCGTCGCTGATCATTGTCAACCGTGCCATCCTGAATGACCGCGCCTTCAATTATCCGATGGCCGTCTCCGGCCTCGGGCTGCTGTGCTCGACGGCGGTCTCTGTCACGCTCATTCACTGCCGCTGCGTGCGCCGTGAGCACGCGAACGCGATCACGCTTAAGTTCTACGTCTACAACTTGCTGCCGATTGGCGCGGCGCTGGCCACCACGCTCGCCGCAGGAAACGCCGTGTACATGTACTTACCGGTCGGATTCATTCAGATGCTCAAGGCGTTCACGCCCGCGGTGATTGTGGCGAAGTGCCACTGAGTGCCGCGATTGAATACCTCAGTCCCACATCACCGTCCTACCGAATGCCACGCTGAGTGCGGCCGTGGTGCGACCGACAGGTGACGCTGGCGATGCTCTGGCTGAGCGGCATTGAGACGCCGACGGTGCGCGTTCTCTGCGCAGGTGAGGACCACTGATGACCGCTGATGGACGCTGATGATCGCTGATGACCTCTGATTGCATTGAGACGCCGACGGTGCGCGTTCTCTGCGCTGGTGAGTGTCGTCAATTGCCTCTTGATTGCCTGTTCTGATGGCCTCTGATTGCCTCTTGACGGTGCGCGTTCTCTGCGCAGTGCTCGGCATCTGTGCGGGCACCGCCATCGCCTCACTGGGCGAGGGGAGCCTCAATGCTCTAGGTGAGGACCACTGATGACCACTGATGACCACTGATGATCGCTGATGACCACTGATGGCCGCTGACGACCGCGAAATGACTGACTCTGACTGCCTTCATGCTCTACTGCACTACAAGGGCTCGGCTTGATGTTGCTTGCGGAGCTCGGGGAGGCGCTCCTTGATTGCCCTAATTGCCCTAATTGCCCCTAATTGCCCCTAATGGCTACTGTAGGGCTCGGCTTGATGTTGCTTGCGGAGCTCGGGGAGGCGCTCCGGCTGGTGCTGACCCAGAAGCTGCTGACGAACCTCAAGTTTGGCGTCATCGAGGGGCAGTACGCTGCGCGAGTGCCCTCTTGAGTTCATTAATCGAGTTCATTAATTGAGGGGCAGTACGCTGCGCGAGTGTTGAGGGACAGTACGCTGCGCGAGTGTTGAGGGACAGTACGCTGCGCGAGTGCTCTCGGAAGGGCCTCGTGCAGTCTGCCGGCGCCTTGGGCTTACCGGTACCTTGGATTACCTCGGAGGTTGCATCTTGAGTGCCGCTGGGTGCCTCCCTCATCATAGGTACTACATGGCGCCCATCTCGGCGCTCTGGCTCTTCACGGCGTCGTCGATCACGGAGCTGCCACGCGCCGCACTGGGCGCCAACTGGGCGCACGCGCGCGCGCTCATTCACAGCGAGCCGCAGCTCTTCATAGCGTCGGCGGTGCTCGGCTTTGGTGTGAACCTGTGCACTTTCCTCGTCATCAAGACGACCAACTCGGTGACGCTCAAGGTGCTCGGTACGGCGCGGAACGCCGGGCTGGTGCTCTTCTCAGCGATGTGGTACCACGAGACGATCACGCGCTTGGAGGCGCTTGGCTATTGCATCTCGTTGCTTGCGTTTGCTGCGTACAACGTGTACGCGATCCGCGGTGTTTGATTGTGAGCTTAACTAGAGTACTAAGTTCTATCCACTTCGTTCTTCAACTGTGTTGTGAGAATACAGCTCTACTTCTGTCGATTTGTAACTCACACTTCACAGGCCAGCTCTCCCCACATGCAGAGACCGACACGGCGATCGGGCCGCGCCAGCGCGCCGCCGCCACCCGCCTCAGCCCTCACCACCCCTCAGTTAGGGTTGCACTGCTCGTCGGCCCACACCACAGACCGCACGGCACACGCCGCACGCCGCACACGCCACACAGCTCCCACGTTCCACAGCGACAGCCGACAGACCCAGCAGGCCGAGCAGGTCCTGGCCAGGAGCTTCCCACACAGGGTGAGTGCGGGCCCGGGCCCGTCAAGCCGTAGTCAAGCCGAGCGTCAACGGCAGACCCGTGTCGCTGCACCACTGATTGCCAGGACGCGTGGCAATCAGGGGCAATCAACGGCAGACCCGTGTCGCTGCACCACACACACACACACACCAACCACACGGTCCTCGACAGACGGACGCCGCCGCGAGGCCCGAGTGTAGGCCCAGATCTCGCACGTGGCATGGTAAGCGCGTTACGTCCTCACATGCTCACCACCACTGCAGTTCCGATGCCTTCTGCGGTTCAACTCTGAGCACACGGTGACCACGTCGACCGGTCCCCTCACCTTCTTGCAGCACTTGTAGCATGCGAGCGGTGCGTCATGGACGGAACTCCTTCTCTGATTACGTAATCAGACGTCATCATAGACGGAACTCCTTCTCTCATTACGTAATCAGACGTCATCATAGACGGAACTCCTTCTCACATCTGCGGGTACGTGAAGAGGATGTTGATCGTGAGCAGCCGCGCGGCGTCCGTGCGGCGCCCCTCTGGCCTCGAACTCCGCCTTCATCAAATGGAAGTGAAATCTTAAGCCGACGCTATCAGGCGTTCGACTGCAACCTTTCGAAACTTGGCATCGGAAACAATAAGCTCCACCGACTGCTTGTCGCCGATGTGTGCGAATTCGGGATCGAGTGGCTTTCTCTGCAGAATGGCCCCGACATTCACACCTTGCTTGTGGCACAGCACGATCTTCTTTTCCAAGCAGATGGCGCGACGAAGCTCTTGAACACAGAACTGGCTGTCAAAGTATCCATCACTTAAAACGAGCACAAACGTCTTGGAATGCTCCACCCCCTCCATCATGGCAGGTGTGCCGCAGTCGTTCATGTTCACATCCAGCCACACATTCTTGCCAGCCATCGTGAGGTCCATGGTGATGAGAGCCACCGGATGGCCGCTTTCGCTCTGTTTGTGAGACATGAAGAAGTCCCACGGGGCACCTTCATTAATCTTCGAGGCGGCCGCCTTTTGTTGCGAGGGCATGCTTGGGGAGGCAAGGGGGTCGCTGCTCTGGGAGTCGAGTGCGGCTGTCGGTGCGTGCAGCATGCTGCACAGCCTCTTTCCGGGGATCGGCTTCAGGCCAAGATGGCGAACAAAGTCGTCGACCATGTCGAACTCGACCATGTCGGACACGCTTGTCACGCCCTGCTCGTCGCACCACACGACCGCCGTCTTCAGCGTCGCGTCCTCGGCAACGTTGAGAGACGTGAGCATCTGCAGGAACCCCAGCTCCGTGGCTCGGCGCCTCAGCTCCTCTGGCGCCTCCGCTGCTGCGGCTCCGGCCGCCTTTTCCGCTGCGGCCTTGTTGGCTGCCGCTCTTGCGGCTACCGCACGCGCGCCGACTAACGCAGCGCCGCCCAACGCAGCGCCGCCTAACGCAAGCGCGATCGCTCCCCCCGAGCGCATTTTGGGCGTCGTGTTCTTCTCGATCAAGGCCGCCAGAGCTGTCGCGCCGACAACGACATCGCCGATGCGCTTTCCTGCGGCGTGCACAGCACACAGCCCAAACGGCAAGCGTCACAGTTTCAAAGGACCGCGCGACCGTGGCAAGGGACCCGACGCCGCAGACGCGTTCAGCGCGCGCATATCAGCATGGTTCTGCGTGTGCGGCTGCCCGGCCGTGCCCGCGCCAACCCGGCCACCCAGCAGTGTCGGACCTGAGAGGTCGAGCGTTGTGGCCCCATCTCGGAGTGCCTGTAGCCATGATGTAAACACCTCACGCGGGACTCTGCCATCGACCGCGGCGGCGTCAAAGGCGGCTTCATCAAACCTGTCGCCGGCCGCGGCCTTGGCCTGCTGCTTGTCGACGAGCTCCGAGAGCAAGGTCAAAGCCCCGGCGGCACCCATACTCGCCGATCGGATAGGGTAGATAGGGGGCCGCGCTTGCGCGTCACCGTGGTCCGGGAGCTCCGTGACCGAGGTCGAGGCTCCCAAGCTTGCCGATCGGTGAGGGGTGAGTATGCGGATCACGCCACCGTGGTCAGGGAGCTCCGGGTTCGCGGTCGAAGCTGCGACGCCCATGTTCGCCACAGGTATGACCCTGTTAGTTGAACGCTTGCATTATCTGTCTTTGGGCAACCTAAGTTTTTCATGATCTCCTTTGAAGGAAGCCGCGCGGCATCGCGAACATGTTTACTTGGTTGCGAACATATCGTAGACTCTCAACATGTGGAGGACTCTTCCCCTCTATGCGGCGAGTGTACATGAAGGGGGCCATGGAGGGGGGCTGTGCCTTGCTCTGCTGCCTGCTGCCACACAGTAGCGAATGTCGTACAAAAGTCGGATGGTACAGCCTACAGCAGCACGGCTCTTTCATCAGATCAAGTCGTTCAGATGAAGTCGTCATCATCGTCCTCAGCGGCGCTCTTGCGGCGCATCGAGGGCCGCACCCAAACGTAACTGCTCCCCCCCGCCGCCTGCTGCGCCACGCACATCAACGCATCGAGCAGCACGATGCGCTCCGCCCCTCCCGCCCCCCCTCCGAGTCTCGGGACTGGGAAGGGGCCGAGCGTACCTGTGGGGGTGAGGGCGCCGTGGTGGGCACTTGCATGCTGGGACTGGGAAGGGGCCGAGCGTACAGCTCTCCACGCCAAGTCGCATCTCGAGCACAGGCGCGGCGGCTGGCCCGTCCATCTGGAGCTCGAACGCACCTGATGAGGGAGGCAATCAGAGGTCATCAGAGGCAATCAGAGCCCGTCCATCTGGAGCTCGGACGCACCTGCGTGCAAAGCCATCAGGCGCAATAGGGCGCAATAGGGCGCAATCAGGCGCCATCAGCACCCCCTCAATCAGCGGCCCTCAGCCCACCGGTCGTGCGCACGAGCCCAACAGGGGAGGGCGTCAGGCGCTCGTAGACGCCCTCGGCGCCACGGAGCAGCTGTGCGGCCGCGGGCGGCGCAAAGGCAATCGAGCCCTCCTTCACTGTGAACCCGAGTAGCCATTCGCCGGAGAGCATCCTCCTCGCCTGATGAGGATGGTCATCAGAGGTCATCAGAGGTCATCAGAGGCAATCGGAGAGCATCCTCCTCGCCTGATGAGGATGGTCATCAGAGGTCATCAGAGGTCATCAGAGGCAATCGGAGAGCATCCTCCTCGCCTGATGAGGATGGTCATCAGAGGTCATCAGAGGTCATCAGAG
>Ga0210247_101893_pt1 | contig 14664 bp, 9 predicted proteins | sample ChrtobMetP3_16mM_FD_155449 | JGI IMG/M metagenome (GOLD analysis project Ga0210247, IMG submission 155449) | Chrysochromulina tobin associated microbial communities from unialgal haptophyte culture, Seattle, Washington, United States - P3_16mM | ecosystem: Host-associated > Algae > Haptophytes >...
CTCCGATCCACGTGGACGTGACGGCGCGCTCGTGCCCGCGCGGCACGCCCGGCGGCGCCACGGGCAGGATCCACACCGTCAAGCGCTTCCTGTACGCCGGCTGCATGATCTCGTCGGACGCCAAGTACGAGCCGGCGGCCGAGGTGCACGTGCCCGCCATGTGCGCGGTCCCGCTGCACTGGCGGCAGGGCTGCCTGTTCCCGGGCGCCCTCAACTATATGCCCGGCGCCAAGGAGTCGGGCCGATGCTACTACAAGACCGTGGGCTGCATGGACTCCACCGCGATCAACTACAACTCCGAGGCTACCGACAGCGACGGCAGCTGCATCGCGAAGGTGCTCGGCTGCACCGTCGGCCCCGGCCAGTACTCGCGCGTCGACCCGAGAACACCCGGCTTCGAGTCGACGTTCCATGACGACCCCGGCCGGACGGATGGCGGCGGCGGCCGGGTCGTGCTGGCGGGTAATCGTCGCTACCCCGCCATGACCACGTACAACGACGCGGCCAACGTCATGTCTGGCTGCGTCGTGGCCATCGAAGGCTGCATGGACTCGACGGCGGCCAACTACGACCCGCTCGCTACCGTCAGCACGCTGTCGTGGTGCGTCCCCTCTGTCAGGGGCTGCATGGACCCACTCGCCTACAACTATAGCCCGATGACGACCATCCACAATCAGACGCTCTGCAGCTACCAGGGCGGCTGCATGGACCGATCGGCGATCAACTACGACCCCAAGGCCAGCGCGGCGGGCCCGTGCTACTTTTTCCGGTCGGGCTGCCTCGACCCGGCCGCGCTCAACTTCCGCTGCTCCGCGTACGCGCTCACCCCGTGCTCCGTAGCCCCCGCGCTGTCCGTCACGGTGCACAGCGCGGTCGTCTGCACCATGTCGGCGGCGTCCGCTGTCGTCGCCGCCTCGGTGTCTGACCTCTTGGCCCTCTCGGCAGCCAACCCGAGCGCGGGGGGCACGGCGGACCAGATCGAGGTGGTCATCTCCGTTGTCGTCAAACGGCCGCCGTGCGAGATGGCCGCTGACACAACCATGCTCAGCCGGATGGCCGCAGCCGTCCGTGCGAGGAGGGCGCGCGTGTCCAACACACCGCCATCGTGCTCGGGCCGCCGCCTGCAGGCAGCAAACGGCGAGGACAGTGCAATGATCGGCTTCGTCTTCGTCTTCGCCGCATCCGAGGCGGCCGCGGCTTCGGCGGCCCTCACGGACCCGAACGGTGGCGCCTTTGCCAACACCGCGTCGCTCCAGGCCGCCTTGGCTTCCGTGCCGGGCTTGCCCGAAATCCCCGTGCAGGTCTTTACCCAAACGGTGCGCTACTATGTGCCTGAGCCCCCGGCCGAATCCGGCTGGGCGGCCGGGCCGATTGTGGGCATCGTGGTCGCCGCCCTCGCGGGCACTACTGTGATTATGGGCCTCGCCTACTTGATGTTGAAGAGGAAGACAAAGACGGCCGAGATCGTGCCTGCTTAAGTCCGAGATCGTGCCTGCTTAAGAAGGCGGCGCGTGGCGCCCGTGGGGCTGACTGTGATGGGAAATGACCTGACCTTGCAGAACCAGTGAAGGCTCGCGCCATGGCGAGCGTCAGCGGCATTCTTAATTTTCATCACTTAACGAGCTCTCGTCCGAGAACCAGTGACCGTCCAAGATCCGCTCTCTCTTGCGAGACCGCCTACGCTGCTAGGCGCCGGCGCGCAAGGGGGAGAGCCTCATTAAGGCCCATTTGGCCGCAACCGACAACTTGCCGTACAGTCTCCCCCCCTTTAAGAAAACAGTGATTTTAGGCTTGCTGTAGATTGCGCCTTTGGCGTGCACCATGGGCTGGTTTCTTAGCGGGCCGGCCGACCAAGTCCCGAAAGGTCCCGATCGTTTTTGGCGTTTTCTCACATATATTTCTAAGGACCGCCGGCACAATCATGTAGGTTGTAGCTACGTGAAGTCTATTAAAATAACACACACAAGTTCCTCCGCTCGACTGCGGGACGGGACTCGCAAATGTCGACGCAAATGTCACAAATCATCCGATCACAGGTGCTCCGCGTTCACGCCGGCGGCCCCAGGGTCGCAAGGAAGCTCTGTAGGTCAAACTCCTCCTCATACTGCTCAGCGCTCCACAGCTCGCCCACCGTCTCCAGTAAGTTATGGAGCCCACCGCTGGTGCTGCCGCCGCCTTCGCCGCCGCCGCCGGCACTAGCGGCCCGAGAGTGCGCCGCGCTCGGCTTCCCGCTCGGCTTCTCACCTGCTCCGGTAGCGCTGGCTGCGTACTCGGCGAGCATGGCCTCGTCTGGCGTGGTCGCGTCCGCGGGCCGAGCCGGCGCGAGCTCAAACAAGTCGAGCAGCTCGTGCGTGTTCATCGTGGAGAGCGCCGCGTTCTGTTGGTTGACGACCGTGGCGGCCACGTGCCGTTTGAACGCCTGTGCGCTCATGATCTTTTCCTCGAGCGTGCCGCGCGTCACGAGCCGGTACACGTTGACGACGCGCCGCTGCCCAATACGGTGCGCACGGTCCATCGCCTGCGCACCACTCGGTGGCACATCCAGAGGCACATTCAGAGGCACTCAGAGGCACTCAGAGGCACTCAGAGGCACTCAAAGGCACTCAGAGGCACTCAGAGGCACTCAGAGGCACTCAGAGGCACACGCCAGGGGAGACGGGAGAGGGCATCGACACACCTGCAGGTCCTTCATCGGGTTCCAGTCGTGGTCGAGGAAGATGACAACGTCGGCACCCGTTAAGGTGAGCCCGAGCCCACCCACCGACGTCGTGAGCAGCATCAGGTCGATCGACGCGTCGGAGTTGAAACACTCGGCGAGTGCGAACCGGTCGGGCGCGGCTACCTTGCCGTCGAGCCGTAGGTAGGAGACGGTAGGCATATGTCCCTCGAGCAGCTGGGGGCGAGGTGAGCGCGAGATGAGGGCGAGATGAGGGCGAGATGAGGCGAGATGAGGCGAGATGAGGGCGAGATGAGGCACTCAGAGGCACGCAGAGGCACTCAGAGGCTGCCGGAGGGCAATCCGATGTTAATCAAAGGGCAATCCGAAGGCAATCCGAAGGCAACCCGAAGGCAATCCGAGGGTAATCACCTGAGACTCGACGAGATCAAGTAGAGCACCGCTTTGGCTGAAGATCAGGGCGCGATGCGTCGCGAGAGGCGTGACCGCGCTGCCCTCCTCCTCCACCTCTAGGGCTACACCCAACCCGTTCTCGTTGTCGCTCCCGCCCTCGCCGCTGTCGCCAAGGGCGCCGCCGCCCTCGCCCTCGCCGCCGCCTCTGCGGCCGCCGCGCCGTCCGCCGCCCTCGCCGGCAAGGCCGTTGCCACACTCGCGGCCACTCTCGGTGGGCCGCCCGATGCCACACTCATGAAGGAGTTGCTGGAGCGCCAGCAGCTTGGGCGCGCATGCAAGCGCTGTGAGTCCGCCGCTCGACACCGCGGCAGCCACGCAACGCTCATAGAGGGGATGCGAAGGCGTGAGGGCGAGCAGCGGGTGGTTACACACACGCCGCAGATATTGGAGTGCGGCGAAGACGTGCGCATGGGCGGCGCCATGGGCGCCGTTGTGAGCGCCGTGGTGAGTGCCGTGGTGAGCGCTGCCGTGAGCGCCGTGAGCGCCGTCCCCCGCGCTCGCGCTCTCCTCTTGCGCCGCTCGCCCGTGTACCATGCGGACCGCAGCGTACAGGAGGGCTTGCACTGGATGTAGCTCACACAGTCTGTCCTCGATCACCTGCACTCGGTGTCATATCGCTATCAGACGCAATCCGATTCAATCAAGTGTCATCAAGTGTCATCAAGTATCATCAAGTGTCATCAAGTGTCATCAAGTGTCATCAAGTGTCATCAAGTGTCATCAAGTGTCATCAAGTGTCATCAAGGTTCATCAAGGGTCATCAAGGGTCATCAAGGGTCATCAAGTGTCATCAAGTGTCATCAAGTGTCATCAAGTGTCATCAAGGGTCATCAAGGGTCGTCAAGGGTCATCAAGTGTCATTCAGTGTCATCAAGTGTCATCAAGGGTCATCACCTTGGGCGGCAGCTCGGTGAGCACGGACTCCTTGGTGCGTCGAAGGCACAGCGGGAGGACCTGCCGGTGAAGCCGCGCGAGGGCTTCCTCCCCCATCAGCTGCGCCGCCTCGCCCGCGCGCGCTCCTTGCGACGCGTGGATGGGCTGTGCATACTCGCGCTGAAACGCGAGCTGGGTGCCCAGGTAGCCCGGCATAAGAAAGTCAAACAGTGACCAAAGCTCGAGTGCGTGGTTTTGGAGCGGGGTGCCCGAGAGGATCAGCCGACGTGCAGCGCGCAGCCGCTTGGCAGCACGCGCAACCTGTGCCTTGGGGTTGCGAATGATGTGTCCTTCATCGAGCACGGCGTATTCCCAGCGCACCTGTGGGGAAGGGCAGGGCGCCGTGGTGAGCAAATGCATGCAAGGACTCATCGAGCGCGGCGTATTCCCAGCGCACCTGCACTCAAACGGCACTCAAGCGGCACTCAGAGAGCAATCAGAGAGCAATCAGAGAGCACTCAGAGAGCAGTCAGAGAGCAATCAGAGAGCAATCAGAGAGCACTCAGAGAGCACTCAGAGAGCACTCAGAGAGCTGTCAGACCGGGCAGCCGTCCTCTGATCGCCTACCTGTGCCAGCGCGTCGATGTCTGTTCGGAGTGTCTCGTAGGACATCACCACCAGCTCCACCTCATGCACTCGCAAGCGCAGTCGCGCGCGCTGTTGGGCACTTCCCCCATACTCAAGCACACAGAGCCCATCGGAGCCACAGAATTTGGTCGCCTCGGCGCGCCAGTGCGCGGTGAGGGTGGCCGGGCAGACGACGATGGAGGGGAGGTTCGCTGGGGGGGAGGTGGCGCCGCCGTTGCCACTGCTGTCGCTGCCGTTGCCACTGCCGCTGCCGCTGCTGCCGCCACCGCCGCCGCCGCCGCACCCGAGACGCTCGCTCGCGCCCGCGCGTCTCGCTCGTTGCTCGTGCGCGGCGGCGGCGAGCACACAGAGCGTCTGCAGCGTCTTGCCAAGCCCCATGTCGTCGCACAGGATGCCATGGAGTCCAAAGCGGCGCAGGAAGGCGAGCCAATCGACGCCGGCTTGCTGGTAGGGCCGGAGCGTCGTCTTGAGCACCATCGGCAGCTCGTACCGCGGCGGCGCACCGCCCACGACAACGCCCAACAGCTGATCCACACAGGGGCGCTCGGCGGCTTTGCGTGCGCGGAGCGCCGCCGACATGTCGATCGGGTCAGCTGTTCCCGGCTCGAGAGGGAGCAGCGGCATCAGCTGCCCGAACGCGGCCGAGGCCTCGTGCCGAATGCATGCCGAGCTGTGAGCGAGGCTAGCCACGAGGGGGGTGATCAACAGGGCGGCATACGGCAGCACACGCGTCTGCAGCGTGCTGATGATCGCGCGCATGCAAAGCGCCGCCCCCAACTGCGTGCCAGGCGGCGCCGTTGGGTGCGCCGCGTGGGGGAGGAGCTCGAGCAGCGCCTCCATGGCGCCGCAGCCGAGGGCGTCGCAGCACATGGCCACGGCCTGGGCGGCCAGCCGGCGTATGTCGAGCAGCCCTGACGAAGCCGACGAGGCGGGCGCTGTGGCGGGCGCGCCGTCCGGAGCGCCTTCGCACACCGCCGCCGCCGGCGTCACCGCTGCTGCCTCGCCGCGGCCGTCGGCGACAGATCTGGCTCCCTCCTCCTCCTCCTCCCCTTCCACACCTGGCAGCTGAGGCGCCAGCACGACGCGCGCCGTCGCGGGCACGAGGCGCAGCAGCTCGGCCGCCGCGCCTCCCACGAGGTGTGAACCCACGAGGTGTGAACCCACGAGGTGTGGCGCGAGGGCTCGGAGTATCTCGAGCGCCGAGCGCAGCTGCAGCTCGTCATCGAGAGGAGCGCCCTGGAGAGAGGGCTCATGGGTGGCGTCGCGCGGACTCTGAAAGGCCTCAAGAGGCGTCTGAAGCCCCTTCCAAAGCGCGGGAAGCCGTTCAAAGAGACGATCACCAAACTCGTGGCAGCACGCGCTCAGTGCGGCGCGTGCACCCGTCGCCGCCTGCCTGTCCGCCTCCGCCATCGCTGCCGCCTCCGCCGCCCCAACCGTCGCGCCATCGGGCCGTCGGCCCACAAGCAGCTTGCACAGATTCGCCACCACCTTGTCTGCGAGCGCGCCCGACACAGCGCCAGCGCCCGACACAGCGCCCGTGGCCCCTCGGCACGTGTACTGCTTCAAGAGGTTGGCGAGCACCGCGGCAGCACGCGCCTGCACCGCCGGCGGGGCACCCTGGACCGCGTTCATGAGCGCCTTGACGATTGGATTGAGCTTCGGCGGCAGTGCGCGGAGGCGTACGATGCCCTCGGCGGCCGCCGCGCCGAGGGTCGTGCACAGGCTCTCGCGCTGCACCAACACGGCGCGCCTAGCTTCGAGGAGTGCGTCGCGGGCTACCTCACACCGGGCACGCGCACGTGCACTCACGGTGTTGGGCAGCAGCCCCATCCAATGGGTGTAGATTCGATCGCTCAGAGCGAGGGCCGCCTGCTCGCCCACAGGCGCCCCCGCACCCCCGGGCCAGCTGGCCGACTGGGATGACAAAGCACGCAGGGCCTCGGAGGGCGCGCCGGCCGCCTCAAACGCACGCAGCAGCGCGGTGGCGTGCGCCTGCATCTGTGCGAGGGGATGCCTCATCTCACGCGCGGTGGCGGCGACCACGGCCGCATCGCTCGCCAGTGAGAGAAGGACCGCACTCAGTGCTGTGAACCCAGTGCTGTGAACGGCACCCAGTGCTGTGAACCCAGTGATGTGAACCGCGCCAGTTGAATTGTCCATCGCCGCGCCCAAGACAGCGCCCTCGCCTGTCTCGGCGCCCGTCTCGGCGCCCAAAGCCGCTCGTGCACCCGTCGCGCCGTGGCGCTGCGCCCACTCGGCCACCACCCACGCGCACACCTGCCGCATCGTCGCGGAGGACGTCGAGAGGCCGGTGAGCAAGCTCGCACGCCACGGGTCGCTGCCCAACAATTCTGACGAAGCAGGCTCACTTTGACGAAGCATGCGCCTGTCCAACGACTGTGACGAAGCATGCTCGCTGCCCAACAATTCTGACGAAGCAGGCTCAGGCATGGCGGCCGCCTCGCACGCGGCGGCGATTGCACCCAGTGCCGCAGCCCCTCGCGCGTGCATCCCACTCGAGGCCACTCGAAGTTCAAATGGAAGGGGCTCGCACGCGTCGTGATGGGCATTCTCGTCGTCGTCCAGCGCCACGCCGCCGACAGCGCCGCCGCCCCCGTCCCCGTTGCCGTCGTTGCTCTTCGCGTTGCGACGCGCAGAGCCAGCGGCCCCACGCCCCCCTGTGCGCATCGTACCGGTGGCCGCCGCGGCGGCGCTGCCATTGGGGGCAAATGGCGGCCGGTGCAGCCCTCGCAGATGGATAGGCTGGCTTAACGGAGTGCCGAGCATCGCCAGCCAGTCGCCGATGTGAGGCGCGGCGGCCGCACGCAGCTGGCGCGCGGGTACGACGCGCACCACGGCCGCAAGGGCCGCTTCGGCCGCTGCGTGCACCGATGTGCTCTCATCCAGCAGCGCGGCCTGCACGAGCAGCTGCAGCGCTGGACCGAGCTCGCCCGTGTCCTCGGTACCCGCGCCATCTGTGGCGCCGCCGCCGCGGGCACATAGCCACTCTGGCGCGCTCGCGGCCGGCGCCGCCGGCGCGGCCTGCGCGGCCGCATTGAGCAGAGCTTCGAGCGTGCGAATGGCCGCCGCGCGCGCCGTCGCCGACGGGTGGCGCCAAAAGGGCCATAGGCGAGGGACAACGGTCGCAAGGCTCGAGGCACCGCCTCCGCCGCCCTTGCCTCCGCCTTTGCCTTCGCCTCCGCCTTTGCCTTCGCCTTCGCCTTCGCCTTCGTCCTCTCCAAAGGTGGCGAGGGCACTGTAGGGCAAGCAGGCGCAGTAGGCAGAGAGCGTCGTCATCACGTGCGCCGCGGAGGACGTGAGCTCATCAAGCTCGAGGAGCACGTCCCAGAGCGCGCCCAGCACGGCACCCAGCGCGCCCGGCGAGAGCAGCGTGCCGACGCGTGCCGCTACGCCCCCGAGAGCCTCGGCAGCGACGCAACGCACGTCGTCGTCGTGGTCGCCCGCGAGGGCGGCTCGGAGCGCTTCCGCTGCCTGCGGCAAGAGCGTTGGTAGCAAGTCGGTGCGCACAGCGAGCAAGTATTTGAGCCCGAGCATTGCGGCGTGACGAACCTCCCACGTCGGCTGACGCGCCATCACCAGCAGCGCTTGCGCCACTTGCGCCGCCGCGGCCGCTGTCATCGGCTGGAGCAGCACCGCGAGCGCTTGCGCTGCCGTCTCGCGAACGGGTGCGACGACCTTATCACCAGCGGCCCAATCCCCAAACCGATCGAGAGAGAGTACACAGATGAGCCGGAGGGCGCAGTCCTGCAGCCACTGCGCACGCAGCTCGTCGCGCACCCGTGCGGACACGCCCCCCACCGCACCCGCCGTGGCCGCATGCGCGCGCAACACGGCGCGCAGCCCCAGCGCAGCGCCGTGTCGGCGCTGCCAACGTGGCTGGAAGAGTGAGCAGCGCAGCTCAGCACACAGCGGCTCGAATGGCCACTGGTCGCACCTCTCCCACGCCGTCGCATCGTCCAAAGCCGCCACCGCATCGCCCGCCGGATCATCCCCTGACGCAGCTTGGACGGCAGCCAGTTCAGCTCCCGCCGCTTCGCCTTCGTCGTCGGCAGCCGCGGCCGCGACCGGCGGGCAGCCGGCCGACCCGTCCGAGGCTGTTGCGCATGGCGCTGGTGCTGCCGCTGGCTCGAGCCGCCGCGCGCGCTTCGCCATCGGCAGCTGCACGACCACGCCATCGGCGCCGCCATCTGTGGCCAGCTTGGCCGCCCGACGCGCTTTGCGCTTGAGCGTGTTGCGAGCACGCTCTGAGAGAGCACCACCGCTGGCCGCGAGCTCCTCAGCGATCAGGCGTGCGGCGGCCAACTGATGCGCGTCCGCTGCCGCCGCCCGGTGCGAAGCTGCGGCGGCGCGCCCAGCGCCGAGCACGTCGTCCTCCTTGATGAGGTCCATCATCTCGCGCTGCTCGCGCCCGCCGATGGCGCTTCCGATGGCGTCGAGGCCGAGCTGCTCCTGCAGGAGCGCCCTCTGGCGGAGCAGGCGCTCGTGCGGCCGGTCGTCCGCCGCGTCGTTGGCCTCGAACTCCTGCCCACCACTCGCCAGCAGTGGTGCTCCATGGGCCAGCACGCGGTCGATGGCAAAGCTCTCAAAGCTCAACCACGCACCGGATGCCTCGTCGCGTGCTGCCGCCTCGACCTCGGCCGACGCCGCGTCCGGATGGCTGGGCTGCCACGTCGTCACCGCCTCGGCGATCTCCTCGAGCGCATGCGCGGCCGCTCTGCGCGTCTCCCACTCCTCGTGGAAGAGGTAGCACAGCACGCGTTGGAGCAGCGCGTGGAGCTGCTCCGGGTGCTCACGCTGGATGGCACCGAGCTGTCGGCCCGCCGCGAGGCGCGCCGCCTCGCTCGGACCGGTGCGCAGCAAGCCCAGCAGGCGGTCAAGGCGACTTGGCCGTGCCATCATCGTCCCGTGCTGTGAACGGTGAAGTCTGTGAACTGTGGCTGTTAATACTCGGACGCCTACCACCTGCCAGGCTCTCGTTTGGAGTTTCACTCATCATCCTATAAATCACCCGCTCAACCCGACTCGGTCGAGCCTTTCAGACGCTTGAAGATGGACTTGCTGATATCGCCGAATCTGTACTCATCCTTGCCTGTGACGCGCTTGACGGCGCCCTTGGTCAGATCGCCAAACTTGTATTCGTCGCTCCCAGTCACCTTCCGCACGGTGGCCTCTGTCAAGTCACCAAATTTATACTCGTCCTTGCCCGTATAATCCTTGACCGAGTCGGCAATGCCTTGCGAAGCCCGCTCGCTCAGTCGCACGCCGACCTCTTTGACGGCCCGCACGCCTAGCTCAGCCTTGAGCACCGTTCCGTACGTGGCCAAGAGGACCGCCACTGGCATGGCGGCAAGTCCTGCCACAGGTGCCGCGGCGCCGGCGCCGAGGAAAACTCCGACCTTGAGCAGTAAGGAGAGGTCCGCCATAGTCCACTCTGCTGACATCTGCCGCTGGACTTCGGAGCGCATGCTCTCAACGACGCTTTTGGTGATGTCGCCGAACTGGTAACCCTCGTTCTCGGCGGTGACCCGTTCCTCGACGCGCGCAAGCAGTGTGGGCAGCCGCTCCTCCTGCTCCTCCGGAGTGCTGATTGCAAGCTCGGCCAGCTCTTCTCTGACAATTGCATCGAGCGCATCTGCGCGTGCGTCTGCGCGCAGCGTCCGCACTCGCAGATGCATACCCCGTGGCTGCCTCAGCCGGCCAACTGCATGGCCGCAGCTCTGCCCTTGCACAAGTGCTGCAATGGCCACCGTCGCCGCGAGCAAGATCGAAATGGCTCTCATTGTAAATTCGGGCTGTGAAGATCTCCTCCGTCCAAAGTTCACGCTGCCGTTAATCGGCGGCATGGCGGGGGAAGGAGTAACCCTTCCCCCTAACGTAGCCCGATAGTACCGATGGTTCACGTATTTGCCAACACGGCAGGGCGCACATCCACAGGACCCGAACACTCCAACACGAACCGACCTTGCAGCCTTAAAGTGTGCTGAATCCGCGCGTGTCCTAACATACTATTGTAGTAACTATGCTTGATTGCTTGTCACGTGCTGAGTTCTCAATATGGGTCCTATCTCATAGTCTGAGCTATGATGTTATGGATGGGCGTGTAATTGCCCGCTCGTCCGAGGCCAAGCTCACCGATGGCTGTGACCTTCCACGTGTGCCCTGGTGCGGTGCGCCAGATCTTGGCCATCACAACCGCCGTCTGCTCCCCCGTGGGCCGCCCGTCCAGCTCGTAGCGCGCGAGAGGCACCCCCGATCTGTCGGCCGGATCAAAGCAGCGCACCTCCGGTCGGATGATGTCGGAGAGTCGGGCAGTATCCCACGCAGAGAGTGTCAGGTAGATGGCGCCAACTTGGTCGCTGAGGGCGCGCAGGTCAATGTCGACCCTGTGTGTGCCCTCGCGCTTCTCCGCGTCGATCTGGTCACCAGAATGGCGCAGTGCCACGCCCCTCCCCCCCTCGCCGTACGCCGTGTGCACGCCGCCGGAGACCAATCCCGTCGCCGATCGCTGGTTGTCGTAGTCGACGTAGGCGAGCGGCTTGCCGTCGAAGCTGTACGCGAGCGCCGACGCGTCGAGGTAGAGCGTTCCCTCACCCGCCCAGCGCCACACCTCCTCGAACCGGACCGCCTTCATCGTGGGCGAGGCAGTGACGGACTCGCCCCTGCGCAGGATGGCCGAGACGCCGCTGCGCTGGACACGCGAAAAGTCCATCCCTTTCTTGTGATAGCCCTTCTGCTCTGAACGGCCAACGGCGCGGATGAACCACGCGTGAATGTAAGCCTTCGACGGGAGCGGCACGTTGATGAGCGCGTAGAACTCTGGCCACGAATTAGCGGCCATCACCTTCGCGATGTGCTGACTCATCGAATGACGAAGCCACGGTGTCGGGTTCCCATTGAAGTCATCAAGCTGCGCGGGCGACACCTTGGCAAGGCGGGACAGGAAGCCGACAGAGAACATGAGCAGGCGGTTCGAGACGCGCTGCGCCTCCCAGCAACGTTGCACGAGGTCATCCACCCCGAGCGTGTGGGGAGTGGCCAGCTCGGGTTGCTCGCGGCAAGCCCAGAGAACCGAACGGTCCATCATCTCCTCGAGCAACGGCCACGCGAGGTCGCTCCAGCGCAGGCTGTTGCAGATGGCGAGCAACGGCACGAGATCGCCCAGGCTCGGCTCGGACGCCTTGACGCGCTTGCTTTCCTTGCCGATGAACTCCTGCACGCGCTTGGTCACCTGCGCTCGTAGCGCCGGGTGCTCGTGCGCGAGCGCGAGCAGAAGCCGATAAACCTGCGTGAAGCCGTTGATGAAGACGTCGGAGGCGGCGACGCCCCGGTCGACGAGAAGCACGACGAGCGTGCACAGTAGCTTCGGCAGCACATCGAGTGCCATCTCGGGCACAAAGCGGCCCTGGGCGAAGCGCCACCGTGGCGCGTTTGCGCACAGGGCAGCAATCGTCTGGTGCAAGATGGGTCTAGCCGCCTTGAAGTGGTCACGCGTGAGGTAGAGCGGCAGGAAGTGGGTGAAGGCCTCGCCCCATACGCTCGTGCGCACACCGTCTACCCTGAAGGCCGAGTACGAGAGCGTGTCGAGTGTCGAATAGATGCAGTCCACCTCGTGCGTGCGCGGGTTGACGGTGAACGTGAGCGGGATGCCGAAGACCTGTGGGGAGGAGCAATGGCGCCGTGGTGAGCACTTGCATGCGAGTCTGAGGTCCATAGGAGGTTCGAGGAATGCCAAAGACCTCGAGCCCTCCGCGCTTCTCGTCGAGCGCGCCCAGCGTTGCCTTGCTGTGGTAGCAGCGGATTAGCTCGGCGTTGCTGCTGTGCTCGAGCATGTATGCGTGGCGCCAGTCGCTGAGCGAGGCCGCCGCTAGCTGGGACGCTGGGAAGTGCCGGTGGAAGAGCACGCGCCACAGCAGGCCGTCACTGCATGCGCTGCGCAGGTGAGAGCTCGTGCACGCGAGCGAGCGCACGTCTGCCTCAGAGTGCAGCTTCTCCATGACGATGATGAGCGCGTCGTACGACAGCAGCGCAAAGGATCCCGAGCACTCAGCTGCCGTCTCCTCATGTGCCTCAGGGTCGGCACATCCCAAATTAGGGTCGGCACATCCCAAATTAGGGTCGGCACAGCCCCTCTGCTCGGCCATCGAGGCCGTTGGCTTTGTAGTGGCAGCGGTGACGACTGCGGCGGAGGCGGCGGCAGTCTGGGCGGCGTCAGCCACGCCCAAGCCGCCGCGCTCGCGCTCACGTTTGCGCGCGCGGTAAGCCTTCTTCTTCTGCGTCCGCTTGCTTGGGCCAGTCTTTTTCGACGCGGGCCGGTTCGCTTGGAAGACGAGAAGCCCGATCACGGACAGGACGACGAAGCAAGTGGAGATGGGCCATAGGTACAGCGCCAAAAGGACGGCGCCAATCGACAGGATCGGCGCGGCGTCGCGCATCGTGCGGTGTCTACCAAGCGTGCCCTCATCGTCAACTGCAGCACTCTCCTGGTCCTCATCTGCATCACTCTGCTCGTCTCCCTCGACGCTGAGCACGGCGAACTTGCCCTTCAGCGCCTGCGGTTTGGGCGGCGCTAAGGCGAGCAACGGCTTTGGCGGCGGATCGCTTCCACAGCTCTCGTGGCTCCTCCCGCCACTGCAGGTGATGACCACTGATTGCCATCTGGGCGCTGCGGCAAGCAATTGCTTTGGCGGCGGCGCTGCGGCCTCCGGCGCTGGCTTCGCGAGCTCAATGGTACCGCACGGGCGGCACACGAGGCGCATAGGCGGTGAAGGGCAGTCAGCCTGCTGGCGGCGGGCTGGCCAGGCTGCCTTCACTCCGTGGTGCGTGCACTTCTTGCACTCGAAGTTGGCCATGGTCTCAAGTGCGCGGTCCATCGAGCGTTCGAACCCCATCCCGGTATTGCCAGTATAATGCAACTTCTCGTACGTCAAAAATGACTGGAGCTGCACCAAGATGCTCAGTACCGACATTGCCGAAGTCCAGCCACTGTACGGGCTGTGTGTGTTCTTGCGTGCCTCGAGCATGTCGAGGCAGATGCTGTATGAGCCATCGGACATGAGGACAACGTTAGAATGTGGGAATGGGGTGCAGAGGAGTATCGATGGCGGCTTCGATGGGTACTCCTCGGTGAAGTTCAAGATAAGATGGATCGGGTAGTTGGCGGAGCCGTCGCGTCCGGGCTTCCACAAATTGACGTGCCACTCAAAGAGATTGTTCTCGAGCGGCGACGCGTCGAGTACGCCCACGATCTCTCGAGCAGCCATGACTTCCTGGTGGTCGTGCATGAGCCGCTGTGTTGCTCGCGATGGCATCGACGTTTGGGTTCTCATGGTGTTTGCTTTGTGATCGGCTTGGGAGTGCACGCGGGTTGGAGCGTGCTCGGAAATCGATCGCGCTGGTGTGGGTTGCGCTCGGGAAATGCGTCAAGTCAAGTCAAGTCAAGTCAAGTCAAGTCAAGTCAAGAGACACCCTCCCACTGGGCTCTTTGCATCCCCTTTCTTGCCCCTTCTGGGGGGCCTAGACCCTACATGTAAGTCGATGGATGGCGACGCTCACGTGCGGCGCGCGCGGCGGCGGGGCCGGCGGTCCGAATGGTGCGTCAATTGGGAAACGGCCAACGCGCCGCCGCACACTCCCCTCACGGAGGCTCACGTCCTGCCTCACGTTTTTAGTTCAGAGCCACCGCGGCTCGGATAATCTAGTTTTCATGATTGGGGTGTGATTAAAGTTTCATAGCCAATGTTTATAATTCGACACCCAAGACACCGGACCGGCGTACATACGGATGCGGTTACCATTAGCTCGGGGACCCCCGGACCCCCTATTATCACAGCCATACTCGATCAGCCGCCGGGCCGGGCCGCGCATAGCTTAGCCCCGCCCGGTCGCCTTAAGCGCGTCCTTGATAAGGCGCATCTTCATCTCGGTGATCTTCTTCCGGATACCCTTCGCGTCGCCCACCTGCGCAGCCGCTGCGAGCTGCTGCGTGTGGTGTA
>Ga0210247_101895_pt1 | contig 14649 bp, 8 predicted proteins | sample ChrtobMetP3_16mM_FD_155449 | JGI IMG/M metagenome (GOLD analysis project Ga0210247, IMG submission 155449) | Chrysochromulina tobin associated microbial communities from unialgal haptophyte culture, Seattle, Washington, United States - P3_16mM | ecosystem: Host-associated > Algae > Haptophytes >...
GGACGCGCTCGGTAGCGCGGGGAAGAGGGCGCCCGGAAGGGGGGGCGGTAGCCGCCCCTTCGGGCGGGCTCGGGGCCCCTGCGCGGGGGACCGAGCGGGGACCGGGTCGGCGCACCCACTACGCAGCCGCGCGCCGTGACGACCGTCTCGAAGTCTTCGACAAAAGCAAGCCCTCACGCGCAGACACGCCCACATGGCTGACACGCGCGTCCCCGTGACGGTGCTAACTGGCTACCTGGGTGCGGACACCGCTCGCCCCTAATCATTCCTTTTGCTCCGTGACGTTCATATGACGAGCTGTGTGTCTATCGTCCACGCAGGCGCGGGCAAGACGACACTGCTCAACCACATCTTGACGGCGAACCATGGCAAGAAGATTGCGGTGATCGAGAATGAGTTTGGCGAGGTGGGCGTGGACGATGCGCTGGTGCGTGAACGCTTCAACACCACCGAGGACATCTTCGAGATGAATAACGGCTGCATCTGCTGCACGGTGCGCGGCGACCTCATCCGCATTCTCACAAAGCTCTTCCGGAGGCGCGCGGAGCTCGACGCGATCATCATCGAGACGACAGGCCTGGCGGACCCGGGCCCGGTCGCCCAAACCTTCTTCATGGACGAGTCGATAAAGGAGTTTGCGCGCCTCGACGGCATCGTCACGATGGTCGACGCGTTCCACATCGAGCAGCACCTCGACGAGGAGAAGCCCGAGGGGACGGAGAACGAGGCTGTCGAGCAGGTGGCGTTCGCCGACCGATTGATCCTCAACAAGATCGACCTGCTCAAGTCGCCGGAGGACCCCGAGGGCCTCGAATGGATCGCGCGCGTCGAGGGCAAGCTGCGCGCGATCAACAAGTTTGCGCCGATCGTCCGATGCGAGAAGGCGAGCGTCGCGATGGAGCACGTGCTCGGGATCAAGGCGTTTGAGCTAGCGCGCGTACTCGAGATGGACCCCGAGTTCCTCGCGGACGATGCTGAGCACATGCATGACGTGAGCGTCTCCTCTGTTGGCTTCGAGCGTGAGGGAGAGCTCAATATGGAACGCACGAACACCTGGATCGCAAAGTTGCTGCAGGTAAGTGTCCCTGGCTGCCCTCGCAATGCCTTCGGAGTGCCCTCGGAGTGCGTCTGATTGCCCTCTGAATGGACTTGGTGGCTTCCAATGGCCACAGGAGAAAGGCGTGGACATCTTCCGTATGAAGGGTGTGCTCGCAATGGAGGGGTGCGCCGAGCGTTACGTATACCAGGGTGTGCACATGCTCTTCACCGGCGAGACCCTCAGTCCGTGGGGCGACGCGCCGCGCATCAACCGACTCGTGTTCATTGGCAAAAACCTCGACCGCAAGGCACTCGAAGAGGGCTTCGCCTCGTGCATGGTCAACGTGTACCAGCCTGCGAAATGAGCCCCCGGGGCGCTTTGGGCGCTTTGTGCGCCTGGTGATGGCGGCGGCGAAATGTGCGGCGGCCCCCGCGCGTGCGTGCGCGCTGATGGCGCTGCGCTGCGCTTGGTTATCCATGGTCTCGTTGACCCCCGCTCGAGCTCTGCTGTGGGCACCTGTTACTGCGTACGGATCCGTACTCCAGCTCGTGCTCTGAATTGCAATGCTACATGAGCTCCGCATACATGTAGTATGCCTCGTCCCTCGAGGAGCCCAGCGGTCGCGTGTTGACGCTATGACAACCTTTCTCCACCAGTCCGTAGCAAAAGCGTTGGGCGAAATTTGAAGAAAGAAAACGATGATTGTCCGCACGACAGCCTCCGCCAAGGCACCGCCACAAGGTGGCCCGTGACCGTCTGTCCGTCTGAGAGACCACGCCCGTCTATCTCTATGTCGTATCACGTATGCGTGTGAGCGAGTACTCAGAACTTGTGTTGACCGAGGGGAGCGTTGCTTGCTTGCTTGCTTGGAGCCGTCCTTTGAGACGGTGGTGAGCGCGGGGGGACCGCGACGAAACTGACTGACAGTCTGTGTGAAGTCGACTCCTGGAGATCAAATCTCCGATCGCACATCCGCAACGCGTCGTCCGCCAAAGCGCATCGTTCGCTCGCTCGTCACGCTCGCTGATCCTGAAGTGTCCGCACTCGTGTGTATATGGCGAATCTCGCGCTCGTGATCGCGACCGGCATATTCGTGCTGCTGAGCGTCATCGGCTTCTTTTGGATGAATAAGCTGATTGCGCAGAACAGCTATTCGTATCTTGCATCGCTCGACTACAGCAACATGTGGAATATTGCGTCCGCAAGTGGATGCGTAGCGCTATTTGCGTACATCGTTTACATGATTAACTACCCTGAGGGTGAGCTTGCTCGAGACGCCGCTGCGACATTCAAGGAAAAGAAGGCCGAACGTGATCTTGCTCGAGACCGAGATGCAAAGAAGGCAGAGTAAGCGCTGCTCGTCTCGCTGTGGTTGTGGTTTTGGACAGACGTGTCTATCGTGACGACACCAGGACACACACGTTTCTTACCTACAAACAAAACCCCGTAACGGGCACGACCCGGCCAGCGCAACACCAGCAGAACGACCGGAAATCCGGGAAGCGCAAGCGGCGGACGCCCGCCCGCAGAGCGCAGCGTGTGCCAACGCTGCCAAAGTGAAACCCGACCGGCGCGCACCCGTTATACACCCCGTTCACGCGTGACCATACCCGGAATACGGACATGTAAGATCCACTCATGACGCATGAGTGAGGCGTGACAGCTCACGACTCTGGAGTCTGGACCCCGACACACAGCTCACGTCGGGCACACATTCAAACATTCATGTAAGATGTATGTCGGGACGGGTGTGCGGGGGTCAATGTCGAGCCAACCCACGCGAACTGACAAGTATACCGACCATGGGCGACCGCTGGTGCGACCGCTGGTGCCACCGGGCGCCTATGAGTGCCTACTCGTACCGGTACAAGTTGTCTTACCGGTACAAGTTTTGTTCTTTTGTGAGCCTCCCTCTCGGTCCCTCGCTCACGTGCTCGCGCGTCGGCCACGCTATGAGCTGGTCCCAGAATATCCCAGCTCTGGGCTGTTTCTACGCCGGGACTCCGCGCGTGCCAAGCAAACGCGGAGACTCGGAGGATCCCGAGGAGCACGACCTGGGCTTCTTGTTCAAGATTGAGTTGGACCCGGGCGGTGGGCAAGGATCGAGGCTTTTCCACTTCATTTGGCTGCGGGACAACCACTCGAGATCGCTTGCGCCAAATTACATCGAAACTTCGCTCGCACCGCGCGATGCTCGCACATGGAGTGCGATTCGTTGCGTGGGTAGGGCGCAATGCACCGATGCTGGCGAGTTTTTGGTGCCTCCTACACTCGCCGAGTTTGATCATGCCACGTCACGTTACTTCACTCTCGAGGACGCGACGCATCTATGGCGATTCGCAGCTGCAAAAGCCACCGCTATCAGACGCAAATTTCGTTTGAAGAGATCCCCATCGACCCAGCGCGCATTGCCCGCAAAACGGCGGACGCGATCCATTCCGCCTTTGCTGCCAGCGGCCCTCAAGGCGGCTACGATCGGACACGGCGTGGAGGTGCGGCCTTCGTCCATCGGGCCACCAACGGACAACTTCGGCCTATTTGCCACGCGTTCCTTCAAACCCACCGAGCTTGTTACCATGTATGATGGCACTCGACTAGAAGGAGGACGCGAAGAGGCGTGTGCTCTGGAGACGCAGACGCACGTCGCTGCATCCGCAGGCGTGTATTGGGACGGGTACCCTCTGACGAGGCTCTACCGATCGCAACCGAAGCTACTGGACGGGCGCGGAGGTGGTGCATTTGCCAACCACAACCCAAGGGGGTGTAAGGTGGATGTGTGGCTGTCGGCCGAGAGCGACAGCTACAACTGCATCTTCCTTCGCGTGAAGCCTGGCAAGCATCTCGAGGCAGGGGAAGAGATTTTCCATGACTATGGTGCAGGCTACCCCGTAGCAATGGGATGGGATCGCTTCGGGGACGGTCCGAGATGCAGAGATTCTTTCGGCGCCGCAGATGCAGGCGATGACCGGCGCCCCTTGCTCCACGTGTCCGCTGTGCGGGCGACAGTCTTATCAGCAATCTCGGCTGTTCTGTCTGCCGCCCGCACGTCACAGCCGCCGCCGCCTCTGCCGCTGCCGCCACCGCCGCCTCCGCCTCCGCCTCTGCCGCTGCCGCTGCCGCTGCCCGCCGGCGCGACATTCGCCGTCGCGATGCCCGTCAGCTATCCGCCCACGTCCGCCGTGCCGCCCGCGATGTGTTCAGAGTGCAGATTGCCGTCAGTAGGGCTATTGGGCGGCGTACACTTGCCATCGGCAGAGCAGATGCAATTGCCGACGGCAGGCCAGATGCACAATGCAGTCCCGCCACTCATCGCCACCACCACCGCTTCTACATGTACCATCGCGCCCCCCCTTCCGCCGCCGCCGCCGCGGGCACCGCTGCCGCGAGTCGGTGCGCTCCAAGTGGGGGATTGGGTTGAGGCGGAGAAGGCTACGGGTGTGTGGGCAGCCGCCCGCGTGGTCCGTGTGCAGCAAAAGAGCTCGCGGCCGGTGGTCACCATCGAGTACGAGTACCGTGTGGCACCGGCCCGAGTGTGGACATTCATCAGTCGCGAAGATGAGATGATGGGGAACATCCTGGCATGGCACTACCCAGCTGCGGTGCTGGAGCAAGTGCTTCCAGCCTTGCTCCAGATGCAATCTTGCGGCGCCCCCCGACCCTCCCGAGCTACCGATCGACTGCGCGCGTTCACGGAGGTCGTCCTCCCCGAGGTCTACAAGACGAGGGAGGATGAGCGACCCTCCCAGATCGCACGGCGCTTCGGGTGTGACATCAAGGCCCTTGTGGACCTCAACGTGTCACTTCACCCAGACCTGCAGATGACCTCTAAGCTGCGATGCAACACGCTCGTGGTGCTGCCGCCTTGCTGGCGGCCGGGCGCGCCACGCCCAGCACAACCGAAGTGGGCAACAGCCGCACCAGAGGTCGTGGCGCTCGCTGTCGGCGATGCCGTCTACATCAAATGCGATCCCATCAATGGATCGCCCGATATGGAAACTCCCGTGTGGCGGCCTGCGAAGCTCACGCATGTACATAGCCGTGCGAGCTTTGGCCCGCGTGATGCAGCGCCATACGAGGCGGTCGTCGATGGAGATCTGGCCTGGCTCGAGAAGCTCAACTGGGGCGGTGCACAGGGCGAGGAGAGGGCAATCGAAGAGGATGGCGAAGGCTGGATTCGTGCTTTCCCGGGCGTCGAGCCATTCTCTATGACGCCTGGAGAGCTCATACCGCCATGGGCGGAGCGTAAACCAAAGGAGGTCCTGCGTGCCAGGCACCCGCCGCGTGACCTGCCAGAAGCACTGGCGTCTGCGGAGCATGGCGCTTGGTTTGCCTCCCTCACGGTGCACGACCGTTGCGAAGTCTTTTTTGAGCAGGGATGGCAGGCGGCTACAGTGGACAACATGGCGCCCGACGGTCTCTTTGTGCGCGTGCTCCGCCTGAATGATTATCTAATCAAGGCGAGCCCCGAAATTCTGCGCCCGCGGACAAAGGGTTACTATGTCGACGGCGACAGTGATGAAGATGAGGAGGAGGTGGCCGAGGCGCCAGACAGCAGCGGGTTCGACAGTGGCGGATTCGGATTTGGCAGCGAGAAGGAGGAGGAGGAGAAGGAGGAGGTGCTGGAAGGCGACGACAATGAGGTCGGAGAGGAGGAGGACGAAGAGGAGGACGACAAAGAGGAGCTTGGGGACGATGCCTGCAGCAAGGCCGAGATTGGGGAGGAGGTGGACGCTCTAGACCTTGGCGACGACATGGAACATCACGACGACGATGAGTTGGAGATGGAGGTGGAGGAGGAGGAGGCGGCGGCGGAGGAGGAGGAGGAGGAGGCGAACAAGGACGTGATGGAGGAGGAGATGAACGAGGTGCAGAACCCCCCTGCCAAGGATGCGTACACGCCGTACGTGGCCTCCCATGCCATCTTCTCCTATCAGAGCGTTGTGGATCTTGCGGCCAGCGAGAAGGACGCGGTTGTCGACTTCATGCGCACGTGCACAGCAGAGCCTCGCCTCGTCAGTGGGTTTCTGAGCTCTCGCTTTTGCTCAGCTGCTCCGCTTGTCAATCACCGAGATGTCGATGCTTGCATGGAGAAGGCGATCGAGGAGGGCGGCACGAGCGGCAGCAAGCTCATGGAGCACGTCAAGGTAGCTACCCTCCATCAGGGCTCCTTTGGACTGATTGCTGCCGCCATCATCAACATGGTCCCCAAGGGGCGCAGGCTGCGAGCGGCTGCGCCCGGGACAGGGCCTGAGCGCAGCTTCCTGGCGTGTCAAGTGCTTGTGTCCGCGGTCCACAGCCATTTCGAGAAGCAGGGTGTTGACAGCCGTCTCCTGACCGAGTTGTCTCAGGTCTGTCGAAGCGAGTTGTACACGGTAGACCATCTGCTGGTCTTGCACCCGCCTGGCACCCGAGTGCCCCGCGAGAGTGTCCGGACAGCACTCCTGCGCTGCACGGGCGGTGTGCACTCTGACTATGGCGAGTGCAAGGAGCTGGTAGACTATCAGCTCCTTGCCGATGCCATGGGTGTCGACTCTCTCCCGGATGCCCTGCTCCTGCCGTGGCGGCTACCCGATGCCTCCTGCCTCATCGTCCAAGATCCGGGCAAGGTCAAGAGCGGCCGCAGGCAGCCGGCGCCTCGACCTCGTGCGCAATCCATGTCATCTCCCAAACCCAGGGCCCTTGTGGGCTTTGAGGTGTGCATGGGAAGCGGTCGGCTAGCCAAGGCTCTTGCACGCAAGGGCTGGGAGATGGCAGGGATCGAGCGCGAGGTCGCTGCACCCGAGTACGACGACGACGAGGCTGCCGAGCCATTGCTGGCACACCCGGGGGGAAGCACTCCGGGGCGCATCAAGCTCCTCATCAAGAGCCTGCGGGACATTCGGGTGGCCGACTTTCCGACGGTCGACTTCATGCACTTCTCGCTCGATTGCACCTCCGTGTCCAATGCGGCGGGCAATAAGCATGGCCGGCAAGAGGATATCATGGGCACGAGCCCCGAGAGTCGCGAGTACAACCAGGACCTGATGCATGCTATCCTCATTTGCAAGGATCAGATGGCCCGCCCTAACAATGCTGACTTCAAGTTCACGTAAGCACCGCGCCGTGTGGTGCACATCAGTGCATGCCCCCACCGGCTGGCTCACTGCGTTTGAACGGTGTTGCCGACGCAGGTTCGAGGCGCCGCAGGGCATCGCACGAGAGCATCCGTGGTATAAACTCATAGTCGAGGGCAAACTTCACGACGGCGGCCTCGGTGCGACACGTCTCTTGGTGGACTTCTGTGAGTGGCTCCCGACCCAATGAGTGACCTGCCCCACGGGCGTCAGTCACAACTGACTTGCCGCACTGATGCCTGCCTCGTTCTTGTGCGAAGGCAAGTATGGAGAAGAGTACCAGAAGCGCACCTTCCTTTGGACGAACGTGCAGGAGCTGATCGATGAGATGGCCCATGCGGAGCGCCATTTAGCCAAGCTGTATCCTGATGGCCACCGCAGCCTGTGCGGCGGCAGATTTTGCTGCCGAAACGGATGGCCAGGCCGGGAGTCATCCACTCATCTGACCATCTGCGCCGACATACGGACGTCAGAGGCGACACCGTTCCCCACCGATTTCTGCGTCTTGCTGGCTCAAAAGCTTGAAGCGGAGTGCGCATACCGCCGATGGGATCATGCATCGCGGTGAGAAGGCGGCGATGGCTCAGGGTTGCCTACAGTCGAGTACCATGGTACCCTGGCATCACGGCCCATGTTGCATGTAAGGAGCTGGGGGCAGCCGATTGTTCTTCACACCAGCGAGATAGTGTTTCGTCGTGAGCTCTTGTTGGTCCAGCCGGCCACCAATTAAGGTGCGGCCGCTGTTCTGAATCTCAGCTGCGCAACTGTTAACGAGGATGTGAACGTTCAAAACGACGCTCGGACTCTGCACTCGGACTCCATGAGGGCGATGACGGAGACGTCGGAGACCGAAGGTCTACGTGCCACGCTCGCTGCAGCCCTCCGGCCTAGTTCGGAGAAGGTGGCTGCCGAGAAACTTCAGAAGATCTCGCCGCTCGCCCTGCTTGCGGTCGTGCATGAGGATCTGGTATCGGCTCAACGAAGCTCAGCTCCACTCCAGCCCACGGCCTTGCTCGCTGCCAACCTTGCGCAAAAGGGCCTGCGCCGTGCGCCAGTGAGTGATTCATGCGAGCCGGCTCTGCGTAACTATCTTGTGCCGGCCATGCTCACGGCAGCTAGCGTCGGCGACAGCACTCTACTCACGCAGCTCGGGCTCGGTGCTGCCGTGTGCTTGATACGGACCGAAGCCTGGCCAGCGGATCAGTTGCTCAACGGCCTCGGGGAAAGGCTTCACAACGTCAGCACGTGCGCGTCAGAGCGAGCGGCGATGCTCATGATCCTGACCGTTTTAGCCGAAGAGTTGCACTCTCCGGCAGCCAAGATCTCCGTGCCGCCACTGCGCACCGCCGCAGTGCGGTCGGCACTGCGGCTGGGTGCTCAGTTTGTCCTCGCCACGCTGCAAGAGTGGCATGCGCAGCAGGTGCCTGGCGCTCACGACGCTGTCGCCTCCGTGCTCTGCGGTCCCGCTGCGACTCTGCGCTGCGGCCACGCGTGGTGCGCTGCTCACTTGATAGATGCTCGAGTCGCCACCTCAAGTGCACTTCTCACCACAAGCGCCCTAAGCTGCCTTGCCGGCAGCGGCTCCCTAATATGGGAGAGTCGGCTGGCCGCGCATGCAACCGATGTGCTCTGTGCGACCATCGAGTGCACGCTGCTGCCCTTGGAGGTGCCTGCCGCGGCTCGTGGAAGACACGAGCCGAGCCTCCCTATGGAGGAGCCGAGCCTGCTGCCTGCTTTGTGTGCGCACCTCCTCGAGCCTGTGGCTTCATTGCCGCCATCTCGCCACCGCTCCGCCATCATCTGCGAGGCGAGCTCGTTCCTTGGTATTCACCTTCTCCGATGCCTCACCGAACGAGCCCCCACTTCAGCAGCGCCGGCGGCTGCTCCCACCCCGCCTGGCGCTGTGTGGAATGGCGCTGTTGCACCGGAAGCGGCCAGGGAGGCGGCGCATGCAGCCGCCTCGGCGCTCGCCGGCTGGCTATCCCTGCTGCTGGCGTGCACAGCCGCCGAGTCGGAAGACGAGTCCGCGGCGGCAAGGGGCTGCTGGATCGAGCTACATGACCTGATGCTCCAGGGTGAAGACGGCGGCAGCGGCGGCAGCGGCGGCAGCGGCGGTGGAGGCGGCTCGACGGGAGCGGGCCTCAAAGGGCCACCTAGCGAAGCGGCACTTGCGCTTGAGTCGGCCCTTGCCCCTTTCCGGCCGCGTCTACTCGAGAGCGTGCTGAGCTGCGGAGGGCAGCTGCCGCCAAATATGGCCGCACTGCCGGCCGCCGAGCGCGACACCGTCGACGAGACTCGGGAGGAGTGCCGTGCTTTGCTCCGAGGTGCCGTCTTTGTTGGCGACGGGGTCGTCGAGGCGGCGCTCGATGTGCTGCGACTGCGCGCCGAGAAGGTGCTGGCGCACGCGGAAACTGCTCGGGAGGCCTTTCTACAAGCAGCTACAGTTCAGGCTCAGGCGGTGGCAGGCCGTGCTCTGAATGAGAGTGCTCGGCTTTTGGAGGCCGTCCTTCACGCGACCAGCGCTGCTGCCAAGCCGCTCGGGCCGCATCGACTGTGCGCACCACTCTCGATCTTGTTCAGCTCCGTGCTCCCAGCGGCATCGCGGCTGGCGGAGTTCCTCATGGCCAAGGGTGAGGGTCTTGGACGCGCTCTGCTGGCGACGCAGTTGGTCCTGGTCGGCGCGTTCGCCGCATGGCTCGCGCATCCCGAGCGGGCGTCCGAAGTGCGGGATGTGCTCCCTCTCGTGCTGGCGAGCTTGCGTGTGCCGGAGGAGGAGAGCCTCGGTGTGTGGTCGCTGCGCTCCAAGCAGGAGCACTCGGGGGTGGTCGCGCTGATGAAACTCAGTGCGCTCGCGCCTGAGGCTGTCCTACGGGCCGTGCCGCTCCCCACGCTGCTCGAAGGGCTGATCGCAGCCAGCGCCGCACCGCCGAGCGTGCTCCATGGTCTCTCCTCACAATCAGCCTCGTTGCTCCTCGTCGCGGCTTCGGACCTCGTCTCCCACGCGGTCGCTGGCGGCGCGAGAAGTGCAGCGGAGCAGCTGGCCCTCACCCAGGCACTCCTCGGGCCGGTGGTGATGGCGCTCGAGCAGAGTGCCCGCAACGGCTCACACGACGAGGCGACCCGCCACGCGTTGCGCCTCGCCACCCTGCTCCGGCGTCTTCCACGCGAGTTGCAGCCTACCGCCGTGGGCATCGTCGGCCACATCGTCGGCTACTCGTCGTCGCCCATCCTGCTACAGATGCTCAGCACGGCGGGAGAGGACGGCGCCATGCTGGGCGCCATGCTGGCTGCGAGTGAGTGCCTCGAGAGTGTCTTCATAGGCTGCGGCGCGCACGCGGCACCGATGATTCCCATGGTCGCAGATGCGGCATGGAACTTCTTTCAGCACAAGCCAGTGAGTGCAATCCAGCTAATATTGCAGCTCGTGGCTTGCGCCGTTCAGGTGGCTGTCGCCTCGGCGAGCATGGGTGCCGATGGCCCTCCCGAGCAGAGCCCTTCGGGACAGTCGACCGAGCACGTGGCGGCCGCGCTCCTTTCGAGGGTCGCGCAGTCTCTCGCCTCGCTGCCTGCGCCAGCTCATGCGGATGAAGACGCGTTGCAGCAAGCGGCCCTCTCGGAGTGGTTTGATGGCTTGGCTATCCTCTGCTCTGGGAGCCATTCCGCTTTCGACAGGCACGCGGGCGTATGCAAGGGGTCCGTGGATCGGGCTATCAGCGCTCTGGTGCAGCCTGTGCTACCCTCCATCCTTCAAGCCATATGGCGCACAGCGCAGCCATGTGGACCGCCCAAGCTTGACGGGATGGCGAGCGTCGTCGAGACGACAGAGGGCATGCGTGCGCTCAAGAGCGCGCTCCTCCTTTGGCAGCGCTGCATCATCCCGCCCTCGCCGGTTGCCCCGTCGCTTCAGGCTGCACTGCAGGGGCAGCTGCCCTCCCCCTCGGCTGGGCTCGTGGTCGACGCGCCAGCTCCCAATGGAGACGCACCGGGCGCCGCGCCTGGCGCCGCACTTATCCGTGCGCTTCTCATTGGCATGAGCACATGGATGCCCTCATGGATCCTAAGCGACGTGGTGGCATGCTTCTGGACTTTACGTCACGCGCTCGAGCAGGAGTTCACGACATGGCTCGGTGGCGCTCTTGCTCCGTCGGGGGTCCCTCGCCCAGGCCTCACTGCGGACCACAAGGCATCGTTCATGCGGGAGCTCCTCGAGGCACAGACGAAGAGCCACTTCAAGGCTGCTTTGAAGCAGCTTTGTGGCGGCAAGAAGAAGCAGACTTCCGGCACGCCACCAGCACACTGAGATCTGAGTGTACTCAATGAGTCACATCAAGATGAGATTATTAGGTACATGAGACCCAAGACTAAAACGAAGACCGAAGTCCGATGAAGAATCGGATGAAGACAGCCTCATCCGCAGCGTGTTAATGCGAGGGTGCAAGGCTACAGCCTACAGCTGTTGCCTATACGCCGGTATTGTAACGTCCGAAAAATCGAGCGAAGAACCTGTCTCACGTTTTCGTAAATCGTACGACCCACTTGAGATGCGATTGCGACGATGTGCCGGTGCGACTGTAACTATGGTCGCGCGATGTCGCCGACGTGTGCGGACAACTCGACGCATTCTTCGAACATACACCTGCTTGTACTGTGTACCACAACATACTCTGTGGTCGCAACATTCCGCTGTGTCCTGTGAGCCTCAGCCTGAGGTAAAGCGCTCCTAGCCGTCCGAACCCGCACAGTCACGGCAGTGCTGCACGAGCACGACACCTGTAGCGACTCACCCACACATCAACCCAATGCCTGTCGTTCGCCGGCATCTTCCGTAGCATGCCCTGGCCCGCATCGCTACATCCCCGAACCCGCCTGCCGGGGCCCGCTCTCGTGCCCAACACGACGCCCTAATCATCGGTGCAGCATGCTATTCGTTGACGCCAGCCTTTCCTCCCTGTGATCAGTGACCATCTCCGCGTCGACCCCTAGTTTCATCCAAACGCTGCTCCTCGTCCCTGGCCCATGCTCGTGTGCATGCCGCGCTCCTCCAGTCCTCGCATCGCGTTTGCTCCAGGTCCTCGCGTCCTTTCCTCCCGTCCTTTCCTCCCGTCTTTGCATCGCGTTTGCTCCAGTCTTATCATCCCCACCCCACCATTGACGGCTGGTGTACTTTCGGTAAGGGCACTCACGGGGCTCGAAAGCTCTCGCGTGCCTTATCCAATCTCGGCAGCAGCAGCTCAATCTTGTTCGTCCTCGACGTCATCGGGCGCCTCCTCCTCCTCCTCCGCCTCCTCCTCCTCTTCCTCGCCCTGGTCCATGTCCTCGTCCTCATCCTCGTCCTCGTCCTCGTCCTCGTCCTCGTCGTACTCCTCCTCTCGCTCCTCATTAAAGTCCGCTGCCTCGTACGGGGCGACGATGTCGGCCGAGCCTTCCGCATGGAAAGGGACCACCCCAAGCGCCTGGGCGACGGCGAGGCGGGACTCGTACACGCGCCCCATCGGGTCAATGTACCGATGCTCGGGCGGCCGATTCCCCTTGCCCGGAATGGGCACTGAGGCGCCCGGCAGGCAAGTCCATCCCCGGAGCATCTCGCGGGAGCCTCCCGCCAGCTCAAGGTAGGTGGAGAGCGACTGCAAGAGCTGCTCTTGCTGCGTGCGCCCACAGAGGCCTTCGGCGGCCTTGCGGGCGAGGTAGCTGCTCGTCCCACTCTTGCCGCACGTGTGGGCGCGGTGCTTGCCTAAGCAGGCATGGCACGTGGACGCGCCCGGGCTGGCGCCCGCCGCTGCCGCTGCCGGGCGGCTCACCGCACCGCCGCCGCCACTGCCACCAGCGCCGCGGCTACCGCCGCTGCGTCCATCGGCGACCACCTTTCGCCGCTTCGGCTCGTCCTCAGCTGCACCCGGGCGCACGCGCCCCTCCAGCTCGTACTCGTCGCCCGCGCCAAACTGCTGTTTGGGCTTGTGCGGACGTCCGGTGCGAGAGCGAGCAGGCTCCGGCGCGGGCGCGGCGGCCGCCGCCCCGGGCGTCGTCGTTGGGGACGTTGCCGAGCCTGCTGCCTAGGGGGCGTCTGTTGTGCCGGCAGCCGAGTCGAGCTTGGGCGGGCGCACCGTGGGCGCGTCGTCCTCAAACGACGCGAGCTCGTTGTCGATGTCTCGCGCCGCCGCCGTGAGCGCCGCCGTGAGCACTGCCGCCATCCCGGTGGCCTCCGTTGCAGGAGATGAGCATGGCAAACTAATCGCGGCCTCGCGCGCCGTTGCTGCTGCCGCTTCCGCGCCCAGGCCGCCGCCGGAGACGGAGTACGTGCCGCCGCCGCCGCCGCCGCCACCGCCAGCAGCAGCAGCAGCGGCGGCAGCAGCAGCAGCAGCAGCAGCGCCAGGCAGGCTGGCGTAGTACTCGGGGTTAGGCTGCGGGTTGGTGCACGTGCGCTTCACGCAAGCCTGCTTGCGCTGGTTGGCGCCTCCGAACTTGGGCTTGTCGAGGCAGTTGAGGCACTCCCCGCAGTCCTCACGAACGTCGTGGCGGCAGCCCGGGCACTCCCCACAGCGTTTCGTCTTCTTGGGCTTGGCTGCACTGGTGGCACCGCCGCCGCCGCCGCCGCCGCCGCCGAAGCCGCCCAAGCTGCCGCCAACGCTTCGGCTTTCGATGCCGGGGGGTGCGCCCAAGCTGCCGCCGGCGTGCATGCTGCTCAGGGCGCTCATGGCGGCAGCACTGGCGCCGCAGCCGTCGTCGGGTGAGCCCAACACGACGCCCAAGCTCCCGCCGATCTGCGGCGCGTGCGCGTCGTGTTGGGCGTCGTGTGGCTTGCCTAGTGGCGAGGGTGTGGGCAGCGAAGACGGACGCTCGGCATTCTCCAATGCGAGACGAGCGGCACGCTGCGGGCTGATGCCGAGGGGGGACATGGGCTCAAACATGCTGTGCGGCATGTTGATGTGAGCGCGGTCGTAGCCCGCTGCGGTGGCGTTCATGACGTACTGCGGGTAGGTCTGGTAGGTCTGGCTCGGCTGGGGGTACATGCAGATGCGCTTCTCGCACGCCTGCTTCCAACGGCCCTGACCACCGAACTTGGGCTTGTCAAGGCAGTTGGGGCACTCTACACAATCCTTGCGCATGCAGCCCGCGCAAGCGCCGCACCGCTGCCGGCTCGGCTTCCAGTTGGGCTTGCCCTGCATGGCGAGCTCCGGCGGCAGCGGCGGCGCGGGTGGCAGACGGCTCCTCTTGTTGGACGATGCCGCTAGCGGCGGACCGCCCGGCCACGCATGCGACCCAGGGCTGTCCACCCCTGCATGCCCGCCCGCCGCATTGTGTTCAGCGTCCGCCCCTTCGACCTCGCCTGCCAACACGGCCGCGGCGGCCGCCGCCCCGGGCGGCACCACTGGCTGCGTCAGGAAGCCCTTGACTTTACGACCGTCGATGAGGAGAGGGGGCAGGCCTGAGGCAGGGGACACTGCACGTAGGACCGCCGACGGTAGCGCGGTTGGGCCGCCGTCGGAGGGCTTCGAGGAC
>Ga0210247_101907_pt1 | contig 14573 bp, 6 predicted proteins | sample ChrtobMetP3_16mM_FD_155449 | JGI IMG/M metagenome (GOLD analysis project Ga0210247, IMG submission 155449) | Chrysochromulina tobin associated microbial communities from unialgal haptophyte culture, Seattle, Washington, United States - P3_16mM | ecosystem: Host-associated > Algae > Haptophytes >...
CGTATCCATATGCGGAAGGGGCGAGCACCGGTACGTCGCCCCTTGTCCGCTTCGCAAGAGCGACGAGTCACCTCGTTCGCCATCGCGTGTTGTTGTTGTCGTGTCCCACCCTCCCTTCCCTGGGGGTTTCTGAGGCATTGGGGGGACGTCGTGTTCGTAACACTATCACATCCCAAACAGAGCCCAACCGAGCACTGTGAAGCTGAGCCCATACTACAAGAGTCCGGTGGTGCCTCATAGCAAACAACACAACGACAACCGAAGATTGACAAAATGTCGGTGGAGCCCGCCCATCTACGCTCGAACCCGCCCGCCAGCACGGGCCCACTCCCCTATCACCCTCTGTCGCTCGCGCCAAAAACAGGATGTCCACTCCACCCGACGACCTCTCGCGCTTGTCCTCGCTGGAGGAGGACAGCGTGCGCAACGCGCTACGGGCTAGGTTTGAGAGCAACCATATCTACACCAACATCAATTCGCTGCTCGTTGCGATGAACCCGTACCAGCAACTCACCCTTTACGGTTCGAATATGCTGGAAGCCTACAACACCTATGGCCAGGCGTCTCCAGGCCCGCACGTCTATGGCGTCGCTTCCGCGACCTACAGAGGGCTCCTGGACGCACGCTCACAGTCAGTCATCATCTCTGGGGAATCAGGCGCAGGCAAGACTGAGACAGCAAAGCGCTTCCTGCAATTTCTCGCATATGCAGCAACTCAAGGATCGGGCTCGTCAAACGAGGGCCTGGAGGACCGCGTGATCGCGACGTCGCCGCTGCTCGAGGCTGTGGGCAACGCCCAGACCGTCATGAACAACAACTCATCGCGTTACGGCAAGTACCTCATGCTGCAGTTTGATCTTTCTGGCAAAATTATGGGCGCTTCCATCAAAACGTACTTGCTGGAGAAGACGCGCGTCGTGCGCCAATCCAAGGGCGAACGCAACTATCACGTCTTCTACCTACTGACGCAAGGTGCGGCCTCACTCGCTGGCCTGCTGCGCGGCTGTGGGAGCTGCTACTGCTGCTTCCGGCTGCTTTCGGCGGCTTCGGCGGCTTCGGCGGCTTCGGCGGCTTCGGCGGCTCATGACCAGCCTGCCCTGAGCTGTGTTGCTTGCTTGTGACTGGCGAGTCGTTGTCCATGTAGGCGCCCCCGAAAGCCTGTGCACACAGCTCAAGCTCGTTGGCAGCGAATTCAGCTACCTAGCTCAAAACGAGGATCTTCAGAAGACGGATAAGAAAGCTGGATTGTATGCCCTCGCCCCGCATGCTGCACGTGGCTTATATCCCCCTGCCGCGTCCAGTTGGCACTCAGAGCGCCCGGCCTCATCAGTGCCCTGCGTTGGAGCGCACGGCTGTTCACCGATTGTGATCTGGGGCGTGGACGCAGTGAAGAAGTCAAGAACGCAATGTCATCCATTGGCTTCGACCAGACGGAGGCGCGCGCAACCCGCCGCAGCCGCACGCGCGACGCTCGCACACGCGAACCGGCATCTTGCAGGCTCGGAGAACGACATCATCGTGCCGCACCCTCGCACAGCCTATTTCCAACCCCGTAACGCCGGTGGGCCGAATGTTCGATTCGCGTGGGTCCTTTGCAGCTCCTGTGGGTGTGGACTCTTTGCGCCGCCATCCTGAAAGTCGGAAACGTCGACTTGGGAAAAGAGGCTGATGGTGAGGCCAAGGTGCGTGCGGGTTAGGCTCGCCAAGTTCGCCTCGTCGAATCTTTCTGGTGCTCACGGAAAAGCATCAACCTCTTTCGCGCGCTGAACCCCATCTTTGCAGGTGGTGGACCCAGCTGTTGTCGTCGAGATTGCTGCGATGCTCCGCATTGACCGCACGAACCTCACAAACGCTCTGACGACAAGGCGCATAAAGGCTGGCAGCGAGTGGGGTGCGACGCGAGGCTTTTCACTCTTCCCTCAGCGTATCCCTGAGCGCCCTGTCAGCCGAGGTGTCGTTTACACATATTGCTCCGTTGTTTCGATTGGCAGTCACCTCTCCTGTCAATGCCAGCACCGCGGTCAACGTTCGCGACGGACTGGCGAAGGCCATGTACCAACGTGTCTTTTCATGGATGGTTATGCGTATCAATGCCAACCTCGCGAGTGCGTCACAACGACAATCCAACCGTCAGCCACCATCGCTCGCGATCATCATATCGTTCCGCATGCTGACGGCGCGTGCTCCCATATTACCCGTGCCACCTGACTCTGACCATCATTGCCAGACATGCAGCTCGACGACGGCCTCACTCGGGCGCGCTTCTTCATTGGCATCCTGGATATTTTTGGCTTCGAAATCTTCGATGAGAATTCCCTTGAGCAGGCAAGCTGCCCGGCGTCTACATCTGTTGTTGAACGCCTTGCAATCCTGCAGAAGCGTTGCCGGAACTCCCACCCACAAGTCACGCAGCTCATTGCGCTCTGCACAGTCGCACGCTGACCGCCGCCGCACTCCCCTTGGCTGCCATTGCCTTTGGTCACTGCCATTAGTTGTGCATTAACTTCACGAACGAGAAGCTTCAGGCCACGTTCAATCAAGCCGTCTTCCACGCCGCCATGGAGGAAAATGCTGAGGAGGACGTCAATGTCGAGGTCGCAGACATGACCGAGATCGATAATCAAGAGGTGATCGAGCTCATCGAGGGCAAGCCAGGAGGCATCCTGTCCATCCTGAACGAAGAGTGCGTCGTTCCGAAAGGTTCCGACAGCTCCTTTGCCGAAAAGCTGTTTGCTCAGTGCAGCGCCAACAAGCGACTCAAGAAGCCTCTCAAGAAAAAAGATGCCTTCCAGATTTCTCACTTCGCTGGGCAAGTTACTTATACCGCGACGGGCATCCTTGAGAAGAACAAGGATCCTGTGAGCGAGGATCTGATGGTCATTCTCAAAGGTTCTGACGAGCCTGCCGTTCGCCAGCTCTTCACCGATTCGCCTGACGAAGCCCAGCTCATGCTCGACCGCAAGAAGGGCGCGAAGTTTCAGGGCGTCGTCGCAAAGTTCCAGCAGCAACTTGCGGAGCTCCTTGCGATCGTGGAGTCGAGTGTGACACACTTCGTGCGTTGCATCAAGCCCAACCTTATCAAGGCCCCGGGTGTGTGGGAGGACGAGATCGTCTCCAAGCAGCTTCGTTGCTCGGGCGTCATGGAGGCGGTGCGCGTCATTGCTGCTGGCTATCCTGATCGCGTGCCGCACTCCGAGATTCTCGGCCGCTTTGCCGCGCTCATCGCCGCCGACGAACGTCCGTCTGCCGACAAGGAGGGCGAAAAGAGCGCCGCTTCTAGAACGCTTGAGAAGCTCAAACTGGAACCCAAAGAATTCAGTACGTGGCCTGCGGAGTGGAAGCCAGGGGCTGGAGGAAGTGGGTTCGCACACCGGTGTCGTACCTTGCTGACTTTGCTGCACTCGTGTGAATTGTGCGCCAGTGCCGGGTAATACCAAGATGTTCCTCAAGGCGGGCGCGCTTTCAAAGTTACGCGTACTGCGAGAGGAACACATCTTCAAGGGAACGAGAGGCATGCAGGTGCATTGCGCCTTTCGCGCGTGCTTTCGCGCCGCGCGCGCGCGCGCGCAAGAGTATTACCGAGCGAGCTGACGAGATGTGCGCGCCCACGACAATTACGGTTCGCCGAGCCCCGTCGCACCCTCAAAGGCTGTGGTACGTGGCATGATTGCTCGCAAGGAATATCGCGTGATGTGGGAGGAAGAGCAGGAGCGCAAACGACGAGCAGAGGAAGATCGGAAACGCAAAGAGGAGGAGGAGCGGCTGCGCAAAGAGGAGGAGGAGCGCAAGCGAAGGGAGGAGGAGGAGGTGCGCGTCTCGCCCGCGCATGACTCGTCCCTGACCGCACGCCTGTCACTTTCGTGCGTCGCCGTCTCGCCCCTTTTGTGCGGGTACAGCTGGCTAAGCTGGCTGAGGAGGAACGACTGCGCATTCTCGAGGACGAGCGTTTGCGGCGCGAGGCTGAAGCGCGTCAACTGCGCGAGGAGCAGGAGCGGCGACGGCAGGAGGAGGAGATGCATAGGCTCGCGCAGGAAGCCCTCGAGCGAGAGCGCGAAGAAGAGGAAGCGGCTCGCGCTGCCGATGAGTCCAAGCGACGTTTCCGCGAGCTGCGCGGCCTCGCCGAGATCGGCGCCCCATCGGATCTGCCTTCCGGCGGCGACGATGCCGCCGGTGCGGCAGGCAGTGCCACAGGCTTCAAGCTCGACATGGGCCGCGTCACGGGTGCTGCACAGAAGGCGGCGGAGCTCGAGCCCGACATGGCCAAATGGACTCCTCGTGCCAGACCCAAGGATGCGCCCAAACAGTCAGCACGCTACCAGACAGACTTCAAAGCTCTGCCAGAGGATGTGCTTGAGTACGCTGTGTATCTCGGTATGGAGCCGACCGAAGACACCGATCTGCTGTGGATCGCCGAAGAGGCACTCACCGCTGGCGAGCCGGATGGCTGGACAGAGCAGATGGACCCGAACGGCAATCTCTACTACTACAATGCGACCACAGGCCAGTCCTCTCGCCAGCATCCTCTTGACGAGTACTATCAGAACCTTTATCTCAAGCTCAAGATGCAGCGCACCATGGAGGTGGCTGGAATGGCCGTACCTGACGAGATCAAGAACCAATCGACCGCGCAGCTGACGACCGAAGACCTCAAACGGATGCGCGCCACCATGGCGGCGAAAATGGAAGGCGAGGCGTCCGTTCAGCAGCAGTCAGCGCCTGAGGAGGTTGCTTCTACTACCACGTCTATTTCGCAGGCTTTGTCGATGACGACGCCACGCTCAACGAAGATCATGTCAGAAAAGTTTGGGATCTCGCAGCCGGATACCGACGTGCGCGCACTCCTGATCAACCCCGCAAAATGGGCGGAATCGCTTGCATACATCGACACCATCGTTGTGCGCGACACGTCGACGCCTCTGCTGCCGGCGTTTCACATGTACATGGTGCTCAACGAGACGTATAAGGCATTCGCGTTCTCCGCGGCCAAGCGTGTGGTTGCGCACAACACACACTACGCTGTCTCGCTCGACCACCTGGAGAACGGGCAAGCCTCGGAGGCCTTCTGCGGCAAGCTGCGCTGCAACTCGAAGGGTACTGAGTTTGCCATTTACGATGACTCGAACGATCCGTATGGCCTCAAGACCGGCAAGCCACGACGTGAACTCGGCATCATCTCCTATAAGAAGAAGCTGCTCGGGCCGACCGAGCTGATCGTTGTGATGCCCAGGGTGCGAAAGGACGGCGCATGCGCGCAATTCCGGCCATCGCAGCCAGAGGAGTCGATGATACAGCTCTTCAAAGCGGGCCGTGTTGAGCATATGTTCATCTTGCGTGGGACGGCAAACGTCGCGCCAGGGGGCATGGTCGAGCTCTTTCACAATGGGGCGCTCGGCTCGGGCACGGGCAAGGTCGTCTTCCAGGCTCACAAGCGGCCCGAGGGCGACTGGAGCGTCAAGTATATGCACCCACTCTCCTGTTTCCAGGCGTTCAATATCTGCATCTCCATCTTTCACAACCCGACGACGGCCGGACTCGACGCGCTGCCAGCGGGCGAGCCGCGGCCGATGGTCCCTCTGACCGCCCAAACGACGGCGCCTGCCAGCGGCGCGCCCGGGCAGCCAGCCAGCGCTAAAAGCGAGCCGAAGAAGGAGGAAAAGGAGGACGCTACACGACCACCTCTCGCTGCAGGGGGCATTGAGCTTTCTGCCGCGAAGCCTGGCGCCATTATTAACACCGCATCGCTCGAGGGGCTCCCACACCAGGTATACTCGATGACTGTGCAGGGTGCGAAGGTTTACTCGGGACTGTACAATGGCTACATTCAGGTTTGGCACATGGATGCGTACGTCAACCTCCCATCGGGTTCGCGGCCTGAGTACCACACTCTGACCGGGCACACGTCGTCTGTCTACGCGCTGGTGGTCTGCGAGCGCCAACTAATCTCGGCGTCGCATGACAAGCTCGTCAAGATATGGGACCTGAATACGCTCCGCTGCCGTCACACACTAAAGGGGCACAATTCGCGCGTGCGCGCTCTTGCCGTCTCCGGCAAGCTTCTGTTTTCCGGGTCGAACGACAAATCCATAAAAGTATGGAACCTCGAACTGGTCTCGCAGACACAGTCGCTGGAGTCTCACTCATCTTGGATCCGCGCGCTCGCCACGGAGAAAGACGTGTTAACATCTGCTTCCAAGGACAATACAGTCAAGGTGTGGGACCTCAAGAACATGAAATGCATCTTCACCTTTGCGTCAGGCTCCGAAGTGTACTCACTTGCGATGACCAATAATACAGTGTATGGTGGCTGTTTCGACCACAAGATCCGAGTCTGGAACCTGAACACGATGCAAAAGTCGCACATGCTCATAGGCCACGAGGGTGTTGTGCGCTGTCTGACCATTCGCCATTCGACGTTGTACTCGGGCGGCTCGGATACCAAGCTGAAAGTGTGGGACTTGAAGTCCAACTCGTGCACCACGCTTTTCGGCCACACTTCCTTTGTCCGTGCCATCGCCGTGGACGAGGCTGGCCAGACGCTTTACTCGGGAGCCGATGACAAGAAGATCAAAATCTGGCAAGCACGCTGAGGCCATACAACGTTCAGTGTCAGCCAAACCCATTTACGTGTCTGGCCTGCTGAGGGTGCACGTGCTGGAGCACGTGGTGTGCCTTGCTCAAAGGAGAGTCAAGGTTGCTGGTGGTGGCCACTCACACAGTATCGTCTAACCAAGTACCAAAGGAGTAAGGTAAGTACGGAGGGGAAGAGGGTCAGCGGGTCAGCGACAGTTATGTTCGATATCGTGGAAGCTCCGGATCTCCTTCCTTTTTTGGAAGGATATATCCTTCCTTTTTTGGAAATCCCGTGACCCGTCCCACGTTCGCCGCCGTTCCTCCCTGGCATGATGTTTTCTCTTTTTGGAAAGCGCGCGCGCGATCCTCATGGATAGCGTCTGTTTGCATTGCGTTGCGCGATCCTCGCAGCATCTTGGTGGGTGAGTGGTGATGGCCAATGTCGAGACGAGACACAATGAATATACATTCTTAGGAAGCGGGTGCAGCAACCAGCATACGAACACATGACGCGTGTTGCACGCCGGTGTGAAACGAGATCCGACAAAAATAATTTTCGAACTCCCGCAATGCGGGACCCCACTCGACTTTTCTCTCCTTCGCCCCACTCTTCTGCACAACGCCTTCAGCTGCCTCGCATGCACCGTATCCTCGAAGTCCTGTGGCAACACGGCGGCCTCGCTGTCCACTCTTTCCGGAGTGGCCGCAGTGGAGTGCTTGCTGCCTAGGTTTTCCACTGGTGCTTTGTTCTTGTTCGTAACCCACACGCAAGGCGTTCTCTAGCACATGAGCAACGACGAGCAGCGACGAACGCAAGACGTTCTCGAGCTTGAGCGTGGAGAACGCAAGACGCTTGCGAGCGAGAGCCATCGTGATGAACGGTGAGTGAAGGGCTGTTGCAAGCATGGCGTTCTCTAGCATGAGCATGGGCCTCATCGATGTGCAGGAACGGTGGAACACTGTGATTTACCTGTGGAGACGTGGACGTCGCGAAGGAGGTGAGCCGCAAGCACGGCTGGGGCAGCATTCAGTGAGAGTGAAAGGTTTTCCACTGGTGCTTTGTTCTTGTTCCCGCGCAGAGCTGGTCTGCGCGGGAACAAGAACGACGGGTGAGGAGTAGCACGCTGCGTGCGCACCGATCTATGCTCGGGGAGCTGCACCGATAGATGCACCCCTCAACCCTATCCGCTCCTGCCCGACGTCCGAGCTCGACGAAACCGCCCCTCGCGCCCCTTTCCTTTTTTGTCTAAGAAGCTCGGGGCCCGTGGGGTGATAAAAGGCCAAACACCGTCTGATAAGAAAAGGGCGGGCGCGGTTTGTCGTGGCGTGCGCGAGCGCTGGCGGCGTGCGGACGGCGACGCTCGCTAGCCAGCCCTTGAGAGAAGGCCGCGCGCCAGCCGTGAGGGTCCGCCGTGGGCGTTTGGGACCGGTCAAACGAGTGTACCTTCCCTCACTTAGAGGGGTGAGAGCTGAGACCAATGACCATCCCGGTCTCACGCGGAAACCACCCTTTTCCTGGTTCAAACCACGAAAACCTGGTCTAAGCCTATTTTTTCCCGGTTGCTAAGGGGGACTCAGAGCTCGGCCTCACAAGGCCAGCTCTCGGGGCTGATTATTACTTAACATCCCTAACAATTGTGTTGCACAGAGAAGACAGAAAAGTTTTCTTTTGTCTCACGAGGCGGGCGACCATCGGGCGGCCTTGCATTTCCCTGCCCCAGAGCAGCGACCGCGCCCTTGGAGGGTACTTGTGCCTTGAAGACAACCAATCTAGCGGTAGAACCCACAGTCTTCTTTGTGCTTCACAGACTTAGGGATGTTTAGATAGAACAGCCCGCCGAGAGCTGGCCGAAGGCCGAGCTCTGAGTCCCAGTTGTATGTGAGGCCAAGAAGATGGTGGTGAGGGCGGTCGGTCGGGCGACGGTATGAGTGGCCGCGCGTGCCTCGCCGCTCGCGCGCCGGGCGCGGGCCCTTGGATACCGTCGCCGCGATGTGCGCGACGACAGCGGCGAGGCAGATGTGAGATGTGCCACGCCGAAGAAAAGAAGAACGAGGACTGACGTGGCGATGTATTGTTGTGTGTCTCGTAAAGGGTGTGAAGTAGGCGCCTAAAGCGTCGCATGTCCCTCAGGCATGCCAAGAAGCGTGCTTTCCATGGCCGCGGCAAGCTGCTCCTCGTCGGCGTAATGCGGCAACAAAAGCTCCCATGAGGCCCGCAGTGCCCGCGGCAGCAGTGTGCTCAAATCGCCGGCCATGGGGCGCACAGTGATGACCCCATCCCAGAGCAGCTCGGCACCGCCGCCGCCGCGCGGCGGTGCGGCGGGCGCGACCCGTCCGGTGAGCAGCAGGACGAAGCGGCGACGCTCGAGCGGTGAGATCTGCCGAAGCCAGCCGACAAGTAACGACGGAGTGGGTGTTTCCTCCCCCCAGCCTTCGAAGTGCACCGTCGCGAGAAGCTCATCAACCGAAAGCTCGCGCCCGCATGCGCCCGCTGCGAGCACCCACGCCTCGACGGACACGTGGCACAGTAGGTCGCGTAGCTGGGCTGGAAGCGCGGACGCAAAGCCGCGTGCGAGGGCCTCCGTGGACCCGCCGCGGCACTCGATGAGCCGCCAGCGCAGTACCCTGTGGGCCGCCTCGAGCTTTTTGTACTCTGCGACTGTCTCCAGGTCGTTCGTAGCCTCGGCAGCGCCAATACCATCGCTCCCGATGTAGCGGCTGCCGCCGCCACCGTCGCATGAAGCTGTACTGACGGGCGTGGTCGCACACAGAGACGGGGCTGGGATGGGTGGGTCTTCAGTGTCAACGGCATCGAACTCACCGCTCACGACGGAGCTCAGGACGAGCGCGCAACGGCACGCAAGCCGTGGACGGCAGATCTGCAGGTCTGAGAGCCCGACTGTGTCGACGCGTTGCAGGAGTGCTTTGTACACTACGAGCGGGAGCCAGCTGGGCAGAGGAATAGAGTGAGCGATGCTCAGGAACAAAAGACGGCCGAGGGCATGATGGTACTCAAAGTGTTTGGCACGGCCGTCTTGGCAAGCCATCGCCGCGTCAGTGCAGGGCAGCACGGCGTCAGGCGGCAGGCCTGGGGTGCAGTCCTGCACTGACGGCAGTAACGGCATTTGCCACAGAGGCGGGTTGACGCTACCGCTGCCACAGTCCGTACATGCACGCCAAAAGAGCCTCAGTGCCTCTTCCACGGTCAATGGCCGCAAAGAGGGCGAGTCCAACAACGCGCCGCAGTCCGTCGTATTCGAGCCCATGAGCGAGGCGGCCGCGAAATCCTCGAACAGACTGAGCTCAAGCGAACGGCACAGCTCGTTAGGACCGAGCTCGCCAACAAAATCGAGCAAATCAGCAGAGAGGCAGGACAGACGCAGCGTGTATCGTAGCGGGGCCAAGCCGGTCGCGGCCGAACGGGCGCGGCGTAGCTCGTGCAGTATAGCGCTGATCTCATCGCCGACTCTACTTCCGGAATTAGAGCTCGGAGTACCTCCGCAAGCAACATCTCTTTCCATAGTGTCGGCACTGGAAACGCTGCCAATCACGTCGCCACTCGTGCCTTTACTGTTGAGACCGCCACTTAGTCTGGCAATCACACCGGCTGAGGATGCCTGCAGCGAAGATATCCCCAATGGCAGCACCAGCATTTTGAGTGATGGCGCTGCCGCCGGCGTCGCCGCAGCGGCGGCTACTGGGCGCGGAGCATCCGACGAGCATGAAGGGAAGCGCTGCATGGCCAGAAAGGGGTGCGCAAGTAATTCTGCTGCCGTGGGGCGCTCGCTCGGCGTCACACGCAACATGCGTGCTAAAATGTCCTTGAGATCCATCGCCTTGGCAGCAGAACCGAGAATAGCAGCTACCGGAGCGGCACTGGCACAAAGGGTTGTGGCGGTGCAGGAATCGATAGGTGGCACCAGGCCGCTAGCGCCTGGCGCCAGGGTGGGCGGGGCCTCTGCAGCCCGTGTTTCCGCCTGACTCACGCAGACTCGCCATAACAGCATCCCCAGTGCCCACACATCCGCCGCAAAATCCCGATGGCTGTCGCACATTCCACCTGCGCCGGATGCCGTTGAGGCAAAAGGTTCGTCCCGCACCATACCTGTGTGTGCCGGGTCGCTACGAGCGGGGTCGAGCGCTGCCTCCGCCCAAGCCGCATCATCTGCGGAGAATTCGTGCTCATCAGCCTCGCTAGCCGCGAGCTGGAGCATCGTTGGCGCTACACGGTGCGGATCGGGTGGCCAAAGCAGAGAGGCGTTCCCATCTCCCCGAACCAGCACGCAGTCAGCGCCAATGCGACCAGCACAGCTCAGCCCGTGGGCATGTAACGCCGCCAGCCCTGTGCAAACGCTGCGCAGCACCGGCAATGCGCTGAAGGTATCGACGCCGCGGCGGTGCTGAAGCAGGTCGCGCAGTGTTCGACAGGCCGGATCCGTTTGAACGCATACGGCCACGGGGCCTGGGTTGGTCTCGCTGCCAGCTGTCGGCCAAGTCGAAAATTCATGCGGATTCACATGCGCGGCAGGCAGCGCCTCACACCATACCCCTTTGATATTGACCACGCAGCACGCCCCATCGCAGCCAGCGTGCTGCTGACGCTGAAGCTCTCGTACTCCTAGCCAAACGTCGCGTGAAGCGCGCACGTCCGTCGAGGCGTGAAGCGAGAGGCGACAACGCTGATCGCGCAGGCGTGCGCTCAGGATGACGCAGCACACCCTCGGCGCCGAGCGAGTGAGCGGTGGCTCGTACAACGCCTTGTCGTCTTCCTGTGGATGCAAGAAGTTGAAATGCGCAGAAGTGGAACGGCGTAGCCTGTCGGCTAAAGGCTCGACAGGCTCATCGTGGATGAAGCATGCGAGGCAAGGGCTGCCGACAGGGTAAGTGGCGCCGCTCCATTCATCCACGCTCCCAAGCAGCGCATCCGACCCTACTTTCTTGGCCGCGTCCGCATCGGCTCCGTTGTTGTTCTCGCCCGCCCAACAGGTATACGAAGCACCCTCGACCGGGTCGCTGCCTCTCAAGATGTCACGTAAGCTGACATCTTCTGTGGCTCCGCTCGTGCCGCCTCCGCCCCTGCCTCCTTCAACCGTGCCCCCGCATCTCATGCCGCCTCCACCTACGCCGCCTCCACATTCGCCACCTCCGCCCACACCACCTCCGCCCACGCCGCCATCACCCGCCCCTCGAAGGAGGCCCCACCCGGTGCTGCGGTCGACAGCGGCACCATCAAGCTTTTCAGTGCTCGAGGGTGCGGTTCCCGCATAAAGCGCAAGCACCTGGTTGAGCTGCAAGAATGCACGATCGGGACGCGGCAGGCGCCAGGCGAGTGCGAGGGGCAGATGTGCGGTACCGGGCGAGGTCAATAGGCCGCAGGTGAGCCGCCCTGCATCGAAACGCGTACCGCGTATCAAGCTATGGGCGAGCACCAAGGTCAAAGGCCCACCACCGACCAAATCTTGGCCGCTGTCGCCGGAGGCTGCGCCAGCTCCATCGTCCAACTCTTCCTGGCATTCGAGGTCCTGGATTAGATTAGGCAGACCGGGGAGCAACTGCAGAACAGCCTCGGGTACGCCTGAACAAAGAAGCCAGCAGAGCGCCGCCTCTTGTCGGCGCAGCCCGACCTGCGCCGAAGCGATCGCCTGCCGCAGCTCCCACGATTGAGCCGCAGCGGTACGCTCACGCGCCTTCGCATCGTCCAACTGGACCATGGAGGCCGCGCGTGCTGCGCTTCGAGCGAGTGGCGGCCAAGTCGCGGTCGTCTCGTTGCCTCCGTGGTCCACCTCCATCGCGGTCGGTGCCTCAGTGGTGCTCGTCGGTAGCGCCTTCGCAAGTGAAGCTCGCAAACTATTTAGCTGCTGCCGTTTGGCTTCCAAAACGGTGCGCAGATGCCGACGATTCTTCAGCAGTTCAGTGACCTGACTGGTCGCACGCTCGGGAACCCGCACGCACGTGTGCACGCGCGCGAGCCACGATTTCGCAAGCATCGCTAAATCCAGAGCAAGGTTTGCCGCAGCTGCCGCAGCGTGCAGCCGCCGCCGCATCTCGAGCAGCCCGGGCGGTGGCGCCTTGGCTCGGGCGCCTAGAGATGCGATCAGTCGCGGCAGCAGCGCGTTGGTGCCGAGCAGCGGGCCCTGTTGCGTGAGCGACGCCGCGTATTGCGCGAGGGCCGCAATGAGCGGTTCGAGCCGGCTCGACTGATCCACCTGTGCCAAAGCTGACTCGGAGCGCATGGCCGTGCTCTCCCGAAGGAGCTCGCGTAGCCGTGAGAGTCCCGGGTCCTCTGGTCGCCAGCCTGCGGCGCGGGCGGCGGCCGTCGCCGCGTCGTGCATCGCAGCCGACTCGACCGTCACTGCAAGCGTGGTAGCGGCAATCGCCTCTGCGCCCAGCATGTAGGCCGCCGAGTTGAGCGGCCCAAGCGAGCGACGGAGGATGCAGCCGTGTTCGAGAGCGCGGACTTGTACGTGGCGCACCTGCTCGACACGCCGGAGCAGCAGCGGCAAATCAACTGGCACGATCGCCTTGCACAGCTGCGGGAAGAGAGAATGGTGCATCTCATGTTGCCGCTCGAGAGCCTTTGCGAGTTCCGACCATTCATCGGGCAGGAGCGCCTTGCGTTCCTGCAGCTGCGAGAGCCAGTCGCTCGGCGGCCTTGGGCTCTCGGGAATGGCGACGGCCACCGCGCTCTTGATGAGCTCAATAGGCTGCCAGCGCAGCGATGTCTGGCCTACTTTGATAGAGTCACACGCTTTAAGTTTGTGAGGCATCGACACACGCTTTGGTTCGGACAGACGCTTGTCGTTCAAGTAAGTGCCAAAGGTTGATCCCACGTCCCTGATGCAGAGAATCCCACCCTGCGCTGGTTCGATTACAGCGTGGTTATGCGAGACCTCACAATCGTGCAATAGCGAGATCTGGCACTTCCGCGACCGGCCAATCAACCCACCAGATGGCAGCACCGAGAACGTTCTCGGTGTGTATGGTCCGGACGTCGCAAGAAGCATACCGACACCCTCGGGAAACAAGGCGTCATCCATGCCGTGCTCAGCCTCACAGTTCCGTTCCCGGTTGGGCGTCGAGATCCTCGAGTGACCCGAATCGGTTTTTTGGAGTAATTACCTGAAGAGTTCCCCCTTCCCCTCCCCTAGTTCCCCCTTCCCCTCCCCCTCCCCTCCCCTCCCCCCTCCCCTCCCCCCTCCCCTCCCGGCCTCGGCACGCGCCGTCCCGAGCGCTGCCTCGGCCTCACGCGCCACCTCCTTTGCGAGCGCCATCCCGAGCGCCGTCGTGGCCTCGGCTTCGTCACATTCGCGCCGCCGGCCGCCGGCTCATCGCGAGCTCGCGCGAGTGACGAATCTTGTGTTCACACTGCGCCTCAAGGCCCCCGATCTCGGCCGCGAGCAGCGAGCTCGCGATCTGCGCCTCTGAGCTCACGGCGCCCAACTCGGCGCGCGCGTCCTCGAGCTCCACCTGCCTATTTTGGAGCGCCGTCTCGAGCGCCGCCTCGGCCGCGGCGGCGTCGAGCTGCTCTGTTATCGAGCGCTTCGCCTCCTCCGCCTGCTGCAGCTGGCGCACGCTCTGTCGCTCAGCCGCCTGCGTGGCCGCCTGCGTGGCCTCCGATTGCTCGATCAACGACTGCTACGCGGGTTTGAGCTCGCACGAGCTCCACCTCGTCCGCAGCTCGTGGCGAAACCAGCGCCGTCGCGAGCGCCGCCTCGTCTGCAGCTTGCCGTTGCGCCTGCGCGACGGCCTGGCGTCGTCCACGTGCTTCGATGTCTCCGCCGCCGCCTCCGCCGCTGCGCCCTGGATCGCCTGCGCTCGCGACAGCGCTGCGTTGGCAGCGGCGGTCGCGGCGGCGGCATCGGTGCTCGCTGTGGCCGCTGCCGCCCTGGCCGCCGGCTGTGGCACTGGCTGTGGCAGCGGCGGCCATGGTGGTCGAGGCGGGGGCGGCGGAGGCGATGGTGGCGGGGACAGCGGAGGCGGTTGTGGCGGGGGCGGCGGGGGCG
>Ga0210247_101911_pt1 | contig 14543 bp, 14 predicted proteins | sample ChrtobMetP3_16mM_FD_155449 | JGI IMG/M metagenome (GOLD analysis project Ga0210247, IMG submission 155449) | Chrysochromulina tobin associated microbial communities from unialgal haptophyte culture, Seattle, Washington, United States - P3_16mM | ecosystem: Host-associated > Algae > Haptophytes >...
GTAGACAGACTCGTCATCTTCGGTGAGGACACCAGCTTGGTGGTTGCCATCGGCGCGCACAAAGTTGAATGGAGGTGCCGGCGGCTCCGCGGGTGGGCTCGGGGGTCGTCTGCAGCCACGATCGAGGCCGCAGCCCAGACAGGACAAGTGGTCGCAGTTGTACGTCGAGCACCAATCCAAGCATGGCGACGGGATGCTGAGGTCGGGCATCTTCGGGGCGGCGTCTGCTATGAAGTGGGTTTCGTCTCAAGCACGAATGCATGCTTTGAGTTGTGGACACTTCCATTTCGAACCGCCCCCCCGGCTGCGGGAGGCAATATATCTGGGTTAGCACGCAATCCTCCTAGCTTGAAACCTAACCCATGCGCGCGGCGGCGGCCGGGCCCAATTGGCCAGGCCATGGCCGGGCGCGCGCGCGCGTCCCAGTCTCCGTCGTCTCAGAGCTCAGCCTCAGAGGGCCAGAACTCGGGGCTGATTATTAATATGAAAGACGTGTTTGATGAACAGTAAAGACCGTCTCTCTCTCTCTACTTCAATCTTGTGGTATAGCCTCTGCGGCCACCTGCCCCCTGCAGTGCGCCTGTCAGTCAAAAATGACCTTTGCCCGACCTTGAAAGCGCCTCATTCATCTCGGAAAACTCGATCTGGCCGCTGCCGTCGAGGTCGAGCGCCGCAAAAAGGGCATCCACCTCGGCAAAGACCTTGCCGGTAGAGCGGAGGTCGAGGGCGCGGAACACTTCGTTGAGAACGTTGTCAGGGATCTCGATGCCGAGCTCGATGAAGGCGCGACCGATCTCGGCCTTTGAGATCCGATGGTCCCCGTTGGTGTCCCACGAGCGAAACAGGTCGATGACGCGCTTGCGGTCGCGCGAGAGGATCAGCTTGAGTTGATCGACGATCTGGCTGCTGAGCAAGCTGCTCAGGCCGTCGGTCGCTTTCGCTGAGGAGGCTGCAGCAGGTGCGCCCACCATCGCGCCCACCTCGGCTGCACGTCGAGCGGCTTCGTGAGCACCATCACCACGAGCAGGCAGGGTCACTTTGTGCAAGACCGAGGCGGCAAGAGCCGACGTGCGGCCGTGCGCCTGCGCGGGATACTCCTGGCGCGAAAGACGCCCCCTGTGCACCGCCTGAACCTTCGTCGCCGCCAGGTGCGCCTCCTTGGCCGCCGCCAGAGCCGCCCGCTTCGCATCCTCAGCGCGCCGAATGGCCGCACGCTCTTCGGGCGACCTGTAGAATTCCTTGTCACGCAGGGGGCCGGTGTGCAAGTAGATCGAGCAGTTTGGCGGGTCCCACGGCCGTCGCCGAAACCGTCGCCGCCCAGGGTGCAACGTTGACGAGGGCGAGCGCGAGGCCGAGCGCGACCCTTGATGATGCGTTTGCGGGCGATCGATCCCATCCAGCAGGGCTGTGCTCGGAATATGATTGAGGCTGAGGCGTGACGTGGCGCTCGAGAGCAGCGACGCCCTGGATAGGCTATGGCGCAGCTGCAGATGGACCAGCTCTAATGGCTCGAGGCGGCACACCGGACGGCTGGGCATGGGCGCGGAGAAAAGTCGGCCGTAGCTGCTTGTGTGCCCCGCGGCCCTTTGCGCCGCACGACTAAGGGAATGGGACGTGTGCGCTCGTGGAGCGGGCACGGAAGTGGCGACGGGATCGACGATGGTACTCATCGCAGTCAAGGGCCTCGTGAGATTGAGATCAATCTTAGACATTGGCGTCGCGACGTGGAGTGATCTTGAACTGGCTCTTGATGAGCGTGCGTCTTGCAACGGCCTTCTGTGCTCATTCGGAGTGTTGACGTGCAGACCCAGATCGTCCCTCTTCCAAATGATCGTTGGTACAAATGTGGGTTCGCTCGGACTTTGAGTCAGCAAACGCAAGTCAGCCGGGCGCTCCCTTGCCGGCGTGGTCAGGACTGTGTAACCATTCTCGGAGACGTAGTGCACCTCTGTTAGATTCTTTTGGACCACGGCTGCTGTGGGCGTTCCGAGCCGCCGGTACAAGATCTCGGCGCTGCACCGGCAGTGGCCAAAGGGCTTGAACATCGTGTCAGCCGCCGCTACCCTTTCTGCTATGCGTTTGTCTCGACACGGAGGCATGTGCTCAACCAACCACAAACCGAGGAAAAAGGATGCTTTTGAAACGGCGCCGCTGGCGTCGGAAAGACGCGGGTTTGCGAACGAAGGGATGTGATTTGCATGCAAGATGAATCGAGCGACGCGACCACTGCGTGGCAGTGTTTCGTGTGGTAGTGGCTGGTCGGTACCTTGTGTGTCGATTCAACTGACCCTTTCGCAAGATGAATCGCTGTGAGAAGGGCGTAAGGAAGCAAGAAAGAAAAAAAACAGCGAACACGAGGCGAGGGGGGACGCCCCAGGCACAAAGCGTGTACGGTGTTCAGCTACGCGAGTGTTGCAATCACAGCATGAATCAGTGAGCTAGTGAGAAGAGCGTGCGACGACGGCATGCGATGGACGACGGTTAAATCACGTGTCGTTCTTAGAGTCGGTGTCGTTCTTACTACACGTAGTTTTATAAAGACAGGCAACGTCCCCGTCTCAGTAAAAGAAAGCGGCCGTGGACCCTGAACCTGAAGGTGCAGCTTGCCCAGAGCTCGCGGTGGAGCAGGCGGCAACGCGGATACGGGACGAGGTCGGCGCGTTGCTCGCCCTCCGTGGCCTGCGAGCACGTCGTGAGCATGTACGTATTCGTGCGGCCTGTGAACAGCATCATTCTCTTCACAGTTTATTGGTCACCTCGCCGCAGTCATGGATGAGTACCTCTCGCCCGCGTGCGGGGCGCTCCCTGTCATCCACCGGCAGCGCCGCAATCGCCTCAACGGTCGCCATCCCCGAGAGCACCTTCCCGAAGATGACATGATGCCCATCAAGGTGAGGAGCCGCGGCCGTCGTGATACAGAACTGCGAGCGGTTGGTGTCTGGCCCTGCGTTCGCCATGCAAAGGAGCCCCGGCTCCGTGTGCGTCGTGACGAAACCTTCGTCCGCGTCGTGACGAAACCTTCGTCCGCGTCGTGACGAAACCTTCGTCCGCGTCGTGACGAAACCTTCGTCCGCGTCGTGACGAAACCTTCGTCCGCGTCGTGACGAAACCTTAGTCCGCGAAGGACGCGCCATAGATCGACTCGCCGCCCGAGCCGTCCCGGCAGACAAAGTCGCCGCCCTGTAAACACAAGCCGGGGACGATGCGGTGGATCGGGCTCCCTTTAGAATGCTTCGGCGTCCTCGTGAGCGGATGCACGCCCTGGTCGCCACGGATGAGTTGACGAAAGTTCTCGGACGTCCTCGGGAGTCGATCTGCCCACAGCTCGAGCACGACGCACTCGGGCGCGGGCTCGCCGCCAATACTAAAGCTGATCCACACCTGAGGGTTTGGCTAGGGCGCCTGGGGCTCACCAGCAGGGGGCGCTTGAGGTAGATCCGTGTACAGCCCCTGCGACTGGCGCATCACCTGTGGGGCCAAAGGCACGGTCGGGGAGGGGGTTACTCCCGAAACACTCTTGATGGCATCGTCTGCGTTCATCAATGTGTGATGCAGTGTGCATCGATGGGGATCCATATTGTATTCTCAATGGTATCAAGGGGGTACCGAAGGCATGATCCGAGGTTGCTTCGCGGCTGCGTTGGTAGGGCTGAGGCCATACCCTTTGAAACAGTTTGGCATCGGCGGCGGTTGCGTCGGCCTTCCCCTGCCTGCATGCAGCCAGCGCGTGTCGCACCTCGCGGTTCGCTGGCTCCAGGCTCGCCGCACGGCCGAGGAGCTCGCGCGCATGCTCAAACTCGTGCAGTCGCAGGCAGGCAATGCCTTTTCGGTAGAGGCCCTTGACAGAATCGTTGTCGTAGAGCAGTGCCTTGTCGCACGACTCAATAGCTTTGCGCCAGAGGGCTGGGCTCGTGGCGGAGTGAGTTGGAGTGCCTTTATAGTTCCTTCCCGTCGCCTCCTCGCTCTGCGCCATCTTGATGTAACACATCGCCTCGTTGAGCCATGCAACCGTCGCGAGCGCGTTCTGCTCAGGGTTAGGGTTTGGGCGACGCTTAGGCTAAAAGTGAGGGCGCGGGTTCGGGTTAGGCTGAGGGGTTGAGCCATGCAACCTTCGCGAGTGCAGTCTGCCTCAGATAGTAGAGGGTGCTCCGAGACAACGAGGGGCGATGAATGGCAAGCGGCGGCCCTCAGCGGCCCTCAGGGGTCCTCAGCGGCCCTCAGCGGCCTTCAGCGGTCCTCAGCGGTCCTCAGCGGTCCTCAGCGGCTTTCAGCGGCAATCAGCGGCAATCAGCGGCCCTCAGCGGCCCTCAGCGCACCTGCTCGGCCAGCCTGTCCTCAGGCATTCGCACTTGAGTACCCGGATGGCCAATGACGTCCATGAGCATCCCGACCTTCCAGTAGCGCTCGCGAGCCTCCTCAGGCTGGCCCTCGCGGTAGTGCTCGTTCGCAGACTCCTTGAGCGAGTACGCGAGCTCCAGTCTCCGCTGCCACGGCATCTCGAGATAATTCGGCTCCTCGGACAACGGTGGCTTCCAGGTGAGCAGCTCGACCTCGTAGCGCAGCGTCGCGCTCGGCGGGATCCTGGGCCTGTTCGCGTTGCCCTTGGCGCCGTACGCGTACTCGGGCTTGATGATCAGCTCCGCCAGCTCGCCGCGCTGCATCGTCTCGACGCCCGCGTTGAGGCCCCTGATCACCCAGCCGCCGCGCACGGCCTCGTGCTCGTCACCGATGAGGAATGCATAGTCGCCGTCCTCCTCGGGCCGATCGCGCGTCGTATCTACCTGCCGACCGTCAAACCAGCCGCCCTCGATCCACGCGACGTAGTTGCACTTGGCGAGCATGCCTGGATGGTCGCCGGCGAAACCAGCCGAGGGATTGCCCGTGCGCAGCGTCTTCTTCAACACGCCGCCATCGCCGCGCACGTCAAGGTAGTCAGAGTAGTCCTTTTGACCCGGCATCGGCGTCCACTCTGATGGGTCGCCGGCTGGCCGTATCCAGACTGCTGCGAGCACGACCGAGGCTGCGACGACACTGAGGGTTTGGCGAGCCTCGGAGTCGCCGGTGGTGGACTGCGACGACCGTTGTCCGCACGCCGCTCTCTATACGCTCGGGCGCGGCGCGTCGAGTCTGCGTTCGCTGCATCGCGGCCCAGCGCGGGGCTCGGGTTTTCCTGTGAAGTCAGTCAGACAGTCAGTTTCGTCGCGGTCCCCCCGCGCTCTGGAAATAATCAGGGTTATCACAACAAATCAAGACTAGACTTGAAGCGCGCGGAGGCGTTTGTGCTCTGCTCGCACATGCACTCAAATCGCACAGCCACTGTGCGCATCTCACATGCATCTCACCTCTTATGCTCATAGAGCTCGCGATAGGGCTCGCGCATCGAAAGCGATTCTCGCCCGGGAGGCCCCGCAGCAGGCACCGCGCATAGCACCGCATGCAGGCTCAGCTCGCACTCGCCGTACGGCCCTGCCATCTCACGAGCGTCGCTGCCAACTACTCCCCAATCTTTTACGTCGCTCAGGAGGACACGCAGCTTTCCGCCAGGCTGCATCGCCGCCTCGGGGAGTGTGGCGCTCTCGTCTTCAAGCGGTGCGATCAGATAGCAGAAGCCTCTCTCGAGCGACGTGTATCCGGGCAGACGTGCGCCAGACTCGTCCTCAGGCAAATTCTTGAGCGCAGCGAGGGTCGCGTCGAGGGCAGCGACCACCATCAGGGGCTCGAGGCATGGTACCCATGGGCTCGCAGCCGTCGGATGGGCCCCAGCCGGAGCAGGCGAGACCACGGAGCACGAGAGGCGTAAGCTTTCGGCGGGCGACTCGCCGTAGTGAAGCCATGTCTTCGCGAGTGGCACGGAACAGAGGCCGCGATTGTGATACCGCCTTTCGCCCACGTCAAGGTATGTATCGAGGGTCGGAAAGATATACTGCGGCTTGCCATTCCGCAGCACCAGCCCAATGGCCATACGAGCATGCGGCACCGGCAGGTTGGCGGGGAGCCAAAGCTGCTCGAACGATGCCGGAGGCACGAAGCTGGTACCCGAGGTCCAGACATCGGCGGCTGCAGGTGCTGGTACGCGGAAGACACGGACATGGGAAGTGCTCTCCTTGCCTTTCAAAACCCAGATCGGCCACGAGCTGCACGACTCCACCGGAAGGGTCTGCGCCTGGAGAGGCATCGGAGTTGCTCGATCGATGGCACTGCTGACAGAGATGGAAACCGTGTCGATGAGTCTGTCTGGCACAGGCGTGTTCCAGCCGGGCGTCGCTCCTCCAAGCGTCACCTGTAGCGCGGCTGACCCGTGAGCGGCGAGGCAAACCACGAGTGCGTGTGCGCCGAGCCGAATGTTTGTGGACTTCATGATAGAATCTTGTGTGCGTGCACTTTTCCTCGCTTACAGAAGGAGGTCGTGCATTGCCGACGGACGCGACGCTCGCAATCTCGCCGCGCGGGTCGCAGGAAAACGCCGGATATGTGTACCTCAACTAAAATGTTTAATCGTGGTGAGGGCGACTACGATTCACTGCACCGAGCAGCCCCCCTCTTGCTGCTCGCGCTCCAACTGCTGCAGCTCCTCGCGCGCCCTGGCCACGTCAGCAGTAGCCTCATCCGCGAGCGTCGTGGCCCTGTGCACGTCATCAGCTTGGCGCGCGACGAGCGTTCCTAGGTCGAGGAAGGCGGCGCTGATCTCCTGCACCTCCGCCGCCACCGCACGCAGCGCCGCCTGCCCCTCGTCGATGAGCGCCTCATTAGTCTCGATTGCCTGCGCCATCGAGATGTTGCCCACTTGGGCCATCGCTTGCTGCTGAAAGTGCTGCTGCACGAGGACGTTCCTCGTCGGGGGTGGCGCGGCAGCCGGTGGCGCGGCAGCCGGTGGCGCGGACCCTCGAGGCGCCGTAGTGGGCGCGGACCCTCGAGCGGAGGGCACTGCGGCGATCGCTGGCGGCGGCGGCGGTGAAAGCGGCGGCGGCGGCGGCGGCGGCGGCGGCGGCGGCGGCGGCAGCGGCGGCGGCGGCGGGCGTCTCGCAGGCGGCGGTGCGAGCCTGCTCAGCGGCGGCGCGCCGGCCTGCATGGGCGAGTTCGGCGAGTTCATCACTGCCAGCACGAACCCCGCGCGCGCCAGCGCCGCATCGAGCGCCGCGTCGGCATCGGCGGCGTCGTCGTCGTCGCCCGCGGCCTTGGGCGCCGTATTGGGCGCCGCCTGATTTGGGACGTTCTCGCGTTGCCCGTGCTGCCCGATGGTGTGGTTGGCCATCTCGACCACCGTGCTAAAGTCCCGAATGGCTGCCTCTACCTCGGCCGATCGCGCCTCGACCTCGACCTCCTCGTTGAGGGACTCGGCCGCGCAGGGAGCCTGCTGCTTGCCATCCCACCAGCTGCTTGCCTCTGATTGCCTCCGAGTGCCTCTGATGGCATCTCGGTTGGCATCTCGGTTGGCAAGCGCACGCGCGAGGAGGCGCCGGCAGCTGCGTGCGGCGACCCTCCCCTCCTGCTGCAGCCTCCTCACCTCCGCCTCCGCCTCGTCCGTGAAGCCGGCCCACACGTGCGCCGCCACCACCTGGTGCATCTGCGCCGTGACGCGCCGTACGATCTCGAGCGCGTCGTTGACCTCATTCGCCAGCGCGCTGGGCGCGCTTTCCTGAGCGCCCGGAATGGCGCCCACGGCTGCCTGGCGCTGCGCGCTTCGGGCGGCGAGCTCCGCAAATGCGCCGTCGTGCGAATCGACCTCCGCGCTGCCCGCCGCCGCCATCGCTCCGCCGACGCCGCCGCGGCCCACGGCAGCGCCCAGGACAGCGCCTCTCCCGGACTGTTCTTGCGTGCGTGCCTCCCATAGCGAGAGGGCGGCCGACGCCGGCTGCAGCTCGGGGATCAGCGCGGGCTGCAATCTCGGCTGCGAGCTCAGATGGGCCGGCCCGCTCGCGTCTGAGCGCGCGCGAGGAGGCCATGCCTCCCGTGCCTCCCGTGCCTCCCGTGCCTCCCGTGCCTCCCGTGCCGGCACCAGCGCGCGCGCGCTCGCTGGCTGGGCGCTCGCTGGCTGGCTGCTGCTGCTGCAGCTGCGTGCCGCGTTTGCGGTGCTGAGCTCCTCCTGGAGCTTCTTGAGCTCAATTTGGAGATTGGCAGCGGTCTTGAAGTCTTCGACATCGACAGCTTGCTTGATGGCCTCCTTGATGCCCTCCAGCTCTGCGAGGCGTGCCGCGATCTGCTGCTGCTCCGCCGCCCTCGCGTCCGCTCGGTCGCTCGCCGTCTCAAGCGCAAAGAGCTCCTGCCATGCGGCCTGCTGCGAAGAGGCGGCGGCCGCACCGCCGCCGACGCCGTTGGCGCCACCGCCTAAGCTGCTCACCGACGCCGCGGCGCGCACCTGGGCGAGCGCCGTCTTGGCTGCATGGGCGACGGCCTCAAACTGTGCCTTGAACTGTGCTGTCTCGGCAACGAGGTCCCTGCTTGTCATCGCCGCGATGGCGCGTGGGTTGCACTGCGAGAGACAGTGTTCGCATCGCCGGCACAGGGTTGCCGTGCCGGCAATGCGCTGCGCCAGATCGCGCTCCACGGCCTCAGGGATGCCCGACAGCGCGTAGGCATGAGAAGAGGCGGCGGTCATGATATCGTCAGTGGCCTGCTTTATCAGCACGAGCGAGCGCTGCACGAGCTCAACCTTCTCGAGATCGCTCGGCGTGGGCGGGAGCGAGATCGCTTGGATCGAGTTTATGCGCTCGGAGACCGACGTGAAGGAGGCGCTCATGATGCAAATCGACGGTGCGCAGGCCTGCCGCACATTCACATGCCACTCCGTGGAAAACTATAACCTTGAAACATGAAATAATAAGTTGCCCCGCGACAGTCAGTTCACTCAGGAGGCCCCGCCGGCTTGGTGCGTGCGAAGTACAAAACGGTTTTTGTCCGGGTTTTCGCCTCGAAAAGAGATCGCGACGAGATCGGGTTTTTCGCTCTGATGATGTTCACGCTGCTCCCGCCGCTGCTTCCGCTCCGCATCGACGACTTGCGTGCGAGCACACAAATCCGATATCAAACGCCTCGCCTCTGCGACTCGGCTGCGTCATGGGAAAATGTTGGGTTCCCAAGCTACGACTACTCCGCCTGGTCAACGTCACTGAAGGAGACGATGGGTGGGATCTACAGGGTGCGAGACTGCCTCCGGAGGACCAAAACTGTGCTGCCGCTGCTCAAGAAGATCACGGCGCACGACTTCTTCTCTCTGTACGCCGTGGATTTGGTCACGCCCTGCATGTATTTTCCCTCTGGTGACGAGGGGTGCGACCTCGAGCGATGCACGATCGAGGCTGTACCCGATCGCGACGTCCCTCCAGCTCTGCTGAGTCGCGACCAGAGCGAGTACGAGTTCATGCTCGACGGCTGGTCGCGCAAGCACATGCCGTCTTGCTTCACCAGGTACTACGACCTGCGCACGTGCCCTCCGCGCAACACGGGCTACGACGGCTCGCGTGTCTGGCGGTTCATCCACAACAAGATCTGCTTCACCAAAGACCTCGGCGACCCAGAAAACTCGTGGAAACGCGACTACAACCGCGCCATCTCGGGCATGCATTCGTCCGTGCATGCGCACATCCTCGCCGACCTCGGCCTCACCGAGGCCGGGCGCGACGCTTACCGCCGTCGGCTGCGTGACGAACCAGGTGCGATCACCAACCTCTACTTTGCGTACATGCTCGCACTGTGCGCGCTGTCCGACTGCCGAGCGTACTTGGAGGGATGCAACTACCTCGGCGAGGGCGCCACCGTGCGCCCGCTCATGCAACAGCTCTACGCCGCCGAGCTGCTCAGCGACGCTACCGTACAGCGTGCCGCGCATAACCTGCGCTCGCATGCAGCGTCGCCGTCGGCGGAGGTTTGGCGGATGCGCATGCGCCATCGCGACCTGACCCAAATGATGGGGTGCGTCCAGTGCGACCATTGCCGCGTGCACGGGACCGTGATGTGCCTCGGGCTCGGCGCAATGATGCAGGTGCTGCTCGGCTCGAGTGGGCGCTCTGATGGCTCCGACCCGTTGAGACTGGACCGCGTTCAGCTTGCCGCGCTCGTCGCCACCGCCGCCAAGCTCGGCGCGGCTTGCGAGACCGTAGAGAGCTTCTGGGACTATGATGGCGAGGCTGGCGAGGACGAGCTCGCTCTCGCCAACGAGGAGGCCGCCAAGGCTGTATGGCTTGCCAAGCTCCACCATCCCGCGAGCTGGAGCCGCTCGGCTTCCGACGCCTTTGAACCTGACCTCGCGGCCAAGGAGGAGGCTGCGAAGGCGGCTTGGCTTGCGAGTGGGCGAGTGTGGCCATCTTGGGCCGCATCAGCCGCTCGCAGGCGTAATGACCATGGGGATTATTAGACGGAGGAGATAACGAGATATGCGGAGATCAGCACTACTGTATTGATCAGCACAGGACGTCAGCAGACTGAGCCTGGCTCTTAGATAAGTCGAGAAGTAGAACGGAATACAGCGCCCTGGCTTGTAGAGTTGACGGGATCGTACGAGTTGATGGCGGTGGCTACTCTGAAAACATCTCGGGGGACCGCGACGAAACTGATTAACAGTCCCTGGGGCCCTATGTTTCAGAAAAGTTGCCCCTCGCGCGGCGATTGCACGCATCGCTCACGTTGCGAACTCCTCGAAGCAAGTGGTGCTCCCATGCCAAGTTACAAACGTATCTTCACGAATGGCAGCGCTCATATGACGAGCACGCAACTCAATTGCGAGCCATCCTCCTCTTTTGAATGCACAGATGCATGTGCCGCCGCCACCTGCCGAGCGTTTGTCATTCCACCTCGATTCGCCACGAGCTTCTCGCCGTTCATGAATGATCTTGCAACGCGCATGGGAGCTTCGGGTTGGCAGGTAATGGACGTAGGCCAGCTCAACACGCACCTCAGGTGTGTTCCAGAAATACTCGCATTCTATATTCTCAACGCCACCGGCTACGACATAGCGAATGCTTGGCGCAACAAGCTGCTCAACGAATCTGCGCAGATGGCTGGGTCGGCCTGGCTTTTGCTCGTTGAAGATGCTTACACTGCAGACGACATCTATGTGCTTCGAAAAGCAGGTGCGTCGTTTGATGGTCTGCTCGCAAGGTACCCGGAGTCAACAGTCTCAAAGCTGACAGGCCACTACCACATCCATCCAAAGCGCCCTGTCTTCAACTTTCCTCACGCAGCAAGCGAAGGGTTTTTGCTTCCTCTCGCATTTGATGCAAAAACGGAACCCGTTCTTCTCTCGGGGGAGGTTGGACTCCACTATCCTCTCCGAGTGGCCGCGCAGGCCCTCTTGAGCACAGGCTTGGTGCAACGGCGCACAGTCACCACCAGGACACGCGCATTTACGAATCCGCAGCAGGAGGCAAGGGATTACGCTTCGGCCATCTCGCGTTACCACATCGCGATTGCGGGTTGTCGGCAGAATGCCAGGTGGCTATGGATCGTCGCCAAGCACTTTGAGATTGCCGCAGCAGGGACAGCGATGCTGACCGACGCGGCCGCGGCTGAGTACCTTCATCCGCTCGGCTTACTGCCCGGGATCCATTACATCGAGAGTGCTCCGACAGAGCTCAACAAGACGTTGCGTTTCTGGCTTTCGCAGGAGCAGCGAGAGGCACTGCGCAATATTACCACGCGGGGCCAGCAAGTTGTTCAGACATATCATACAGGTGAGGCCAGGGCGCGCAACCTGAACCATATTGCAGCTGCGCTTTGGGCCGCGAAGCGCGCCAAGCAGCGTTGCCCTGCTTGCGCCAACAATAGGCTCAACGACTCGACGCCGGGAGCGCCCTGCACATCGGTATTATAGAATATGTTACCTCGAGGATTCTCATCATGAATTCAGAATTCTAGTTTAACTTTTCGACCCCTTCGTCTTTTTTTTCCCCAGTGCGGGAGTGTACAGACATGTACACCGCATTTTCGGAGAGGTGCGTCACGCACTCGACAGGCTGCTTTGCGATGCACGAGGCTTCCGCGATAGCTCGGAGTAGTTCGCGTCCCCGCCACCGCTCAGCGTCTAACTTTGCCCTTCGCCCCGGTCCAGCCACCCTCATCCAGGAGGCATTCAGCACTACTTCCACTGCTGGCTGGTGAACGTAAATACGATTCCAATGGTCGTGAAGGCCGCTAGTCTCACGCAGCCCCGCCTGTTGCATCCTCGCGTCAATACGCTGCCCACGGCCAGACCCCACACCTTCCGCATCTTCACGTTCGACAAGGCACAGCTCAAAAGCGTCAGGATTGACAGTCTGCAAGACCTTCTCCTCAGCGCCTTCAACGTCGAGGCTGAGGAGCTGTGCCCTGTGCACACCAGCGTCTGCCATGATGGCCTTCAGTGGCCGGCACGGCACTTGAACAGTTCGCGCCTTAGCCGCAGCGCGAATACGCGGCGGCATCTTCGACATCTTCTCATCGGTCAGCGAGTCTATCGCGCCGGCGAAATTGTTGCCTGCCACCATGAACTCAACCATACCGCCGTGCTCCTCTGAGCAGACGGCAGAGTGCACCAATGTCGAGCGGCGCCCACTGGTATTGAGCTTATGAAAATTGGCCGGATTGGCCTCCACGAGCAACCCTGACCAATCGAAGCACTTTTCCAGCATGTACGTGTTGCTGAACGTCACACCATCGTAGGCGCCCAGCTCCACAAAGTGTCGCGTGCCTTCGGCACCACCGAATCGCTGCGCGTGAAGGAGGAGCGTGGCAAGAAGCATGAGATCTTCGGCGTTCTGAGCATTCGAGTGAGCGAGAGCACAATTGGCCTGCGACAAGGTGCAAAGCGGCTCGTTCATTGCCGCGATGCCACAAATGCGTGCGCAGCGCGATACCGGTAAAAAGACACCGGGGGGAGCCGGGACAACACGAGATACCGGTAAGCCGGAAAAGTCAAGGAAATCAAGTCAAGTCAACTCAACACACTCATGTCAACTCAAAGGCCTGTCACTGGCCTGTCTCGTGAAAACTGTTTACCGGTACCGATACCGGCATCCCGCGCTGACGAGTACAACGGTATCCATCCCCCCAACGGCGAGACGACCCCAACATTGTATTCTCTCCTATCTCCTGTGTTCTTGGGCCATCCCTCCGCTCCCCCCCCCCGAGACGATAGAGCATTCACACTTCAGTAGAGGTCTGTCGTCTCGCGAAAGGAAGATTTCATGGATTCGGCCGTGGTCGCCGTCTCATCGGACGCGCAGCCGGCTCGGACGCGCAGCACGGCGTCGAGTAGAGGGCCTCCACCATCGACCCCCGTTTGTCCGGAGCTTGAAGAGGCCGGGTTTGAGCTCACCCACTATCGTCGGGCTATTCTCGAGCTCGCCTCACCACAAAAGGTGCAAGCACGCTGGCATTCGCTGCAGCCAACGCAATCCCACACTGCCTCAGCAGTGCGACCCGCTGGACCACGCCACGGGCATCGGAGTGCACCGGTGCATCGGGGTGCCCCGTCGCATGAAGCCACCCCCGGCCATCGGCGAGCCCCTGTGCTGGAAAGTTCAGTCACTCATCGATTGGCGCCGCGGCCATCGGGAGAGGCCACTGGCGGAGGTGCAGTGCGTCAAGATGCCAGGGCGGATGATGCAAAGAGCCCACAAAACTTGCAGCACGACCGAGAGGCGATGCAGCAGCGGGCGGCACGTATCGACGACTTCCTGTCCTCTGTGGAAGCGGAGCTCGCATACGAGGAGCGCGTTACAGTCGCCACCCTACAGTCCATTCCACACGAAGAGCGCCCCACACTCACCACCCTTCCGCGGTCCGCCGTGGCAGGCGGATGGACTGCAGGACGCACGACCAGCGCCGCCCAGCCTGACTCGAGCACTGTCCCATTCGTCCCGTCATTCCACCGTGCGCCCCCCAACCTGCCGCCACGGCCTGTCGCGAGTGCTCCCATCCCAGACACGTGGCGGCCGCCGACACAGACGATGGCTCTGAAGAGATTGGACCCCAGGATGGACCCGAATGGCACCAAGCAGCGGGTCGCGCGCGGTGCAGCTTACCTGTCGCAGCACTCTTCGCTCGAGCGCCGATTTAGGAATTGGACGGATGTACAGGCCTGAGAGATTTGGAGCGTCATTTCCATTGTCACCATCCTCAAAGGTTCGCGCCGATATATGGCTGCGCGTCGTAAAAACAACCAGTCACCACCATTCCTCACGCCGTTCGAGCTAGGTGGAGTACGCGCGGATCTCTCGGTCACCCGCAGCCGCACTCACACACCGCCGTCGACACTGGTTCGGTTTCACACGACCCCTCTGGCACTCGCCCACACACCGCTCGTTTACTTAGAGAGAGGGAGAGAGCCTGAGCCTCTCGACTCACATGCTACGGCGAGCCGAGTAATGACGCCCTGTGTGTGTATGCTGGTTGTCTCGGTCAACGCGTTGACCCCTGCCTGTGCGGTGCATGGGGATCTCGGCCACACCACACACAGTGCAATCACTGTGCACTGAGTGCACTGGGCTCTCTGCGCCCTCAGTGCCCAGTGCTTTGCCATATCAGTGCACTTAGTGCACAGTGCACTAGAGTGCTTTAGATTCTTTGTG
>Ga0210247_101925_pt1 | contig 14429 bp, 9 predicted proteins | sample ChrtobMetP3_16mM_FD_155449 | JGI IMG/M metagenome (GOLD analysis project Ga0210247, IMG submission 155449) | Chrysochromulina tobin associated microbial communities from unialgal haptophyte culture, Seattle, Washington, United States - P3_16mM | ecosystem: Host-associated > Algae > Haptophytes >...
TCTGCGACTTCTTGGTGGGCACGGTGGTGTTGCGCGGGATGAGCACGGTCATCACCTCGCCCGCGGTCTCGAGGCCGAGCGAGAGCGGCGTCACGTCAAGCAGCAGCAGGTCCTCGGTCTTGGCCGAACCGGTGCCCGAAAGGATGGCGGCCTGCACGGCAGCGCCGTACGCGACGGCCTCGTCGGGGTTGATCGACTTGGAGGGTTCCTTGCCGTTGAAAAAGTCGGTGAGCAGCTGGATCACCTTGGGGATACGGGTGGAGCCACCGACGAGCACAACGTCGTGCACCTGGGCCTTGGACATCTTCGAGTCGCGGAGCACCTTCTCGACGGGCTCCATGGTGCCGCGGAAGAGGTCCATGTTGAGCTCCTCGAAGCGCGCGCGCGTGATCGACGAGAAGAAGTCGATGCCCTCGAAGAGCGAGTCGATCTCGATCGAGGTCTGCGTCGACGACGAGAGGGTGCGCTTGGCGCGCTCGCAAGCGGTACGCAGGCGGCGCATGGCGCGCGCGTTGCCCGTCATGTCCTTCTTGTGCTTGCGCTTGAACTCCTGCACGAAGTGGTTGACGGTGCGGTTGTCGAAGTCCTCGCCGCCAAGGTGGGTGTCACCTGCGGTCGCCTTGACCTCGAAGATGCCCTCCTCAATGGTCAGCAGCGACACGTCGAAGGTGCCGCCGCCGAGGTCAAAGATAAGCACGTTGCGCTCCGACGACGACTGCTTGTCGAGGCCGTAGGCGATGGCGGCCGCGGTGGGCTCGTTGATGATGCGCAGGCAGTTGATGCCGGCGATCGCGGCCGCATCTTTGGTCGACGTGCGCTGCGAGTCGTTGAAGTAGGCCGGCACAGTCACGACAGCGTTGGGCACATCCTTGCCCAGGTACGACTCGGCGGTCTCCTTCATCTTGACGAGGATCATCGACGAGATCTCCTCGGGAGTGAAGAGCTTGGTCTCGCCCTTGAACTCAACCTCAATGACCGGGCGGTCTCCGTCCTTGGCCTTGACCTTGAACGGGAAGTGCTTCATGTCGGACTGCGTCGACGAGTCCGAGAACTTGCGGCCAATAAGGCGCTTGGCGTCGAAGATGGTGTTCTCCGGGTTCATGGCGGCCTGATTCTTGGCGGCGTCGCCGATCATGCGCTCGGTGTCCGAGAAGGCAACGAACGAGGGGGTCGTGCGGTTGCCCTGGTCGTTGGCGATGATCTCAACGCGGTCGTTCTGCCAGATGCCGACGCACGAGTACGTGGTACCAAGGTCGATGCCAACCGCGAGACCCTCAACCTTGCCGTCCTTGCCCATGAGTGCTTGTTGTTTGGTTGATAGTACTGCGCGCGGGGGTGGGCGGCAGAGAGACGCGATCGTCAGCAAGCGCGTGCGCAAGAGCGCGCAGGGTCTGGGGGCCAAAGAAGCTCCAGATCGGCCAAGGCGCGCTCGGCGTGGGCGCCGCTGGAAGTTGATGGGGCGACGCGCCGAAAAGGGTGCAGAGACGGTGCGCGTGCGCTGGAGTATGTTGCGCGGTGCGCGCACGGGGCCGTGTGGGGCGAGCATGTTTGGGCGGGCAACGCGCCGCCTATCGCATAAAGCGCGCGCAAAAGACGCGCACCTTTCTGGAATCGCGAGCGATGCGGCGCGCCACGCGCACGAGTCCCTACCTTTCTCATTGTGAATAGGGTCTCTCGCGACGGACCGGCTCCCCAGAGACCCCAGACGGGATCGGAGAGGCGCAGAGGCCTCACGTTTGGGCGGGCAATGTGGAAAACCCACCGAAACGCTCGACACTCAAACTCTTATACATGTAGTGCATTGACCCGCCTTGATTTGAGCATTTGATCCTGTGAGAGGCGCCCGAGGCCCGTGGCCGGTGGATGGCCCTTACATGTATGTACATGTACCAGGGTTAGTTATTTGTTATTAGCGACGGTTGAAGATCGGTGTTTATAGAGTCCCTTGGGGCAAGACCGCCTGCAGCCTTGGCCTTGCTTGTAATGCTTGCTCGTTGCTGTCATGCTGTGTACAAGGGGTTGTATACATGTATGAAGTTATGATGGACCCCGCCAATCAACCCTTAGCCTTATCAACCCTTGAATCAACCAATACAGTCTGTATTCATCAACAATAAACAAAGAAGCGGCCTAGTTTTCAACCAACGAACTCGAGTACATGTATTGTAAGAAGAGAGATAAACGGAGAGGTCACTAATATGCACATTCACATCAGGCGCAATTGGTAAGGCATAAACAAGCACACAAATAAGGCAACTCTCTGACCTCTGAAGTGCGGAAATGGTGGCCCCCTGTGTGCTCGCAGACGTTCACGAGCCGCTCGCCGTGGAGCACAAGGACGGACACGTGATCGAGTCTCTGCATGTGCGCAGCAGCCTCGTCGGCCGTCCGGCAATCCTTTGCCGCGACTCGAGGAGCGTAGTCCTCCGAAAGCTGCTCATTGAGCACGTCGAGGGTGGCGTGGGCATCCGCTTCGAGCGGTGTCCCGGGCTTCGCGTGGAGCAGGTCGAGGTGCGCGTGCTCGGCGCGGCCGATGACCACGCACGTCCGACCGCCAACTGCCACCTTGGCTCCAGCGAATGCCACAACATCCATGGCGTCGACAGCGCGGACGTCATACTTGAGCAGGTACGTGTGACGGGCGGCTCTAGCGGCATCGAGCTGCAGCGGTGCGCGCGCGCGCAGCTGCGCGATATCGTCGGGCGCAACGTGCGTGGTCCGTACCCGCGCGGCCAATGCGTTCAGTTCACCGCCTGCGACCACGCGCTGCTAGAGCGCTTCCACTGCGTCAACGAGCTCGGCCGCTCGTGGCCCGAGGACTCGATCTCGGTGTGGAGATCTCGCGAGGTGACGGTGCGCGAGGGGCTGGTTGACGGGAACAATGCGCCCAACGGCGTGGGCGTCATGTTCGAGAACGACGACGAGCGCGCCATCGGTGGCCTGCTCGAGCACGTGGACGCGATCCACATGGGCGGTGGTTGCTTCTCGGGCTACCCGGCGGCTGGGCTCCTGATGCGGCACGTGCGCTGCGGATGGAACCATTGCGAGGGTGTGGGTGGGCGCGAAGCGCCAGCGTCGGGCGGTCAGATGTACGCCGCGGGCGACCAGCCTCATGGTGTGCAGGGATACGTCGCCAGCCATGCCATCCGCATTGTGAACGCCACCGCATACGCCCCTTGCGATCCGTACCGGCGCTTCTACTGGAGTCGGAGCGAAGGCGCCTACGCAGCCACACCGGAGGTGGCGGAGCGCCCGTTTGTACCGCGCCAGCCGGTGCACTGGGCTATGTGCTGGGAGCCGCCGGCCGTGCCGCCCTCACCGCTGCTGCCGCCCTCCCCGTCGCCGCTGCTGCCGCCCTCGCCGTCGCCGCCGCCCTTGGCGCAATCACCGCGCACGCCATCCGCGTCGCCATCCGTGCGACCGCTGCGGTATGCGCCGCCGCCACACGCGCCGCCCTTCGTCATGTGGCCGCCGCCGGAGCGCGAACTGTCGCCCGCACGCCCGCAGCCGCTTCCGCCGTTGAGCGCCGAGGAAGCCAAGGACGCCGCCGATGGCACTCAGAGCGGTGATGGCAGCAGCAGCAGCAGCAGCAGCAGCAGCAGCAGCAGCGGCGGCGGCGGCGGCGGCGGCGGCGGCGGCGGCGGCGGCGGCGGCGGCGGCGGCGGCGGCGGCGGTGGCGGCGGCGGCGGCGGCGGCGGCGGCGGCGGCGGCGGCGGCGTCGGCGGCGGCGGCGGCGGCGGGGGCGGCGGCGGCGGCGGCGGCGGCGGCGGCGGCGGTGGCGGTGGCGGTGGCGGTGGCGGTGGCGGTGGCGGTGGCGGCGGCATGATCGCGTTGCTGGTGGCCGCCGAGACATATTGGGGCGGCGAGGGCGGCGCAGACGCCGCACATGTGAAGGAGGAGGGGGCTGGCGTACAGGGTGCTGAGTCGGGCGCCGAGTCGGGCGCCGAGGGACAGCCGGGCTTATCGGCGTGGTACGTTCCGGCGTTGGATAGATTTGTGGGCCTCCTCGTCCTGGTCCTCGTCCTCGGATGCGTATGTGCGGCGCTCCTCGCCATCTTCTACACGGGAGGCGCCCTTGGTGCCCTGGGTGCGCGGTTGGCGGGTGGCTTCGATGAGGAAGACGTTCTCGAAGACGACGAGGAACTCTCCGATCCCCGCAAGCGGCAGCAGGGGCGCGGCGCTCTCAACGATGCTGGCAGTGCGCGGTCAGCGAGGCGCGGCGAGCGCGCGCCTGAGCGGAAACAGCGAGCGCGAGGGAGGACAGCTGCAGGGTGCGGGGGCGGTGTCAGCTCGATGCCCAACATAGCGAGCGGCTGGGCGGATCCTAGCTACCGTGCTGGTGGGTACGATCACGTGGCGACGGCCACATGCCCGCCGCCGGGCCGGGCCGCAAGCAAACTAGCAAAGACGGCGCCTCGCGTTTTGTTTGAAGACTGTCATAATCCCACAATCGAAGGTTCGGAGAAGCTGGTTGTGACCCGTGTTGCGTGTAATTCCGAATAAAAGATCCCGTACGAGCCCGCGTTGTTCTTACCCGGCCCGGCACGCTACGGCTCACTTCGGCTCACTTGGTGATGAGATAAGCTAATATCATGTAAGCAATGGAGATAAGACGATAAAGACCTCGCGCCATATCTACCACCGATGGTGCGCACCGATTATGTGGCCCTGTTACGATGTGTTGTCGTAGAGTCGTAGACGCGCCCTGTCGGTCACACCTCCGTCCATTGCGATAGAGGCACTCGTGGCTTTGGGGGTCTGGAGAGTGTGGTTTCAAGTCAAGTCAAGTCTATACATAAACAACAGACAACCATACGGAAGCCTATCGAATGTGGTATGTGCTCCGGAAGCCAGCAGGGGAAGACGGGAGTGGGCGGAGATGACGGAGGGGGTCCATTGATAATGAGGTGACACGTCATAAGTGCTGACATACGTGCCCTCAAGCAAGCAAGCTGATTAGTCGAAACACACCAGTGCCCTCGGAGAACAAGTAGGTGAGAAGTAACGGTCGATCTCTTGACTTGACTTGACTTGACTTGGTTTCACAGCCAATGATTACACACCAAAGGTGTGGCGACCCTTTGGCGACCTGACACACGCCCTTTGCCCCCTGTGGGCGCGCTGCTTTGCGGAGACGATACAGAGGCGGCCGTGGAAGCGGCCGCCATCAGCGTCGATTACTCCTGCCACTACGTCGAATCGACCCAGAGCTACCACAATGATCGCCTCCGTGCCCGAAATGTGTGGTGCATCAACGTGGACACGTCGCTCGTGGCCGAAGCTGCAGAGCTTTTCGAGCGCGCCGACCTCCGTTCCTGTCACGCCCGCCTCGACGTGACCAAGAAGAGCAGCCGTGAGGAGGTGCAGTGCCGCAGCGGCGAGCGGTTCTTTGCCCATCATGCCGGGTGGCACTCTGACGTGGCCTGGATCTCGGCAGATGACCAGCCAACCCATGATACATTCCACTCTCTCTTCGAGCGCATGGGCCTGGCCGGAAAGTTTGGGCCGATTGTCGGCGACGCGGGTGGCGGGGTGCATCTGTACTCGGCGTTCTTCGTCGTGCGGACCACGTGCTCGAAGACGGACATGCACGTCGACTATGAGAACGAGGTTGAGACGCGCGCGCTGACGCTGATGACGCCTCTGTACACCGAGTACTCCGAGGTGGAAGACTTCCAGCTGGTGTACCTCGATGACGAAGCCAAGCTCCGCCGATACCGGTACGAGCTCGGAGAGGCGATCGTCTTCGGCGCTGGCTTCACCCACAGCACCGAGCCCGGCACCGCCACGGCCTTCGAGTCACGACAGGCGGAGGCCGCGGAGGCAGAGGTCGCGATGGAGGAGACGTCGGTTGTGGCGGGGACCGACTCGGATCGTTGGCTCCGCTTGCCCTCCCGCACTCGGCGTCGGGCCCACGCCTACCTTTGCTTCACTTTTGGAAGTGATTTGGATGAGCACTGGGCGTTGATCTCGCGGACAGTCGATGGACAGCAGTCGCGACAGATCTCCCGTCCGGCCCAGCCCAATCGAGGCCAAAGCCTCTCACTCAGCACGCTCGGCCTTCGCATCGAGGCTGGCACAGCGGACGAGCACCTCAACACGCCATATGCTAGTATGCGGGCTAGCACCGGCGCCGATGAGCCGCAACAGCGCACGGGGCAGAGCCGGTCTCAGCGCCGTTATCCGCGTGGCATGCTCAAGTGAGTGATGGTGTGGGCCAGGGGGCAGGTCGGAGCCGCTAGGAGCCGCCATCGTGGTCTAGGGAGCCGTGCGGTATGACTCCCCCGCCCGTGTGTAGCAGGTTGTCTCGGCCACACACACATTGAGTCACTGTTGTCCCCAAGGAGAGGGTCTACCGTCTGTGTGATCCGTGTGCCCGTGTGTCCCGTGTGTCCCGTGTGCCCCGTGTCAGTCCCGGCTCCTTCTACTTCGGTGATTTTGAACCGTTCGTCATCAAGTTGGGGCAGAGAACATGAACGAGCGAGGTGTGGTCTCAATCTATCTGCTTATGCCTCGTTGCGGCTCGTTGTGGCTCGGACTCGCGACGATCGCGAGCACGACGGGGCTGCACAGCGGCGTGCGCCATCGGCCGCTGCACGAAGTGCGGCCGAGGATACCCCCTGCCGCTGTTGTGGGCAGCATTCGATACGCCTCCGACAGCTTCGAGTATGATGGCAGCTGGCAGTCATGCAGCTGGCAGCCATGCAGCAGCAGCAGCAGCGGCGGCGGCGGCGGCGGCGGCGGCGGCGGCGGCGGCGGCGGCGGCAGCAGTAGCTTCAGTAGCAGCAGTCGCCGCCGCAGCGAACCGCGCATGGCGATGAATGTCGCAGCGCTCATGGCAGCAGACGCACGTATGCTCGCCGCAACCATCGGTGGACTGTTTGCCGGAGGGCTGCATGCGGTGACGGGTCCGGACCACCTCGCTGCGCTGCTGCCGCTGTGCATGAGCCGGCGCTGGTGGGTAGCCCTCAGCACCGGCGCGTACTGGGGCCTTGGTCACGGCATCGGCGCGGCGCTCGTCGGCGCACTCGCGTTCGCGGTGCGCGGCGCTCTCAACCTGGATCGGCTCTCGTCGTACATGGAGGCAGCGGTGGGCATCTCGATCGTGATCATCGGCGTCAACGGCATCCGCGAGTCACGGGAGTGGGCGAACGAGGCCTCCCTCTCAATGGCCGAGGGACCGACCGAGAACGCGAAGCAGCACTCTCTCGAAGTCGCACTCTCGCAGCCACCTAAGGCGCAGACGATCGTCTCAACGCTGCTCACGGGCATCTTGCACGGCTGCTCGGGCTCAGGCCACTTGCTCGGCGTCATGCCCGCCCTCACCATGCCCACCTGGCGCGTCGCCGCCACATACCTCGTCTCTTTCGGACTGGGCACGATGGCGGCGATGTCGCTCTTTACCGGTGTCGTGGGCGAGCTCTCGTCACGCATGTCCGATCTCCTCGACGACCCCCGCACGCCCGGTCGGCTCGCGCTAGCCTCTTCCGTCTTCGCCGTCCTGATGGGCTCCGCCTGGACCGGTAAGGCTCTGGCCTCCTTTGGGTGGGCCCCTGCCGTCACTGCTGCCGTCCGGCTCCTAGCCTAAGGCGTATGTGCTTGGCGGGTCCACATGCGAGCGCAATGGCGCATGCAATCGCGCATGCCATGGCGCATGCAATGGCGAGCGCACGCTGAGGGGCGCATGCACGGTCGGGCGAGCGGCAATATCACGGCGGGCGAGACAGTGAACACAACGGGGAGGCGAGCTCGAGTGGCGAGTGTACACACAAGTAAGATTATTCTGCTGCGCCGAGGTTCCTCTCTCGCCCGGCCCCGGTCGCCGCGGAGCGCGGTCGCCCCGGTCACGGCGATTACGGATCAGCATTGACTCGTGCGCGTGACCCGATTGCCGGTAGCCGCTGGTTCGGCGCGTCAGGCCCGTCAGGCCCGGGTCGGACGCCGCTCCACGGCTCCGACAGTGCACAGACCTCCCTTATTATATGATATATCGACCCCTATACGCTCGCTATCTCGAGTTGGCCGACTCCGCGTTTACGTACCGGACTACCGGTACCCGGGGGGGGCTCCGCGAGGTCCGGACGAGCGGTATCCGGTAACTTTTCGGTAAGAGCAAAGAGGCGTCAGCGCCGCGGTCTCGCCCAACGCGCGCACGCGCTCTGCTCAGTGCTCTCTCGCGTCTCGGCCAACTCCGCCGCGCTAAAACGTAAAAGTACTTACCTTACTAGCGGAAAGACGACCATTCGGATACGTTTCTACTAGAAAAATATAAAAAACGATAACAAAATTGTTCGAATGAATCAATACATTGAAGACACCGTATACTCGGCGCTGTGGAGGACGCCCCAGGCCGCCCACCCTCGCGTGTCCAGTGCACCCGACGTCGTAGTAAGGTCGGGCGTGGAAGCAGGCCCGCCGCACGTGTTCGCACCGGTGTCCGGCGAGGCGCTCCGTCCGGACACGAGGTGGAAGCCTGGAAGCGCGGGTTCTCGCACCGCCCATGGAAGCGGCCGATGGCTCACGTCAGCGGCGGCGGCGCAGGTGCGTACTACCCACGGCGCACAGCTGCTGGGGCTGGCTAGAGGTCTCTCGGCGGTGGCGGCAGCGGTGGCGGCGCGGTCGCCATGCTCATTGGCATTCGGACGGCTTTGCGAGCGAGTGGGTATTCCACAGCGGCGCGGTCTTCGCCTGTCTGCCCATGCCGCCAGCGTAGCCCGTGTCTTGGATGATCCACTTCGAATGCTTGAACGTGTCATACGGGTCAGGCCCCTTATCGCGCGAGCACGCCGGCTTGAGCGGCGGCACGAAGCGGCCGCCCTCGGGCTCGAGGTACTTGCTGCGTGCTCGACTTTGCATGTCTTCCTTTCCAAAGCGCTCCTTCTCCATGACGAGCTGCTTGCTGCGGCCGGCGAGCGTGGTCTGACCTCCGCGCTGGAAGCGACCCATCAAAAAGTTCTCGGCGAACAGGTTGCCGTCCGCCACGTGGTACGGATCCAGGAAAAGCTTGCTCGGGATCGACTGATTCGATCGAGCAATAGCCTTCTCACCAAAGAAATCTGCTTTGGCCGCGCGATCCGATTACGAGCGCGTGAGTTCGAGGTGGGCTTCGCACGTGCGATCAACGGTGGCTCTCGGCTGGCGCGCGTTCGGCACGTGCAGCGTACCGCGCGGCGCGGTGTTAAAGCGGCCATGGTTCATCGCCTCGACATTGCGCCCAGTTGAGCGCTTATGCATCACGTCGAGGTTCATTAGATCCTTTGGTGCGTTCATGTCTAGCTCTCCCGTGAAGAAGTTGGCCGCGCACTTGCCATTGTGCCCAAAGTAGATGGAGGATGGCATCAGCTGGTGTGTCGACCTGCTGCGGCCGGCGACGCGGCAACACTTCTGCGCGGTCCTTCCAAGCAACGAGTGAGCCTTCTTGCACGGAACTGTCGATTCCAAAAGGGAAGGTGTGATCAAGGGTGTGATTACAGACATCGGCCGCCTACCCACTTTCTCTCTCCCACCCCCATCTCATACTGGACGCCCGGTCGATCTCAAGCCGATTTCCTCTTCGGCGAAAGTGGCGCTCATTGGCTCGGAGATCGGCCCGTTACTTCTCAGATCTCACACAGCCACACAGGCGTGTCGGGGTCGGCAGGGCCGGGCCACGAAATTGGGCCCGAGTAGGGCCCGAGTAGGGCCCGAGGCCCGTGCGGCGCTGTTCAACGGCCGACGCTAATATAACAAGGCCTCGAGGAGACGCTCGGCCTGCAAAAGTTTCAACCCTTTCTATGTCCATTGTCCTCCCGGTTGCGCTTCCGGAATTCGAATTCGGAATTGCGGAACAACGCCGAAAAGCCAAAACGGAAGCCGAACGGTCCATGGACCATGGCCACCATGAACATGCGAACGGTCTCACAAAACATTGCCGGGTTGAACACACTTGCACCTGCACACATTTGGTGTCCTCGGTTCATACCACTTCTAAAGTTCTATACGCGCAGCGCGCTTAGGTACAGCAGCTACCTTTCAGGCGCAGCGGCGGGCGTCGACTGGCCGCTAAACATAGTTCCATACCATTCCTCGAGACATGTTCAAACCGGACTTACCACACAGGTGTTTCACCTTGGCCAGTTGGTACATGAGCATTGTCTTGGCTGGCCTCACGGACCTGGCCATTGATTGGCGACTTCAGCAAGTCCAATTCGCGCAACACCTCAAAGTGCGGAACGCGCGCCGTGTATTTGGCGAACGCCTCCCCATCTGCACACACAAACGGGCAGAGGGCGTCAGTTTTGATCGCGTTAGGCGCAGGTTTGTCATGATACGCACAGAAGCGATTGGAGCATCGATTGAATGGCTCGATTTCGCTCGCTATGAACGGATCAGCGGTGATGCCAATGTTGGTCCGCAAGAGCTTGCTCGGCTGTGTCGTGTTGACATCTCGCTGGTCAGCTCCGCGTGCTGCCATTTCAAATGCATGCTCCAACGAAAACTTGAACGCGTCCATGAACAGCACATGGCTGAGCTGATCGAGGCGATCAAACGCCTGTCGAATTACTCCATCGCAGCCCACCTCGAGCATCTTCTTCTCCACACGCCTCGCACGATCGACTAAGCATCCAGTGATCTGCAACACCTTGAGCCGCAGCGCAGGGCACATACCGGCCAGGGCGGCTTCAAGCTCAGCGTACGGGGCGTCTGGAGCTACTGCAGCTACAGATGTTGCGGTCTTGTTAAGGTCTCGGTTGGAGCACGACCGACGCCACAACGCCGCGTTCAGTGGAGCGGTTGCATTCCCATCGTGTGCCGCGAGCAGCTGGGCGTTGTGCCTGAGGAAATCTTCTTCCACATGGAACCATCCTTGCTGTTTACGCATTTCCTCGGATGTCACCAGGGCGAGTATCAACTGTTGACAGAGCACTTGCCACGGCCCTGCGGAGCACACGCGGTCGTTCCCTCTCTTCTCGAGCGGCAAATTGAGAAACAAGCCGCCTGTTGCAGAGGATTCGTCGCTGCAAACAGGTCCCCGATCGTTGATCAGCTTAAGGGTGTCTCGGTAGAAGACCAACTCGGGCGAGAGCTGATAGAAGAGCTGGCGAGGCACCGCGGAAGCATGGTGCCAATAGGTGAATTGAGAATGCGCGAGAGCCAGCGGTGACCGAAGGAGTGTGAAAGATCGGAAGCGCACGCGGCGGCCGGACACAGCTTCGTACTCTCTGATGGTGGTCTGCAGTTCTCGGGGGGCGCCCCTGAGATCCGAGCAGAAAAGGAAGGGAAAGCAACTGTCAACAGTGAACGGGTTGCAGGCGGGCGCGGGCTGCGGGCGCGTGTGCGCTTACCAGTCGAGGGCGCAGTGATGCTCCACAAAGATGCGCTTGTGGTTCGCCGTGAGCAACTTGATCAGTTCACCTTGCACGGTTGATATGCCCACACAGTAGCTCGTCTTTTGCCACCCGTGCTGCTCAAACCACGATCGCGCGACGGTGCCCGCCGTCTTCTCCATGTGCATGCAAAGGATCACCTCCTGGGGCTCGGGGACGACGGCGGGGGATGCGGGCCCGCGTGATGTAGCCGCGCGTGATGGGGCAACGTGGCGCGCTTTGACAGCTGGCCCGGAGAGGAACCCATCATACTCGGTCAGAAGATGATCCATGTCACACGTAGCGTACCAAGAGCAATCGCGCATTTCGGGATTGACGGTAATGTAGTTGCAGCGTTGACACTTGGCGCATGCATTCAGACACACGCGCACGGCGCTCCGGAGAGAGCGCGCCGCTTGCATGGAGAGGCCAATCGACCCACGCACAGACGTTCGACACTCATGAAGCGATCCGGCGATCGTGTGCCCGCAGAAGCCCTTCTTGGCGCCGGTGAGCCATGAATCGATGGTGGTGACGTTATCGACCGGTGGGTTAGATACCTGTAGCTTCTGGTTGGTGATCCTTGCCCAGAAGTCGCCAAGAGGAGTGCTGCTGTTATGATGATCGCGCAAGCCACGTCCTCCTTTGCCGGATCCTCGTCCGCCGCCTCGCGGTGCTCGAGCCCGCTCATTGTCGATACTGTGACCGCCACGGTCCTCATGGTACTCCTGCTCGGGCGCGTACAGACGTCGGCCGATGTCGCTGCCTGAAAGGCCTCTGTCCAAACCGCCAGAAAGGGATCTACACACAGCCAAGCAGGTTAGCAGCACGAGCGACCAGATCGCCGGATTGACGCTCGGGATGGCTTCACGCATCGCCGCGCCCCTGTGTTCCGTACCGGTAAAAAGACACCGGGGGAGCCGGGACACACACGGGACACACGGGACACGCGGACGCACAAAGGCAAACGGACCACACAGACGAACCTCACAACCATCCAAACCCACCAACAACACGCACCCCGCACGTCAGCGCGACGACCGAAGCCGCGGCCGACTCAACAGCCGCAGGCCCGGAGCCGACCGGTACCGGTACCGGTACCGGTACACACCTGGGGGACGTTGTAAATTCGGTTCTGTATAGAAGAAAAAAGACACTGGGAGGCGGGAGCTCCGCACATTCGAGCGAGCACTACCGTATCATTTGTTTTGGTAGGCTCCGTGGAGAATGCGGTCACATCAACTCACCCGCGATTTTTAACCCCAAACCCGCGCCTCAAAACCGTCAACGCTCAACGTCAAAACCGTCAACGCTCAACGTTAGCGTCTTAAGTGCCAGAAGAACCCAGAGTGCCAGAGATCGACGCCAGAGCGGAGAGCGGAGTTTACCCCTCGTACACGCCACTGTGCCTGCGGGAGTTCTTGACGATTTCATTCCACATGCGCCCGCCCCCGCGCCTGGAGCCCGAGTAGCCATACTCCTCTGCGCCTCGCCCCCGCCATACTTGGCTACGCGCACTCACAGTCGGCAGAGGTTTGCTGCATGACGTTTTAGCAGATAGCACATGACCGATTACGTTGGCTCGGTCGTGGATCCACGTAAGCCCACCGATTACGTGGGCTCAGATCCAAAAGTGCGCGCGGATGCCAAGCTCTCGCAGGCGGTGCATTGTGGCGAGCGCCGCGTCGACGCTGATCGACTCTGGCAAAGACCCCCAGCCAAAGTTGAGACCGTCAAAATGAAAGTGATACTCAAAGAACAGCTCGTCAATCAGCGCGGCAAGGTCGGGCCGCTGGGTGAGCGTAGCGATTATGGTCTGTTCGATCGCCGGTGTGTCGATGTCGAGCTTCACCACCACGAAGTCGTCAGGTTTGGCCACCATCTTAAGCATTTGTAGAAACGAATTGCGGTTCCTTGCACCTGCGAGGGCCTCGTGCAGCTCCCCCTCCAACACGGGCACTTCGAAGAAGCGAACTTTGTGCCGGATCTCGGGGCCCGCGTCGTCCCACCAGTCCGAACTCGAGACGAGTTTGTTAAGCTCCCAGCAAAAAATAGCGTCGGGCTCCAAGCACCTGTCCTTGTACAGCCTGTAGAACAGCGGCACCGACGGGCCACCGCCATTGCCATGTTGCACCGTCGCCGGCACTCCATCGGGAATCTGGTAGAAACCGGTCGAAGCGCCCATATCAAAGAGCAGAACCCGTGGCTTTGGCTTCGGCTGGGGCCGCTGCTGACGGCCGCAGTCGTTGTGAATCACCAAGTAGGTTATGTCCATTAGAGACGTGGAATACCCAGTGGCGTTTTTGGCGCATGTCTCTACACCAAACGGATGGCGCGCCACACCGTGCAGCGGCTCGATGGGCTCCGGATGCCCTTGCACGATAAAGTGTGAGAGCACCTTCGTTTGCTGCGGCGTTGGCTTTGCTGCTGGCCGTTGGGCAGGGGCCCAAACGCCTCGTTGACTTGAGTACTCGACCCAAGTTTGCGCTTTCGCGGTGATCGCGGGCTTTCTGGCGTGATCGCACAACGTGCCTTTTGCGATGTTGCCAGTCAGCCACGTCAGCTCCATCTCGCTTGACTGGTACCCCTCGATGCTAACGTTTGAGCCCAGGGGTGGCCGCACGATCTCTGGGACACTCTGGCCCGGCTTGACGACCCACCGCATGAGCTCCGCCTCCGTGAGTGCTTCCTTGGGGAAAGCGGGCTTGGCGTTCTCGGCGTTCTTGGCGTGCCACTTGATGTTTTGGCTCGCGAGAATGATCATCATGCCGGCCGCAAAGGCCATCACGACAAGTAAGGGCTCTCGCGACTGCATCCCTTGCGCCCACGAGTCGCGTCGCGTGTTTGTTGTTATCCGATATCGAGAGTGCTGTCGCACCGGTCGGCCTGTGAAGGATACCGGTATCTGTGACGGGTATCTTATATAGGTATATTGATTGAGGACTCCTCAGGCCGTACCATATTGGGTATGTCGCGGCCTGAGGTTATAGCGCACAAGGACGGCGAAGCCCTTCCGAGGCAATGCCATTGCCCCGGGGTTCGAAACCGTGCGCTGTACGATATGTACACCGATTGTATGAGGGA
>Ga0210247_101944_pt1 | contig 14269 bp, 18 predicted proteins | sample ChrtobMetP3_16mM_FD_155449 | JGI IMG/M metagenome (GOLD analysis project Ga0210247, IMG submission 155449) | Chrysochromulina tobin associated microbial communities from unialgal haptophyte culture, Seattle, Washington, United States - P3_16mM | ecosystem: Host-associated > Algae > Haptophytes >...
CCGCCACCGCCGCGACCGCCGCCGCCGCCGCCGCCGCCGCCGCCGCCGCCGCCGCCGCCGCCGCCGCCGCCGCCGCCGCCACCGGACCAAGACCCATTAGGCGTGAGCCAGGACCTTTCCGCGCGCTTTGCCGCCGCCGACGTGGGTCTAGACTCCAAGGACACTGTAGAGGGTCTCATCGATTCGATCCGGGTCGATGAGGACCCTTTGGATGGGGAGGTCATGATGGACGCCTCTCCGACCGCGCGATCCGAGCCGCCACTGGACGAGGCGGCCCTCTCGAATGGCTTGCTGGCTGACGAGGCGGCGGTTGATGAGCGGATGGGCGTGCCCTCGCCCACGCAAGCCGCGGGTGGGGAGGAATCGGAGTTTCTTTGACTTGATGTACATTGGAGGCCACATCGTGCTGTCGTGGCGGGTTCCGATTGTATACAGCCGGTGACTACGGGAAGGGCATGTGGGGATCCGGTCGGCGGCCGGGGGGGATGCATGAAGGGAGGTCAGAGTTTTGTGGAGAACTTGGAAGCGCATGCTCGGCAACATGTTGATGCAAACAACTTTCGATTCAATTTGGCACAGACCCCAGAGATATGCGTTGTATTTACGGAGATTTCTTCCAGGGACCAGTGCCTCTAAAGAATCAAGGACCTATACGAAAGAACTAAAGACGAAACACGTTGATATCATTGACGAAATCCTGAAGTTTCTTGAAACTCTATGATCCTTGTCACACTTTCTGCGTCACTCTGATGATGATGACACTCCAGGTGTGAGGGGGGCGCCTGCCACTGAACTTTAACTAGAACTGTCCAGTGCACAGACTGATGGCGCTAATTAGCCTTCAGAGATCCATCTTCAGACGAGAGCAAAAATGCCGGCACGGCGGGGTCGCTCCTCGCCCGTGCCTGGCGTTTGCTGCTGCTGCTTGCTGCTCTCGCCCGCTGATGCTCTCACCGCAACGCCGCAATCGCTCGGCAAGTTTATCGCCAACTTGGATGCGCGAGGCCGCCAGATTCCGTGCCCCTTTTTCCGCCGTCGTGCGGGAGAGGCAGTCGAGGGGCTCGTCAGCGTAGTGACCTTCATCGCGGCACGGCACAAGTCGATATTGGACCGGCCGTGGCTGCCGACGTCCGACTCGTCGCTCTGGGACGAGCTCGGCCTCGACGATCTCTTGCCGGCGCGGCCGATGGGTACCAAGACGTGCCACCTGCCGCTCGCAACTGTGATGCGCGGTGTAGAGCGTGACATCGTCGAGAATCAGTACTACGTCAGCGGCCGCCTGTCACAACAGCTGTACGATGACGCATGCTACTTTGACTCGCCCGACCCGGACATGCCTGTCCGTTCGCTTGGCCGGTTTACCGACGCACTACGCGGCCTGTTTGACCCGCATCGCTCGACCATCGAGCTCGCGCGCATGGAGCCGCACGGCGCGAGCGCGTTCGTCGCGCATTGGCGCCTGAGCGGCCACCTCAAGCTGCCCTGGCGCCCCGCCATCAAGCCGTACGCCGGCTGCACGCTCTACGAAGTCTCGCCTGAGACGGGGCTGATCGTCAGCCACACAGAGGCGTGGTCGATCACAGCGCTTGACGCCTTCGTGTCCACAATAGTGCCGAGCTTTGGCGCTCCGCCCGCGCTCGACGTGAGCCGCCACGTCGACGTCGAACCCCCGCCGCTCCGGCTCCAGCCGCCAGCGGCTACCGAAACGATGGAGGAGCGACGAGCCGACCCCGATGACACCACAACGAAGGTGGGTGTGACTGGTCGACTATCTCGCTGAATCGCAGCGCGAAGCGTGCTGCGGTGTCTTTCGTTTTCTGTGTGCGTCCATGTTTATCACGCGTATTCGAAAATCATGGCATTGCATGACGCGTGCGTTGATGGCATCCACTGCATCCACACGCCGCCCGCGCGCTCGGCGCTCGCGTCGCTACGGATGGCATCGGTACGCCATGCCCATCGCGCATCGGCGCCATGGCGCGCTACTGACTACGCGACGACCTGCTAGGTGGCCGTGATGAGGTCTTGCCCTGCCAACCAGCAGCAGAGGTCCTGCCTTCTGGCGAGACGAGGGCGAGAATCTCATCGATTGGAACAACGGTGCGCGCTGGACGGTGATCATCAGAAGCGCGGCCTGGGTAAAGACCTGAAGCTGAACTTGTTCCGCGTCGCCCTCCAGAGTCACCCCTCGCAAGCCCCACTGATGATCCGAAGTCATCCCTCGAGCCGCCCCTCGCAGGTCCCGCTGCGGAGCCTTGCTGGGAGTCATCGTCATCGAAGCTTCGTTGGGGGGGTGATCGAGAGGCGGACGTGGTGGGCCACGCAGCCACTGGCGGCGACGGCGGCGGCTGTGGCGAGTGCGTCGAAGCCATGGTCGAAGCTGCTGCCACTGCATCTGCCAGTTGCTGCTGTGCTGCTGCCAACTGCTGCTGGAGCTGCCCGACTGGGGGCAGCTCGCCCGAACGTGCGAGCGCTCTTGGACTCGGTTTTATAATCACCGGTGCAAAGCCTAAAGGGCTGTGGCGCTTCAAGGCCTGGCTGGCCGCCCCAGCCCTGGGGGTGTGCTGATCATCGAGAGAGGACGAGCAGCGGACGTCGTCAAGAAAGACTTCGTCGTCATCGGCAAAGGACATGGGCACCCGCACTGGCTCAGGCGGCGGCTGTTGGAACCGGTTAGTGCCTCCTCCCATGCGATGAATGTTCTGCGTTGCGTGGGCCCGGCTGTAGAACTCCCGTGGGAACGCCGGCTGGTAATAGTCGCCACCCAAGACGTGGTCGTGCATCTCACGCCCGGGCAGGCGAGGGGTCTGCTCGGCTTGAACTCGAAGCTGCTCGGCTTGACTCGCGATCAATTGGTCCTGCGCTGCCAGACGGCTTTCGAGTCTGGCCACGCGGTTCTGCAGCTCGTCGCGCTCCTCTTTCTCAGCCGCAAGCTTGCTTGCGAGAGCTTTGCTCTCTTCTTCGGCCACGCCTTCGAAAGCCTTGAGCCTCGACGTGAGCCTTTCCAGGTGGAGCTTCTGCTTGGTAATCTGTTCATCTTGCTGCGCCTGGAGCGCCTGGAGCGAAGCCAGGAACGAGTCCTGGAACGACTTTTGCTCATTTCGCATGTGCTGCACCGTATCGGCCAGGGAGGTCCGATTTGATCCCTCAGAAATGGAAAGCTTCGATTCCAGCTCGAGTCGCAAGTTTTGACTCAAGTTTTCCAGCAGCGGCTTGACCAGTGACTCGACCATTACATCCTCTCCCTCAAGTCTGATTGTCCTGAGGCGATCGAGCTCAGCTCGCATCAGAATGCATCTCTCAGCCGTCTCTCTCGCATCCCTGGCGCACTTGATCTGCGCGTCTGCAGCCGAGGCCTTCACACTCGCAAAGTCCTTGCGCAGCTTTGGGATTAGTGAACAGATCGCTGCGTTCTCGAGCGCCACCTTGGCACAAATGCCGCGAACACGTTCCAGCTCCAATTCCAGCGGCGTTGCATTTCCTTCAAGGGTCCAAACCTTGTACCCTGGGACGCTTTTCGGCTCGCATGTCGTGCAGCGTGTGCAGGCAAGGTCTTTGGTTCCGATGCGAGCGCGCCACATGGAAGGAGTGGAACGAGGCACTGAACCTGCTACTCCGGCTCCAGTTGCACCTTGCTCGACCTTCGGGACCTGGGCTTATTGCCCCGATCCGGGTGTATGTCAAAACTTGTCCGAGTATGGGACCCCGAAGCAAAACGTGAACATAAGACGAGAAGAGACTGTTTCGGGAGGGGGGATGTAAGCGCGCACGCGCTCAAAAGGGTGTGAGTCGGCGGGCGCGCGATTCCGCGGGGCTTCGCGGTCCGGGGGCCGCCCGAGGACGTCCGTTCTAGACGAACATGATTCGAGAACATGAGCGTGTGCGTCTTTGGACACAAGGGGACTTTCTGGTGTCGGTACGTGCTGAGCGGAGTTTTTGGCATCTGATAGGAGAGTTGTTCAGTTCAGTTACATGTACTACATAAACAACAGACAACCTAACGGAAGCCTATTGAATGTGCTCTCGAGTCTCGACCTGAACTGTTGAACCTGAACCGCCGCCTCCTCATCCTTCACCTTGTGCAGCAGCGCCATGTTGAGCTCCACGTGGAGTGTTTCTGAGCTGCTGGGTCCGCCTCGTACCACGCCACTTCCTTTGTCGCGAACGCACCAGTCTGGGGCGATGCATTCCAATGGCACGTGGATGCCGACCCAGCCAGCTTCCCCGCAGGGAGTCACTGGCTGAGCACGTATGGGCTGTACGAGAATGGTACGCGAGGCAAGCCGCTGCTCGTGTCGCTGCTCGTGTACCTCGATCAAGAGTGGTGGCCCGAGTGGGACGCAGAGACGCTCTTCTGGGACGCCGACACGGTCGTCGGGCTGCTCGTCCAGCCGCAGCCGGCACGCTGCGTGCTGATGCATCAGGATGTGCTGCATCGCATCTCGACGCCCTCACTCTCCGCCCACCGCCCTCGATACTCACTCGTGCGACAGCTCTCGAGATCGGCGACGGTAAGTCGTACGTGAGCGCGGAGTGGTTACAACAGCTTTGAGCGGGCATCGCCGGACACCCGACGCTGCAGCGCCTCTCACTACGTCGCATGGTGCTCACTTCGGCTACGCCCGCGGCGGAACACGCGGGGCTGCACGGCCTCTCCGCCGTGCTCCGCGGCCTCTCCGCCGTGCTCCGCGATTCACCGTCGCTCGTCTCTGTGCAGCTCGCGAGCTGCGGGCTCAAGTCGCGCCCCTGCTGCCGCTGGTGGTCGAGATCCAGAGCTCGCCCATCCGCTTGAAAGAGCTCGATCTGTCGGGCAATAAGATTGCGGATGAGGGGCTGGTAGAGCTCACCAAAATCTTCTCGGTGAGCTCTTGGCACAATCATGGGCCCTTGATTAAGGGCCCTTCATTGTCATGGATGGGCTCTGATGGGCTCTGGACCTTGATTGGCCTTGATTGGCCTTGATTGGCCTTGATTGGCCTTGATTGGCCTTGATTGTCACTTGATTGTCACTTGATTGCAGCGTATCACCCCTTCCTTTAGAAACGTCTGATTCCTTTCCTCGTCAGGTGCCCGTCATGGCGCTCGAGCGGTTCGACATCTCGGGCAACGCGCTCGAAGAGAGCGGCATCTCCGAGCTCGCGCGTGCGCTGGTCGCCTCGGACTCGATCCAATTCGTACAGCTCGCCTCTCACCCGCTCCCGATCTAGCAGCTCATGGCGGGAGGTGACATCGAGATCGACGGCCAGAAGCTCACTGACTTCGACCTGCAGCTGATCCTCGAGGTCGTCGTCTCGAATGCCCAGAGGCCTGATGCGCTCGATGACGAAACTGGCAGCGAGGTGGTCGTGGTGGGCAGCGCACTCGGCGGCAGGGTCGGCGTGCCGAAGGGAAGCTGCGTTGGCGTCGCTGGCGGCGCTGGCGGCGCTGGCGGCGATGGCGGCGCTGGCTGTAAAGCTTCGAGTGGCTACGTCTCGTACACGCCCAGCCCCGTAGCCAGCCCCGCCGTCTCTCCCCTCAAGCAGATGACCGTCATGATCCCGAGCATGTCCATCGGGTACAATGCCATCACCGAGAAAGGTGCCAGCCTCCTTGCGAGATCAATCTCCTCGGGGCGGGTGTGTATCCAACGGCTCAATCTGCGCGGCAATAAGATTGGACGCGACGGCGCTGTCGCGCTCCTCGAAGGGCTCATGGTGGCGCACAGCCCGACCTCGCTACTGGACCTGAGCGACAACCAGGTGCGCTGAGTGCCGCTGAGGCCCACTTAAGGCCACTGAGTGCCGCTGAGGGCCGCTGAGTGCTATTGATGGTTGTTGATGGCTGTTGATGGTCGCTGTTTGCCGCAGATCTGCGGGCTGACCGCCGAAGGCGATGTGCAAGTACTCGATGGTTGCTGTGGCGGTCGTGTGCAAGTGGCTTACGACCGCAGGCAGCCCACTGCGCTCCCTCAAGCTCGGCCAAAACCAACTGTGCGCCCCCCAAGCCCAAACAAGTGCAGGGGCTGAGTGCGCCTGAGTGCCCCCGATCGCCACCACTGATGCTCTCTGGGCTGCCTCTCAGATGCGGCGTGAATTGGAAGGGGTGGGGTGAGTACACCTCGGTCGCGGTCGAGGCGCTGTGTGAGGCGCTCACGAAGCCCGCATGCATGCTCAAGGACCTGCGCATCTTTGGCAACTGCTGGGGCAACAAAGACGCTCACAAGCTCGCCATGGCGATTGCGAGCTGTAATCAGTGGCCATCAGCGGCGCCGCTTGACATGCTCGACATGCGCTGGAATGAAATGGGGAGTGACGCAATCGAGGCGCTGCTTGCGGCGGCCACCGATGCATGCACGGTGGAGCACATGCCGCAACGGCTGCGGTGCGGTGCGACGCTCAACGCGCACACGAATTGGGGTGAGACGCTGCTACACGATGAGAAGTACATGTACTCGGGCTCGCAGGATCAGACGATCCGCAAGTGGCGCCGCTCCGACCTTCGCTGTGAGGCGGTGCTCAAGGGGCACGAGATGGGCGTACTCTCGCTCAAGCTGCTCGGCGAAATGCTCTAGAGGGCGACCGCAAGGGCGAGATCAAGCCTTGGAAGGTGCCGTTGATTGCCGTTGATGGTCGTTGATTGCTGTTGATTGCCGCACGGGCGAGATCAAGCTGTGGACGGTTGGGGCTGCCCATGGCCGTAGACGGCCATGGCAGGGCACGACTGACCGATGATTGCATCCCTGATCAGGTGGGTCCGGGCGAGGACCAACATCAGTGCAGGGGGACTCTGGTCGGTCATAAAGGGGCCATCTGGATGCTCCAGTACGACGAGGAGATCGGGCGGCCACCGCGAGACGGTGGCCAACCTGTGCCTCACGCCCGAAGGAACGCTCTTCTCGAGCGGCATCGACAAGATGGTCAAGGTGTGGAAGCCGCCAGGCAGCTGGGGCGAGGAGTGGCACGGATTGCGTGAGCTAGACCTGACGACGTCGACCGGCTTGAGAAGCAGTTGTGAGGCGAGGCGGCCAAGTGGGTCTCGCTCTCCGTCTCGAACAACCATATTTACGATGAAGGCATTGGCAAGCTCGTCAAAGTGAGTGTCACCGATGGCCACCGATGCTCTCTGGTTGCTCTCTGGTTGCTCTCTGATTGCTCTCTGATTGCTCTCTGATTGCTCTCTGATTGCTCTCTCTTGTTTGCCTTCTTGTTTGCCTCTGGTGGCCACTCTTTGCCAATGATGGTTGGATGGGCGTCGATGACGAGCTCGTCAAAGGAATCCAAATCGGGCAGCCGCAAGACGGTCGCGACCACCGAGCACTACTCCATTAAGGTTCATGAGGTACGCTCTTGATTGCTCGAGATGCGCCACGAGCCCTGCATGCGAGTGCTCACCACGGCGCCCCGCGCCTCCACACAGGTGCGCTCGATGCTCATGTTCTTCGGAGATGCCGAGCTCATGCTCCTTTCCGAGCTCCTCTTGCTCAACCCCTCATCCATCTCAAGAAGAATGCCATCGGTGACGATGGCGCGAACGCCCTCGGCCGCGCTATCAGCGCCGGCAGGCTTCCCATCCGCGCACTGCGCATGCAAAGCAATCACGTCTGTGCGGAGGGCGCTCAGTCGATAGTCGAGGGCCTGATGCTCGGCAGCTCTCCCATCGAAGAGATCTCGTTCATCGACAACCCCATCTGCCTGAGCAGCTCGGTCGTGCGCAAGCAGAAGCTCGAGCAGGAGCTCGATGCGGACCTCAAGAAGCAAGCGAACGCGTCGCGATCGACACCCGCATCCGATTGGGCCAAGGTGCAGCTGCAGACGTGCCAGGCACTCGCGGAACGGACGGCGCAGAGCGTGCCCGCCACGGCGCTCCGACAGGAGGACTTTGCGGCGGTGCTGCGACTCCCGAGGGAGTTACGTCAGGATCGTTGGCAGGTTCGTTGATTGCCACTGAGGACCTGCGTTGCATGCCAGTGCTCACCACAGCGCGCGCCCTCGGCCGTTGGCAGGATCTTGGGGGGTTGTACTGGACGCACCATGCCTCGACTCCGGGGCGCGGTAGTGAGCACTTGCATGCTTCGACGCCGGGGCGCTCGGCGCGCGCCGGCGCCGGCGCGAGCTCAGCGCGAGATCAACACGACCTGCCTGAGCGCATGCTGCTGCCCCTGCCACGTCATCTCTCGAGTCTCACCGACGAGCAGCTACACCAGCTGTGGGAGATGGTGACGGCGCCACAGCCCCAGAAGGAGATTGTCTATCGCTCCGGCGCGCTCGGCGCGATTGCACAGCTCATCATGATGCCGGGCAATCGGCTGCACACACTGGACCTATCAGGGGTTGCGCTCTGTGGGCTGGATCCGGCGGGCAAACCCAAGCTCACCGGCGAGTATCGTTCGGATAGCATCGAGCTACTGTGCGATGCCATCGAGAGCGAGAATTGGTGCTCAAGGTGAGTGGAGGGCCACTGATGGGCACTGATGGGCACTGATGGGCACTGATGACCTCTGATGACTTGTGATTGAGTGCTCAAGGTGAGTGGAGGGCCACTGATGGGCACTGATGGGCACTGATGACCTCTGATGACTTTTGATTGCATTCCCCACAGGTTCTCCGGCTCAAGCATCTTCAAGATGCGGGAGGCAGAGGCACGCAAGATTGCCGCGACGGTGCATCGGTCACTGCGATCCGAAAGGCCCATGCTCATGCCCTCGTCGTGGAAGAGTTCGTGATCCCAGTGCCGACGCTGCTCGGATACGAGGTCGAGCCGGATCGCAAGGTCGGGTTCGGCAAGACGAATGCGCCTGTGGGGAAGAGCCGGCTCGACTGCGACAAGCACGTGTTCCTTCCGACCGAGCTGCGCGTGCTCGTCGACCTCCTAGGCGCCAACGAGGTGCTCGAGGAGATCTGCTTCACGGGCGCGCGCGTTCGTGATGAGCTCGTGTGGATGTCACAGACGATCCGGGAAGGGCGCATGCCACTCGTCAAGCTGCTGCTCGCCGACAATGGCATCTCGGCCATCCAAGGGCAAACTCTCGTGCACGCGAGGCAGCTCCAGGTGATTGCCAAAGATTGCCACCGATGGCCACCGATGGCCACCGATGGCCACTGATGGCCACCGATGGCCACCGATGGCCATTGATGGCCATTGATGGATGACCACTGATGGCCACTGATGGCAGGATGGCCACTGATGGATGACCACTGATGGCCACTGATGGCTACTGATGGCGCTCAATGTGGGGCGAGGCAGCGTCGGGTTCTCGACTCGAGCCTCTGCGTGCAACGGATTGCCGTTGATTGCGACACGATGGCACACTCAATGGCCGATGATTGCACCCCTCATCAGGTGCTCGACTTGAGCCAGAATCCAATCTGCGGTGATGAGGAGGCGCTCGACGGTGGGCGCGATGAGTACGACACTCGGTGCATCGAAGCGCTCGCAGCCTGGTTGACCGGGCCGTGCCAGCTGCAGGAGCTGTACCTAGTGGACGTGGCGCTTTGCGGGCGCGCCAAGGACGGGAATGGCATGTACCAGCCTGGCTGCTTGCATGTGCTCGCCGAGATGCTGGTTTCGGAGCGGTGCTGGCTGCGAGATCTCGATCTGACGGGCTCGGCCATGCGCGAGGAGGAGACCTTCGCTCTTGGGCGCGGACTCGTTCATAACCACGGTTCGCTCCGCAAGCTCAAGGTGAGGGCCGTTGATGTCGCTTGATTGAGCTTGATTGTCGCTGAGTACCGCTGAAGCTCAGCAAGCTCAAGTGGGCGAGATGGGCCTCGCGCCCCAGTTGATTGCGCTTGATTGCGATGGGAATGCGCACAACTCATGTTCCGGTGACTGCATGCGGAACGCCGTTGATGGCGATGGGAAGGCGCGCACACTCATGGTCTGCATCTCCATGGGTGATTGCATGGTGATTGCATCTCCTCTGCTCACGTAATTTCATGCCTCTGCTCACGTGATTGCATGCCTCTCCTCAGGTGGACAAGATGGACCTTGAGCCTCAGAGCTTGCTGTGTGGTGAAGTACTCGATGTCGATGGTGAGACCTTCTCGGAGCATGATGCCGAGCTGATGGTGCAGCTGCTGCTGCACAACACGACGCTGACGCGCATGAACCTGAGCGGCACACGCCCTCTCCCTCGCGAGATCAAGATACTCTCCGATGCGTTCGCGCGCTGCCGCTTCCCGTTGCGTGAGCTCCTTGTCAACGGGAAGCGGCCTTGGGCTCGAGAACTGTGCCTCGCTGCTCGAGCCGTTGAGGATTGCTTCTGGAGACGCTTGAGCTGCGCAAGAATGAGATCTGTGGTGCGGGCGAGTGGCCGAGAGCCCTTCTCAACGTACGTGCTCAAAATCGTGTGCGAGCTTATCACGCGGCCGGGTGGCGGGTTGCGCCGCCCCAACCTGCAAGAGAACAATCTCCTGGGCAACGAGATCTACTCGAGTGAGCGGGTGACTCTGTTGGTCGACGCGCTCAAGAACCCCAACTGCCGGCTCGAGGAGCTGCATCTCGGCCTCGTCAACCAGCCGCACGGCCTGCATGAGCGTGATGCGAGTGTGCTCGGTGAGCCCGTGTGGGCGTGCTGCTCTGAGTGCCTCTGATGAGCACCGATCGCGACGGATGACCACTGATGGCCTCTCTCATCAGGCGAGGCCGTGCGGGCGTGCACCACTCTCAAGGCTCTCTCGATCACGGGTGCGTTGCTACCGATGGCCGAGCTCCTCGACTCGTCGGTGCGGCTCGACCTCTCCGGCCGAGGGCTCGGGCGCGTCGAGATGGGCATCGTCGCGCAGCTGCTGCACAACAACTCGTCCTGCGCGCGCTGCGACATTACCGTGCGCCGTTGCGCGTGCTCGACCTGCACGGCAACTGCCTGCTGCCTCCCGTGGGCGATGAGATCGCCGACCCCCAGTTGTGGCTCCAATCCACGCCGGAGACGGACGACTTCAACGAGTGGTGCGACACGACGCTAGCCGCTCTCGCCGAGGTGTGCAACCTGCTCGAAACGCCCGGCAACAAGCTCACACGCCTCGTGCTTTGTCACGCGGTGGAGTGTCCGCATCCCGACACGCCGCCAGCTCGGCGCTCGGCCGGGACCGTCATGGAGGCGCTGCGCAACCTGGCCGTACGCCGATTGTGCCGCGCTCGGGTTTGGCTTCACACCCGAGAACGTCGAACTGCTCGCCCCTCCGCTACGGCGGCCGAGCTGTACCATCCAATCCCTGAGGCTCAGCGAGTGGGCCATGCAACCGCGCCGGCTGCTCGACGAGGCGGGCGCCCTCACCTTCGGCATCACGACGGGCGAGCGACGGACGCGGTGCTCGCGTGCGCGCTGCTCACGGGCGAGCCGGGACTGCAGGTGCGCTCGATGAGCCTTGAGTACATTGGCAATCGGCTCGAGCTTCCAAGCAGTGTGTCGGCTGTTCGAGGGTCGTCATCTCCCCAATCTGCGAGTGCTCTCCCTGCGCCACGCGGCATGGCTCTCGAAGAAGCAGATTGCCGCCATCTTTCGGGCGATCTCGGAGGGCGCGTGCCAGCTGCACGAGCTCATCCTCTCACAGACCCACCTGTGCGTCACCGCCTTCGGCCATTACAGCGTCGACGCGGTGCGCGTGCTCTGTGCCATGCTCTGCACGCCGGGCAACTGCCTGCGCAAGCTCGATCTACGCGGCACGTGCCTGTGCGGCACCACCCTCGACGCCGCCACCGGCTACACGCTCGAAGGCATCGGCGTCCTCTGCACGGCCGTCGCCCACACCCACAGCGCGCGCGAGAACATCGAGCTGAGTGAGAATGCCATCCGAGCCGATCGCGAGGAGCAAGCGCCCTCAACACTGCCGCTCCCGCTCTACAAGATTGGGAAGACTGACGTGGAACGACTGGCCGCTCTGCACCCGGATGTGCGGCTCGCGGTGCTGAGATCGCTCTTTTACCCCGCTCTCTTCCGCGAGGCGGCGCAACGCAAGGGGCTCGTGCTCCCGTCGCTCGAGTCCTTCGCGAGCATGGAGGCCAAGTCGCTGATCGAGTACTGATCGAGCTATGGAACAGTGCCCTCTGAGCCGAGGCAGAGCTCGAGGCGCCGTCCCGAGCGCTCGAAGAAGGCTAGTACTACCCGCTCGTCTCGATCGACGAGCCGACGCGCACACGGCTGCGCGTCGAGGAGATCTATTTTGAGACTCCTGATCTGAGGATCCTCCAGGCGGGCGCCGGCGCGGCGCCCTGCTCGAGCAGCCTCGCCAAATCGGACGTGCACCGCGGCGTGTACCGGAGCACCTCGGGCCAGTTTGCGGTCATGGTGAACCACTACCTCGCTCCGATTGCCTGATTACCCGATTACCTGATTACCTCATCAGGCGGTACGGGCCATCCTCTACCACGCGCTCGACCGAGATACAACGAGCGATCTTTCAGCAAGGAGCAACAGCACCCCTGATCGCTCTGTTACGCGGGCGAATGAACGGGCGACTCGCTGCACCATGCAGGTGATCATAATTGATTGAATATGATCATCAATGGATTGCCGATGAGCACCACTGATGCGTATTGCCCATGATTGCATGCAGTCGCGGCCCTCTCCGAGCTCGCTCTGTAACTGACTGACTGACTGGCTGCCCATGATTGCATTCAGTCGCGGCCCTCTTTCTGGTAGAGGATTTGTATCACACGATCGTGATCGCGCATCCGGCCCTAGCCACATGCCAGGCAGAGCTCAAGCAGGAGCGGCTCGAGGTGGCCAAGGAGCTCACGATGCCAAGCTAGGTGCGCTCGCTTGACACTCTCCTTTACCTTTGTTCGATTCACGTCTTCCGCAGGTGCGTGGGGGGGGGTTGAACTTGTGAGCAACAGGGTTCTATACTCCGCCTCTCCCACGGCGAATCGTTGGGTTTCTCACGCTCTTAGAGAGCAGAAACCCAGCGGTTCGCGGAGTGAACCCGGGTGCTCACAACAGCTCACGTTCTCTCTCTCTCTCGCTTTCACCGGACTTCTATTCACAGCTTGAAGCTCTGCCGCAGCAGGTGCGTTTATTTCACGCCGCGCGCTTACTCTCACCCCTTCCCCCTCTCTCTCTCTGCCTCTCCCTTTGCAGGTCCCGTGCAGACGCCCGGAAATACAAATGGTGCGCCGCCACCGACACCGTATCGAGTGCTCATCATCCCTGTTTTCTTGCTTTTTGCTTCTTGACACGATGCCCTGCCGCCGCCTCTGCCTCCTCTGCCGACGCTCGCTCCGCCCCCGCCGCCACTTGCCCCGCCGCCACTTTCTTCGCATCAATGTGCCTCGCATAGCACAGGGCCGCCTCGATGGCCGTCCGAAAGGTTCCCAGGCAGAGTTGTGTGCCATTCTCCCTGAGGCTTGCTACGAACCCGCCGCCGTTCTTGTACACGCCCCTGTAGCCCGTCTCACCTTTCTGCGACGGCACTAGCTCGAGGCCCTCGGCCGCCGCCGCCGCCCTGGCCTGGTCCGCCGTGAGCGGCACCACCACGGCCTTCGCCTCCGCCGCCTCCGCCTCCGCCCGCTCCGCCCCAATGTGCCTGGCATAGCACAGGGCCGCCTCGATGGCCGTCCGAAAGGTTCCCAGGCAGAGTTGTGTGCCATTCTCCCTGACCTTTGCCACGAACCCGCCGCCTTTCTTGCACACGCCCCTGTAGCCCGTCTCACCACTCTGCGACGGCACTAGCTCGAGGCCCTCGGCCGCCGCCGCCGCCCTGGCCTGGTCCGCCGTGAGCGGCACCACCACGGCCTTTGCCTCCGCCGCCTCCGCCTCCGCCCGCTCCGCCCCAATGTGCCTGGCACAGCACAGGGCCGCCTCGATGGCCGTCTGAAAGGTTCCCAGGTAGCGAACTGTGCCATTCTCCCTGACCTTTGCCACGAACCCGCCGCCTTTCTTGCACACGCCCCTGTAGCCCGTCTCACCACTCTGCGACGGCACTAGCTCGAGGCCCTCGGCCGCCGCCGCCGCCCTGGCCTGGTCCGCCGTGAGCGGCACCACCACGGCCTTTGCCTCCGCCGCCTCCGCCTCCGCCCGCTCCGCCCCAATGTGCCTGGCATAGCACAGGGCCGCCTCGATGGCCGTCTGAAAGGTTCCCAGGTAGCGAACTGTGCCATTCTCCCTGACCTTTGCTTCGAACCCGCCGCCGTTCTTGTACACGCCCCTGTAGCCCGTCTCACCGCTCTGCGACGGCACTAGCTCGAGGCCCTCGGCCGCCGCCGCCGCCCTGGCCTGGTCCGCCGTGAGCGGCACCACCACGGCCTTCGCCTCCGCCGCCTCCGCCTCCGCCCGCTCCGCCCCAATGTGCCT
>Ga0210247_101950_pt1 | contig 14227 bp, 8 predicted proteins | sample ChrtobMetP3_16mM_FD_155449 | JGI IMG/M metagenome (GOLD analysis project Ga0210247, IMG submission 155449) | Chrysochromulina tobin associated microbial communities from unialgal haptophyte culture, Seattle, Washington, United States - P3_16mM | ecosystem: Host-associated > Algae > Haptophytes >...
CTTCCACAATGTCTGACCCCGCGGACGATCTGAAGTGCCCGGTCACGGTGCTCACGGGCTTCCTCGGCGCCGGCAAGACGACGCTCCTCAACTACATCCTCACTCAGCCGCACGGAAAGAAGCTCGCCGTCATCGAGAACGAGTTTGGTGAGGTGGGCATCGATGATGCGCTCCTCGCCAAGAACACTAAGATGCAGGCCGACGAGGAGATCATCGAGATGATGAACGGGTGCATCTGCTGCACCGTCCGCCAGGACCTCATCGTGATCCTCAACAAGCTCGGGAAGCGGATCAAAGCTGGCGCGCTCAAGCTGGACGGGGTTGTGATCGAGACCACTGGCATGGCCGACCCGGCGCCGGTGGCCCAGACCTTTTTCGTCGATGACGAGGTCAAGGCGTCCTTCCGCCTCGACGGCATCGTCACGCTCGTGGACGCGAAGCACATCGAGCAGCACCTCGACGAGGAGAAGCCCGAGGGCGCCGAGAATGAGTCAGTCGAGCAGGTCGCCTTTGCTGACCGTATGATCCTCAACAAGACTGACCTCGTCAGCGAGGAGGACCTGGTGCGTATCGAGGCCCGCCTGAAGTCTATCAACAAATTCGCGCCCATTGTGCGCTCGTGCCAATCGAAAGTCGGCGTGGATCAGGTCCTCGACATCAAGGGGTTTGACCTGAAACGAACGCTCGAGATGGACCCCGAGTTCCTTAACACGGACGGCGAGCACGAGCACGACACGACGGTGACGAGCCTGAGCATGGGTTCGGACGTCGACCTGGACCTCGACCTCGTCCAGGACTGGGTGGGCGCCCTTCTCCAGAAGAAGGGCACTGATCTGTACCGCATGAAGGGGGTGCTCGCTATCAAGCACGCAGAGCAGAAGTTTGTGTACCAGGCGGTGCACATGATCTTCAACGGCAACTTTGACGAGGAGAAGTGGCAGCCGGACGAGAAGCGCTGCAGCAAACTCGTCTTCATCGGCAAGAACCTCAACCACGCGGAGCTGAAAGCCGGCTTCGACGCATGCATCGCCACGCCGGAGCAGCAGGAGAAGAAGAAGAAGGCCATGCGCTTCGCCATCGGCGACAGGGTCTCGTGCAACACGGGTGGCGGCTGGCAGCCGGGCGTGGTCGCGTCGCTCATGTACCGCGATGAGTACATGCCGCCGGGTATGGTGGCGCCCTACCAGGTCAAGCTCGACAACGGCGACCTCATCTACGCGCCGCAGGACTCGGATGAGCTTATTCGTAGGGAGGAGAAGAAGAGACGCCGTTGAACCACATCGGCCCATTTGGGTCGTTGAGCCAGTTCTTGAGGGGCTGCGCATGGTAGTGAGTGTAATAGTAATCCGAGGCGAGAGGAGCAACGCCTTGCCCATCTCGCTCTTCCACGACACCGTGCTCGATAGTTTGGTCTTAGTTACTCTCTTTGGTATTTCAAGCGAAGAGCTGGCGTGCATGGAGCTGGCAGCTGCCTGGGACAGGTGCCGCGCGGTGACGAGCAGAGCGAAGCCATGATGAGTTGTGAAGTCAAGCATCCAGTTCTGACCTGTACAGTTCACTGCGACAGTTCACAAGCCTGCACCCCTTGGAGGGGGTCTGGAGGGGGGGGACCACGGGCGCGTGGCGCGCACGGGCGCGCCTTACCCGTAGTGTTCACAACTTGAACAGGACCCTCCGAGCACCCTCCGAGCACCGCTGCAGCCAGCCGGCGCGCGTGCGCGCGCGTGAGAGGGCTCCCGACTTTTCCGATCTTCCACAATGTCTGACCCCGCGGACGATCTGAAGTGCCCGGTCACGGTGCTCACGGGCTTCCTCGGCGCCGGCAAGACGACGCTCCTCAACTACATCCTCACTCAGCCGCACGGAAAGAAGCTCGCCGTCATCGAGAACGAGTTTGGTGAGGTGGGCATCGATGATGCGCTCCTCGCCAAGAACACTAAGATGCAGGCCGACGAGGAGATCATCGAGATGATGAACGGGTGCATCTGCTGCACCGTCCGCCAGGACCTCATCGTGATCCTCAACAAGCTCGGGAAGCGGATCAAAGCTGGCGCGCTCAAGCTGGACGGGGTTGTGATCGAGACCACTGGCATGGCCGACCCGGCGCCGGTGGCCCAGACCTTTTTCGTCGATGACGAGGTCAAGGCGTCCTTCCGCCTCGACGGCATCGTCACGCTCGTGGACGCGAAGCACATCGAGCAGCACCTCGACGAGGAGAAGCCCGAGGGCGCCGAGAATGAGTCAGTCGAGCAGGTCGCCTTTGCTGACCGTATGATCCTCAACAAGACTGACCTCGTCAGCGAGGAGGACCTGGTGCGTATCGAGGCCCGCCTGAAGTCTATCAACAAATTCGCGCCCATTGTGCGCTCGTGCCAATCGAAAGTCGGCGTGGATCAGGTCCTCGACATCAAGGGGTTTGACCTGAAACGAACGCTCGAGATGGACCCCGAGTTCCTTAACACGGACGGCGAGCACGAGCACGACACGACGGTGACGAGCCTGAGCATGGGTTCGGACGTCGACCTGGACCTCGACCTCGTCCAGGACTGGGTGGGCGCCCTTCTCCAGAAGAAGGGCACTGATCTGTACCGCATGAAGGGGGTGCTCGCTATCAAGCACGCAGAGCAGAAGTTTGTGTACCAGGCGGTGCACATGATCTTCAACGGCAACTTTGACGAGGAGAAGTGGCAGCCGGACGAGAAGCGCTGCAGCAAACTCGTCTTCATCGGCAAGAACCTCAACCACGCGGAGCTGAAAGCCGGCTTCGACGCATGCATCGCCACGCCGGAGCAGCAGGAGAAGAAGAAGAAGGCCATGCGCTTCGCCATCGGCGACAGGGTCTCGTGCAACACGGGTGGCGGCTGGCAGCCGGGCGTGGTCGCGTCGCTCATGTACCGCGATGAGTACATGCCGCCGGGTATGGTGGCGCCCTACCAGGTCAAGCTCGACAACGGCGGCCTCATCTACGCGCCGCAGGACTCGGATGAGCTTATTCGCAAGGCTTGAGCATGTATCGGCGGTCGCAATAGTAGTTTCGCATTTGGTGCGACGGATTCGTGGCTCATGTGCGTGACCGCCACGTGCACGAGATCGCGTAAGTTCATGTGAGAGAGGATCGCGCGTCGGATCGACGTTCGGTTGATAAAGGGCTCATTGGAAGCAGGAAAGTTTGATGTGCGCACGAGGACTATAGGTGCTGGGCCGCGCGCTCTACTTTGTATCCGCTCTGTATCCGGAAAACTTGTCCGCGTTGTCCCATAAATTGAATTGCACCGTACGTGATCCACATTGAGTTCAACTGTCATATGGTCGCAATCTGGAATCTCCCACTACGCTCCTTCTTTTTCTTGAGCTTCTGCAGCGCGGCCTCGACTGCGCGCGCGTTGATCTGCAAGGTGGAGGCGTACACCTCGAAGAATTTGAAGCCAAGGAGAGAAGTCGCCTCTGACTGCTTGATGTACGTGCCGTCGGGCCATAGGAGCGTCGGCCGGTTGCGCTCTCCCGTCGCGATGAAGTCGCCGTTCTTGTCGCGCTTCTCGGAGCCGCGAGGGCTGATCCAGCACAGGGCCTCGTCCGGGAGGCACCGTCTCGTGTAGCCGATGTAGAAGGAGACGGCGGCGTGCAAGAAGAGCTGGTTGAGGGTGAGCCAGTCGGCGGGGAGACGCGAGACGTCGTCGATCCCGATCTCCTTGGCGAGCGCCTCGAGGATCGGCATCGGGACGATGGCGGTCGCCTGCTTCTCAAGGATGGTCTTCGCGACGTCAAAGGCCGCCTCCGGCGAGAGCACGTCCTCGACAAGATTTGGAAACTTCGCGATGCGCTCCGTCGCCTCCTCGCGCGCGCGCTCCTGCTTCTTGGCGTTGTTCTTGGCGTTGAACTTGGCGTTGCTCTTGGCGAGTGCAGACGTCTCGTAGCCCGGCTCGCCCTTCTTGAGCCGCTTGGCGTTTTTCTTGTACTGTGCAGACGTCTCGTAGCCCGGCTCGCCTTTCAGCAGACGGCCTCTCTTGTCCGGCATGGTCCCGATGCACCTGAGGCAATGTGGATGTGGAATGGGTGCGGAAGTGGAACCGGTATTGCGTTTCGAACCCTTTTTAGGTGTTGTTCTTTCCAAGCCCGTCAGCCAAGCCCGTCAGTTGTTTGATTTTTCAGTCGGGAGTATACAGACATGTACACCGCATTTTCGGAAAGGTGCGTCACGCACTCGACAGGCTGCTTTGCGATGCACGAGGCTTCCGCGATCGCTCGGAGTAGTTCGCGTCCCCGCCACCGCTCAGCGTCTAGCTTTGCCCTTCGCCCCGGTCCAGCCACCCTCATCCAGGAGGCATTCAGCACTACTTCCACTGCTGGCTGGTGAACGTAAATACGATTCCAATGGTCGTGAAGGCCGCTAGTCTCACGCAGCCCCGCCTGTTGCATCCTCGCGTCAATACGCTGCCCACGGCCAGACCCCACACCTTCCGCATCTTCACGTTCGACAAGGCACAGCTCAAAAGCGTGCACGCTGCCGCAAACGTTATTGTGAACGTGAACCAGCCACAAGTTCATCTTGCATGCATGCGTGTGGTCGCACGGTAAACTTCGAACCAAAGGTGATGAGAAGTGAGTGGCTAAAAATTTCCCCACGCGGCGTGAATACAAGGATGGAGGTAGCGGCTGACACCGTTCTGCTCGTCAACCAGCTCTACCCGTCCGTGCACGCGCCAGAGATTCTGGACGCTCTGCTACTCATGATCGAGCAGCAAGCGCAAGGCCCTGCAGGTATAGCTGTCGGGCAGGCGTTTCGTGCCGGAGGTGGCGTTGCACGCCTCGTGTCACTGCTCAGGCAGCGGGAAAGTGCTCCCGAGACAATTCAGCTGACTCTTGCCGTGCTTGGAAACCTCTGTTGCAACGCCGTCGATGCGGGAGCGGCGGCTACAAGGCGAGAGCTGCTACAGTGTACGCATGGGGCGGATTCGCTGGTTGCGTGCCTCCGCGGTGAGGCCGACGAAGATGTCCAACGCCTTGCAGTTGGCACGCTGCAAAACCTACTGAACGAACCTACATGGGCTGCATACATCGCACATGGCGGCGTATGTTCAGATATTGAGCGATTGCTCGAGCACTCAGATGCGTCGATCGTGAGGTACGCTTCAGGATGCCTGGTCAATCTGCGTGCTGCGATGGGGCGTACTGGGCGTGCGCTGACAGTCAGTGCTGCTGCAGAGAATGCTATACGCGAGAGACGGCTGCGGCACCAGATGGAGGCACTGCGCATGCGCTGGGCGAAGCGCTGCATCAAGGCTGCCGCGCGGTCCATGCCGCAGAGCATCCGAAAGCAACGCATCGCCGCAGGGAGGCAAGCTGCAAAGCGCGTCGGTACACGGCAGGAGCAGCAGCAACAAGAGCAGCGACAAGAGCAGCGGCTGAAGCAGCGACAGCCGCCGCGGCGGCGGCCGCCGTCGCCGCCGCCGCAGCAGCAGCAACCACGGCGCACTCTGCGTGAGCAACTCGCTAGGCTGCGTGACGACCCGTCAGCGTTGGCTGAAATCGCATCCGAGCTGACGTCAAGCGACGGACGCATTTCTCATGCTGCACGCCCTGCCGGACACAGAGACCTGCCATCGAACGTTGCTATGCCTGGCTTGCTGCGCGCGACGTCCCAGCTACCTACCACTACCATCGTCGATGCACCATCGTCGTCGTCAAGTCTGCTGCTCCCTGATGAGCAGGCTGCAAAGATTGAGCAGAAGCTGCACAAGCCCACGGCGCCCGCAGAGGGTCGGCACGCTCATAGCGCTGGTGAGAGGGCTCGCGGCGAGGCTCACGGCGAGGCTCACGGCGAGGCTCACGGCGAGGCCTTTATGCCCCACAGGCGGTGGCGATGGTGGCGACCAGTAGTCGCTGTCCTTACAAGGACGCACAGGCTTGGCAATTCGATGAGCGATGCCGCGATTGGAGCGAATGGGACTGGTGCGTTGCTCAGGGCAGCGGATGGTGATGCGCTGGCAAAGCTGCTGTTGGACTTGGGCCGGCGACTGGAGAACGCCCCGGGCGACTCTGCCATTGCACTCTGTGGGGAGCTTCGTGCGAGCGGCGCGGTCGCCGTCATCAGCAACTTGCTGACGCACGAGGCCGCTCAGATTCATCAGCTGGCCATCAATCTCGTCGGCAATCTGGTCTCAGGCGCTGTTGATCCGCACGCAGACCTGAGCAAGCGCGAGCTCAAGCAGGCACGTGCGTTTGATCACCTCCTCCCCTACCTCTTCTCGACCGACGAGGCGACGCTACTTCCTACACTCGTCGCGATTCAGAGCATGTGCTTGGAGATCGAGTATGTGAACAAGCTCAGGGGAGCCGGTGGCATCAAGAGGCTGCAGCACATTGCCGGCCTGGCTGCTCCTCAGCTTCGTCAGTATGCGCAGGGCTGCCTTGACAACGCGCGCGCCGTCACCATCATCGACACGATGCAGAGGAAGGTCTGGAAGACCGAGGCTGAGGCCACTACGGTACTCGAGGTGTTCGTGCGCCGTTGGCGGGCTCGACGAGCTGCTGGCGTCCATGCCCGTGCTCTTGCCAGCAAGGTCGAGCATCATCGTGTCGAGCAGCGGCCTCTTCCCATGACGCCTGCAGAGCGATGGATTCCTCCGGGTGGGTCAGCCAAAGGAGCCCACGACGACGCCCACGACGTTGGATCGACAAGGCCTCCACGGCCTAAAGGAGCCCACGACGACGCCCACGACGTTGGATCGACGAGGCCTCCACCGCCTCTGGCGAAGGTTGGCGTGGTGACGTCGATTTCCACGACGAATGCGCTGATGCGAAGCTCAGATGCGCGCGGGGCTCTCGTCGCGAAATCTGTGCACGCGTCGACGGCAGTCGAGGCTAAGCCAGCGAGGAATTCCAAGGTGGGATGGGGGAGCAGCGTCGCTTCCCTGGCATCGAGATCGCGTCGGTTCAGCAGCGTCGGTTCAGCAGCGTCGCTCCAGCCTTTTAACGACCTCGAGATCGCCAGCCATGTACCTCCAATTGCGGCGACTCCGTGCCTGCAGGCACTCGGCATCGACGTTATGGTGGAGTCGTCGAGCCCCAAAGTAATCTTCCAACCGCTGCTGAGCGTTACACCTGCATCAGCAGAGCCGGCTCCCGAGCCGCCATCGGAAGACCTTCCTCTAGAAGTGTCCTCTATCTCCGATATCTCTATCTCGTCTGTCCTCGCCCGCCGAGCATATCGTTGGGGTGAGAACACGCAAGTTCGTAGAGGTGCGGCCGCTGTAGGGGTTGCGACTAGAACCCACTATGTGGTCCTGCGAGGCTGCCTGCGCCGATGGCATCGGTGGAGCGATGTAGGGAAAGAGCAGAAGAAGAGCCTGGACCACCGCACTCTCGTCGTGCAGCTGCACCTGGCGCTGAGGAAATGGCGCCTCTGGGTGACTGTCACACAGCGGCGCGCGCGCGAGATGGGGCTACGGGCGCGAGCCGTGCAGCTGCGGGCTGCCGTGCGAAGTAGGATGGCTGCGTGGCGTCAGTGGGCAGCTGACACATGCCGCCTGGGCGCTGCCGTGCAGCGCAAGCAACTCCAGCTGCTCCTGGGCCAAGCTGCCACGGCTCATCATGAGGCTCGTCAGGCACGGTGCGTGTCTCGTGCACTTCACTTGTGGACGTGCGTCGCACATCTTCGAGCTCAGATGCTCGGCCGCCTGCGCAACGCCCTGGCCAAGTGGAAGGAGGCCGAGCTGAACGCCGGCTTCTGCGCCTGGTGTTTCCACGTTGCGCATGCGGCCGCCTCCGGCACGACGCCTGCTGTGCTTCGCGAGCTTCGTCGCCTGTCTGACACTCACGTGCAAAGCTCGCGTCTTCGGCGCGGCTGGTCCTGGCTGCACGCAAGGGTGATGGCCAAGGACGCTTTGCGCTCGGAGATGGCAGCACGCCGACGGGCAGCCATGTCTCGTCACCAGGCAGCCAACTTCCTGTGGCGTACGCAGGCGATAGGAGCCGTCTTCTGCGCACTCACCGTGCTGTCCGAGCGCGCGAAGCGGCAACGCGGGATTGAGCGAGCCTCCGCGCAGATTGCGCACCGTCGCACGTGCAAGCTCCTCGGCCATGGCCATCGCACGTGGCGCCATCGTGCGACACAGCTCTCCGAGTGGAGGGAGAGACAACCTATCCTGACCGCACGCGCGAGCTGGTACTATCGAGACATGTGTCTGCGGCACGGGTGGCGGGCTCTGCTACTGCCGAAGATTCTCGCCCGCTTTGAGCTCGCCTGGACGCAGTTTCATCGGGCAAAGCCAAGCCGTCTGCTCTCGCGAGGGTGGTCTGCATGGCACGGGATGTGCCTGGCCACGGCGGAGCGGCAAGCAGTCAGCCTCTCCATTGCTCAACGTGTGTTCTCGTTGCGCGCAAGGGTGGCAGCAAGGGGGGTAGCAGCCGCCCTTCGTCGCTGGAAACGACGCCGACGCAACTGCTACCTGTACAGCCTCAACCTGAAAGACGGTGCACAAAGCAGTGGCTACGGGGCCAATGGTGGCTACGGGCGCCGCAACCGTCTAGAGCTCAAACCCCACGAACGATGGCATCTTCAAGGCAGCCATAGCCGCATGAGGGAGCTTCAGGTGGAGGGAAGCGAGAGAGGCAAGGCAGCACGATGGGACTCTGAGGTGGCCAGCTTCGCTGAGCGCCGCCACGCGCGCCACGCGCGCCTTGAGGTGCTTCATGAGCTGGCGCTGGCAAGCAGGCTCGATGCGAAGGGACTGGACTCTGCCAGGATACCGGACGAGCTCGAGCTGTGCCTACCTCCCATCGGGAGCCCTGGTGCGGTGCGCCATGGCCACGCGGCCCTGCCACAGCGTGCAGCTGCACCTGCTGGTCGCCACAACATTGGTGACATCGACGGCCTGATCGATGCAGCGAATAATTTTCTGAAGCGGACGAGGGCGCTGACGTTCCAGAGCGACCCAGCCCGCAATCACCTCAGCTTTTAATCACCTCTAGTGTCTAGACACCTAATAGTATAGGCCTGCTCTCGGGTCTGATGATTTCTGACATCCCTAAGAACGCGTAAGGCGACGGTACCGCGTATAAGAAGTGTTCTCGGATGGATGCACAGAGAAGACCATTTAGTTTTTTCACAAAATCATGTACGAGTAGTACATGTACACAGTGAGATCAGGGGGGGAAACGAAACCAGACGAGAGGATCATGCGGCCATGCGAACACTGACACTGTGGAGGGTACTGGGTAGATTGTGCCGTGCGGCTATAATGTATAACGTAAGCCTAGGGTGGAGTCCTCTGAACAGTCGTTGAGCGTTCGAGTAGCGCCTCGTACTCGCTGCCCGTCGGGTCGCCCGTGGTGGCATCGAACGTACGCATCTGCTCTGCACCTTTATTTCCTGTCGAGCTCCGTCACCTTCTCAAGCTGTTCACGCTTCTGAGCGAGGTCCCTGGCGACCTTGCGTTGCAGTTCGCACCACCGACACAACGGCGCAAGCGGGCAGCACAGAAGCAGCAGCAACAGGACGCGCCCTCGATCGCCCCAAAGAGTGGCTTGCGACGGGGGAGGTGGCGACGGTGGCGGGGGCGAGGGTGGCGAGCACGGCGGTTAAGGCGGTTAAGGCAACGGCTGTGGCGATGGCGGCAAGGACAGCGACGGTGGGGGATTCGGTGGGGTTGGAGAGGTGGAGGTGGGGGAAAAGGCGATGGAGGAGGAGGTGAGGGTGGCGGAGGCGATGGGGGCGGCACGGGCGGTGGCGAGGAATGCGGGCGTTCGAGGAAAACAGTGTCGACGCTGGACGCGTATGTGAGGTGATGCTCGCCGAGCGGGTAAAGCAGCATGCGTTTCGTATGTGAGGTGATGCTCGCCGAGCGGGTAAAGCAGCATGCATTTCGTATGTGAGGTGATGCTCGCCGAGCGAGTAAAGCAGCATGCGTTTCGTATGGCCTGATGCGGCGAGAGCTCTCGCAGCCACCGCCCAGAGCTCATAGGCGCGCCTCAACGGGCGGTGGTGGCCCCCACGCCCAGGGCCGTGCCAGCGAGCGCAGCCACCCCGTAGGCGCCAGTGAGCCCGAGGCGCGCAGAAGCAAGTTCGCAAAGCTGAAACCGCCGTCGTCCTTGGCGTCGCTTCGAGTTTCGTCCGGCTGCCCGTAACCACGATCGCGGCGGCTCTCGGAGCGTGTGACCCGATCGAAGGCTCCGATGACCGAGGTCGCCATCGAGAGCCGACGAACCCGGCTCCATTTGCTGACGAAACTTGTGTCCTCGCCTCGAGCCTGGGCTGCTTGCACAATGTAAGCATGCACCGCAGCGCCTCGGGAGCGATCGGCGCACAAGTGAGTCAAGTCGGCGGCGCTCTTGCCGTCTTTCGCGCGCGTGTCCAGGCACAATGCCGCGCCGCAAGCCTCAAGCAACAGCCGGCACGTCGCCACGTGGCCTCCCTGAGCCGCAAAAAAGAAAGCATTCCATCCCTTGCTCGCGTCTGTCGGCTCACAGGGCGCACGAAGCTCGAGCAGCCGGCGCACGACCGCGTCGGAGCCGTTGGCCGCCGCGAGCATCAACGGGGTGCGCCCGAGGTTATCGGCCTTGCTCAACGTGGCACCCGCACCCACCAGAACCTCCAAAATCGCAAGCTGGTCGAACATCGCTGCCTTGATAAGGGCCGTAGTGCCCTCGAAGTTGCCCAGATCTATGAAGCGCTTCACTGTCCTGCCGCCGCAAAGCTGCTTGACCGTATCGAGATTGTCCGCGCTGACGGCGGCGCGCAAGGCGGTTCCGAGCTCCGCGGGACTCTGCACGCTGTCTTCAACCAACCCTTTCTCGGCGAGATGCATGCGCTCCAGCTCACGCTCCTCCTTTTCTAGTTCATCGATCTTCTCGCGCACCTGCTTCGACTCATTTCGACGTTCTGCCTTCAGATGATCGATCGTGTCACGCACCTTGAGCTTCCGCACTTCCAGATCGTTGAGCTTGAGTGACCCCTGCTGGGCCGGCGGCATCTTCTAGGAATCTAAGCCTTTTCTCGCGCGACCAAAAGTGAGTTTTTGTGCGAGCGCCCGGGAAAGTGGACTTCCTCTGATTCCTAAACTTGTTGAAGATCTCAACACGATCTCAAATCTGGAAAGTGAAATAATTGCTTTTTAGGATACACGTACGTCTCCAAAGTACATGTACGTGAGCCTCTCTCTGTGAACAAGCTCGCCCCCTCACCCCCTTTTTTCGGAATTCGTGTCTCCGTCTTCACGAGGGGCTTTCGCTCACACATGTGCACAGTCGACGGGCTCGAAGTCGCCAATGCTCTCGATAGTGCTGGTGATGGCGACAAGTCGAGGTGCTCAAGCATTAGCCGCCATCGCCCAGCGCTTGCCTGCGACAGTTGTCAGCGCCTTGCATCCAGCTGGCCCTGGCTATGCGGTTGTTGAGAATTTCCTCTCACCGGCAGAGGTCAAGTTGCTTAAGCAAGACGTGCAGCAACTTGCGGGGGCTGGACGCTTCAACGTTGCTGGCGTCGGTGATTCATCGACAAATCGCGTTGCCACTGACGTGCGCAAAGCGGAGCAGTCATTCTTGTTCCCAAAGATCAAGTACGAGGCGAATGGCTATCCTGAGTCGCGCAAGATGCTGTATCCTCTGCTGGATAGCCTCCGCGACAGCCTGGCATCTGGCACGGGCGTGGCACTCGAACCTCTGCTTACGGAGGGCGCATACATGTCGTACCCAAACGGTGGGTACTACCGTAGACACATCGACTCATATGCCAATACTCCCCAGGCGCTCCGCAAATATTCCTACCTGATCTACTGCAACGAGGACTGGACACCGGCTCACGGCGGCTGTTTAAGGATTCACCTGGACGGAGGCGGCGAGTTGGCCCCGGCTGGCACGCCGCCGCAATTTGTCGACGTCGAGCCGCGCGCTGGTACGCTCGTTGTGTTCCGCTCGGACGTTCCTCATGAGGTGCTCGAGACGAGCGCCAAGCGGCTCGCTATTGCTGGATGGTTCAATGCACCCCCTGAGGGCAGTGCCGAGCGGCGCTCGACGATCGCGAAGCTCGGTGCGGCGCTCGTGCTCGGCAGTGCCATAAAGTTTGGAATCCTCAGCGGCAGTGGCAGTGGAAAATGAGATCCACCCTGTCCGCTGTCCCTGAATGGCTACCTCCAATGTCCAACTTCCACGGCAAGCGCCAAGCCGAACATGGTGCATGGGCTTTCATTGGTGCGTTCTCGGTCGTCATACGACTATATTCAAATATTGATCTTGTAATCGCCCAGCCATTTGCGTTGGCACTATGGTATGGGATGTGGATCTTGACTTCTATTCCTGCGTACGTACAAATCTCAAATGAAAATGTTGATCGTATCGCGATCCTGCGCTGTGCCGTGCGGGTAGCCGGGTACGCGGGGAGTCGGGTAAATCAACATTATTGCCTACCGCAGTATGTGTTGCCCGCGGGGCAGTTACCAGTTTTCGCGTTCCGCGCGACCATTTTCCATACAGCGCAGGCGTGAGCGCATCGAGCCAGGAGCACACGCCACCGACCCTCTTCGTGTACATTCTTTTGTCTGAACATGCGCCGATCCGTCCCGATTAGATCTAACATCTGTATACCGGCACTGCGGCGACTATGCCTTATTGCATGGACATGCCAACTGCCATGGCCCATGCCTGCCCAACATCTTGCTGTAAGCGACTTGCACTTGATCACAGACCGCCCGTATCGTGCTGTGCGGTGCACCGTACAGCTTCCCGGTTCTACGACCGGATATCTCCGCCCTGCACATTCATCGTTGTATCACGTTCCCGAATCCGCATGCCGCTGTAGCCGGTAGCTGTAGCCTGTACGTACGCGTATGATCCATGCAGCCATGATCACCGTCGTATGAGTCTCGTTCATGCAGCCTCGATTACCACGTAGAAAGTGCTGCCCAAACGGCACTCCTGCCATCAGCCGCTCGCTCACTGAACGACTGTGGGCGCCGGTGTGGGACTGGTAAGAGTGCCCACATTCTCTTCTTTCGTCCGTGGCCTCGGCCGTCGCCTAAGCCGCTGAGCAGGGCGTCGTCATCTCATGGACACCCAGCAGCTCGTCGAGCCCGACAACAGCAGCTCGTCGAGCCCGACCGCGCCGCTCGCACAAAGCTCCCCACAGAGCGCGATGGGAGAGTCGCCCGATGCATCATTTAGTCTCTCGACTCACTTGCCAGCGCATCGTCGCCCGCTGCCTTGAGCAAGGCGCCCGTCCCAGCGCCCGCCCCATTGGCCCACACCTGACCGCGTTGCTTCGCAGCGACGATCGCACGGATCCGTCGTGCTTCCTCAGCCTTCGCCTCCGCTTGCGCCGCCGCCTTGGCTGCACGCCTCTCTGCCGCCGCGGTCAACGCCGCCTGGATCGCCTCGTTCTCGGCCGCCTTGGCCTGAGCCTGACGAGCGATGCGCGTCTCTTCGCGCTCTCGCATCTCTTCAAGCACCGCCTTCTCATCCTTCTCCTTCCAATTAATCTTCGGATCCGCATCCAGCATCGCAGCCACCGTATCTTCTGCCGCCGCCTTCGCTGCCACCGGCTCAGCTGCTGCCGGCTCCGCTGCCACAACCTCCACGACCGCAACCTCCGCTGCCGCAGGCTCCGCTGCTGCAGGCTCCGCTGTCGCCACCTCCGCTGCCACCACCTCCGCTGCCGCCACCTCCGCTGCCGCCACCTTCACGACCGCCATCTCTGCTGCCGCCACCTCCGGAGTCGCCACCTCCGGTGTCGCCACCTCCGGTGTCGCAACCTCCGGTGTCGCAACCTCCGGTGTCGCCATCTCCGCTGCCGCCACCTTCACGAACGCCATCTCTGCTGCCGCCACCTCCGGTGTCGCCACCTCCGGTGTCGCCACCTCCGGTATCGCCACCTCCGGTGTCGCCACCTCCGGTGTCGCCACCTCCGGTGTCGCCACCTCCGGTGTCGCCACCTCCGCTGCCGCCACCTCCGCTGCCGCCGGCGCCACCTCCGCTGCCGCCGGCTCCGCTCCCGCCACCTCCGCTCCCGCCACCTCCGCTCCCGCCACCTCCTCTGTCGCCGGCTCCGCTGCCGCCGCTTCCGCTGCCGTCGCCTCCACGACCGCCATCTCTGCTGCCGCCGGCTCCGCTGCCGTCGCTTCCACGACTGCCGGCTCCGCTGCCGCCACCTCCGCTGCCGCCATCTCTGCTATCGCCACCTCCGCTGCCGCCACCTCTGCTATCGCCACCTCCGCTGCCGCCACCTCCACTGCCGCCA
>Ga0210247_101952_pt1 | contig 14218 bp, 17 predicted proteins | sample ChrtobMetP3_16mM_FD_155449 | JGI IMG/M metagenome (GOLD analysis project Ga0210247, IMG submission 155449) | Chrysochromulina tobin associated microbial communities from unialgal haptophyte culture, Seattle, Washington, United States - P3_16mM | ecosystem: Host-associated > Algae > Haptophytes >...
GACTGGCGGCACGCAAGGCTGCGGGCGCGCTGGACGAGCTGATGGCTGAACGGGCGGCCGGCCGTCTGCGGGAGGCGCGCGCGGACGGCGCAGTGCGTGCGCTGCAGCGTGAGCTCTCGAGCGCCGCAGCGGCGTCCGCTGCGCGCGAAGCGACCATCACGGACGAGGCACGGCGCGCGCGTGCGGCCGCCGAGGCTGCCATCTTCGAGGCGGCGTCGGTGAGTGCCTCTGAGTGCCTCTGATGGCCTCTGATTGCCTACCTCATCAGCTCTGATGCCATCTTCGAGGGGGCGTCGGTGAGCGCGGCGCTGCAGTAGCGACCTGTCCACGGAGTTGCATGCTGATGGCCACTGATGACCCTTGATCGCCCCCCCCCATCAGGTGAGCGCGGCGCTGCAGGAGCGAACTGTCCAGGTCGCCATCTTGACCGAGACGCTCGAGGCGACGCGTAGTAGCGACGGCTCCGATTCGGATGGGCAGCGTCATCTCATCTCCCTCGGAGCTCAGGTGATTGCCATGATGACCTTGATTGCCTTCTCATCTCATCTCCCTCGGAGCTCAGGTGATTGCCCCTCGATGGCCCCTCGTTGGCCTCTTGATGGCCCCTTGATTGCCTCTTCATGTCCACTCATCAAAATTGCCACGTGGCGACTCTTGGAGCACTAATTGCCACTGATTGCACTAATTGCCACTGATTGCACTAATTGCCACTGATTGCACTAATTGCCACGTGGCGACTCTCGGAGCACAGCTCTCGGCATGCCAGGCCGTGCAGGCGCGTTCACACCAACGGCTGTCCGAGAGCTCTTCACAGCTCGAGGCAGCGGTGGCACAGGCGGCGCAGTCGGCGCATCTGCTCGCCGAGGCGCGTGAGACGGAGCGCGTGCTGCGCGTCGAGGTGGCCGTGCTTCGTGAAGCCGAGGAGGCGCATGCGGCGGATGCCCTCGCGGCCAAACGCGAGCACTCCGAGCTCACATCCGAGCTGCGCGCCGCTGAGGAGCGCTACGCGCAGAGCGAGCGCGCACGCGCGGCGCTCGACGCGCAGCAGCAGGCGACGCAGCAGCAGATGAGCGCCATCCAGCAGCGGCATGCGGCGCAGCTGGGCGCCGAGCGCGAGCAGCACGCCAAGGCCTCGCGCAGCATGCACGAGCAGATCCTCGAGCTAAGGGAACAGCTCGCTGATGCGCGCGACGCCGCCGCCGGCGGCGGCACGGCACACGGTGGCGGCGGCGCGGCGCTCCACGGCGCCGCCGTCGCGGCCACCGCCGCCGCCGCCGCGGCCGCGGCCGGCGGCGACGCCGCGGCCGGCGCGAGCTCAACAGGCGGCGCCGTGAGCTCTATGATCAGCATGGCTGCCTCGCCTCTCGCAGCGGTACGCTGTGATTGCCTCTGATTGGCTCTGATTGGCTCTGATGGGCTCTGATTGCCTCTGATTGCCTCTGATTGCCTCTGATTGCCTATCGCAGCGGTGCGCGAGAGCCTGCTGCTCGCTGTGGAAGAGGTGCGCTTGGCCCTCCGGCGGCGCTCGCACAGCGCCCAGCACAGCGCCTCCTCGGCCGCCGCGACGGACGAAGCGGCGTCCATCGACGGCGCCCATCACGACGCCTCCGCCGCCGGCGACGGTGCGCCCTCGGAAGCTTCGTGGAACTCTCTCATGGCCACGCCGGCCTCGGGCCCAGGTTTCGTCAAAACGGCCCCGGGCTCCGAGCGCGGAGGCGCCGTGCTGAGCGGCTCGAGAGCGCCCTCGACCGTTGGCTCCGTCGCCCCCTCGGCTCAACGGCCCGCTCAGCACGCAGGTGCTCAGCACGGCGCTCCGCGGCTCGTCAGCGTGGACGAGGCGGACGGTGCGCTCGGGCTGCTGCGCACGCTGCTCGTGCAGCACAACGAGCAGTACGGGCGTACCCTGCGAGAGTACGAGATCCTGCTCGCCCAGGCTGAGGCCGATCGTCGTAGGCTCGAGGCCGCCGAGCCTGCGCTCGAGCGGCACGCCGTCGGGCGGGCGGTGGCCGAGGCGCAGCTGCGGCTCGTGCAGCGACAGCTCGTCGAGGCGCATGCCGCCCAGGACGGCGCTCTCGCGGTCCAGCTGCGTGCGGCGGATGAGCGGCTGAGTGTGCTCGGCTCACAGCTGCGTCTGTCGCGTGAGGCGCAGTCGGCGCTGCGTCATCGGCTGGCGGCGACGGCGGCGGAGGCGGCGCAGCTGCGTCAGAGCCTACAGAGCAGCCTCGAGGCAACCACTGAGAGCAACGAGGGTGGCGCCGAGGGCGGCGGCGGTGGCGGCGGTGGCGGTGGCGGCGGCGGCGGCGGCGGCGGTGGCGGTGGCGGTGGCGCGGCACGCGAGGGCGGGCGTGTCGTGGCGGCGGGTGTCGCGGCGCGCGAGGGCGTACCTCTTCTACTCGCACTCGAGATGCGCTCGGGCACAAAGAGCGTAGGCTTCTCCTCGACCTGTCCTTCGGTGTACCCGCCCCACGAGATCGCCTCGTCCGGCTTCCAAAACCGCCGTCGAGGCGACACTGCCGCCTTCGGCTTCGAGTTGAACTTTTGGAAACCGGCGAGCTGCGGCGAAGCAGAAGGCGAGTCTTCGTCCACCTTGACGGCGACCTCGTTGAAGAGCTTCCACAAGAAGGCCGCATACTCGGCGCCCGAAACCGTGTTCGTCCATAGGTCCGCGAGCTCGAAGATGCCGTCTTTGAACAGCTCGGCGTCAAGGAAGTCGTGCCCGCGCCGGTCACTCTCCCAGTCTTCCCGTGCGGTCGCGTCGGCCTCCTCCTCGTCGTACTTCTCGAGGAGGGCCTTGGATATTTTGCGCATGATGATCACGTACTGTTCCTGCTGAAGCTCGCCCACGCGCGGCTTCACGCCCGCCGGCGCCGCCTTGTACTGCTCCTCCATGGAGCTCTCCGCCGTCTGCCACCACGCGTCGAGCGCCTCGACGACGAGCGGGTGCGTGCGCAGGTCCATCCGGCGCTGGACGCTCTCGGGCGAATTGATCTTCAAATCGCGCACGAGCTGCGCGAACTCGGGCAGCTGCAGCGTCATGTTCCGGTCGTCGTCGTACTTACGCAGCATGAAGTCAACCTGGGTGCCGGTAACGGTGAGCCCGACCGCCTGCAGAGCAGAGCGCAGCTCAGTCGCATCGATGGCGCCGCTGTGGTCCGCATCATACAGGTCGAAGGCTTGCACGATCTCTTTCTCGATAAAGTCGTCCTTCTGCGGCGGCATGCCTTCGGACGGCTGCCCCGCATGAACAGCCCGTGGATAGCGTTCATCTGTTTCACAACTTCTCACAACACAGCAACTCGCACAAACTTCTCACGACAGGTCAAAGTCCCTGGCTTCATGCCTGGCAGTGGGGCGACCATGAAGCCCCTGGCCTGCTGGGTGCACCATAGGCACCTGCGACGGCTTGCTTTTGCTTCTACATGTATACCGTACTGAAGTATACCTCTCGCTGTGGACTGACTGACTGGCCTGCGATCTTCCTACGATCTCCAGCCTGCCGACGAATCAATGTTCCTTCTCTCAGTCATCTCTCTCAGCGATAAATCTCAGCGAGGCGACTTGGGGGGCGACAAGGACCTTCCAGACCGCCTCGCAAACCCTTCGTCCCGGCCCCGGCCTCTGATGGGCGCAATGCCAAACGGAGCAAGCTCTGCAGTGTACGGCCCGCGAGCCAGCTGCTGAACGCCGAGCAATTCCGAGACTCCTCCTGCCTTCTGTCTGTGATACTGTGACTGGCCGTAACGAGTGATGAGTGCGGTGTCGAAACCACCCGTTGGCGGCACGCCCAAGTAGGTGGCACCCGTCACCGATGGCTCTGTCAACTCGGACAGGTCTTCACGTTCGTACGGGCCGCGGTTTCGCTCCCACCGCGGGCTGCGGATTTCGAAGACAAGGATCAAGGTCGAAGGACGAAGGTGTTTCGAAGGTGTAAGCTCAGGTGTATGCAGGAAGGGAGCAGGTTCAAGGCTTGAGGTGATTATTGTGAGGATGATTTGAAGGCACATACCTTGCGCCGCCGTCCTTTGTTTTGAATTTGTTGATCGGCGGATTGGTAAGCGTCGTAGACCAGATTGGGGACCAGTCACTTGTTCGCGGTTGCGGACCACGAGTAGCTTGGACACCTGGCTCTTGATCCGGTTGAGTTCGTGGCGAGGCCGGAATAAGGCCCTCCGCTAGCCATGGTTCGATGCGAAATCGGCCGCCTGACGCAAGCTTCATGCCCACGCCGCTGCCACCGCACCTTCCCATGTTTTTTGGAACCAAGTACGAGTGTGGGTCCTGCAAACCGGAACCAGCAAAAGCCAAACTGAAAGAAACGGAAGAAAGCAATGCATGCTTCATGTCAAGGCAGGTCAAGGCAGAGGAGAGATGTGGACCTGCACTGTGCAGGGACTAGTGCAGGGCCGCTGGCCGCTGCATTGTGGTTACAAACTCAATCCTTTTACTTGTCTATTTAGATTCCCGTACCGGTTTTTGGGATGTCGCAGACAAAGGCCCTCGAGGCGACGGCGAGCGTGCCCATCGGCGTGCTGCTCGCCTCCTGGTTCTTCCTGTCCGCGGGCTTCAACGACGTGACGCCTCGCCTGATGAAGACTCTCGAGTCTGCCGGCGGTCTCTCGATCGACCTCACGCTGATCGAGCTGGCAATCACCGTGGCGATCGCTGGCACCAAGCTCAAGGTCCAGGGTGCACGTGCGCTGCCTCCTCGCGAGAAGCTTGGATCCCTTCTGCTCGTTGGTGCACTGCACCTCGGTGCATGTCGGCTCTTCATCTATGGGCTCAGTCTCGGGCTGCCGATCAGCCTCGCGCAGACCATCCGCGCGACCAATCCACTCTTCGTGGTCGTGCTCCAGGTGCTGCAAGGCCATAGGCACGAGACCGCCGTCCTCCTGACGCTCTGCCCGATCATCCTCGGCTTCTGCCTTGCCGTTTCCGACGCGAGCAGCGCCCATCTCAACCCGAAAGCGATCGCGAGCGCTCTGGGCTCTGTGTCTTGTCTCGTCGGTGTCAACTCTCTTGCGCAGCGCATGGCGACCGCGAGCACCGCTGGGGCACCAAGCCCAGGGGAGCTGCAGTGCTGGATCTGTGAGGTCGCCCTCACGTGCCTCATGCCCTTTTGGGCGTACAGCGGCGGCGGCACACGCCTGGGCGCGGCCTTCGTGAGCCCGACGGCGTCACGACTCGCTGGGATGTGCGCATTGGATGGTGCCTTCTACTTTTCCGAGCAGATTGTGCAGATGATGGCGATCGCGATGCTCTCTCCACTTACGCTCGCCATCGTTGACACCGTGCGACGCCTCTTCATCGTCTTTGCCTCTGGCTTCTTCCTGCAAGGCAACCCTTGCACGGCGCAGAACGTGCTCGGGGCTCTGTGCGTGTGCGCCGGTGCTGCCGTCTACGCGAGGATCCAGGTAGGCAAGAGCGGGATGGCAGGCGCCATCCAATCGGACGCGCCGAGCGTCGCAAAGGCGGCGAGCGAGCCCACGGTGCCGACGCGCACCAGCAGCCCTTCGAGGGCGCCTAGGTCGCCTAAGAGGCTCAAGCCATCTCCGAAGAAGACTCCCGACAGCTCCTCACGCGCTGCTGCCGCCCGAACCAAGAAGCTACAAGAGCTACTTTCCAGGAAGCTCGATTGAGACTGCCATTTAGACTCGCCTCACGAGTCACGGCAGTCTTCCTTTCAGCCCGGCCTCGTGACTCACCTCGCCCCTGCCTCGCAGCTGTGCCCTTGGCCATGACTTTTCGTCTGGGATTGCGGTCGACCGGTACGATGGGCAGGCGAGAGGGCGGTCGGCGGCGGCTGGCGCGCGCGCGGTTAACAGACGACGCAAGCGATGGCCTACCTTCGTTAACAGGCGGACTACGTTACTACCAACGTTCATTCAGGCGCAGGGGCTTTCTATTCAGCCATGCTGAGACGCGCGTGTTGCAGATATAAACTAACCGCTCGCTATAAAACTATCAGATATAATGATATAGGACGATCTCGGACATTTTTTTCTCTCTGGGAGGAACCCGGTCTCGCGTACATTATCCAGACGGACCATGTGCTCACGACGGCGCTTAGGTGTCGTTTCGCTCACTAAAAAGTCGTTCACACCCCCGCCTAGGTGTAGGGGGGAGGTTTTAGACCCGTATAAAAACTGCCGACGACGAAACTCGGTGGCGCCGTCGGTCAGTCGGCAGTCGGAACCGCGAAAAAGATTCGCGTGGACAGTCCGTCCGACTCGTCGCAATGTCCACGTCTCGTCCCATTCGTCGCCACGTTCAAGCACGCCGCCGACCTCGCGACCTTTCTCACCATCCTCTGGAACGTCGCGACGTGCACTGCGCCGCAGCACGAGCTCACGGCCCACTTGCACACCATCGAGTGGTCCGCCAAGGTCTTTTACCAAGCTGCTGGAGAGATATAAAACGTAATAGCGGTTAGTTTATATCCGTAGGAGACGACACCGCGTCACACTCAGTTCGCACTCCACGTAACCGACGGTTCCAGGTAGATTGTCATTAAGTAACCAAAATTGAAGTTGACTAGAAATTTCGCACTCTCCGACACTTCACACACGCGCGTTCACACCATTGAGAGTTACGTAGAATGGCATTGGTTCTTCGCTGCCTCCCAGTCTGCGCCGAGCGTGCTTGTGATGCACTCGGTCATCACGACTGTGGCGGCGGCCACCACCATCACGGCAGTAGTGGCGAGGGCAACTTTGCGCGACATGACGCTCTTGCGGCGTGTGGCGCCTGCCCGGCGGGATCCAGCAACATTTGCAAGCCAGGCGCTGCTGGCTTCCCGCGTAACGAAACGGTGCTGCCGACGTTGGCCATAGGAGACAGCTGCGCCACCTATCTCCATAACCCCTGGAAGGCGACTGTGAACAATTGGCAAGCTGCGCGCCAGCGCGCAAACTTGGCAGCGTTCACGGATGCTGAGCTTGCCGACGACTCGCGGCAGCGCATCATGCGTTGGTTTTCATACGAAGGCGGCCTCAAAGGCGCGCGCTCGCTCGGCTGCAAGCCGACAGCAGCCAGCACCGGTGGTCGCATGCCAGAGCTATTGAGAGGTGGTAGTCCGGCGGCTGCATGCCTGCGGCGCTCGTCGCTCACCATCTACTTTATCATGTGGAAGTGCGCGAACGACTTCATTCACTCAAACCTCGGGAACGTACACACGCAGCTGCAGCGGCAGCTGCCCGAGGGTAGTGCAGCGACCATTTACACCAGCCATTACAATTTCAGCGGGCTCGAGCACGAGTATGTTGCTCGGGACGTTCAAACACCGTCCACACTTGCGAACCTCGCCTCATGCTGATGACAGACGTGACTCTGCGTGTGTGCGGTGCCCGTAGGTACCTCTTGCACACTGCCGAGCAGGCTCGGCACTTCACCTTTGTGCGCGAGCCGCTGTCACACTTTATCAGTGGGTACACTGAGTCGAAATGGGGCACGTGGGCAACTTGTTGTGAGCCGGCCAATAGTCATGACGGGCGCGAAAAGTGCCGACGGCGCCTGAGCCGACGGCGCGCGCGACGTTTGGCCGATCTCGCGCCGTCGGAGATTAGTCCACGCTGCCCAGACCATGCGCGAGGCGGGATCGCCCTGGCGCATGAGTTTGTGCAAGCGCTGCTCGACGCGAACGAGCAGCTCCTGATGAGTGCGCGTCACATTGGCTGGGGGCCGGACCATGTGACGTTGATGGCGCCCAACCTTGCCATCTTTGGATGCCGATTGCAATTCGTCGGACGGATCGAGCACATGAAGCGCGACTGGAACCGTCTCGCAGCTTGGACGAATGGATCGGTGCCGCCGTACAGCGAGCTCGACCAAACCAGCGGCCGTCACGAGACAAGCAAAGATCCTCACGGCGACAGGCAAGCCATGCACACGCTACTCAGCCAAAACCAGAGCCTTCGTGAAGCGGTCCAGATACTCCTCGCGCCCGATTACGACTGCTTCGGCTCTTACGCCCGCCGCCAACGCCATCACCGGTCGAGTCCGTCGAGCGCACTGCGAGGTGGGGCGAGCACGCGCTTGAGCGATAGCATGGCTCGAGAGGGAAAAGGCAAATAGCCAAACATGAAAAAAGTGCCATGTGCAAAATCCTTCGCAAGAGCCCTCCTAATTTTTCACTATCGTAGCATGTGTATTCGTCGATAGGTCGACTTATCGAAACCGCGCCAGCCTTTAAACCACACTCGGTGGTCACTGCATGCAATCTCCGACGCGATAGGCGCACCCCGGGCGGCGGGCGGGCGCCCGATGCCGAGAGTGGAGAGACGCTTTGTTGCTTTTAAGGTAGTCCTACGACGAGGAACCGCTCGCACTCATTATAGGGAAGTTTTGGAAATATGACCTTCAAAAATCAATGCCTTCCGGCCGCGCGGGAGTTGGGGCGTGAACTAGTTCAACTAAACGTTCGATTCTGAAAGTTAATCACACGGAAAAACTCCGAAACGCCGCGGAAATCCAATATAGTTCTCGAGAGGCGCCGCGGAAAAACGCGCGCGGCGCGCGCGCATTCCAGAGGCGGCTCACGTATTGAGACGCCGTCGAACGCCGTGAGGCGGCCACTCAGTGCAAACGGTGTCTCCGCGGAGGCTTGCAGCGGCGGCGATGGTTGCTGACACCCCGAGCGTCAGCCCAGCGCTCTGGTCTCTCGTGCTGCTGACCTGCATTGCCGTGCCTGCATCCTCATCTGGCCGTCTTTTTGGTGGGCAGGAGCACCATGAGGACCATGGCGGTCGCAGCATCGACCATGAGCGGGTTGGAGCACAACGAGACGGGATCAGCCAGAAGCTACTGGTCGACAACGTCACCACCGTCGATTCATGGCTCAACGGTGCCAAGAAGGGCTCCTGTGGGCACACGACCGCAGGATCGCTTCGTGAGTGTCGAACATCTGGGCGTGTGTCCATTCATCTCACCATGCAAGCGGCACGCTCCCTCCGAAGTGCCGTGCGCGTGTGTCTGAACGCATGCGCCAAGTGCGAACGCTGCAACTACGTCACCGTCAATCCCGAAGTACGCGACTGCTCTTGGTACGCTACGTGTAACATGGATCGTCTTCTGACCGAGTCTCACGGATTCCTCTCCGCGCCAGTTGTCACAAAGCGCCACGTTGCCGCTCTGAGCCAGCTTCGTGGACGTCTCGCCCCATCGAGTGCGGCTACATCGCGCAGGTCTGGAACCCTCGCCGAGCCCCAGAAAGTGATCCTTTTCATGCATATGGAGAAGACAGCGGGCACGACAGTGCGATCATGGTTCAAGCAGCACAGATGGAACCTGACGAATTACTGTGCGAGCATATCAACCATACGAGGCGAACTGGTCGAGTTGCTCAGGGCTAACCGCAAGCGCATCTTTGTGGAGCATCACTGCGGCCTCGATTGGTAAGCGCACACGCGCCCACAGCTCGCGTACGCCCGCACAACCCCTTCACGGCAGCAAGTTGCCCTCCCCCTCCGTCTGCTCGTATCTCAGGGGCGCGCCCCGACAACTGCTGAATACCATCAGAGAGTACGAAGCAGTCTCAGGCCGAAACGTGCGCTTCCGGTCATTCACCATCCTTCGGTCACCGCTCGTTCTCGCGCATTCTCAATTCAACTATTGGCACCATGCTTCCGCGGTGCCTCGTCAGCTCTACTATCAGCTCTCGCCCGAGATGCTCTTATTCCAAGACACCCTCAAGCTCATCAACGACAAGGGACTTGTTTGCCACTTCGATGAAGATGGTTTGCCGTCTGGTGGTAACTTCATCGCTTTACAGCCGCCTGGTGGTTTGGAATCACGGCTTGCGAGGAACGCCTGGCCGCTCGAGAAGAGAGGGAACGGCCGCGTATGCTCTGCAGGGCCGTGGCAATTGCTCTGTCAACAGTTGATGCTCGCTTTAGTGACATCCAAGGACATGCGTCAACAGCAAGGATGGTTTCGGTTGAATCACGAGTTCCTCAGGCACAACGCTGAACTGCTCGCGGCGAATGATGAGAGCGCCAATGCGCCAGCACAGAACGCAGAGTTGTCGCTTTGGTCGTGCACTAAACAGACGTGGGCTGCCGACCTCGACAAGGTGGCCAAATCTGTGGCTGCAGTAGCTCCGGACGCCCCGTACAGTGAGCTTGAAGCCGCCCTGGCCAGTATGTGCGCTGCGCAGCGGCTCAAGGTGTTGCAGATCTCTGGATGCTTAGTCGATCGTGCGAAGCGTGTTGAGAAGATGATGCTCAAGATGGGCTGCGACGGAATCATCCGACAGGCGTTTGATCGCCTTGATCAGCTCAGCCATGTGCTCTTTATGGGCACGTCCAACCCCAAGATTGCGTTGGAGCTTGCATTTGAAATGGCGGCTGAGCAGACTGGCGTGGTATCCGGCAAGCGACGGCGGACCAACATTGGCATCACCCATGTTCCATTCATACAGAGCGAAATTGAGCCGTTCATTCGATGCTCGCATCGCTTCTGTGCGTATCATTTTTGTACCCGCGCCTCACGCAATGAAAGCTGACTTTCCCTGCCTGTTTTGTGTGTGCAGATGCGGAGGCACTCGCCAGATACACGGCGCGCGAGGTTCCGCACTTTGAGGTGTTGCGCGAGTCGGACTTGCTGATGACGCCGATCAATCGCCAGGTCCGTGAGGTCAACAAAGTACCGTCACGCTTGTGAAGGTGGGCAACGCGATGCCCGACAAGACCGGCGCAATGATCCTATCGACCCTGATGATGCTGGCCGTGGCCTCCGCCCTTTCCGCGTCCACGCCGCAGCGAAATCTAAGTTCGTGTTGTAGTTACGACGAACGCATCAGGGAAGCAGGCGAGCGCATGGGGTAGGGCCGGGCCACGGCTGCAGTGGGCCAACCTCTATACCCGAACCTCTAAACACTTGCGCGGGCAGGCTGACTGTGAGCAACTCCATAAGCTCGAAAGAAGGAGTGTGCTGTGGAGGAGCTTTCCGCATCCGCAAGTGTTGCTGCCTGAGCGTGTTCGTGAGCACCTTGAGCACGTCTCTAGCCTCTCCGGGTAAGTACGGGCTTGCTTGTTAGGGCTTGCGGGTGTGTGTCTGGTCGAGTGGGCATAATAAAAAAACGAATGCATGTGCCCCCTCAAAAGAAAGACATTGCGGAATTAGAAAATTGAGTCAAACAACAGAGTCGGAACATAGCGCTCGTTGCGCTCCCTTCCTTGAGGAAAATGGACGGATCACGGGATGTGTTTGAGCTACGAGCTGACCGTGAGGAAGTTCATGCACGGTCCACAAGGCGGCCAGCCACTGCTCCTCCCAGGGTACAAGCCTCGGCCTTTACGAGCGTCGTGGAGCCGCCTACTCTACCGTGTGTCCATGAGGAAGTTCAAGTTCAAGTTCCCGTTCTTTCCGACGCTGAGCGTTTGGCAACCGTCCAGCAATATCATCGCGTTGCATTGAAGGAGCAGATGCAACGCGTGGCCGGTGATCGTAAACCATGCAGCTTGCGGCCACGCGTCCGTATCTGGGAGCAGGAGCTTGCGGTAGTGCGCATCAGGCTAGGCCGTGCTAAGACGCCTGCAAAACGGCTTGCCGCTTGGCAAGCCGTCGAACAGAGATTCGCATGCTGCACAAAGGGCCGGCAGCCAGTGGCGCATGCCCCAGAGCTTGTGGTTGCAGTTGATCGTCCTCCACAAGCCCGTCACCGCCCGCCGCCTGGTGTCCTGCCTGCCCAGCCAGCTTCCGATGCATCTACCCACAGGCAGCCTCCGACAGCTTCTTGCGTACGAGCCCCAAAGAGCCTGTATGGGCCGTGCGAGCGGTCGGAGAACTCGTCTCCGACGCGAGCGAGCCATCAGTCCCCATCAAGGCCGAGTCGAGGCATGCGCACCCCAATCCGTGGTGGTTTCAACTCGGCCCGCGTCGCCCCTAGTCTCGGTAGCTCTACTGGTGCAACTGGTACCATCCCTCGCCGTGCATGCAAGTGCTCACCACGACGCCCCCGCCACTTCCCCACAGGTACCATGGGACAGCACCCGCTCTCGGCGTCGGGTGCGCTGGCGAAGGCTCGCGCAAATTCAGATGCTCGCGAGCGTCAGCGAGCGTCCGAGAGGGCGATGGAGTCAGCAATGGAGGATGTATCTGCCACCCTAGAGCACATGAAGAAGGAGCAAGCGCGATGGGATCACGTGGTGGCTGAGATTCGCGCGGCACCGAGGACGGCAGGCGTGCTGTCGACTGGTGACGAGGACACGCTGGTTTGGAATGCATTTGGGATCGTCTCCTCTCGGCTAGATGCTCATAGCAGGACTGTCATTTATCCGTATTCTCAGGAAGTGTACTTCGGGTCTTCGCGGCAAGGGACCCTCGCATATATATGAATCCCTCACCCTACTAGGAAATGAACTCGTATGGTATGTGCCTTGAGACGGTTGTTGGGAGTTGTCTGATTGAGGCATTGAGAGCGGAGTCAGAAATCTGAAAGTGAAACCCATGATCCATGGAAACATCGTGCCATCGGTTCGTACCGATGTTGCGGTAGACCATGCAATTGCAAAGACCATGCGAGATGAGTTGTCCGCGCTCCGCGCGCCTTGTGCGTGTGAAAAAAGCCTATCCCATTCCCCGCCCCCCGAGCCCCGTCGAGACATGAGATACACGAGAGAGACCTACCCTGTCTCCACCTCACAGTCCTCACCACCTCCACAGGAGCTCCACACGCCAAGACGCCACGCGCGCGCCAGACTCGTCTGTCCAGTCCCTCCAGGAGTCCTGTGTGAGTGAACACTGAACTGTCGAACGGAAGCCTCGAACGGACCTCGAACGGATCTAGAGAGTACAGTGTCATTCTCGAGAGAGCCACAAGAAGCCACAAAGTACACGAGTTTGACCGGACAAGACCAATAGAGCAACGCAAGAGTCGCCCAACTTTTTAAGGATAGGTCCGTAATAGCGCAGCCGAAACGCTGGAACTCAAAAGTGTGTAGCTCGACATGTATACTCGAGCATGTTAGCGACATGTACTCGAGCATATGAACGTAAGCTCGACTCTGAGAGAAAGGTACTCTACTGTCAACTGTCGAGCTGCGTCTCCGCGACGATGAAGCGCTCAGCACGGCGCGCGTCGCCCGAGCCGCGGCGCTGCTGCACGCCGGCTGGGCGCTGCGGCACAAAGGCGCGGGCGGACAGCCCGGGTCCCCAATTGGTGGTCACATTGAAGGCCGCAGGCGGGGGCGCCATGTCGAGAGCGCAGTCAGCATCGCTGCCGGGGGAGCGCTCGACATGGCGCTCGAGGCCGCTGCAAAGACGGCTGCCAAGGCTACCGTCGAAATCACCAGCCGGGGACAGCCCCACGCCGCCCTCACCCTCGAGCACCTGTGAGGCCACGAGGTTCTCCCCTGCGGCATCCTCTGGAGTAGCTTCGCTCAGAGGGGTCTCCGGAGGGACCAGCAGGCCCCGAGGCAGGAACACCACTGGAGCCGCTGGCGCCGGCGCCGACCGTTGGCTCGTGTCAGCCGACGGAACACCGCGCTGATAACGAAGGTTGTGGCGCAAGTTGAAGGGCTCGGGGGTGGCCTGCGGCGTTGTCGCAGCGGCGGCGTCGGCGTCGGCGTCGGTGTCGTCGTCGGCGGCGGCAGTGGAAGTGGCGGCGGAGGCGGCGGCAGTGGCGGGCACGGGAGTGGCGGCGGCAGCAGATGCCGACGCACTGGCGGCAGCCCCAGTGGCCGAAGAGCTCATGGCAGCGGCAGCGGGGCGGTCAGCGATGGGGCGTTTCCCGAGCACACTGATAGGGGTAGGGTTAGGGTTAGGGTTAGGGTTAGGGTTGGGGTTAGCGATCGGGCGTTTCCCGAGCACATTGAGCGATGGTGGGCGCTCTGCGACAGTGCGCTGGTGCTGGGGGGCGGCGTTCTCCCCAGGGCCTGGGTCGACCATGAGCCTCGGATCCGTGCGCCACGTCGCGCCAGCAGGCGGGCGGCCAGGCGGTGCTGGCGACTGGTCTCCAAAGAGATCCTTATCGTCGTCGTCGTCACGGCGGACGCTGACGTGCCTCTGCTGCATCGTCTCACCTACGTCCATCGCCACCGTCACCTCTCCGCCGCCCTGGCCGCTTCGACTGACCACGCCTGCCACGCCGCCTATACCACCCATCCCTGCTACCCCGCGAGCCGCTTCGGCGTCGAGGGCGGGCATGGTGCCCGCGACGACGCCTGACTGGCTGTATGTAGGGCCGTCCCCTCCGCCCCCCCTTCCGCCCCCCCCTCCGCCC
>Ga0210247_101955_pt1 | contig 14206 bp, 5 predicted proteins | sample ChrtobMetP3_16mM_FD_155449 | JGI IMG/M metagenome (GOLD analysis project Ga0210247, IMG submission 155449) | Chrysochromulina tobin associated microbial communities from unialgal haptophyte culture, Seattle, Washington, United States - P3_16mM | ecosystem: Host-associated > Algae > Haptophytes >...
TGTTGAGCTTCATGTTACCCGAGATGGTCAGTGCTGAGGCGAGCGCTGTGTTGAGCGGCCGATCCTTGAGCTTCGTGTGGCCCGCGGCCGCGAGGGGCGCGGAGTGGGCGCTCTCTCTCCTCGGGCAAAACAACGAGAACGCCACGAAGCGACGCCAAGACGGCGACGCATACGGCGGCAGCAGAAACAGCGGCGGTGACGACGGCGACGGAAGCGACGACGGCAATGGCGGAGATGGCGGAGACGATGGCGGTAGCGGAAAGAGCGGCAAAGGCGGCGAAGGTGACAACAAAGACCACGGCGGATGCGGCAGCGGCGGCAGCAGCAGCGGCGGCGGCGGCAGCGGCGGCGGCGGCGGCGGCGATAGCGGCGGCGGCGGCGGCGGCGGCGGCGGCGGCGGCAGACGCAGCGGCGACTGCAGCAGCGGCGGCAGCGGCAGCGGCAGCGGCAGCGGCGGCAGCGGCAGCGGCAGAAGAGGCGGCAGCGACATTGAAAATGGAATGGGCCAAGCAAGTGCTCGGGGAATCTCGGTACACAATCTCAGCTGACGTCGAGCCAACGGACGCACAAACCATCGCCCAATATGTCACAGGCTCACAGCGTGGCGCAATGGAAGCCGGCAGAACGTACTTCGACGAGTCAGAGGTGCGGGCAAGAATCAGGGAGAATGGAGGAGACGACAGCAAGTACAGCCTCCACACACTCAGGCAAGCCGTAAAGGACCACGACCGACTACGTCGCGGAGAGGAATACGCCCACGACCTCCGGTGCGGAGTCACAGCCGGCACAACAACTGATGGAGCCCTACACATGCGGGACGACGAGATCATATGGCCGCGCGACGATGTGCGATTGCAGCGCCGGGAAGGCGCAAGACAGTCAGGACAATACCGTGAATGGGCAGAAGGGGCGGCCGGTACGATCACCCGCAGTGCAGGAAGAGGAGACTGGACAGTCCAAGTAAATGGCATCGCGGGAAAGTACGAGATCGACGTGTCGAGAGAGGAGGTACACCTAGTCAGAAGACGAAACTACACAGCGGGTGACGTCGCCGTGTACATAGAGACAGACCAAGAGGGCCTCGAGAAGAACGACGGAACCGCCCGAGCACCAAGCGCAGTCCTGCTCCTAAGACGGACACCTTGCGAAGAGAACAGGCTTGGTGCAGCGAGATGGATAGCATGCAGAGGGAGCGACGCGATGACAGTGATGGTATACGAGGAGAAACTGCAACGAATGCCGTGGCAACCACAAAATCGACGTCAATCACGACAGGCGCCAACGGACAAAGAAATACTAGTGGCGGCGGCGCAGCGAGCATATGCCATATCAGGTGATTGGGAGGGCGACATAGTCGCAGCAACCAGGAATGCCGCCGGTAGCAAGGGCCTTCAGATCAACGAAGTAGAGGCCAAGGCTGCAATCGGCGAGGCTCGACGACGTTGGCAAGGGGGCAACGCCTGTGCACGCATGGCCACGCTCAATCATGGCGGGATCATCGTACGCCTACGCGAAACAACGGCGGCGATGCCGGGACAGCGCAGAATGGCGGAGACGCAGGCGAACGCCGACACCGCCACGCTCTCTTGGGAAGCGGACAACAGGCTCTGGAGAACCATGCGTACGCTAGCCGAGACAAACGACGTCGTGCTCTTACAGGAAACCCACCTACCTAAACACGACCCGAAGGGGCTGAGCAAGATAGTGCAACAGACGCTCACCAGCGGCGAGTTCTCGGGCTGGCGCATCGCCGCATCACCCGCCGACGCGGACGATAAATACGCAGGCGTCCTTATGTGGTGGAACTCCGAGACGGTTGAAATGACTGACGTCAAAGTCTTAACACCCGGAAGACTACAACGAGCACGAGCGCGCATCCTTGCGGATGGGACGGAAATGGTCATAGTAAACGCCTACGTCCCCACGAGATGCGGCGCCCCGAGCGCACAGCAAGCGGCCGTGCTGGAAAACGTACGGGCACAACTACAACTCGAGGTCGATACCGCGGACGAGGAAGGAGACGAGATCGCAATAGGAGGGGACATACAGGCACAGACGACAGACACGCTGGAGGCGCGGAAGGACACAGGCAGCGACAACGCATACAACGCATGGCTCGATGCGTTCTGCGCGGACAACTGCCTCATGAGTATTGGAGATGAAGAGCCCACTTACAGTGCAGGGGACGGCGGGCCGCAGACGACGATAGACCACTGGATCGTCAGCACAGGGCTGGCCGACAGAGCGGCCGCCGAAGTGGGAGCTGGCGCAGACGGACTCGCGGGGATTCAAGACGGCACTCATGGGCACAACTCACTCCAGATGAGCCTCGCCTTGCGCACCGCAGATGCGGAGGGCATCGAGGAAGAATGGGAGCAGCGGGAATCACAGCTACCACCCATGGATGAATGCGAATGGGCCGCGTTCGACGGGAAGGAAGTGGAGACGGTCGCAGAGGCCGCGGAACGCGCGGACGCGACGCACCAAAAGGCGCACACCGCGGTGGGGGGCGACTCATTAGGCGACTCATTCGGCCAGGCGGCGCGCAGACTGGTGGCTATCGAAGACGCGCTCAAAAAACTGGTGACCGACATTCAGGAAATTGGCGACCGCGCAGGGCCGTCGACAAGCAGCAAAATAGTCCGCCTCCACGAGAAAATGCTCCGGTGGCGCAGGTGGCTACGAATATGCGATGGCAAGAGACAATACCCCGATACGCACCGCATGTTCCACGACGACGACTGTGCACAAGTGCTCGGCGACGCACCGACGCGCGACGACCTGGTCCGCGCAGCCGTTAGGAACAACGCGCCAGGGGGGCCGAGGCGGATTGCACTCCGCGAGATCTGTCGCAAGCGACTGCTTCACGCCAGAGAAAAGTACGAGGGAGCAGTAACGAAAGGTGCTGTGGACACTGATCGAATACGCACCCGCCTACTCGCAGACATCAACAAGGCCGTAGAAGAAGGGCGCGACCCACGCTGGGAATGCTTCAGGGCAGTGGGCCGAGCGAAAGCGGCGTTGGCGGGCAAGCGCACAGCGCCGCGGCTGGATCAACCGGGCATGCGGGCCATTAAGCGCACGGGCGCCACCAAAGCGGAGACGGGGCAGGGAGCGGTGCTCCGGGCAATCCATGACGAAAGCGTTGTTATGCACCAGGAAAGGGGAGCCAGCGCGGCAGGCACCCTGATAATGCAAGAACACATGGCGACCGCGGGCCTGCCTGCGCCGTGGCCACATACGGTACACGAACGACGCGAGGACGCGGAAATCACAGCGGAAGAGGATGCGCGCGCCAAGGTCGCGGCCGACATGAAGGCGGCGTGGGCACAATGGCACCACGAGACGACGACGGCAGCGGACAACGGCGGAGACCCATGGGATGCGATCTACAGCGCCGCCTACCAACCAATCGTCGAGAATCTGCGCGTGGAGATGAAACTGATCATGTCCGACAACAACATCGACCGAGGCTTACAACGCTTCCGAGCACGACAAGGTGTTACGAACTGGAATCCGGCGACAAGCCATTCCACTGCGCGCGTCTCAGTGGCGAGTGGAATCATGCTGCGCATGGATGCGATGGTGTCTCCTTGTCCGTTGCCCACATTGGACTCCGTGCCATGTGTGAGTCCCATCCCTGAGTCGTACCTCACCGTGAGGGAGTCGTGAATGGCCATAATGAGGTTGGTGACCGAGACCGGCACGCCGTACCGTGCTTCCACTACCCGTTGCGCCCGTCGGACGCAGGATTGAAAGAAACCGCCCTTGTCGATGAATCCACAGAACCAGCCCTTGCGCTCGGAGGCAGCTTCTTCCTTGGTCAGTCCCAGCCATAGTGCCGTCGTTGTTGCAGCGCCGCGCGGTCTGAAGCCCGTGTTGGCCTCGGGTTGCGTGTGTTCCTGCACCTCTTGGTAGTGTGGCGCCACGGCGTTGGCGCATAGCTTGAGCGAGTGAGGCTGGAGGCAGATGTCACGACGCTTGCTGAGCACGTCAAGGGCTTTGCCTGGCTTGGTGAGGAGCATGATTATCCATTGTGTCCATCCTCGCGGTGCGGCCGTGCGTACTAGTTCCACAGCCACGCGTCGTTCCTGTGGACTACGGGCCTTGTCGAGTGCATCAGCGGCGATGAGGACGTCCGCCGCTATCTCCCTCAGCGTACGCGCATATTGCGTCCTCGTGGCGGTGCTGGCGCGAGCGATCCAGATGCCTGAGAATCCGCCGACCCCGGCTCCGAAAGGCGTATCCCGAACGCGCACTGTGCAGGGATGGTTTGCAGATGATGGTGCCCTCGTGGTCGACTCCCTTCGCGCCCTACAACAAGCCTTCACCGTCGGATCGGCGATGGCGCGTGTACTGGGCTTCACAGTCGGGATTGACGCGGACAACAAGGGTGTACCCACTGGCGACAAAACAGGATGGATGGGATGCGAATGGAGGGATGGCGCATGGACAGAGATGGGGGACGACGTCACCATCAGACTCGTCGATGGCAGGGCTGTGCCGCGCGTCAAGGAGTTTTACAAGCACTTAGGAATTCGGCAGCCACCCAAAGCGGACTGGACAATCGCGCGGAAGATTGTGACAAACCGCTGCGGCGGCATCGCGAGCGCACTCTCACGCCTGGGAATCCTATCGGCCGAAGAATATGTGGAAACGGTGGACGCAGCGACCACCACGGTCGTCGCATACTATGGTGCCACGTTCCCGATCGGCAGGCAAGCATGCGAGATGATCGATGTTGCAAAACGACGTGGACTCGCGAGACTGGGCCACGCAGGCGAGCGCACGTCGAGATGGCTCGCGCATGCGCCGCGGCCGCGCGGTCTCGGCATGGCGATGACCTGGCCCCACGCGGCCGCGGCACTCGTAGTGGAGGTGGATCGAGCACTGAACATGCCCGAAACTGCGCCGGCGCACGTGGCCACCGCGAGCAGAATAGCTAAAGAATTCTGGAGATGGGGATGGCGACCAAACAAAGGTGCGCACGTGCCGCTCGCGTGGAACCCGACATGGATGCGAGAATCGCTCACAGAGGAAGGCATTATCGAGGCGTGGCAGTTCTACCTACAGATCGCCGAAGTCCAAACGCGGACGAGCGACAAAGGCAGTGGAGCCGCGGATGCACTGGCGGACGGGTACCGCATGCCCGCAGATCCGGAGGGAGCGGATGCACCAGTCTGGGAAAGGGAGGGACGCATGTACGGCAGACGGCTGGCCAGACTTGGCGGCACACTACGCAAGCACTTCCTTGCCGACAACGGCGGGTGGCGCAGTGAGAAGGAACTCGGTGAATATCTTGGGCGCGGCGGACGCATCGTCGGCGGACATAGGATCGGAGCGAAGCTGACGACAGCGGAAGCCCGGGAATATCAAACACTGCTACGACAATTCCAACCTGACGAGCACGCGTGGGCAGCCACGCAACACCCAGGCCCGCGCGAACGCCCAGCAGAAGTACGCGCCGTTGACGTCATATGCGCGGGAAACGGGGCTGCCGACAGCGCGGAGTACCTCATCGAATTTAGCGACGGAACGACGAGATGGGGGCGGCGACCGAAAGCTATGGCTCCGGGAGTGATGGACAAGCTGCGCGACGCACGAGAGAACTACCTGGAGGAAGGGGAACGCACCATCGAGCAATTTGCTGAGGACCTACTCGAGGGCACGGAAGCATGGTGGCTCGCCACCAGGGCACCGTTGGCAGTCGGAGCACGCGCCCCACAAGACATCTCCGCAGAGGCGGCCAGGGAAATCGGAAAAGGATGGTGGCGACCAGGAAAGGCGAGCATGTCCGCACAAGAGCGACTGGGACCCGGGGCCAACATGATCCAAGGCGCGCGACGTGCAGCAGACGAAGCCAAGGCGGATGCCACCCGGGCGGACGCGGCGATGACGGACGGCACAACAACACCGAGCGAGCAAGCTACCCTCGCGGAGGCGGCGGAAACGGCTTGGGCGTGGGCGGCTGCCATGGAGGATGTCGCGGCATACCTTGAAGCGCCGCCAGATGAACGGGAAGAACGGAAGCCGCCGATGGACAGAGCGTACGCCGAATATATTGCAGCCGCAGCACGGGCGGCTACCGGCAATTACGCGGAGGCAGTCGTCGCCTGGGCGCGGGCACTGCCGGAGCACGGACTCGCGGCCAGAGAAAACGCCGAAGGAGCCAACGCGGCGACGGAAGCGGACGCGAGAGCCCCGGCCAAGCGATTCCGACCCAGCGCGCGGCCGGAATGCTTCATGGGCACCTTAATGCCCGCAGACGACAACGGCAAGCGGCACATGCGACCGTCTCTCGAGCTCACCGAGGCGCAGCGCAGAGCCGCGGCAACGCTACCGCCCGACATGCCGGTACCCGACGAGCGCGACATGCGAAGAGACCCAAGAGTAGCTTGGAAGGACGACTGGCACATGTGGAACGACACGCCACGACGTCTCGGATGGAAGCTCTCGGAAGAGCAACTCGAACAGGTGCACAGACAAAGGCTCGCCGCCCTAGAACGCCGGGCGGCGGCCCGCCCAACGCGTCAGCACAGCGGTACAAGCACGATCGCAGGCGCGCACGCAGCCGAAACAGCAAACACAGAGGGCGCTTCAGGCCAAGCCCACGGCACCAACCGCGCACGCCAACAGTTGACAGAAGCAATGGCCGCGGAAGCACGCGCAGACGAGGCGGCGTGTGCACATGAGCCATGGCCGAGTGAATGGGGCGTAGAGGAACTGGAGCGGGCTGAGCGTGAAGCCGCGGGGGCAATGAGCGATGAGGACGTGGAGATGCGGATTGCCGCGGATCACATGGAGGCTTACGACGAGGCGGAGAGGATGACGCACGCGTACCTATGCGATGACACGGAACAAGACGCTGCGCAGCACGAGCTCGGGCACGCGAGGAGCCAAACTGCAACAATGCGACGACACGTGGCAGGGCAGCACACACTCGCATGTGAACGCAGGCTACAACTCGTGACGAGCGAGTCGCTACGGCACACCGCAGCTCTCACGAAGGCGACGGCAGAGGCGGAACACGAATGGCAACGAATGTGCGCTGAAGCTCTTGAAGCGAGACGCATAGCGGACGAACGAGCCAGCCAATGGAACGACGTCAGATTGTCGGTGATGGACATTTATCGCGACTCCAGCGCCAAGGACACCGAGCGCAACAAGGCAGCGCGGCGCGTCACACAAGCGCGAGACGCGGAGAATGCAACACGAGAGGCGGGTGCTGCACAAATCAGAGGGGCGGAAAAGCGCCTGCGCCAGACGCGAGCGGAACTGGCGCGGATGAAACGAGCATGCGACGAGGCGGCGCTCGTCACGGACGCGGAACGCGAGGCCCTCGAGAGCGAGGAACGGGAGGAAGAACAAGAGCGCGAGGCCTCCCGACTGCGAGCAGTCGAGCATGCAACCCGACAGGAGGCGGCGAGAGCAACGCGCCTACGGGAGATGGCGGCAGCGGAAAAACTGCAGATAGCGCGAGAGGCAACCACAGAAGCACTGCGCACGCTCGACGGGTCCGATGAACGCGCGAGACGGAAGGCACGAGCGACGGCGGAGCACGCAGCGGAGGAGGAGAAATATGCGCACGTGGAGTATTGGGATGCTCTCACGACTGAACAACGCGCCGCCATCCTCGCCAGCCCAACGCTGCGACTATGCGCGCGACATAGGGACATGGAGCAGAGCACGGCGGCGCGAGCGACGGACCGCCACTACGGCGGAGTCGATATCAGCATGGAGCCCAAGGAGCGCCGGAACATCGACACGACGGAAACCAAACATGCCGCCGCCGTCGGGCTTGCCATCGAACAACGGTACGGCATTCAGTTTGCGTACGCAGTGGACGGCAGCAAAGATGACGTGGAAGCGTGGGGCGACGGCGCAACGGGCGAACGAGCAGCGGCATGGGGCGCCTGGGACGGCACCACCGCGTACGGGGGCGCGCTACCGCCGGGCACGGGCAATCAGGAAGCGGAGCTATTCGCAGTAGAGAGGATCCTCGCGCGGCACACGCGAGGCGATCGGGTGCTCATCATGTGCGACTGCCAGGCGGCGCTCGCGATGGCCGAAAGCACGTGGCAAAGCGGACGAATAGGGACGGGCAGCCCTGCAGACGGGAGAACAGGCGGGCTGCTGATTGAGGCAATCACAAGACACCGGCTCCGGATCACGAGCAGGATCGACGACAGCAAGCCAAGGGGATGCGTATGCTTCGTGTGGATCAAAGCACACGGCGGCGGCGTCGCGCCAAACGCGTACGCAGACGCGATCGCAAAATCATACCTAACGGCCGACGTGGACTACGCCACGGTAGACGCGCCATACCTGGCACTGCCAAGGGTGTGCCTATACGTAGCTCAACCAACGCCGCATGAAGGCACGTGGGAGGTTGGAAGCCAGCAGTACACCTGCATCGCGGCAGACCGATCACTAAGAAGCCTCATCGTCGACGGCATGACACGCCAAATTCTAGCGCACCTGCCGAGACAGTCGCACGGGCACTGCGACGCGCGGGTGGCCACGGAGGTGACACACACGCAAGGACGACCGGCGGGCGCGACACCGGGTGCGATGCCCAGACACGGCGTCACGGAGCCGACAACGACCGGCAGCGCCCTACGGCTGCGATCGAACGACCTCCGACAGCAAGGGATGATTTGCCCGCTTTGCCACGCACAGGGTCCGCTCGAGGGCGACCACATCTTGCAATGTGAGGGCATACCGAAGGCGAAACGAGATGAGGCGGTGGCAAAGATGACCTCGGCGCTAGAAGCGGCTGCGAACGCACTGCCCTCGGGGCAGCGCGACGCACCCGCCGACAACACGAGGAAGGCATGGACGGAAGCCGCGCGCCGCGCAGGACAACACGGAGCGGCCGCCGCCCTCGGACCGGCTCCGACCGAAATCGGGACACGCACGCCAGCTCACGCCCGCGAGTGGGCGAGGTCAGGGTGGAAGACCAAGGACGATGTGTATGAACTCAGTATGCGCGAAGACGCAGCGAACATCGACAAGAGGCTTGCAGCGTGGTGCGCCGTGGCGATATGCAGCGCGCACGCAGCCGCCGTCAGCGCAGCAAGCGCAGGTGACGCCACCGACGAGGTAGCCCAGGCATGCGACGAGGCCGTGCGGAAACTTCAGGACGGCCCCTTGGGATCAGCGAGCCGAGCAGCGGGCGACGCGACCGTGGATGGGGTAACAGGCACGCCATACATCCCACAGCGAGGTGCGGACGAAGGCCACATCAGCGCGATCCGAATGCGCTTCTCACAGCTCCAGCGCCACACCCAACTCGCACACGTGCACGAGTGGACAGGCCGACGAGCATGGCTGCCGTCTGAACGCAGGAAATCCGAGACGGCGACGTGGACGGCACACACCCACCGCGGATTCCGTGAGGGCGGAGGGGCCGCAGGGCGAAAGGAGGCACACGCTGTTGCCGTGGATGCCCACGAGACGGTATACTCTATCGCGGCGACGGCAAGATGGCCGTGGCTGGTGGAGTACGAACTCGACGCCTTCGACGCGACACGGACGGACGGGACGAAAGGACAACGAACGTCGGTCACCGTTCAGCTCGGGTACTCGGATGGCGAAATGACAGCACGAGTCCGCGCGAGACACGTACAAGCAGATGGGCAGCGGTACAGGAGCGACGACACAGCTATCAGCGCAGAGATGGAGCTCATAGGCGACCACGAGGGGCGTGGATTACGCGCATTGTTTTGGGACATCGCAATGGGGACTCACGACGCGACCCATGGCGCTCAGGCGACTGTACGGAGAGCGACAGGCGTGCGTTGTGTAGGTGGCTCCCTGCACGCCCTGCGCTTGCGTGTTCAGTTCCCGCGTCACTTTTCGTTGGTACTGCATCCATAAGTTCATGTACCCCTGATTGGCCGCTTGGAGATGGAGCGCAACAGTTCGACTCACTGGAGTCCACGCCGCCTTTGCCTCGCGCTCCGCTGCCGCTTTCGCCCTCGCGATCTCATCTTTTAGACGGAGTGCAGATGTGTGTTCGGCCGCTTCCGCCGAGTGGCGCCGGGCCTTTGACGCTGCCTCCCGAGCGTCGCGTATTTCCTTGGCAGCGCGCTGGCGTGATTCGTCGGTGATGCGTGTGAGGCTCTGGTGTGCATCTTGCAGCGACGTGAAGGCCGCGTCAGTGCCTCCTCTGTCCGGGTGCGTGTTGAGTGCTTCTCGCAGGAACGCTTGCCGTATCAGCTGTGCCGTGGCGTCGATGTTGACGCCGAGGAGTTCGGCGGCCGCGCGGAGTTGTTCGGCAGATTCGCTCGCTCGCGCCGCCGTCACGGTGTTGCCGTCTCTTGTGGCCTCTTCGTGCATGGCCCTGGTGCGTGCTTCGGCCGCCGCCGCGGCGGCTTCGCACGCTACCCGTTGCAGGCTTTGTGTCTCGGATCTCTCGTACGGGGTTGGGGGTGGTATCTCTCCGCCTAATGTGCGCCGCAGAGTGTTCCAGCCTTCCCCGCTCGGATCCCCTTGGCACCTTGTGGTGGCGGCAGCGAGCGCGTCGCCGCAGAGACGGTGCAACGCAAAGCAACGCAACGCCACGCGAGGGAGCTTGCGAGACAGACGGCGGTAGCGGACATGCGAAGCGCGGAGCTACGCGCAGCCAGCGCTCGCAGAATAGAAGCGGTGGCGACGGCCGACCAGTTGAGACGTCGCGGCGCGGAGGCGCTGACTAAAGCCGCGCTCGACGACGGCGATGCTATCACACAAGGGTACCGCGCAAAGGTACCGTGGGCAATGTGGGGCAAGCGACACGCCGACAGCGACCAATATGTGTACTACGACATCACGGAGTTCGACACGACATGGGTCACGCTGGTACGAACCGCCGCAAGCGACGCGGAAAGAAGGACGCCTCCTTCAGCTCTTCTGTGGCGCCTTGTCGTACCTTGGCCTCCTTTGCGTCGGCCGCGGCGCCCCACAGACTGCTCGTCCTCCGTGCTGTCTCTCGTGCTGCGGTCGCCGTCGCGTGTGCGTGGCCTTCGGCGTTGGCACTGTGGGATCGCCGCTGCGCCGCCCGTTGTGCCGAGTGTGCCGCCGCCGACTTTGGCGGCCGTGGGAGGGGACCCTCCCGCCACGCCTCCGCGTATTCCATCGCCGCGATCGGCCCCGTCCATGCCTCCCTGGCCCAGTTCTTGCCGCTCCACGCTCCTCGTCGGCGTGCGTTTGGCGCCCTCGGTCCCCAGGTGGGGGGCCCCGTCCTGTCCTGCTCGGCGCCGAGGGCTTCCTCTCGACGGTCGGCGTCGCTGTCGTCCGTGCCCTCTGCCGCTGCCGCGCCCTTGCCCTCTTCCTGGCGTAGGGCGTCATCCGCTGCCGTGTGCGGCAGTCGCTGTCGTTCCTCCTCCCGTAGCACTCGCGCGGCGTCGCGGTTGGCGGCGCGGGCAATCTCGGCCGCGCGTTTCATCGCTCGTCGCTCTTCGTGTCGTTCGTGTTGGCGTTCCTCTTCGTCTATTTCCTCGTCCTCCTCCGAGGACATGCCTGTCGCCCCTTTGGGCACGATCTCAACGCCGCGCTGTGCCGTTCCGTATCGCTTGACGCCGGTAAATTCCTCCCAGTTGAGTTGGAAGCGATTCCATCCCGCGGTCGCGATCCAGCTCGTATCGAGCTGCGATCTCTTGGACGTTGGCATGTGTGAGTTCGTTTCGTATCAACTCCGCATATGCTGTGCACGCTGCTTCCCTCTCATGGTCGTCACTTGGGTCGATGGGGAACGGGTTGCCGAGAGGCGTCCCGCGGTCCACTCTCCTGTCCTCTGTGTTCTCGGGTCGCCATGGCGCCGTCCGGCCGTTTGCTTGCAAGTTGCCAACGTGGATGGTGGTGTGGGGCAGGGGTTGTGGTACGCGTTCCCGAGCCGCTGATCCATCTGTCGACGGCGGCTCGTTCACGTCCTCCGTCCTTCCGCGCACTTGTTGCGCCGCCATGGGCGCATCACGCATTGGCTCGTCTCTCGCTGTGATCGGTATGCATGGTAGGCATTCGAGCACGGTGGTCATCAGCCGCTCAACTTCTTCGAGCTCGTGGTTCCTGAATGTTGAGGATGCCGATTCCCCCCGGATGAGCTGGAGCACTTGCCTCGCCCTCTCCTCATCGTTGCCGCCCGTGAGCCCTTGGAGGGCCCCTGTCGCGGTCATCATCTGTGCCGTATCCACTAAGGCCCGCTTGCGGGCCGCCGCCGCGACCTTGTCTGTTGCGGGTCTTTTTCTCTGGAGCGCGTCCGCCGCCTCAGAGGCGACGCGTGCTGCATCTTGTGCATAGGTTAAATGTATCCCTTGCAGTGGTAGTTCTATCGCTTCCCTTGTTTGCCAGCGCCGCACCATTCGCGTCGACCAACGGCACGCGCTACCAACGGCAACACAGGCGCTGCGTCACGCACTCCACCGACTCGAACAAGACGTAATGGAACTGCAACCTGGACGATCAATCCGCCTCATGTGCCACTGCACCCCCAAACAGTGCCACGCCCATGTCATCGCTCACGAAATTCGATACCGGCTCCGAACACGCGGCATCAACATTGAAGTAGACGACGGAGGCTGGGAAAGGCCAGAGGAGCGCGGGGACGCAGGCTCAAACGCGGGCAAAGAAGATGAGGGCGCGGACGCAAGCATGGATGAAGAAGCCAGCCGCGCCACGGCGCAACGAGCCGACCCAAGGGCACCGAGCCACGCCCCCGCAGACATGATGAACGCCTCACCGACGCTCGCCGAGTGCTGGATCGACGAAAACAAGGAGCGCAACGAAAGAGCTTACGAGGAATTCATGATACAGATGGCGACGGAGGCAGCAGCGACGGCGGTCGAGGCGACAACGGCGACGGCGTTATCGGCGAAGGCGGTGACGGAAGAGGCGAGTCGGAGAAAAAGTACGACGGCGACGAGGAGGAAGAGGGCGGCGGTGGCGACGGCGGCGGCGGCGAGGGCGGCGAGGGCGGCGAGAGCGACGGCGGCTACAGAAACGGGGATGGCGACAACGGAGGCGGCGACGAGGGCATCGGTAACGGCGGCAGCGGCGGCAACGGCGACGGGAGATGCGGTGACGGGGGCGGCGGCGACGGCGGCAGTGGCGACGGCAACGGGGGAGGCGACGGCAAAGGCGGTGACGGCGGAAGCGGCGATGACGGCAGCGGCGGAAGGGGGGGACATCGATAGAAGGGATACGGACAACAGCGGCGTGACAGCGAGAGATGCAAGCGAAAAGAACATGGAGACGGCAGCGGCGGGGGCGACGACGGCGACGGCGGCAGCGACGACGACGGGAATAGCGACGACGGAGGCGACAACGGGGGCAGCGGCGACGGCGACGACGGCGGCGATGGCACCGGGGGCGGCGGAAACGGGAGCGGGGGTGACGGCGGAGAGGGCATTGGTGACGGGGGAAGCGACGGCGGTGGCGGTCGGAGGGGGCATCGAGAGGAAGGAAACGGACAACAGCGGCGTGACAAAGGGAGATGCAAGCTCAGCAAACATGGAGACGGCGGACTCAGAAAGGAACGAAAGCGACGAAGATAAGACGAGAGACGAAGAAGACGGCAGGGCAGACGGCACCGGGCGAAAAAAGCGCAACCGAGGCAGGCGACTGAACAGTGGACAACGGCAAGTGAGGGCAGATCGACGGTCGGCGACAGACGAGGCGCGCGGGAGCCGAGCGGGACAGAGCGAGTGAGGAAGCACCAGATTCTGTGTCGGTAACGACCACGGGAAGGGCTTGCTCACTCGCGACGGGGCACCACAGCGATCGCGACGCGGCACACAAACACAACAGACGGCCGACGACCGGCGGCGAGCGAAGCGAGCGCAAACCGGACTGCACGGCACAGGGGATACGGCACCAGTTTCTGTGTCGGCAACGACTACGGGAAGGGCCTGATCCCCCTGCGACGGGCAGCTCGACGAACGTGACGCGGAATCGACCGACCACGAATACCCCGCGCTACCCACACATCAAAAATGTTCGCAGGTTTTTCCCACTCCGTATATCCAGACATTTAAAGGCGGGGCGTTTACGGGCCGTGCCTAGCAATAGGTTCCCGGAGCCAAAATTTAACCGGGTAACCGGGATGCGCATGTGAGATACGGCGTACATATCACCTACGAACTACGCCTCCCGATTCCTCCCGAGACCGTCGTGCGTAGCGCTTGCGATCAGTAGTGGTTCGTGCCTCGAGCGACGCTCCGAAATTTCT
>Ga0210247_101969_pt1 | contig 14113 bp, 7 predicted proteins | sample ChrtobMetP3_16mM_FD_155449 | JGI IMG/M metagenome (GOLD analysis project Ga0210247, IMG submission 155449) | Chrysochromulina tobin associated microbial communities from unialgal haptophyte culture, Seattle, Washington, United States - P3_16mM | ecosystem: Host-associated > Algae > Haptophytes >...
TGCGAGTACGCCGGCGAGTACGCCTGCGAGTACGCCTGCGAGTACGCCTGCGAGTACGCCTGCGAGTACGCCTGCGAGTGTGAGGCCTTATACGCCGTCGCGAGTTGTCTGATGACACCTGATGGCACCCGATTCCGTCTGAGGGCCCTATGGAGATTGCGCCCCTCATCAGTGCCCTATGGAGATTGCGCCCCTCATCAGTGCCCTATGGAGATTGCGCCCATCATCAGGCGAGGCCTACGCCCACGCGATTCGTCTCTCGCCCGCGAGAGCGAAGGCGTACGCGCGGCTAGGCACGGTGCAGGCGAGGGCTGAGCAGAGTGCTGCGTTGAGCTCCCATGCTGGCGGCGACGGCGGCGGCGGCGGCGGCGGCTGTGGCGGTGACGACGGTGGTGGAGCTCGGGTATCGTTTGAACACGCGTGGAGGCTGATGCCTGAGCGTACCTCCGATGCAGCCACGTTTGGTCGCGACCAGATGGCCATGGCAATTGCAGGGCTAGAGGGGCTAGGGGGTGAGCGAACCTCACTCATTGCATGCTGATTGCCTCCCTATGGCATGTTTGCAGGCCTAGGGGGTGGGGGCGAAGCCGAGTACCGCCCGCCCGCCCGCTCCAAGATCTGATTGCCTCCCGAATGGCATGCTGATGTCCTCCCTCATTGCATGCAGGAGTGGCGCCCGCACGTACACTCCAAGATCTGAATGTATCTCGCGTGATTACGGCTGCGGGCCCGACCGTTGGCGCGACCCTCCAAGCCTTGAGCTTGTGGCGACGGCACGGCGTCGTCGTGTTCCCCTCGCTCCTGTCGGCTGAGTCGGTACGAGCACTGAGGGGACACGCACAGGCATTGCTGCTGCCGGTGGAGCGCGGTGCTGTATCAACGATCGATCGAACGGCCAACATCCGTGCGCCCGCGCAGCGAGCGCTGCGTGCCCTCCCAGTGAGCCACGAGGTGACGGATGCGCTCAGCCAGCTTTCGGCTACGGTACTCTGGCCCTTCCTGGAAGCGGCGCTGCAGGCGGAGCAGCTGCTGCTACTCGAGCTTGGCGTGATGCGTGCGAGCCCGGGGGCCGCGGCGCAAGCGTGGCACCGCGACGACAACGTGTTGGACGGTCGCATCGTGTCAGTCCAGATCGCCCTCGTCGACACGGGTGCCCAGCAGGGCGCGCTCGAGGTACAGCCGGCCAGCCACACGCACACAGAGCCCACGGACGAGCAGGCTGCACCCTCGGTCATCGTGGCCGTGCCCGAAGGCACCGTCACAGTCTATTCGCCCAACGTGGTCCATCGCGGCCGGGCGAACACACACACGGAGGACCGGTTGACCCTCGTGCTCTCGCTCGTGAGTGAGAGCGGACTCGTGCCCGATGGGATCCCACTCGCGGTGCAAGCCGAGGACGCGGGCCGCTGGTGGTTGGCGCGGGATGGCTTGCAGGACTCGCCGCACGAGGCATTTTGAAGACCCCAAGTTGCAGGGACGGGGCTCGTGGGTCAGAGTATCCGGGTCACAACCCCACGCGGCCGAGTTTTTGACAAAACCGAACGATGAGGGCGGCGGAGCCGCGCCGGGTACTCGGCTTTTCAAGTTTTGATAGTAAGAGGAGAGCTTCGGAGCGCGGTGGACTGTCTCTATCGAGTTGTCAGTGGACGCGACGTCGGTGGCGTAATGTCGTCTCTCTCTCGTCTGCGACTTGGTCCCCGGTCCTCGCGCCCCCCGTGGCGCGTGGCGCCGGGGCCCTCTACCACACTGCCAGGCGCGGCTTAGGCGCGGCGGGGGCGTCACATGGGGCGTCATGGCACGGGGGGCGTGCCGGTGCGCGGCTGCGGAGCGGGGCGCGCGGCGCGCGCGCGGCGCGGCCGGACCGCGGTTGCGCGACGATTCGAGGAAGGCTGGCGCGGAACCGCGGGAAGGAATTTTTAACGAACGTTTCCGCGCATCGTTGATCGACGTGCCGCCCGGGTACGCCCGATCGAGTGTGCTTAGCAATAAAGTCCGAAATATATAGCGCGTATGATATTAGAAAAAGTGCGGGAAAAGGTTCGTCGAAGTTTCGTCACTAACCACGCAGAGTTTCGTCATCTATTTATATTTATTAGGCAACCAGGGGGTTTCGTCACTAGGGCTACCGGTACCAGATCTCCGTATAGTCATGGCGCGTAAACCTATAGTGCTGTATCGTGTATGTGTCGCGCTGTGTCGTTCCCGGTCGGCGGACGGGAAAAGCCGCTAAGCCGGGCCCGCCCTCCCTCGAGCCTCGTCCCTGGCCGCCGCGCGCCGGCCCGCCGCGCTTGCGCGGTCTTCCGGCTTCCGGGTACCCTTCCGGGTGCGGCCCGCCGCGGCGGCGCGCCGGCGCCGGCGCGCGTGTGCTCGCACGAGGTGTACTTGTCACTAAGAAACCGATCAAAAACCGATCTTACGTACCTAACCTCGTAAAGCCGTACGCTACGCTACGAGAATCTACGAACGAAACGCGGAATCAAAAACGAGCTCATTGACGTCTCTTGCGGTGGATGGTGCTCGGGAATCTACGAACGAAGTTGGCGGGGAGTCCTGAGCTACAGTTGCCTACTGGGCCAAGGCTACATGCACAGCGCGTCGAGAACGGTGATGTACGAGCCCTGCGGTGTTTGAGCGGATGCGCTCATCATGGCGCTCACTCGATGGGCTCGGCTTCACCTTGGGCTCCATCCTTGGCTCCGTCCTTGGCTCCGCCCTTGGCTTCATCTGCCATAGGCTCGTCGTCCTCGATGGGCACGGCTTCACCTTGGGCTCCATCCTTGGCGCCGTCCTTGGCTTCGTCCTTGGCTTCATCTGCCATAGGCTCGTCGTCCTCATTCGTCTCCGCGCCACTCATGTCGTCCGCATCGTCGTCATCATCATCAGGCATGTCTGCGCCGTCGGCCCACGAGAGCAGCTCCACCTCGAACTTGAGCGTCGCACCGCCCGGGATCTTGGGGCCCGACCCCTTGTCACCATATGCATAGTCCGACCGGCAGTACAGCTCCGCTTTCTCGCCCTTGAGCATCGTGGCCACACCCACGTCCCAGCCCTTGATGACCCTCCCCATTCCAAGCTTGAACGAGAAGTTGCCCGGCCGGTCGCGCGACGAGTCAAACTTGCTGCCATTGGACAACAGCGTGCCGACATAATGGACTTGAACCTGGGCGCCCTTCGGAGGCGTACCCTCGCTCGGATCTCCGGCGACGAGGATGCGCTTGCAAAGGCCGCCATCGTCCGAAATGTCGACCGCATCCGATGGGACTCCCTGCGGCGGCTTCTTCTTGATGCCACCGGCGCCCTTGACCATCTTCGCAAACAGGCCCTTTTCAGACTGCTTGGCGGCGGCCTCGGCCTCCTTGATGGAACCGTACACCTCGCGAATCTCTTTCGATTTGGGGTCGAGAGTGCAAGCCTCTTTGAGGTCCGCGCGTGCACCATCGAAGTCCGCCATCTTAAGCCGAGCCGTGCCACGCCGGAAGAGCGCCTTGATACGAGACGGCGTCGGCAACTCTTTCAGGCCGAGCACTCTGGTGCACACAGTGGACGCCATCGGCCAGTCGGAAAGCTTGAGAGAGCACTGCGCGGCGTTGAGCAAGCAGGCCACGTGCAGCTCTTGGGCTGCTGGCTCTTTGTCCCCGTCCTCGCGGCCCTTAGATCGCGCAATTGAATCGCGATCCACCCACTCCGCCGCCTCGTCGTACTTTTCGCGAGCGGCCCACCATTCTTCTGCTTTGAAAGCGGTGGTGGCCACCGTTTTGATATCGGTAGCTTTGTCAATCTTCTCCCTGGCAGTGTACTCCCACTTTTGCTTCTCAGGCTCGGCCCACGAGAGCAGCTCCACCTCGAACTTGAGCGTCGCACCGCCCGGGATCTTGGGAGGCGAGCCCTCTGCGCCATATGCATAGTCCGACCGGCAGTACAGCTCCGCTTTCTCGCCCTTGAGCATCGTGGCCACACCCACGTCCCAGCCCTTGATCACATTACCCTTTCCGATCTTGAATTTGAAATTTCCCGCCCTGTCGCGCGACGAGTCAAACTTGCTTCCGTCTGACACCAGCGTGCCGACATAATGGACTTGAACCTCTGCGCCCTTGAAAGGCGTACCCTCGCTCGGATCTCCGGCGACGAGGATGCGCTTGCAAAGGCCGCCATCGCCCGAAATGTCGACCGCATCCAATGGTACTCCCTCCGGACGCCCACTGAGCTGCTTCTCCGTCTCACCTTTCTCGACGACAATCGCCATCGGATCATCGATGCCCGGAGCCGGCATCGGGTCGTCGGCCATCCTTCTTTGTTCTTGCGTCTAGAAGCTTATCGTGTACCACGTCATGTTTGCCGAAACAGAGACCGAACCGGTAAAACGGTGGGAGCCGGGACACACACGGGACACACGTACCGGTTCCGTACCGCCGAACGTTTCGTCCACCTTCTCACGGCAGTAACAGTGCCGTAGCACCGCGGTTGTCGCGTCTGTCGTGTTAAGAAACGACGTCACTCAGTCCCTCGGTCAGTTAACACGCGGTCCCTCCCGTCCCCGCGCTAGAAAATTTGTTATTTCGCTGCAACATTAGCAACATAATGCCACACAACAGGGACGACGACTTAGTTCAGGTGGGGGTCGCCCGCGCATACGCTACTCTCCGCGTCTCCTCTTCGCACTCCGTCCTCTGCCACGTTACCTGTACCAAGGAGCTCCCCGTCGCCCGCTGATGCGTGCCCACATGTGGCGGCTGCAGCGGCGTCCGGCGTGCTCGCCATGGTATGCCTCTATGCTTCCCCGTATGCCTCTATGCTTCCCCCTGCGGCCTCGTGATACTCTCGCCGTCGTTCTCTGTCCTCACACTAGAGTGCCGTCCCGGGCGTAAGCTGTGTATGCCTTGTGGCCTGGCCAGCCTACGCGCCCCTGCGGCCTGTGGTGCCCCGGTGTGTGGGCTCGGCCACGGCCCCGAGTGCTCAACACGACGCCCCGGTGTGTGGGCCACGAGCGCTCAACACGACGCTTAACGGCCACGGCCCCACTCACGAATGCGGCTCAGCTCATGAACCAGTCTGGTTGCGCGGCATCGCTCGGCGGTGACGAGCCCTCATGGCTGTCACGCTCAAGGCCGTCGCCGCTGCTACCGGTACCGCCGCCGCTACCGCCGCCGCTACTGCCGCCGCCATGCTTGGGCATCGTCGTGCCTTTGTGGTGGGGTGAGGGGACGGAGTGACCAACTCCGCCGAGGGAGCTGAGCCCGATAAGCGTCGTGTTGAGCGCTCGGCTGCCGCCCGTGTCCGTGCTCCCGCCGCCCGCACTCGTGTTGCGCTGTGCTCTGCCGTGGCCATGCGTGTCCGTGCGATCTCGCCCGACCTCGCTCGCTGAAGATCCGCCCGAGGGAAGCGTGAGGCAGCTGCTGCCGAGGACGCCAAAGTCGAAGCCGGTGCTCGCCTGGATGTCCGCGAGGTCGAAGCTCTGCGCCAGAGGGAAGGAGGCCACGCCTGGCCCGTCGTCGTCCGCCTCCACGCCCACCATGGCGCCAAACGCGTCGATCGTCGACTGCTCGGCCGACGGCGCGACAGCGCCCATCCCTCCGGCACGAGAGCCGGCAAGGCGATGGGTGGAGGTGGTACGCGTCCCACTCGCTTTGGAGCTGCCGTGGGAGACGCTGGATCCATGCGCGGACGTCCTGCCGCCTCCACCGGCATAGCTTCCGAATGGAGCCGCATAGCTTCCAAGCGTCCCCAGGTCGCCGCCGAATCCGCCGCCGGCTCCACCCGCCAGGTTCCCAGCTATCGAAGGGGGGAGTCGCTGGCTGAAGCGCTGCACGAGGTCGGACTCGAACGGGGTGGACATCGAGACGGCGCTCGAGACGGCGCTCGTGACGGCGCCACGGCCATCCGAGGCAAGCTCGCCCACGCCGACGCCGAGACTGCCAAGGCCGCCAAGGCCGCCGCCGCCCAGGCCGCCACACAGTCCGCCACCGAGGCCGCCACCGAGGCCAACCCCGAGATGGCTCAGCCCACCTGAGAGGCCGCCTCCGAGGCCAGCGCCAGTGCCCAGGGAAGACCGCCGGTCGGCGAGTCGCTCGCGCGGCGCCCTGGGCGCGTCGTACCTGTCGAGCTTCGTCTCGAACATGCCCGATTTGGTCTCGAACATGCCCGATTTGGTGTCGAACATGCCGAGCCCGAGCCCGAGCGTGTCGCCCTCGTCGCGCTGCTTCGCGAGGAGCAGACGGTACTTTTGGAGGTGGCTCTTGATGTTCTGGCGAGTCGGGAGCCCGGGCGCATCCGGAGCGAGCCGTGCCAACTCCTCGGCGATCTTCTGGGGTTTGGCCGAGTCGATGCCGAGGGCATGCACCACCTTGCAGAAGCGCTGATGTACCTCCTTTGACCAGACGAAGCGCTGCTTCTTCTCGCCGCCCTCGTCGTCGTCGGCGTCGCCGCCGGCTGCTGCGCTCGCACTCGTCGTCGCCGCCGCTACCGCCGCCGCTCCTCCGTCGTGAGCGGATTCGCTTGTACCGGCACGTGCCGAGGGGGCGCCGCCGCCCTCCGCCTCATCGTCGGCCGCGCGCTTGACGCCGCGGCGTGAGGAGGCGCGCCCAGCCGCCGCGCCGCCGCGCCCAGCCGCCATCGTGCCCGCTGCGGCGCCGGAGGCCTCGGCGCTGGCGGCGCTGGCGTTGGAACGGCCACCACGGGAGCCTCGCCCGCCACGGGAGCCCGGCCCATGCCCCGACGACAGGCCGCGTGCCTCGACCGTCGGGCCTGCGGTGCCTGCGCCCACAGCGGGCGCTCCGAATGCTTCGGCGCCCAGGCCGACGCCACGACCCGCGCCGAGGCCAGGGGCGCCATGTTGGGCGCTAGGGGCGCCTGGCAGCCCGGCGCCCACGCCCCCAGCGCCGTGCAGGCTAGCGGCCATCGCGGGATGCACAGTATTCTGGTGGTGGAGCGCCGAGACGTAGTGCATCCAGAGGCTGGTGAACGGGTCAGTGACCCCGGCCGCCTGTTCGTTGAGCACGCCACCCCCCAGCCCGGCACTCAGCTGCTGCACGTATGCCATCAGGGCTGGATGCCCAAGCAGAGCCGCCGCGTTCTGTGACGACGAGTCGCTCCAAGCAGCGGTGTTGGGGGAAGAGACGGCGGCGGCGACAGGGGCAGCGAGACCAGCGCCGCCGCTGCTGCTGCTCGCCTCTACAGGCATTTGCAAGGCCATACCACCGCGCGGCTCGCTGCCCGCGTCGGACGTGGGCGCCGCCTCCCCGCCGGCCACCGTCTCCTCCTGTGCTGACGAGGCCTGCGACGTCTGCGACGCCTCCACGTGCTGCCGCTGCTGCTGAGCCATCAACTGTTGCTGCTGCTGCTGCTGCTGCTGCTGCTGCTGCTGCTGCTGCTGCTGCGCCATCAACTGCTGCTGCTGCTGCTGCTGCTGCTGCTGCTGCTGCTGCGCCATCAACTGCTGCTGCTGAAGCTGCGGCTGCGCGAGCAGCTGTCGCAAGTGCTGCATTTGCAGAAACTGCTGCAACTGCTGCAACTGCTGCTGCTGCTGCTGCAACTGCTGCTGCTGCTGCAACTGCTGCTGCTGCTGCTGCTGCTGTAACCTCGCCGCATCCTGCTGCTCCTGCTGCTGCTGCTGCTGCTGCTGCTGCTGTTGCTGCTGGTCCAGCAGCTGCTCCCGATGCCCTTGCTGCTGAAGCTGGCGGTAAAGGGCAAGTAAATACATCTGCTGCTGCTGTTGCTGCTGCACCATCAACTGCTGCTGCTGATGCTGCGATTGAGGTTGTTGCTGCGGCGAGTTCGGAAGCGACTGCTGCTGCTGCTCCCACCGCTGCTCCTCTCGCTGCTGCTGCTGCTGCTGCTGCTGCTGCTGCTGCTGCTGCTGCTGCTGCTGCTGCTGCTGCTGCTGCTGCAGCTGGTGCTGCAGCTGGTGCTGCAGCTGGTGCTGGTGCTGCTGCTGCTGCTGCTGCTGCTGCTGTTGCTGCAGGAGGCTCCAGTAGTACAGCTGCTGCAGCGATTGAGCCTGCTGCTGCTGCTGCTGCTGCTGCTCCTCCTGCTGCTGCTGCTGCTCCTCCTCCTCCTCCTCCTGCTGCTGCTGCTGCTGCTGCTGCTGCAAGAGCCTCCACTGTTCCTCCTGCTCCTGTTCGCCTGACTCGTCAGGGTCTCCAGTAGGTCCCACCGACGAGCCTGCGACACTGGCGCCCGCGCTCGCGAGGTGCACGGCAGTCTTCTGCTCCTCCCCCACGTGAGCCGCCGCAGCCTCGTGCGCTTGCTGCCGCGCCGCCTGCGCCTGCTGCGCCGCCTGCATCTGACGCAGCTGGTAGAAGGCGAGCAGTCGCTCTGCGGTAGCCGGAGGATAGCGCTGGCCTGAGCCTAGGAGCGCCTGCTGGGACATGTGCATATTGCCAGCGCTGGCCGCCTGAGATGATTCAGGCCCCTTGCCGGCATGGCCAGGCATCCAGCTACTGCCAGCACCTGCGAGCATCTCGTTGGTTGACATTGTTTGTCCAACCTTCGGGACGCTGCCGCTGTTGCTGCTCCCGCGACCGCTCGCGTCGTCCGCGACATCACCACCCTCAAAGCCCTTGAGCAGCAGGGCCATGTCGAGGCCGGCGAGCTCCTGGTGCGTGCCAGGGCGCTCAGCCATGGGGCGTCGAAGGGCGAGCTTCTATAAGAAGGTCCGATCTTCCACCATCTTGCAGTCGATGGGGAGAATCCTTCGAGATAAGGTAGATTCCCAAAAACCAGAGAAGGTCGAATGAGGTTCGTTGGACCAGGCGATGTGGTTTCATCTGACTCCTAACTCCCCCCGAGGCGGGACCCGAAACCTGAGGCTACTCACTCCACGATACAGTATCCCTCCAGAGCGCGGATGCGCAATGACCAAATGTTGGCGTATGAGGGCATCCGGGAGGCAGCTACTACCGTCAGGTTCGGCGGCTACGGATCGGATCCATGAGACTGCAACCGCTGTGGCTTCTGACGGTCCTATGACGGTCCATGTTTCGGTCTCACGTCGCGCTCACGCCGGAAATCAGCTCACGTCACGCTGAGTCAATCTCTTTGGTCACGCTCGCCCGGCTTTAGGGAGTTTGCCACGCCCCTTTCGGTTAAGGAAGAACTCGCGGTTGTCTCGTACAAGCGATTGATTCAGCGGCACCTGCGTCGGCGATACTGGATCGTCCGGCTCCTCCTTCGAGCGCCCCTGCATGTCACGGCATTCCCATCCGGTGACGCCATTCAGACGGGTATCGCGCTCGTCCGGCTCGCCGTCGCGAAACACGTGCGGGTCTGACGCACGGTATGAGTGGCCATTCTCCATCATGGGCACGCACCGAAACACCTGCTCGCGCGAACGCTTGGTTCGGTTGCTCACGATCGTGATGCCACCTCGGTACTGCGGCGGAAAGCCCCTTACCGCACGAGCGACGAGAGTCTGAACCTTTGGCGGCAGCATCAGAGCCTTTTGCGACCCGTCTGAGCTGCGGTTGGCAAGCACGTCGTCTTCAAAGTGCGTAAGGTGCAGCGGCATGCCAACAATCTCGTCGGCGAGCTGCGCCAGCGGCTTCACGGCGGCCGCGAGTAGCGCAAGGTGCATCTCCAGCAGCAGGAAGGCGAGCAGATCGTCGCCCTGATAGCCTCCCTCGAGGCGATACCAAATCGCCCCGAGCGCCAGCGGCACGTTGGCTGCGAGCTTCTCGTAGGGCTGACGTTCGAGGATGGATTTGAGATCTGGGACCATGTCTAGGCTGGGCACGCGCACGCTGAAGCGGTCCCAATCCAAGATTCGCGAGAATGGAGGGAGCCACGCGCTGAAGAAGACGGGGACGCAACCACTCGACATGATCTCGACGAGCCGAGTGCTCCATGGCGAGTTGCCACCAAAGATGGGGCAAAACTTGGAGATCGACATGTTGCCCAACATCTGCGCGCGCGGCACCCGCGCGACGGCACGTATGCTTTGGTCCGCGCCATAGCCCCAGAAGCGCAACATGAGCTGGCGTCCCTGGCGCTTGCCGAGTCGGAACTCGCCCGCCCCGGCAAAGAAAGCGAGCAAAGTCCTCTTCCGCGGGCTTGCCACCGTCGCTGATCCTAAGGTGAAGGTCGGCGGAGATCCACCACCAACGGGCGAGGCGGCGGTAGGGGCCGCCGTCGCTGATCCTAAGGACGGTGACGACGACATCGCTCGCCCTAGAAAGTGCTCCATCAAAGCTGGCCGCTGTTGCATGTTCGATGGTGGGATGCTGATATCTTTTTGCGGCACAAAGCATGGGAACGAGGGGCCACTACCCCAGTGCCAGTGGTGGCCTTCCACCTCGCCGTGGGTCGCGATGATGTGATGTCGGAACATCTCGGGGACGACCATGTGGCCGCTGTGGTCGCAAATGCCAAAGTCGCCCGTGAGCACAAAAAAGTGGCGCTTGCCGCCAGTTGCGCGCCAAGCCTCTGAACGCTTCGCGAGCGCCTGGCGGCACCGCTCCGGCCCAAAGACCGGCCCACCGTAGACATGTGCATATAAGACGACGAGGCTTGCGTTGGCTCGCCGCCAGTCCGAGGTGACAAAGGGGCTTGCGGCGATCTGGTGGGGAATGAAGCTCTCGGCGCCGTATTTGAAATCCATAATCGGTTCAATGCGTTCTTTCTGTCCGTGTAGGGTCGAGTTCAGTGGAGCCTGCTGGGTGCGTGCATTGCTCACGTTGATCACAAAGCTCGACAAACGCAGGTGATCTCGCCAGTCTGCTGGCGTGCCGCACGCGTCGTCCATGTAGACTCGGAAGCCGCCGGCGTCTGCAGTAGCGAACACGGAGCGCGCCACGTCGAGCAAGCTGGCCTCCTTGAAGAGCGGTGCGGCGAGCTGCAATGCTGGAGGCAGCGAGGAAGTGCCGACCATGGACACGAGACGGCCGGAATCAGAATTGAGATTCAAGATTGACGATCGGGCGTGTGGTTTTAGGTGTCTGTGCGCGACCTCGTCGACTCGGTGGGCGACGCCGACGCGACGGGGCCCGGACTGACTTTTATGTACGTGACTTTTATGGGACCGTACCGGTAAAGGGGTTCCGATAGCCTTCGTCATGTTAAGCGCGCGCGCGACCGGCAGATACGCATTTATTAGCCTAAAATGAGAGAACTATCACTGTTTCAAACATGCGTCTATGGCTTCGAGCTGAGTCACCAAGTATAGGTGCAAGGTGGTAAACCGGGACGTCACGAGAGATCGACGGCCGCGTTGGCCGGGTTCTCTGGCGACTTCTCCCAAGCCTTGAACGCGCGCTCCTTGTACTGTGACAGCTTGAGGCCGGGGTTCTCCTCCTTGAGGCGGACAATCTCGCGCTCCTCGAAGGCGGCGAAGGCGGCTTTCAGGTTGACCTTTTTGCCGTCACCGCTGCTGCCAGCGCCGCTGGTCGCAATTGTCAGCGCCGCGATGGCGTCGTCGACGCCGGAGCCCGAGATTGTATCGGCGCGGTTTTCATTCTCGGCAAGCACACCGATGTACTCGTTGCCGCCTGACACCTCGACCGCCTTCTTCTCCTTCTTCTTGCTCTTCTGCTCCGCCTCGAGCTTGGCCATCGCCTGCGCGGCGATTTCGGCGCGCGTCATCTTGGCGGGTTTCGCCTTGTTACCCGTGAGCTTCGGCGCTGACAGCTCCGCCTCTTCCGCCTCGGCCAAGGCGTCGTTCTCAGCCTTGCGCTCCGCCTTGGCTGCCTTTTTCTCCGCCTCGGCCTCCTTCTTCTTGTTAGCCTTCTTCCCTCCCTCGGCCCACTCGGCGTCCTCCGCCGCCTGCCGCGCCGCCTCCGCCTCTCCCGCCGCCTTCGCCGCCTGCTTTTCCTTCTTCGACACGTCGCCAACCGGCATCGCCTGGCTCTCCTCTGCCACCGGTACCGAAGTTGCCAGATATGGGACTTTCGAGAAGCTCACCGTGATTCACCGACCCCAAACCCCTTCTTGTGGTAGCATGAGGAATTTTTCACAGAACACTTCGAGATTCTGGTGTGTTTGGTTCAGGATTCATGTGATGTCCTTGCGCACCCTGCGCGGCGTGCTCTGGCCGTGAGCAATCTGAACGCGGCGCGCCTCTCCCCACCCAACCGCAGACATCACAGCAATAGCGATGGCTGAGGACGACACGTGGCAGAAGGCTTTTGGCGAGAAGTGGGACGCGATCGTTCTCGGCACCGGCCTCAAGGAGTGCCTGCTGAGCGGCCTGCTCTCGGTCGCCGGCAAAAAGGTGTTGCACCTGGACCGCAACCCGTACTACGGCGGCGCATCGGCCTCGCTCGACGTCACTCAGTTCTTCGACAAAATGGGCTCGTCAGAGAAGCCCGTGGAGGCCGAGCTTGGCAAGCTGCGCGACTACAGCATCGACCTCATCCCCAAGTTTCTGATGGCAGGCGGCAACCTCGTCAAGGTGCTCATCCACACGGGCGTGTCCAATTACATCGAGTTCAAGCCGGTGGACGGCTCGTTCGTGTACTCAAACAAGGCGGGCAAGGTCTGCAAGGTGCCAGCGACACCCGAGGATGCCATGAAGTCGTCGCTCATGTCCATGATGGAGAAGACCCGCATGATGCAGTTCACCTTGTGGGTCTCCAAGGTGCAGCTGGCGGACCGCAAGACTTGGGTGGCGGGCACGATGACCAAGAAGAAGCTTGAGTTGGACACGATGACCGGTAAGGAGTTTTTCAAGTACTGGGCGCTCGAGCAGGCCACGATCGACTTCCTGACGCATGCGTGCTGCCTGTACCTTGACGAATCTTACACCGAGCTGCCGGCGATCGAGATCGTCAAGAAGATGCAGCTCTACCTTGAGTCGAAGACGCGCTTTGCGGGCATGACCTCACCGTTCCTGTACCCGCTCTACGGTCTTGGCGAGCTGCCACAGGCCTTTGCCCGCCTGGCGGCCGTGCACGGCGGCACTTACATGCTCAATCACGCGATGGGTGACGAGGGCCCTGTCTTCGGCGAAGGCAAGTTCGAGGTCCAGTATGAGGCGGGCGTGGCGACGGGCATCAAGGTGATGGATACGGTGGCGAACGCGTCGGTCGTAATTGGCGATCCGTCGTACTTCCCCACACTGGTGAAAAAGCAGGGCGCCGTCGTGCGCTGCATCGCAATCGTCAACGCTCCCCTCGCCTCGACCAACCTCGGTTCGGAGCCGGCGGGCTCGTACCAGGTCATCTTCCCGGGCTCCACCATCGGGCGCAAAAACGACCTGTACCTCTTCTGCTGCAGCTCGCCGCACAAGGTGGCGCCGGCGGGCAAGTACATCATCTTTTGCTCGACCATCATTGAGGGCCCGGCGACCGGCGCGTGCGAGGGCATTGCGCAACGCGAGCTCGCTGCGGGGCTCGAGCTGATCTCGGCGGCGTCGCCCGCCAAAATGTTCTACGACATGTATGACCTGATGGTGCCTGTGGAGGATGGCTCCCAGTCGAAGGTCTACATCAGCGAATCGTACGACGCGACTTCGCACTTCGAGACGACGATCACGGACGTACTCGCCATGTACGAGCGCATCGTGGGCGAGAAGCTCATCCTGACCTCCGGGCCGGGCTCATCAGAGTGAGGCGGCGCCGGCGCGCAGCACACCGCCCGCCTCGTCAGGGGCCGTCCGACGCGCCGGGAAGAGTTCCCACAGCGCAACTATGGTGCCCACACTCGGCATTGGATGTTTGGCGGTCGACTCGGGGCGCGGGCCGTTGGCCGAGGAAGGACGATCCACGTGTGGTACGCAACAAATGGTGACCATCACTGTCCGCAGATGCCGCGATTCGTGTGATCGAGATTGGTCGAGATTGGGACATGTCGCGTCGATTTTGTGTATGCAGTGTATGCCAGGAGCCGGTGCAGTCTATGGTCTATGCTCCAGAACTGTGTTGAAGACATGAAGTGGTATAAAACGTGCGTGTACGGTAGACGGTAGCTGGTCGCTACTCTATAGCCCATATGGTCACATTCGTGTGGCAGCCTGTAGCCCCCGTCAGTCCCCCCGCGGCGCCCGGGCGCTAGATCGCGCTAAATCGAACCGATGCTCCGCAACCGCGCCCGCGATGTCCGCCGCCGCGCGACCCGCGCGCATGCCCCCCCCCCCCCCCCCCCCCCCCCCCCCCCCCCCCCCCCCCCCCCCCCCCCCCCGCCCTGC
>Ga0210247_101979_pt1 | contig 14054 bp, 5 predicted proteins | sample ChrtobMetP3_16mM_FD_155449 | JGI IMG/M metagenome (GOLD analysis project Ga0210247, IMG submission 155449) | Chrysochromulina tobin associated microbial communities from unialgal haptophyte culture, Seattle, Washington, United States - P3_16mM | ecosystem: Host-associated > Algae > Haptophytes >...
CACTCGAGTGGCTCATTCTGCACGAAACTCGAGAATCTGGCTCTTCGCACGCCGCCGAGCTGGTTAGCTGCTGGCGCGCCTGGCCGGATGCCAGCGGTACGTGGGCCAGACATGCACCACGCGAGCCTTTGCGCCGGGGCCTATCCGAAAGGCCTCCGCGACGCGAACGGGCTGGCGAAAGGAAGATGTGTGGGGAAGAGGCGAGCGCGGGCTTTCTTTTGCGGGGAAAACAGGATCGGATTCAGTGGTCCATACCCACCCTTAACCAACCCACCCACCGACTCGCGCGAGTCCACACCCAAACCGCGCCAGTCCACACCCAAACCCCGGGACGCACGCGTCGCCACAAACACCGGTAACACCGGTACCCGTACGTCGGCGGGCGCGAGTTCATATACATGTATGTGGCTGTGTGTTCACCATTGGCTGTGTGTTCACCATTGGCTGTGTGTTCATGAAGGAGATAAACGCGACGATGGTCGACGCCTCCTCCTCAACGATGGACAGATTCTATGCAGAAGTCCTGTCTGCCTTTCCACCGGTCCATGCAGCATTTGCATATGGATCAGCCGTTTTTGTGCAGCGTGGCTACAGCGAGGCACGACGAAGTGCGGCGATGACCGATCTCGTGCTTGTGGTGGATGATGCACGCAAGTGGCACCGCGCTAACCTGGAGCTCAATGCAGCGCACTATGCGTGGCCGCTGGCGGCACTCGGCGGCAGTACGATCGCCGCGTTGCAGGCTACCGGCGCCGGCGTCTACTACAACACATCAGTGCAACTATGTGGTCGCACCGTCAAGTACGGGGTAATAGAGTGTGCGTCGCTGCTCGATGATCTCAAGCACTGGCGCTCGTTGTACATCGCCGGCCGGGCTCACAAGCCTGTGCGACCGCTGCGCGAGCTGCCCGCCGAGCTCGAGCTCCTTGTGGCCAACAACCTGCGCTCGGCGCTCTCAGCGGCTCTACTGCTGCTGCCTTTGCGATTTGACGACGCGGGCCTCTTCGGCACGATCTGCGGGCTCTCATACAGCGGTGACGTGCGCATGGGCATCGGTGAGAGCCCACGTAAGCCCGGCGACATTGCCGACGGTCAGCGCGACGCGCTTGCCGAGCTCTATCGAGGTCCTCTCGCGGAGGCAACCGGCAGCATCGGCGGCAGCGTCGGCAGCAGAAGCAGTGTGGTGGCCGCTGTCTTGTCGGGTGCCGCATCCGCTCGCGTGCAAGATGACCGACTGCCCGCACGCCAGAGCCTGCTGGCGGCACTCCCCTCAGTTGCGCAGGATGGGTTAGTGGACGACCTTCTGGGCATGGTCGCAGGGGGCCGATTTCGCACGCACTCGCCACATTGCAGCCAGCAGCTGCTCCTGGAGGCGAGCGAGCGCCTGTGGCGCTCCTCGGCGACGGCAAACGAGGCGAACGCTCAGCTAGCGGCAGCGCTGCGGCGCACCCTCTTCCGCATCGTGCGGCGCGCGAGCCTCGCCCAGACGGCTAAGGGCGTGCTCACGGCCGGCGCCGCAACCTCGATCGGATATGCTCTCGTCAAGATCCGCGGTGCGAGAGGGTCGAGGAGAGAGTGAACGATCGCATGCAGCACGTTCTGTGCACGTTCTGACGAAGTCAGTACGGGGAGAGGGTGACGAAATCAGTACGGGGAGAGGGGGTTCTCCCACACATGTTGCACGTACCGGCTTCGACCAATTTGCGTTTGTGGTCATCGTCAACGGTCATGTGGTGCGTCTATCCCTTTGAAATCCCATCCGATCCGCGACTCGTCACCACTCACCAGCTGCAGTCGACATCGAATCGAAGTCGACATGATAGTACACGATCTGTATGCCTGGGTGAGGGTGTAAGCCGATCGTGGCGAGTAAAACATGCCACGACGTTCCCACGCCCCACGGACGTTCCTGCCAAAACTTGGTCAGGTCGCGTATAGTTCGCGTAAAGGAGGGTAAGAGCTAGATTGGGCCCTGAAGGGGTAAGAGGTGTAGCCTGTCATCCGGTATGCCGCCCACGCGAGCGAAGTTCATCAGGACACGAAACATGATGCTGTGCAGGACAAAGGTTTCGTGCATCGCAAGCGAAAAACGGGAAGCTAAGAGACCAAAGCCCAGGAGTCCTCAGTCCAGTCGTCCGACGCAGCTCCGCGAGGAGTCGGGCGTGTCTGCTAAGACAGGCGTGCCGGCTAAGGCGTGCAGTCTGTCATGGAAGGGAAGAAATCGAAACTTAAGTTCCGTGTGACCGGCGCCGGCATCAGTGAAGCCACAGTTCGCGAGCAGGCCAGCTTTCAAATCGAGACGTACGACGATCAGGAGAAGCTTATCTATACACCGGCGGAGTGCGAGTTCTTTATAGCTATTCGTGGCGTTTCGCAAGTGCGAGCGCGTGTGACGGATACTATGAACGGTACATGGATTGTCACGTGGCAGCCAAAGCAATCAGGGCGATATCGCATCACCGTCTCCTGCTGTGGCATCCCGCTGCCGGGCAGCCCATTCATGGTCATTGCATACGACCCAGAGCCATGCCCATCCAAGTGCGTCGTGCGTGGTGACGCGCTGACCTCGGGCATCGCTCGGGAAGTGAACACTTTCCTTGTGACGTTCAAGGATAAGCTCGGAGTAGTCACACATGCTGTCGACCTCGATGTCTTTGCCGAGCCCTTGGCGCTAGGGAGCCCTCGCGGTCCTGACTTTCCCGGGCTTGACAAGTCGGCAGAGCAGCTGGCGGTTGAAAAGGCGGAGGCCGAGAAGGCGGCAGCCGAGAAGGCGGCCACCGAAGAGGCGGAGAAGAAGGAGGCCGCACAGGCGGCAGCGCGTGCGAAGAAGCACGGCCGAGCTAGTCGTAAAGCTGATGCCATTCCACCTCCCAGTACCGCTCCCGAACCCACTCAGGTTGTTGAGACGGCAGAGACGCTTGAGATGTCGTCGAGCTTCACCCGATCTGGCGTCACCCGACGGCGCCGGCGCATCCGCATCCGAGTGGGTGATAAGCCGCTCGTCGTGCGCTCAGGCTATGATCTCGAGTCCCCGCAGATTGGTCATCTTCTTCCCGGATCGATGGCCACCGTCGTAGAAGAGCGCATCGCGCCGGGTGGCGGCGTGCGTGCGTGCGTCGCGCTCGACTACCTGATCAAGCATGATGGCACTGATCTCAAGACGGAGAGGGCCTCCACTCACCGCAGCAGCGGCACGAGTACCTTCCGCGCGAGTCCGAGCACTCGTCAGTCTACTCCTTCCATGATGTCATCCAGCGGTCTCGATGGAAGTGGGCTGAGCAGCAGGCACCTCTCTCGCTTGACACGAGTGGCCCTCGAGGGCGGCGGCAGTAGCAGTCGAGGTAACGGTAGCAGCAGCTCTTACACGCAGCCCACCGTGCTCGCTGAGCCTGTGGAGATTCGCGCCCAGCTGGCAAAACCGCGGCCGCAGCAGAACACGCCTACAGTGCTCGCCGAGCCTGTGCAGGTTCGAGCCGATCTGTCAGCGCCCCAAGGTGTCTCGTCACAAAGTCGAGTCCAACAACGCCTCGGGCTCAAGCTCGACGTGAGCTCACTGGGATCCCAGTCCTCGGACGTTATAGATAGGATGAATGCCAGCTGCGCAGGGGGCCAACCGCTGTATCGGGGCAATGCATGGCTAGATGAGGATCAAGGGCTACAGGAGGGCAGCGAGGTGATCGAAGTCGAGGAGGCCGAGGGCAGTGAAATAATCTACCACACTGGGTGGGTGACTCTCGTCAAGAATGGCAAGAAGCTCGTGAGCTCTCGGCTACGGCTCGACCCCTGCCGCCGCAATCAGTTTGAGGACCAGTGGAAACGCAGGATGCAGACTGACACGAAGTGCGTTGCCGATGATAAACTCGAGGCTCAGAGTGGCGAGCAGCATACACCTGCGCAGCGAGCAGCGCTTGCACTCGAAAGGTCCGCAAGTCTCACAGCCAATTATGCTATGGAGCTGAGCACCGCAGATAAGACGCAAGATCCTGCTGCTTTCGCTTTTGGTGGTGTTTATCCAGGCAGGCTACATTCGCATGGCAAGCTTCACGAGACGCATAAGGCGTCATATAGCGTCGGCGTTGCTGGTCAGTACCTGCTCCACGTGCGCCTTCGAAAGCAGGCCCGGGCATTGCCAGGGTCTCCCTTTCTGCTTACGATCAAGGCCGGCCCTGCCTTCGCCATGTCTACGACGCTCCCCAAAGAAATTCATGGTGAGGTAGGTGGAGCATGCGTCTTGGAAATCGTCACCGGAGATAAGATGGGCAACCCATGCAGTATTGGTGGTAGCAACATCACGGTGGACTCAAGCTTGGACCCAACCATGACAACGAATACCAAGACCAAGGCTGCAAAGGACGTAAAGGAGGAGGTCATCACGGCGGTAGTTCAGGACAAGAATGACGGCAGATATGGACTCGTCTTGAAGTCGCATAAGATAGGAATCTTCTATGTAACCGTCAAGATCGACGGCCTCCCCGTGTTAAACTCGCCGATGAAGGTCCACTTGACATCGACTGAGCCGGACCTTCGCCAAACTATCATCTCTGGGGAAGGCATCAAGCAGGTTATCAAGGGCGAGACGGGGGTCTTCTTCATCCGATTCCTTGACAAATACGGCAACCGGACGATACAGACGCCCGCGTTCCGAGAGCGCTTTGTGACAGGCATGTGCCTAGTGGCTCCTGGCATGGGCTCCGCCCAGAAGTCACGTCACGAGACCTTCAATGAGTGGGTCGAGGATCCACTCGAGCCATGCTACGCTCTGTACAAGGTCAGCTTTTGTCCAACCTCTGCGGGAACGTTCAGCATGTTCATCTGGTGGGAGAATGAACCGGGCTCACGCAACAACTTCCCAGGATCGCCATACCCTCTGAATGTGCATTCCAATGCTAAGGACCAAATCGTATCGCAAGAGGTCCTTGATACATCGGGCATTACATCAGGGGACTACAAGATCGCACTGCCCGTTTTTCAGGCCGCGCAGCAACGCTGGTGCAATTGCACGATCGACGCCTTTGCGAGCGCGGCGACATCGATGCTTCCTCGCTTCTGGACACAAGAGCCCGATGCGGGCGGTGAGGCGGGCGATGCGCTCAAGCAGATCTGGCCACGCGGCGAGCGCATCTGGGCCCACCCTCCCGGCGAGAAAAATGACTATCTCCACAAGGTTGTTGTCTTCATGGAGTCCAAAAAGCGCCTATCCGAGACGGTCGTCGTCGTGCCATTTCGACCCACCTGTGATTGGTACTACAGGCTCACGGCGTTGTCTGATAGTTCGGAGAAGTACATGGCGGGCCGTCTACAGCGGGTGGCTAAAGATGCTCCAGCGCGGATCGAAACGTGGCCCATCATGCTCTTCCACGTTCCGGAAGTCACTGAGGAACAAGAGAAAGCCAGGGAGGCAGCTCCAGCTGAGGAGACTCCGATGTTCATGACAACCATGGCTCCGCTTCCAGACCCTACTGTATTGGCTTAAGCACTAGAATCGTACAGGGCAGCGTCGTGCCGTATCGCGTCGTGCGCACGTCAGTTCCAGTAAGCTCCGCCGCATGCGCGTCCGCCTCCCCACCGATTTCGATTGTACTTAGCGTCGCATGATAGTTTGAAGTTTCGACGATCCGCTACGAAGATCGAAGCGAACCGCCGGTCCGCCGAGCGCGCGGCAGCGCGGCAGGCGGGAGGGGCAGGGGGCGCGCACGGCAGGCACTTCTCGTAGCGCGAGTGCGGGACGCGCGGGGAGCCCGGACGGCGAGCGCGCGGGGCCGGGGGTAACCTTTACCCGAGAGCGCCGAGCGTTCGCGAACGAGCTCGCCCGCACGCCCGCGACGGAACCCGGACCGCCGGGCGGACGCACCCGACCGGTCGCGTCGCTTGCCCCTCGCGAGACCGCGACTGTTGCCGCGACACGGCGTGGCGTTCGCGTGCTGGCGTCGGCCGACGGAGGCCTCGACGGCCCGCGGCGCCCGGCGTCCCCGGGTCACGCGATACACTATTTTAGGGCGGTGCCGGGGCGTGGCGGAACGCGGGCGTCTACCACGGCAACGTCACGATAATCCGTTTCGTCGTCCGAATGCTACCCGTTGTACGAATAGGCGCAGCGCTGCGTACCTGCGCGTCCGTTCCGCGTCGCGGACGCGTGGCGAGACAGTTTAGGAGTTTTCGGTATAAGTTTCGGTACCGATAAGTCCATAAGTGTACGTGCGGTACGCGTTCGCACTCGACTTCCGCGCTTCGCCGTTGCGCACCGAGACGCGAGAGCTCGTAAGCGTTGGGCCAAAACCGAAAACGACATTAACAGAAGCGCTGTATAAGAATGTGTAAGCGTTCGGCGTAAACCGTAGTACGGTACACACGATGATTCGAAGAGATCAGGACTCGAGAACCAGCGCCCGAGCGTGCTGGGCGACAGTCGCACCCGCTGGACTCCCGCAAGAGCCTTGAGAGCCCAAGTAGGCACGGCAAGGCCATTCAGCCGTGAGTGAATAGTAAGATGTGGATGGGCCGGTCACGCACCGTGCGGCCGCTTGCGCAGGAGCGGCAGCGTAGCTCCTTGCCATCGAGCATGCAAAACTCGCGAGAGATGTGCTCCTTGATAACAGCCGTCGGGTAGCCACAACGCGAGGCGAGCTCCGACGTCCACGCGATCTCTTGCGTCGGCGGGGCGCCTGCGAGCATGGTGCTCTTCACAGCCATGGTGCTCGTGCGGGTATTCTTCACAGCCAAGTAGAGGGCGCACGCGGCAATGAGCCTTGGGTGCACCCGCAGTAGCGTGTACTCCTTAGCGCATACAACGAGCAACTCGACCGCCAAAGAGATGGTGACGTCGGGAAGCGTCGCAGAGGCGCACGCAAGCGTAAGGAAGTGCAGGGGCGACTCCCATTCGCCTACCTCGAAGCCGAAGAGCACGCGCGCCTCCATCTCGACCACCTGCTCGACCGTGTAGGTGCCATCTGTCCAGTAGACGACGTCGTCCGCGTGATTGAGGGAGTGCTCTCGCATTGGCGGATCCCCGTCCTGGTGCGGCAGCTTGCAAAAGTGATTGGACGCGAGCATGAGGCTGACGGCACCTACGAGCTGAAGCGCATCGCGCGGCACGTGCTGCGTCGACAGGAAGCGGTCGACATGGTACGTGCCCTGAAGGAGTACCTCCGTCGAGAGCTCGAGCTCGTCATACAGCTCGTAGAGCCAGTCCACAAGGATGTGTCTCATGCCCGGGTTGAGTTCCTCTTGTCGGCCCATGTAGTGGGGGCATGCGCGCCTGGCGTGCTGGCGCCGACCCAGGCCAGCCTCGAGCGGCCACAGCGTGTGCGAGCTCGCCGGCAGTGCTGCCAGCGCGCTCGTGATCGCACTGAGCGCTGGGGGGCCTTCATTCCCGCTCGCCCAAAACTCTCTCCGAAAGCGCGCGTCAGGCTGAGGTGACGCATGAAAGGGGCCGAGAGACACGTCCATGGCTATGGCGTTGGCTCCTACGTCGGGGAGGCCGAGGTCAGCTGCGCCGCCACCGCGCGCCACAGAGACCCGCTCGGCGGTCTCGTCAGTTTCGTCATCCCCATCATCCACATGGACCGCCGCGTGGATCTCACGAGCCGACCAAGTGACCGAAGGAAGCGGCGCGGGCCTGGGAGTCATTTTGGATGCGAGGGCAGTGGCCGATGCGGACGGGACGGTCGCGAGCTCGGGACCCGAACTGGGACCCGGAATGGGGGCACCCGGGCGTGGCACCGATGACGTGGCGCCGGCGCCGGCGCCGCCGTCGCCGCTGCTACTGCTGCCGCCGCTGCCGCCGCTGCTACTGCTGCTCCCGCCGCCACCCGTACCGCCGCTCTCGGGAGGGCAAGGGAGAAGGCCGTTGGCATCGTCGGCGGTGTCGACAGCCGCCCTGAGCATCTCTGTCAAGGCGTTATTGCGCAAGTCGACGAACACGAGCGATCGACGACGCTCCTCGATGGCCGACGCCCCCGACGCCCCCGAGCCAACAGTCGCGTCCTCGAGGTCACTCGTCAAGGCACTCGGAGCTGCGTGCGTGGGAGCGCTGCCGGCGCGATCGTGGGCGTCGACGATGTTCTCCGGAAAGGGACACATCCAAGCGGGATGTGGCGGCGCGCCTGCGGGCGGCGGGTGCAGTGGCGCGGCGGGCTGCCACAGCACTCGGCTCGGTGCGAGTGCCTGCGTGATCTTCGTGAGCGCGGCACGCGAGATTCCATTTGAACGCAGATCGATCGCTGTAAGGGAGGGTGACACGAGCGCCGTTCCAACGACCGCGAGAGCACCGAGATCGCCCAGCAGGTTATGGGCGAGGCCCAGGAAGCGTAGCGTGCGATTCTCTCGGAGCGCCTCACATAGTGCGTCGACTGCAAGTGAGAGGCGCGGCAGTGGCGGTCGACCCGCCGTGCCAGGGGCAGGCACGCGACCTACCCACGTGGCCGCGCCGCCGCCCAGCCAGCTTGCCGCCACGGCCTCAAAGTGCTGCGCGCTCTCGGCGGGCTGTGCGGGCTGTGCGGCGGCCCCCAGTCCGTTGTAGCCCAGATCGACGGAGGTGAGGGAGGCATTGCGCCCAAGGCCGCGCGCGATGGCGCGCGCACGCCGCCAGCCACCAATACAGCAGCGCCGGAGAGAAAGCGAGCGCAGCGACATGTTGCCTGCGATCGCCTCTCGCAGGTCATCCACCGACGAGGAGAGTGACGCCGCGATGAAGTTGTATGATAGGTCGAGGGAGCGCAATGAGCCAGCGGCGAGCAGGGGCGTGAGAGGGAAAGCCTCGAGCCGTCCATCGGCAGCGTGGGGATCGCGGTTGATGTACCGGCATCCGAGGCAGCGCAATGTGTTGCTGACGAGCGCGCCCTCGGCTAGCGGCGTCAGACCCTCCTCCCCGAGAGGATTGAAAGACACCTCGAGGACGGCAAGGCGCGTACCCACGCCGCGCCGCCGAGGTACACGTAGCCGAGGTGTCGGCGCGGGCGTGGGCGCAGGGCGGTGCGAGGACTCGGTCGGTATCTCCGTTGGCATCTCCGTTGGTATGGGCCACTGATCGGCAGGGGTCGCCAAGAAGGCCCCGGCCATGCTGCTGTCGACTTCCATAGCTTCGGCGGGGAGCGTGGGCGCTGTCATGGGCATCAGAGGAGGCATGAGCGCCGCCGTGAGCGCTTCCATCACATCGGCCGACTGCATGGTGCTCACGGCAGCGCTCACGCCGTCTCCGGCGAGCGAAGCGGCGGACGGCGTGGAGGCGCTCACGGCAGCACTCACACCTCCCGCAGGCGTCTCTTCGTCATTCACACCTGCCGAAGAGACGCCATTCACACCCGCAGGCGTCTTTTCGTCATTCTCGCCGCCGTTCTCGCCGTCCTCGCCGTCCTCCTCATCCTCCTCATCCTCGTCCACGTCGTCGCCCATGACGGCGTCCTGCGCGGCGGCATCGTTCGACGAGGGACCCTCGAAGGGACCTTCGAGCGGCACGAGCAGCGAACCGAGCTTCTCTCCACCCAGCGGACCAATCTTATTCTGCGCAACGTCGAGCGTTCGCAGTGGAGCATACCCGTGAAGGGCCTCGACGAGGTAGGACACGCCAGCGTCGCCAAGCTCGCAGGAGGCGAGGCCCAGGCTCTCGACGCACGGGAGTGCGCGGCGAGGGCGCAGCTCGAGGCCAATCAGCGCCGCGCCGCTGGCACGCACAGGGCTGTGCGACAGGTCGAGCACACGCAGCTGCGCCGATGCTTGCCGGAGCGTCCGAAGAAGCGTGGGCATAAAGAAGCTAGACGCGGGCATCGTCGGGTGCGACACCCCCAATGAACGAAGGGGGCAGCAGGCTGCGGCAGCAGGGGTGCACTCGCGCATGGCGCTCCCCCGTGGCCTGGACTGGCACACGAGATCTCGGCACACGAGATCCAAAATCGCGAGGCTCTCCCGGTCGAGGCTCTCACGCTCGGACGCAGGTATGCCTACGCTTTTGATCCCGAGCTGCAGGTAGCGCACACCGAGCGAGGCGCCGCGCCGCCGCACGAGCGCCGCCGCAGGCCGGTGCTCCACAGTGAAAGCACTCAGCGGTGATGGAAGCCAACCATCGAGCGCCATGAGCGCCAGGTCGAGGGCGCGCTGCTCGGCGCGCTGCTGCTCAGGCCGGCACGCACTCGCGTCGTGCGATAAGCTGTAGATCTCGTGTGCGTCGTGCTCCAAGTAGAAGGTGCGCCAAGCCGCTTCGCTTGAGCTTGATGAAGGTGGCGACGGCAGAAATGGGGTATGAGGAGAGGAGACGTACGATGGATGCATCTGCTCGGGCTGGATAGAGGGAATGCAGACCCACGGTGGCATGGTGATCGGCGCGGGCATGCCGGCCGCTCGAGTTAGCCGCCCGAGTGGGCCAGCAAATGCACAAGGCCACCGATGCTCGCAGGCTTTGCGCCACAGGCGTTCGGAGCGCACCAGCCGAGCCCAAACGCTGCTCGCGGCGCACGCGACAGCCAGCTCCGCACCGCGCAAGCGTCGCAGGATGCAAAGGCTGATCTCGCTCGGAAGGATCTGGTCGATCCCAATGACCTCGACGCTGCATTGCGACGGGGCGCTCATCGCCGGAGCGAGACGTGTCTGTGAATTAAACCAAGGCTGTGAACATGGCCACATTTTCTCACCCCTACACCGGCACCGTAACGTTACGCCGGTGCCCCGGTACCAAACTGTCTTGAAATTCTGGCCCACCCCAAGCCACGTGCGCTCAATCGTCCAGATACGCTGCGTAGCACGCCTCTCCGCCGGCCGCCTCCGCAAAGCCGCACTTCAGGTAAAAGGGTGCGTTCGCTTCAGAGCAGTTGAGCACCGCACTCGCGCAGCCAGCTTCCTCGCAGATCTCGATCACGGCACGGAGGAGCGCGCGGCCGAGCCCGGTGCCACGCTCGCGCTCGTCGACGACGACATCCTCGATAAGGGCCACCGGACGGCCGCCACTGCAACCATCCCAAGTGCTGAGCACATCCTCCTCGAGAATGATCGTGGCACATCCGCACAGTGGCGTGCGCACCTCCTCCCCCACATCGTGTCGGTCGTGTGGGAGACGGCCACACGAGGGAGTCGACAGCGCTGTGCACGGGCCCTCGACCACATACGTGACGTGCTTGCTGCCTGTGTCTTGCTGCCGAGCCAGCTGCCGTCGGAAGACTTCAGCGCTGATGGTTGGCGCGCAGCTCAACTGACTCAACAGGTGCACGTATGCGTCGGCGCCGTCGGTCTCTTCGAGCGGCCGCACTATGTACCCTGCTATGGCCAGCGCGTGCGGAGTGCGAGGTACGCGGCACGCTGCCATCATCTTTTCAGAACGACTGTCCAGCGGCGCCACCATCGTCAGCTCTTTGCGCACAAAGCCCAAGCTGTCCAGGAGAGGCACGAGCGTGGGTGGAGCGTTCACGATCACCTTGTAGCATTCGTTCTCACGAGCGATGCGCAACAGGTCCGTTATCAACGTAGCATTGCCAAAAGCAGGAAGCAACGCTCGCATGTGGCCAGCTGCCCTGCCCCCACGTGCGCACTTGTGCTCAAGGAGCAGGCTTGCCGCCGCGAGGATGCCACCGTGCGAGTCAGATAGCACGAGAATTCGCTGGCAGGAAGATAGTGAGCGCAGCCGAATTTCAAACGAGCTGTCGGCTTTGCACCCCGTGCCGTGCCGTAGTGCTACACCATCATCTGCGACAGCATCACGCACGCAAAGCAGACTTTTGCTTTTCATGAAAAGGCTCCTCTGCATGAAGGTACCCGCCCGATGCAAAACAGAGAACCAAGAATTGCATAGCATAAGCACCCAGATGGAGACTAGTATCAGGACAAAGGTAACCACATGGCGAGCCTGCTGCGCTGCGTCGGTGCCAACGAGTTGCATCGCCGACACGACTTTTGGCCAGTTATAGTTGAAGCCTTGAAGGTGTGCGACCACCGCGGCCTTGAGCCGTATGTACATGTACTTTCCCAGGGTTTCGTCACATAGGAACTACTTCTCGTTTCACCGGCACGCTTCGAACAACAGTCTCTAGAACATGCGCGACTCATGAGTATGAGAGGTTGTACCTGCTCCTGTTGCGCGGAGGACTGTGGGCGGGCTGTGGCTGCTGCTTAGCTGCGCGGTGCGCTGCAATGCTGCGGCTGCTGCAGCAGCTGCTATTGCCACGCTTGCGGTTGGTGGCGCTGCTGCTGCCATTGCTGGTGTTGCTGCCACTCTGTCAGTGGCGGCGGCGCCGGCTGTTGCCACTCGGGTGGCACGTGTGCCAGTTGCTGCTGCTCCTGCTGCTGCTGCCAATCGTGCGGTGTTGGTTGGAGGTGATGCTGCTGTGAATGCTGCTGTGGCCATTGCTGCGGCGGCGGCTGAGGCAGCTGGTGCTGGAGCTGGAGCTGGTGCTGGTGATGAAGCAGATCAGATCGGCGGTGCTGGTGCTGGTGCTGGTGCTGCAGGTGCTCCTGCACCTGCTCCTGCTCCTGCACCTGCTCCTCCTCCTGCTCCTGCTCCTCCTGCTGCTCCTGCTGCTGCTGCTGCTGCTGCTGGTACCACTCAGCGCCCCTATGCTGAGGAGTCGCCGCCTGGCCGGCGTGGAGCATCTCCACCCAGCGCATCCCGGGATGCGGTGGCTGGTTTGGCTTTCCCAAGCCCGAGCCGGAGCCCGTGTGCTGCGCACCGTATGCCAAGGGCCCAGGCGGGCCGCCAACCTGCCCCCCGTACTGCCCACCGCCATGGCCTCGCGATGGATTCACCTGCATGGGAGCAAAGCTGCTCGCGTCTGCTCCGGATGCGACCCGCTGCTGCGCAGCTCGCTCCTGTGCAGCTCGCTGCTGTTGTGCAGCTCGCTGCTGCTGAGCAGCGAGCTGCTGCTGCATGAGCTGCCGCTCCTTCTGCTGCCGCTCTAGCAGCAGCCGCTGGTGCGCAGCCTCCTGCAGCTGCCGCTCTCGCGCTGCCTTCTGCGTGTACAGTATTTGCTGTGCCCTCGCGTCCGCGACGGCCGCCTGCTGTGCCCTCGCGTCGCGCACCTCGCGCCCCTCTTTGAACGTCTTGGGTAGCATCTGCATCTGGCGCATCAAAGCCACCTGCTCGGGCTCATTCGACACGTTGTGCATGATATGCTCAACCATCGGCGCGAGTTCGGCCACCTGCGCCACCTGAGAGAGGCACCGGTAGAAAGCCTCGTTGCCAAAGATGGTCGCGTCGGGCTGGGCGGCGGACAGGTTGATGAGGCCGGCGAGCGCGCGGTAGCGGCACTCGTCGTCATTCGGGCGCGAATTGAGCTCCTGCAACAGTAGCACCACCATATTGTGCCTGATGAGCAGCCTGGCATGGTCTGTGATGTGAGTCAGGTGCTGCACGACCGTGAGCGCACGTAGCCGCATGTGCTTCGGCTTCGCGCCGCCCAGGTATTTGGGTAGGTCCTCCATGAACTGGCAGCGCATGACGTCGGTGCATGCTGGCGGGAAGAGCGACATGCTTTGCAGCAGCCCCAACCCCACCTCGAGCAGCGCATCTGACCGGCCCAGGTAGCCCGACGCAAGCTCGACTAGGCCATGCTTGTGCAGCGTCGGACGCATCGGCACATAATAGGCGCAGTTCGCGAGCGCCACGCCCGCGGCGATCAGCAAAGGCTCGAGGTCGATCTGATGCTCGATCTCGGGCGGCTCGAGTTCGAACTGCTCCAGCTGCGTCAGGGCGCGCTTTACCAGCAGGCACAGCGGCGCGTGCGCACGCAGCTCGTGCATGGCGACGAGACCTATGGTCCCCGAGCGGCTGCTCAGCTCGCGCAGCACCACACTCGCGCGCTCGAGCTCGGGCACACTTTCGCTCGATAGCGCCTCGATGGCGCGCATCATCGTGAGTATGAGCTTCATCTCTGCTGTCACCTCGGGTATGTGGCGTGGACGGTTGCCGCCGCTCCAGATAGGCACGTTGGCGACGTCGTAGCTGCTCAAGCTGCTGCCGCCTTTGGGGGCTGCCTTCCATTCGTTCCCGCCCGAGCTGCCGCCGCCGCCGCCGCCGCCACCAACGCCGCTCACCGGCTCGCCATCGCCGCCGTAGCCTCCGCCGTCGCCTCCGCCCT
>Ga0210247_101982_pt1 | contig 14030 bp, 9 predicted proteins | sample ChrtobMetP3_16mM_FD_155449 | JGI IMG/M metagenome (GOLD analysis project Ga0210247, IMG submission 155449) | Chrysochromulina tobin associated microbial communities from unialgal haptophyte culture, Seattle, Washington, United States - P3_16mM | ecosystem: Host-associated > Algae > Haptophytes >...
TGTGTGCTGGGAGAGACCGACCTCACTAGCGAAATTGAGTAGCCCGAGCGAGCGAGTACTCAGTACTTGTGTTGACCGAGGGGAGCGGAGCCGTCCGTCGAGACGGTGGTGGAGTGAGCGTGGGGGGACCGCGAAGAAACTGACTGACTGACTGGGTATAGAGAGACGAAAAGAAAAGCGGGTCCCCAGCCCTCGCCCCCTGGGCCCATAGTCCGGCCCCGCCGAGTTTGGCCGCGTCCGTCCTAGGACAGGGGGTACAGTTTGACAAGATGATGCACGCCAAGCTGGGGCTCATCTGCCTCGCGACTGCCGCTAGATTCGCCGCCGCTGCGGGCAACCAGCTTCTCGACCCCGAACTGGTCATGGTTCCGGCTCCTCTGCCGAATGAGCCTCCGATCCGTGCCAAGACTGAGGAAAACCAAAAGAGCCGTCTGTGGAGGGAGGACCACATCGTGTACCCGGAGTGGGTGGTTCCGGAGCAAAAGACCGGGATCGTGTCTGTGGCTGAGTCGCACCCCGTCGATGCCAAGGCGACGGCGCGCGCGGGCCGCCGCCGCCTTCAGGCTTCGTGCCCGCCCCCCCTCCCTCCGGCTCCGGTCGTCATTCCAACCTATTGCCCCGGCTATCCGAACTTGCCACTCCTCAACTCGACGATGGGCTTTTCGGGCATTCCGAGCACTCCTATTCTCGGTCAGCGGAATCTCACGACCGGCACTTACATCGATTCCGGCGGCGTCTTCGAGTGGACGTCCGGTTGCCCGGCGGCCATCAATCTTGGCAGCGGCGAGAACCTGTACACCAAGGTTTACCTCCAGCCCCGGTGGAAGCTCAAGTATGCCTGGGAGACGTCGCAGAGCTTCATCATGTTCCCCGACTGGCACCAGATCCCGTACTACTTCCCAGGTATAGCCCAGAATGTGGTCCTCCAACCGAGCATCACCTACTTCTATTTCGGCTCCTTGAACTCCGAGTATGTGTTCCAGCCTGTTCCGTCTCCTACGTTCCGAGACTTTTACCACCGCACGGCCAACTGGGTGCGCGCTGCCAAAGGCCCCCACCGCTCGTGCTGCACGATGCGCTGATCGCTAGTCGCGTTCTAACCCCGCACATGCGCGACCCCCGCCGCTCGTGCTGCACGATGCGCTGCTCGCACTCGCGTTCTAACCCCGCACATGCGCGAGCTTCCGCACGTACCCCCAAAATGATCTGACCGCCTACTCCGGTGTCACCCCCCCCTTCTCACTCAGGGCTGGTGCGGCGAGGCCTCGCCTGCGGCGGCGCGGGTCAACTGCACGGCAGGCACCTTCGGGCTCGCCAACTCGGGCTACGTGTACATGACCTGGCACGCCATAGCGGCCGGGTTCGCCTTTCCGGAGTCTCGGCTCACCGGCCGCATCACCGTCACGACCACCCCCCCGACCCTCACGTATATCAAGCCCGAGCAGCTTGACGCCCTCCGCGACATCTACAACACCATGTGCAAGCCCACGCAGGACCAGCTGCCCATCTGGAACCTCAACTTGGCCGCGGGCAGCGTCAACCGCCACTGGACGCGAGCATTCTTCCGAGGCGGCGCGTACGCGAGGAACTACGGCAACGCCAACCCAACGTACCTCTACCTCGCCAACTACAGCACCACTGGCCGTGAGCTGGACACGGACGTGATTCCCTACTGCGATTGGCTCTTCGCGACCCGCCTGGACTCGAACCCCGCGGACCGCACGGTGGTTCTCCCCATGCCGCCCGGCCTCGATGGTATCGGCAACTGCGAGCGGATCAACTTCATCTTGTGCAATGCAGACGGCGACGTCATCGAGATCGACCTCGACAGTCTGGGCCTGACGGGCACGCTGCCAGCTTCGTTCGGTGCGTTCAACAAGCTCAAGAATCTCTACCTGCGCGAGAATACAATCTCCGGCACCCTCCCGCCCTCCCTCTTTGCCTCGTCCGAGCTCAAGAACGTCTTCCTCGGCAAGAACTTTTTCACCGGAACCATCCCATGCCCCACGCACCCCGAGCCCGTGCTGACGAGTATCTCGCTGGAGCGCAACTCGTTCACTGGGACGCTGCCCGCCTGCCTGTTCACGGAGGCGCCCTACCTGCAGACCCTCGATCTGAGCTACCTCGACCTCGATACCACCATCCCCAACGCCATCCAGGAGGCCACCGAGCTGGTCTCGCTCACCATGCGCCATGCCGGAATCGTCGGCAACCTGCCGCAGGAGATGAAGTGCAACGACAAGCTCCAGTGGGTGTCGCTCGAGCGCAACAAGATGTCTGGCACTGTGCCCAGCGACGTGGTCGGTGGCATGGCTGCCCTTTACGAGCTCGGACTCTCGTACAATGACTTCAGCGGCCCGATCCCCACGATCCCGAACACCTCCACGGGCTTCCGGCACCTGTACCTCGACCACAACCGATTCTCGGGGCAGTTCCAGACGCAGCTGGAGGGGTGGACGGCCAACCTGGACGCATCAACAAGCTCGCGGCTCTACCTGGACCACAACGACCTCAGTGGCCCGCTGCCCACCTACCTCTACGACCTGATTTACGATGCGCACGGAATTAACTCGCTCGCCATCAACGAGAATCACTTCCTGTGCGACCAGCAGCGAGGGGACTGGCCGGCGTGGGTCTTCCGCGTGGGCACGGGCGCGTTTGGCGTGTGCACCCCTCTGGCCATGGTGACCAGTGCCACCGTCCCCAACCCCGGAAGCATCGTGGTCACGGGCGCCAACTTTGTCGCCAGCCCTGAGCTCAAGTGCAAGCTCATCAACTCGGTGACCTCCGTTGCTACGATCGTTAATGCCGCGTACCGCTCGCCGACGGAGGTTGAGTGCATTGCGCCGACCATTGCGCCGACCATGACCTACGCCGTGCAGGTGGCCAACTATGGCACCGACTTCTACTCGCCTGCCCTCGCGGGGTCGGCATACGTGATGCGTTCAGTTGTGATCCCAGCCGATCCTGCACGGACTGTGACGACTTCATTCGTAGCCTCGGGCGACGTCTCGTCCTACACCGCGGCCCGCCAGGCCGCAATGCGCGCCGCCTTCGCGGCGCGGGCGGGTGTCCCCTTGGAAAGCGTCGTCCTCTCGGTCACCGCCGCGTCGGTGAACATCAATCTCGAGATCGTGTACCCCACTGCGACTGCGGCCGCGGGTGCAGCCGTTGCCCTCACGGCCGCCGGAGGTGCCTTCCAGAGCACAGCATCGCTCCAGGCGGTGCTCAGGAACGCGGGTGTGCCGGTGACCGTCACGGAGATCACGTCTGCTCCACAGGTGGTCCAGCAGAATCTCTCGAGCGGCACGGTCAAGGAGGTGCTCTCGCTCGGCGGTATCATCGCGATCGTCGTGTCGGTGGTCGTCGCGTTCCTCCTGTGCCTCTGCGCCTCGACTCTCATCCAGCGCGAGCGTGCCGGCAAGCCCGTCTTCTCACCCGTGGGCGGCGGCGTCGGGGCTGTCAAGCCCTCGGCCACCGCGACGTCGAGTAGCACTGGCCGTAGCACTGTCGCTGGTGAGCACAAGCTCTAAGCGGCAAGCCTTGAAGACACACTTTGCGAAGACCGTGCGAGGCGATGAGCAGCTCTCTGAAGGCCATCTGAGAACGAGCTACAACACACGGAGAACGAGATCCAAGGTTCGGGATGAAAGACGCATGTGCGCCGTCGACCTGGCCAGGATTCGCGACGTGGCGCGTCAGCATTCCCAAGGGTCGAAAGCTCGGCCACGGAACTGCCAAGGGTTGGGCCACGATCCAGGGCAAAGGGTTGGGCGGGGCGGAATGGTGTCACGCTGCGCATGCCGACCTCGGCATCTGATGCCGACATCTCAGAGTCGATAGGGTAAGGGGCACCTGTGGGGAGTTAGTGCCGTTCGAGCGGCGCGCTCACATCTTAGGACAACGACCCGGAGTCGGGGACAAGCGAACGTTGGCCGCCATGCGTGCAGCACCTGATTGGAGGTTGCACCGCAGCTGGCCCATCCTTGCAGCTGTGCTGGTGTACCATGTTGCGATCGGATCCGATCGCGTCAAAAACAAAATTCGCCCGACGCCAAACTGGTATCTCCGCTTCCGCTGTTCCGCCGCGTATCCCAGCATTAAGCGTCGACCTCGTCCGCACACGTCACTCGTCCGACATCCTCATCTACAGGTATACTGTATCCCTACACCCTGGAAGCAGGAGCTTGCTTGCTTACATCCTGGGAGAACTGGCTGATACAACGCGACGTGCGATTCTGAATGTTGTCAACTCCAACATGCGTGTTAACGTTCACACCACACAGGGATGTGAGCCGACGCACGAAAGGCGAGTTGATGCGCTCGCACGACATCGTGCTCTGGGGATGCACGGGCTTCACTGGCAGCCTGGTTGCCCGGTACTTTGCTCAGACAGTCGCTCCGCAATGGCCCGAGCTACGATGGGCCCTTGCGGGCCGAAGCCAAGCCAAGCTTCTCAAGCTTGCGGCTTCCTTGGGTGGACCGCCGATCATAGTCGCCGACGCCACCTCGCCAGACGACGTGGCCCGCGTCGCCTCCAACACGCGCGTGCTGCTCTCCACGGCCGGTCCTTATGCACTGTACGGTTCTCCTCTCGTTGAAGCTTGCGCCGTCTATGGCACCGGCTATGTGGACATCAACGGCGAGACTGGATGGCACCGCCAAATGATCGACAAGTACGATGCCACCGCCCGAGCCAGCGGCTCCGTGTTGGTGCCGTCGTCTGGCTTCGACTCCATTCCGAGCGATCTCGGTGCGCAGTGGATGGCCGAACGTGTCTTTGAGCGCTGCGGGCAACCGACGCGGCGCATCTCGTGCTATGTGTCGCTCAAAGGCGAGTTCTCTGGTGGGACGATTGCATCCAGCATCCTGAGCGACGAGAAGTTCGGGGCGGACTATCTGGCCAACCCCTTCCTCCTGGGCGGCATGCCGCAATCGGGTCGGATGCGTGACGAGCACATGGACCTCACGAGCGCAGGCTTCGATGAGCAGATCCGGTCTGCTGTGGCGCCCTTTGGCATGGCTCCCATCAACACGCGCATCGTGCGTCGCTCGGTCGGGTTGCTCGAAGCAAGCGATCCCAAGAGGGCCGCATCCCTCTTTAGCCGTGACTTTTGCTACCGCGAGCTCGCCCTCGCTCCCAGCGCCGAGGTGGCTGCCAAGATGGCGAAGGCCGCCTCCGCCCCGGCCACGAAGATCAAGGAGCTCGTCGCTAAGGGACGTCTCCCGACCCCAGGCCAAGGCCCATCAGCGGCCACCCGCTCCCAGTCGTGGTTCCAATTCACGCTCATCGCCGAGGCTGCGGACGGCTCCCTCCAGCTCGCAGGCAAGATCTCGGGCGGAGATCCTGGCTATGACGAGACCGCGAAGATGGTGGCGGAGGCCGCTGTATGCCTGGCCACGCAGAGTGCGCCGCCGAGCCAAGGGGGGGGCTTCATGACGCCCGCGACCGCCCTCGGCGCACCACTCCGCGAGCGGCTGCACGTGCAAGGGATCCGATTCGAAGACATGCCGGTGCCATGAAGATGATTGTGCTGATCGGTGCGTGAAGACCGAGAGTTGCAACACGAAATTTGGGAGCATTTTGCCGCGCGCCATCTTTCTCAACACCATGAACGCCACGTGACTTAGAACCACGGGCCACGCTCCGCCGGCGCAACGCACAGCAGTCACTCGTCGCTTCCGGGCCAGGGACCCAACACATAATTTAGAACACTGCATGCTGCGCACTCTCTGGCTCTTCCGCGGCCGCCGCCGCCACTTGCGCTCACAGCGGGCGCCTCAGTACGAACCCACTTGCCCAAGGCGCAGCTGGAAACGGCCCGCCGGCACGTCCGCCATCACTGCGCCCGACGCGCTCTCGAATCGACTGAGCATGAAGCCGAGCTGCTGCACTTGGTCGCCCCTAATCGGCGCCGCATCGCGTACCGGCATGCCTCGAAAGGTGGGCTTGAAGGCGCTCCAGGGCAGCCGGACGGTCGTCATTTCAGTGGAGACCACTGGCAGGCTCGCCTGGTACATGACGCCGTCCATACCCGCATCAGCCTTCACGCAAACCTTGTAGCCCGATCGACCATCGCTAGCGCACGTGAGCATCAAGCCCGAGGAGGAGGCCCACGAGCGCGGCACGGAGGCTGGCAGCAGTGCTCGCACGCTCGCAAACCCGCCGTTCGCGACCACCAGCGTGCCCTCAAAAGAGCTCTCGCCGTCGTCGTAGCTCCTAAGTGTGGAGCGGCTGCTGCCGCCCATCACGCGGTCGTCTACGGTTGCCCACTGCAGAGTGCGGTCGCCGATGTTCATCATCGATCCAGTAGTGCCCACAGCCGCAGCGGTAGTGGGAACTGGGTCCACGGTGAATCCCCTCGATGCGGTCGATCTGCCGCTTTGGAGCTCACGCAGCACGGCATCGAGGGCATGTCGCAGCACCCACGCCCTGTCCGAAGAACTCCGGGTACTCATGGCTTTGTCGAGTGAAGCTTGCAGCATAGGCGACATGGATGGGACGCTTTGGCAAAGCGTCACGACGGTGTCTGCGTATACGCTAGCACACCCGTCGGCATCGCCGCCGTTGAAGAGGGGCACCCCGATGGAGATGGCCTGCGTGATGAGGCGAACCGGGTCCATGGCGAGCTCTGAGGCGTTGAAGGCCTTCGACCCCCCTGGCTGCTGGCCGCTCCGAAGCGGCGGCGAGCGCGTATCGCTGCGCTGGAGCCGCTGGGCGGCTATCGACGAGGCGGACGTCGCGGGCGGCGAGAAGAAGATCGAAGCTGTCTCGCGGAGTCCGCGCCAGGCGAGCACAACTTGGGGTGTTTGAAGATCACGATGACGCACGTGGACAATGATCACCAAATCCCCTGCAAGGGGCACGTCACACGACGGTTTCACAAGCAATCCTTTTCCATAAATGGACGGCGGACACCCCAAAAACTGGAAGACCCGGTCAACGGTGCGCCACCTCCACGACGAGACGGACAAGCTCTCACCGCCCGAGTAGGCTTTGAAGCCAGGGCCGTGCCGCCATGGTGTTAAATTTTGACGATGCTCGCCGGATCGCCGCCAGTCGCATGTCTGCTGCACGTGCGCGGAACGGCTGGCCCACCCCTCGCAGCTCTGCCAGGAGGTGGGACTATTTCAGTCCAGCCAAGCAGCCCAGTCCACCCAAGCAGCCGTCACTCTCAGCCAGGCGAATGGATGTTTTCAGTGCACCAAAGCGGCCATCGCCGCTCGAGGTGCCAAAGCAGCCCAGCCCTTCGACTTCGTCGTCGCCGCAACGACCCCACCAATCTCCGCTCGAAAGATTGCCCGACGACGGCGGAGTGCTATCGCCGGGCCTTTCCACGAAGAAGAAAAGTCCACAGCGACTTGAGTTGGAGGCCGAGCTCCTCTTTAGAGCTGAGGAGGAGTACACCCAGGACTACAGCCCCGGGGCGTGGGGAGTCCACTCCTGGAGCGACGACGACACCGCGGGACCACAAATTGACCCGGACAATCTATTGGCGCGCGAGCGGCTCAAGTGGGCGGCGGAGGGCGCTTCGCCGCACATTGACCCGGATAATCTATTGGCGCGCGAGCGGCTCAAGTGGGCGGCGGAGGGCGCTTCGCCGCACATTGACCCGGATTATCTATTGGCGCGCGAGCGGCTCAAGTGGGCGGCGGAGGGCGCTTCGCCGCACATTGACCCGGATAATCTGTTGGCGCGCGAGCGGCTCAAGTGGGAAGCGGCGGGCGCTTCGCCGCACATTGACCCGGATAATCTATTGGCGCGCGAGCGGCTCAAGTGGGAATCGGCGTGGGCGGGGACAGACGACGCCGACGCCGGCACGCAGGCAACTTGGTTCGGTGCGCTCTGTCGATGTTTAGGGGCGCCGACCAGCGTGCAAGCAAAGCCGCGCCGACGATATGATTTGGACCGATATTCTGCGTAGAAGTAGAAATGTCAAGACACGAAATTACCGTTCACAAAGGTATCACCTATCATTCCTATCAAACACGTCTTTCGTACTAAAATTTCGCGGTTTCGAGGAGCGTGGGACCGGCACGCGGCGGCGGCCGGATGGGCAGCGGCCCATAGTCGTTGTACGAGCGGCCGAGCGGCTTTTTGTTGGACCAGTACACGGCGCGGGCGTCGTATTGTCCGACGCCGGGCGTGGATGCGCTCCTTTCGAGTCGTTTCGCAGCCATCGTGATCGCCGGCGAACTGGGCAGCACGGCGAGATGTGCACGCTCATATTCTCCCGCCACGTGCGGGCCGGGCGAAGCTACATACTTCTTGTGCACGTACCGTTGCGCCATGGTGTACATGGGGGGCGGCGCTATCGTCTGCGACTTGTACGAGTCGTGATGATTGTACTGCGTCGGCGTCGGCGTGTGACAGTAACGGCGCGTCGGCGACGTTTCGGGGCCACTGTCGCCGAAGCGGTCGTCAGTGCCCATTAAGGCAGCGCGCTTCGATACGGGCGAGGGTATGACGTAGTCATGCGTGCCGGGCGTGCGTTCGCGGCGGAGGGCGTGTTTCTTCGCGATCGTGAACGAGGCCGAGTTGGTCTTTCGGCTGTCCACCTGCGGTCCGACTGCAGCTGCCATCGTGACGAGCTCCGAGGGCCGGATGGGCGTGTCGTCGCCCGCGGTACTGCCGCCGAAGGAGCGTGTGCTCGCGGTCCCAGTCGAATAACGCCCAGACATGATCGGCTGAATGCGCGAAAAGGAGGCTGTGACGCCGCTGAGGTTGGAGTGGTCGAAGCCGAGTACAGCCTCCGTATTGTAATCGCCAGGGCCCGGCACTTTGAACGAATCCTTTGCGTGGAATGCAATTCGGTGAACCGCCAGGTTTTCGAGTCGCTTGCTCGAGCCTCCAAACGAGCCAGGTCCGCCAGGCGACTTGGGCACATCGAAGGAGGCCATGTCTTCTCGTGCGGAGTGTGGATCGGTTTTGTTTCGTTCGTTTTCGCATCTGAAACCGCCACACTGAAACCGCCACTCTGTCTGTCCAGGAAGGACAAAGCTCTCCCCAAAATCCGGCGACTGCTCACCACGTGACCTTCGGCGTGGCCCACGAGCACTCCTGCGACTCAATGCCGAGGTTATCGATACCACGTACGAGCCGGAACCAGCCCTGCTCGCCCCAGTAGACGCCCCAGCTGTTGCGGATGAGCCAGTAGTCGACTCCTTCGTCTGTCGTGCCATACCCGGCGACCTCGATGTCGTGCTCGAGCCCCTTGGCGCCCGTCGTATCATGGAATACGCCGCCAGTGTATTCCTCAAGAGCGGCGGGCACTGCGATCGTGCACGTGATCGGACCGCGAGCCGCAATCTCCGCCATCATGTTCTCGCTGCCGAAGACCTGGCCGTGCTCCTCGGCAAACCACAGCGGAGGGTCCTGCACGGCCCAGCAGCCCTTGCCCGGCGCGCAGTTCATGCAGATGTGCATGTCCGTGCACTCGCCCGGCGCTGCAACGCCTTGAGCGATGTAGTTCTGGCACGATTCGTCTGGCACGCCCTTCTCCGCGATGTACGCGAATGCCGCCGTGGTGTCGCCGCCCGAGCAGCCGTGAGAGTGGTTCAGACCCGACTTGGGGTCCGCTGCAGTCACGCAGTGGATGAGCACCTGTGGCGCTAGGTGCACGAAGGGTGTGGATCCATTTCTCAGGATGTTGATCCGGTCGGAGAGCGCACTCGTCGCGGCGTGCGCCCAGCACGAGCCGCAGTACTGAGGAATATGCTGGTTGCGGTTGTCGGTCCTGCGTGAGCAGTCACGCTTGCGGCTCAGCATCACGGGCAGGCGTTTGGTGGTTCGAGATCAACTGCGCTCTTAACGCGAGAGACTTGCCATTCAGATCGCGGATGTCGTACGATTTGGGCAGGTCAGACGGCTTCAAGTATGTATGCGGAAGTGGCGACTTGATTATGGATGCCTTCGGCGATGGCGACACCTCGCGATGGCCGTGATTGTATGCGGCCGCTGTGAGCACGACGCTGAGCATCTCCGACTGAAGGGCAGCGCGCGCGCGCTGTTCCCCTGGCAAGTGAGTAGCCAAGTTTGGACGGTACCGGTACCGGTAAAAAGACACCGGGGGGAGCCGGGACACACCGGTACGTCGAAACGTATTTAAAGGACTTCTACAAACGAATTCCGCTCCTTGCGCGCCGTCTTCTTTTCCCACGTGCCCTTGGCCTTGCTCTCACTCTTGCCCTTGCTCTCGCCGACACCCTTCTTACATGGACCCGTGGGCCCTGAGGTGGGCGCGAGGCGCAGCGCTGGCGACTCTTTGAGCATCGCGACCGTGACGCTTTTCGTCACCGTCGCGAACTCGCCGTCGGGCCGTTTGTACGCCATCACGAGATTGTCGAGATGCGTGTAGCCCGCCTCCTCGCACACCTGCATGCATGCATTCCCATTCGGAGGGTGAGGGAGGTAGGACCGTACGAGACACTCAGAGGCTCTCAGTGGCCATGAGGGGCAATCAAGTGGCCATCCACGTAGCCAGCCACCTCACGCACCTCCGCGACGAGCTCCTGCAGGTCCTCCATCGTGCTGATAGAGCCCATAGAGATCTTGAGCGCACACCGGTCGGTCGCGCTCACCTCGATGTGGAGCTTTGTGGTCGCGCGCTCCTCATCGTCACTCGCATCGGCCGTTGGGATCGCCATCGGCCGCCCACCCGCCATGAGCTTGAGCCTGTGGGGCTGACGCGCTCGCCTTTGGTGGGCTTGCCTGACTTTCATGGCGCAGTACCCAGCGAGCCCGAGCCCGAGGACCACGGCTGCCGTGTGCATCGTATTCTTCACCGCACTCGGCTTCACGATGTCCACCTGCATCGGCGGTGGCGAGGGGAACAGGCGGCTCTCCCCGCCGATGATACCGCGTCCCCACTCGCTGTCCGACATCCCCACAGGCGAAGGCGGCATGTGGGGCAGCTCGGGCGGCGGGCGCGGGTCGGGCGGAGGCGAGGGCGGAGGCGGCGGCGGCGAGGGCATCTCCGCACAGCAGCACGCGAGGCGCCCGAGTCCCTCGGGCAAGCCGTACGCCTGCATGGTGAACTCGTGGACTGGCGCGTTGCGCAGCTCGAGCATCACCGAGTGGTACGTGAGGCCGACCTGAAGCACAGTGCCGTCGGGTTGGAACGAGGCGATGCGGAGAGGATGCGCGCGCAGCTGCTCGCCGAAAAAGTCGAGAGTGAGCTGCGAGCCCATCAGCCAACGATCGAGGTGCACGCTGACCTCCCACAAAGTGCCCGGCGTGCTGCTCGGCGTGGTGACGAACTCGACCCGGCCTCCCAAGAAGCAGTCGCCACGCTCTGTCTGCAGGTAAGGCGGCGGCGCGGGCGGCGGCGCGGGCGGCGAGGGCGGCGGCGGCGGAGGGAAGGGGAGTATGGGCGTGCACGAGATCATCGGCATCGAATGGAACATGGGCGACGAGTCGAAGCCGAAGCACGAGCGACGGTCGGTGGGCATGTGATGGTTGAACGGCATGAGGCGGAAGGTGAACTGCGTCTTCATCGGCCCAGCCGCCGCCGCCGCAGCTTCCCCTGCCCGTGCCGCCGCTAATGCCGCCACAGGCGTAGCTGCCCCGTTTGCCGTCGCCGCTGCCTCCTCTCGACTTCTCAACTGCCGGCCCGCTGGCACAGCAGCTGGATCCATATCGTCATCCTCGATGACCTGAGCTCCCCACACCTCGGACAGCCTGACCGCCGTCGTGCCAAAGTCGATCTTCACCTTCGCACCTTGCTGCCACGTCTCGAGGTACACCTTTGACGAGACGCGGGTCTCGAACGAGTTGAGCATCGTGTACCGGGCATTCAGCTTGCACGCGTACACGGGCGGCTCGAGGTTGCGGCAGCGCACGATCGTCGGGTTGGCCGACGGCGTGCCCACGCCGTCGATGTCAAATTGCTGGTCGTCCTGCGGCTGCATGTCGAGTTCGAGCTTGACGCGCACGCCGCCATGCGGGCCGGTGGAGCCGAGCGTGCTCATGCTGACCACGCTCGCTGCCCAGACGTGCTCCACCTCCACGTTCTGCCCCATGATGTCCAGCTCCACCTCGCCGAAGACCTGCCACGGATCCACCTTGATCCGGTAGTCCCACATCGGCGCACTGCTGAGCACTTCGCCCTTGGGCTCCATCTCGCCCGTGACCGGATTCATCACCATCTTCTTTGTGTCCTTGACGTACACGTTCTCGCGCGCGACGACGGCGCACGCACCGTTCATCGGCACGCGATGCGTGGACAGGCGGCGCCGGACGAAGCCTATGCTCGCGTTCACCGCACGCCATTCGATCACCTCGCCGGACGCCGAAGGCAGGGGGCGCCAGCCAGACGCTTTGTGTGCCAGAGCTGGTGGCGGCGGAGGTGAGGCCGCCCAACCCAGAAGAGCGAGTACAGGAAAGCAAAGCATATCTCGGATGAGCGACAGCCACCCACACGACGGGGCGTCGCTATTTGCCCTCGAGTCACACGACAGCGGGCAGCGTCTCGTGCGAACGATTTCCACAAAATTTGTTCGCCATGCATGCTTGCTGGATGCTGCCGAGAAAACTTTTGCATGAAAGAGCTACACTACAGTACAGTCTCTCTCGACTCTCACTCGTCCGGTCTCACTTGGCGCCCGTTTTCTTGTCCGTGCAGGCGAGCAAGGTGGCGACGAGCATGAGCGAGCCGCCCGCGATGGCGCTGATCGAGATGGGCTCCTTGATGAGCAGCAGCGACCAGAGTGCCGCAAAGGGCATCTGGAGCGCGGTGAACGGCTGCGCGTTGGCGGCGGAGATGACCGTGTACGCATTGAACATGAGTGAGGAGGTGACGAAGGCCGAGAGGAAGACCGAGAGGGCCATCAGCCCCCACTGCGCGGGCAGCACATACGCCAGTCGCTTGAGTGTTCGGCGCGACGCGCCTCCGAGCGCTGTGTCGAGCAGCAAGGGTACGAAGGAGAGCGCGCCCATCGAGAGCATGCGCGCCGTGTTGAGCGCCTCGGAGGCGTAGCTGCGCAGGTGCACCTGCGTGCGCACGCGCTGAAGGCTGAAGAAGAAGGCGTAGCCAATCAACGCCAACTGCCCCAGCATCCTCGCCCCGTTCGCGCCGCCGCCGGCCGCGCTGCCTCCGTTGCCGTCGGCGCCGGCATACGCGGTGACGAGTGCAGCGCCAAACGCGAGCGCGCAGCCCGCCCAGGTGCGCGCGCCAAAGTCCGCACGGCGCACGAGCACGAGCGTGAGCACTGGCACGAACAGGTGCATCGTAGAACCAAGGATCTCACTCGTGAGCGCCGGGACCAGTTGGGATCCATAGATGCCCAAGAGGGCGGAGACGAGTGTATACAAGGCGAGCTCGGTCGCGTGGAGCCAGAACTTGAGACCGCCGGCGGGAAGCTGTGCGGCTTTGGAGGCTGCCGATGCCTTGGAGGCCGCCGACGCTTTGGCCGCGGGCGTACTCGCGAATGCCGCTGACGCATGGGAGCTCTGGAAGGCTCGGTAGCCGCGGAGCAGCGCCGCAAAGAGCATCAGGAATTGGTAGCGCACAAACGTCACGAAGACCGTGGGTAGCGGCTCGCCGCCAACAGATTTGAGGGCGCGCAGCAGCACGTAGTGGGTTCCATAGATGGCCGCGCTCGCGACCAGCATGAGCCGCGCAGTCTGCTTCGAGATGCGTGCGGGAGGAGCGGGGGCCGCAGCCGTCAACGAAGTGCTAGCGGGTGGTGGTAGCGTCGAGCCGCCTCGAACGACGAGCGCTACGCGCGGTTGTGGCCGTTCACAAAGAGCGTCGGAAACGCAGAGCGCGAGTATTGCCAGTAGCGTCGGCTTCATGGATCCCCGATCTTTGTGAGAAACTTGCCGCGGCATTCAGTTCCCAAACAGGTGTGGGGTTAGGGCCTTATAAACATGAAAAATAGTAGACCACTCCCCCTTGGGTCAACCATTCAGTTCCCAAACAGGTGTGGGGTTAGGGCCTTATAAACATGAAAAATAGTAGACCACTCCCCCTTGGGTCAACCATTCAGTTCCCAAACAGGTGTGGGGTTAGGGCCTTATAAACATGAAA
>Ga0210247_101985_pt1 | contig 14001 bp, 9 predicted proteins | sample ChrtobMetP3_16mM_FD_155449 | JGI IMG/M metagenome (GOLD analysis project Ga0210247, IMG submission 155449) | Chrysochromulina tobin associated microbial communities from unialgal haptophyte culture, Seattle, Washington, United States - P3_16mM | ecosystem: Host-associated > Algae > Haptophytes >...
GTCAGGGGGGGTCTCATGCGCATTTTCCGGTGAAGCATGTCGATCGGATCGGATTCCAGGTGCGTGGCAATTGCGAATTCGTGCCGGTGGGGGTACCCGTGGTCCGCCCAATTTGGGTCCGCCGCGTGAATGCAAGTTTCGTTAAAGAGTCGATTATTATAATAACCGCGATACGTGGGCACCGCGCAGCAGTCGGTTAACCCGGTACACGCGGGGGACTGATATGTTAACCCTGCGCGCCTGGGAGCGGATCCTGGATATGAATTAATACGAAAATGACCATTTCGGGCCTACCTGTATACCGGTACTTACTTTTTGTGCGATGACGATGTGAGGTCGAGGCGGCCATCCTGGGGTGGCCTTCCCTGCGCTGGGGAGCATGACCATGTTTCTCACTACAATTCTCTTGTGCGTGCACCCACCTCAGCCGTTAGACTCTCCACCTCCGTCGTTTCGGGCGGCGAGGCGCCTCGTGCGCCTCCTGGATGAGCACGTGCGCAGCATCCCAGGCGTGCACCGACTCTCTACACGGCGTCTGATGCAAGGAGTGAGCATACTGGCAGCAGTCGAGTGGCCAGCGCAGCCGCTTTTCAACGTATCGCTCACCGATCGACACGAACGAGAGAGCCTGCGGCGGGCTGCACGTGCGAGCGTCCTCGCCTCTGCCGCGTACAGCACGTTTGGCGTGTTGTTGGTCGAATGGGCTCGCTCACCGCTGCAGATGCTCCGCGCCATGTGGTGGATGCTCTGCGGGCTGCACCGGCCGCGCATGACCGCCTTCGAGATCCACACCCGCGGCCTTGGCCTGCGCGCCAGCGACGTGCTTCACGCGCAGTGGCGCCCGCGGCTGATGGCTCGGCAAGGCGACGCGGGGTCAAAGGATGTCTCGCCGAGCACGTCCACTTTGGCAGCGTACGTGCCGGCGCACTTCATCGTCTTGGACCACCGCGAACGTGCCGTCATCCTTGTCATCCGTGGCTCACTTGACCTGGAAGACGTGGTCACCATTGTGGAGGTGGCGCCCACGCGTCATGACGAGCGCCTGCTTGGGCGAGGATGCCACGGGGGCATGGCGGCGGCTGCGCGGACGCTCGTCGCGCGGCACGAGCGGCTGCTGCGGGACACGCTGCGCCGGCACCCTGGCTACCGCCTTGACCTCGCAGGCCACTCGCTTGGGGCGGGGATCGCCACGTTTGCTGCCGTGCTGCTGCAACGAGCCATGCCGCACCGCACTGTCGTTCACGCCTACGCGTTCGCGCCGCCATGCTCGCTACCACTTCGTGAGAGCGGCCGGCATGACGCGCTCGTGGACGCGTACGTCTACGCGGCCGACGTGGTGCCCCGCCTCAGCGTCGGCTCAGTCCACGGGCTATGCGAGGCCGTTGAAGCGGTTACGCGGCGTCATGACGACGGCAGCCGGGCAGGCTCAAGTGCCGACGCGGAGACGCACGGGCGATGGGCTGCCCCCCCGAGGCATAGCACGCGCTATCCGCCGGGACGGCTGCGACAACTGGAGCCGGTGCATGCACGGAGGCGGGGCGGTTGCGGCCGCGAGCTTCTACTGCTGCGTCCGTGCCGGCGCGGCCTTGGCCTCCTCCGACTGCACCCAAGCATGTTCCGAGATCACGGCTTCGACCGCTATGCATGTGCGCTGGCGAGCCTGGCGGAGCAGGTGCAGTAGGGACGCGCACACTTGCAGCGCACACTCTATCCACTATGACGCTTCCCACTATCCAGCAGACGTCGTGGAGAGGGAGCTGGTCACAGTGAGTTCTAAGCTTCTAACTGGTGACTCTTGTGTCCAAGCTGTGTTCCTTTTGACCTAGACTTGTACAATAGTAAGGGAAGAGGAACACAATTCATTCACAACACACCAACACAATTCACAGACAACGGATTTAATTCACAGTTCGCGTCGCCTCTCGGGAGTCGGGGCCAGGCGTTGGCGCACCGACAATGAAGGGCCAGCTGCTCAAGCGTCCAAACAAACGCCCTGGGTCTGCGGGCGTGCTGCGCTCCTCTGACGTGACCGCCCTCGCGGACGCCGCCGCTGCCGTGCGGAAGCGGCCGCAGTCCGCCTCACTCTTTGGCCGAGGAGCTGCCAGCGCGACGAAGGTGATTGCGGTCCGTGACCTTGAGCCGACCGTGACACGGACCGGCGTTTCGAACGCCGGCGTGGTGAACGCCAAGAGCTCATTGCTTGTTGGAGCGGCGCCTGTGCCAACCAGCACGACCGCCCGCCCGTCGCGTCCGGCCTCGGCGCCGATCCGCCACGGCAGCAGCAGGCTGGCGAGTGCGCCGAGCTGGCACTTTGGCGCTGACCACACCTCGCTGGTCGCGGGGCTGAAGGCCAGTGCTCCGCCCGACCTGCAAGTATCGGCGCGCCGGTTCAAGCAGGCGGCGCGGCAGTCGGAGATCCGATCCAAGCAGACGGAGGCGCTGCAGGAGCGGCGAGCCGCCGTGCGCGAGTTGCGCGCAGCAGGTTTGGCGGCGGGTCCGCCGCCGCCACCTGCGTCGGCGCGCCCTTCGTCGGCGCGGCCGCCTCCAAGGAGAGTTGGTGGTGGCGGCAGCGGCAGCCAGTCCGCGCCGACGACGTCGCGCGGCGCACGCATCACCTTGTTGCACATGGAGGGCATCCACATACAGCCACGGCCAGTCAAGCCGCCAGGGGAGCCGGTGCAACCGCATCCCGTGCGCGCGACGGTGCGCCGGCAGCACCTGCACGAGCAGCAGCAGTGGCAGGCGATGCAGCAGCAGCGGCAGCGACAGCAGCTCCTCCACGCAGAGCGCGAGCAGCACGAGCAGCAAGAGCGTCAACGCCTCGAGGCCGCCTTCGAGGCGAAGCTGGAACGGGCCATCCAGCAGCAGCAGATGCAGATGCTGCAGATGCAGCAGCTGCAGGGGCAGAAGCCACCGATGCAGCAGCAGCAGCAGCAGGGGCTGGGGCAGCTCAGGCCGCAGCACGCGGGCGGCGAGCCGGTCGGCACGAACGTGCAGCTCGGGAGCAGTGGCTCTCAGTCGGAGCTGTTGCGCATCTCTGCGCTGGACGTGGCCGCCGCCGTCGAAGAGGCCTTTCGCACAGTGGCGCCGGGCAGCCTCGCCGCCAACAAGCGCGCCCTCGAGGCACGGCTCTCACAGCTGCGACAGGAGCGGCTGCAGAGCCCCGCCTTCGCGCTCTATGCGACGGTTACAGGCTCGAGCAGCGGCGGCAAGCTGCGCATGCGTGCGCCGCCTACGCTGCCGGCGGGTGGGCGTACCGGCACGCTTACAGATTCGACGCGACGGATGCCGCCGGCGCCGCCGGCGGGTCATCTCGCCTCCAAGCTCATCACCAACCCGCAGCCAGTCGTGCCCGGCCTCACCTTCCGGAGCTTTGCCATCTGTGGGGAATCCGAGGAGGAGCCGGAGGACCGTTACGAAGGCGCTGTGCCCGACCCGGCGTTCCCTTCGCCTACTGGCACGTACGGCGGCGCGGGCACGTGCGGCCGGGCGCCGAGCATGGAGAGTCTGTACGCGGGCGCGATGCTGCCCGCCGGCTCGCCTGCTAGCTCTCGCTCGCCGAGCCGATCGCCGAGCCGTCTACAATCACGCCCATCGTCCGCGAGCCGGTATCCCGGAGAGGCCAACCCACGCTCGCCCCTCTCCCGCCCGAGCTCGGCGAGCACAGAGCGCACGGCAGTCAAGCTTCATGTCACGGCGCTGCAGGTGCCCGTCCAGCCCGGGCTGATCATCCAGCCGCCCGAGCGGTCGCTAGGGGGCGCCGCCGGCAGCGCCAGCGTCGGCCACGTGGCGGGACTCGACGCGGATTCAAGTGCCTCAAGCCCCGCGAGGAGCTCATGCACGGCTCGGCTGCCGGCTGAGATCGCGCTCCCGTCGCCGCGTGCCGTCGCCGCCGCGCGCCTGGCCGCCGTGCACACCTCCATGGGTGTGCTGCCGCCGCCCTCGAGCCCCATCCCAGGCAGCGAGAGCACCAGGAGCGCGTTTGCACAAAAGTTTGGCGCGCGCAGCCAGGCGACCCAGCCGCCGCACGCCTGATGGCATCAACTACACCAGATGCTTTGTGCAAATCAAGCATGGGGATATCCCTTTTTGTTGGTCCTGTTGATCCACACACACCCGCGTTCGTGGTGCCGGTTTCGCCCTTCGAATCCCTAATGCTAATCCGTAATCGAGACAGCACCGGAACGTTCGAATAATCGAAATAGTTCAAATAGACAATAGTCGCGACGCGCTATAGTACCAACGGCAACGCGCTCGGGGTCTACCGCGCTCCAGACACCCCCGCGCGCGAGTGCCGCCCGCCGGACAGGAGCGTACGAAACATACGTCCGGTCGAAGCGAACTCGCGGCCGGGCCCGTGGCTCTGCCGTGGCCCTTTTGCGCCACGCGAACGCGCCGCGGCGACACACACGGTCCTTCTTCCTTGGCCATCGCTCCTACCTTCTCTATCGCTCCTTCTTATCTTCCGTCTTCTTCTTGGTCTTCTGGTCGCCCCCCTTGTCCTCGGCCGGCGCATCCCCGGCCGGCGCATCCCCGGACGGCGCATCCCCGGACGGCGCACCCCCCTCACCCGTGTGTCCAAACTCATTCCGGCGGCTCATGTCAACGCGGTACACGTAGCGCTGGTAAAGGAACACGCCGAAGACGATGTCATCCCGGAAGCATGACATGCGGTGCAGTGTGGGCATCTTGATGATGAAGGCGAACAGGTCGTCGATGAAGGTGTTGAGCGCCTTGTACATAAAGAATTTCCAGTTGAGGTGCGCCACGCTCTTGAGACGATAGTTGATGAAGAGCTGCGGCGTCATCACGATGAACCCGCCTCCGTAGACGAGTGCGACGAGCGATTCGATCAGCCACGCGTACCAGCCACGGTGGTAGCCTGTGGCGAGCGAGTGGCCCGAGTATCCAGCGATCAGCAGCAGCAGCGGCGGCGAGAGGTACTTGAACGCGAGCCTGTCAATCTCGTCCGTCTCAGCCTGCTTCGAGTCCTTGCGTGCCACGCCTCGTGATCGCACGGAGAAGGATTTGAAGATCTTAAAGAAGCCGAGCACGAGCGTGAAGAGCGAGGTGATCTTGACGAGCCATGAAGCGTCCTGCAGGCGTGAGGCACAGTTCAAGGGCCACTCAGAGGCCATTCAAGCAGAGGCAGGAGGAGCAACTCGAGGCCCCTCCATATTAGGCAACTCGGTGGTATTCCTTATTAGACAGTCCAAGGGCACTCCGATGTGCCGCCCAAGGTGATCAATGGACAGTCCGAGGCAGTCCGAGGCTGTCCGAGGCAGTCCGAGGCAGTCCGAGGCAGTTCTAGGCAGTCCGAGGCAGTTCGAGGCAGTCCTAGGCGGTCCGAGGCAGTCCGAGGCCGTCACCTCTTCGAAGAGGTAGAGCAGGATGATGAACTCCATGCCCTGGTTGAGCAGCAGCGTGCGGCTCGAGAGCCCCTCCATCGAGTCCACCGACGACCAGAACGACACGTCGTTCTTAAAAGCGAGCACGTCGAAGAGCAGGTGGACCGCTGAGACGGCGACGGTCGTATAGAGGAGGAGCGGGTTGGTGTGCACGAACATGCCGCGCAGGTCCTCGCTCTCCTTTTCAGAGATGCCGAGCGTCTCCTCGTTCATCTTGAACGAATGCTGCAGGTTCACCATCCACTGGAAGCGCCGTGTTGGAAGCGGGCTGTACGAGATGGTGAGCGGCAGCCCGCCGCCCGGCAGCGGCTTCGACGCATTGATTGCGACCCAGTGGCTCTTCATCGTGGTGAGCTCGTTGACATAGATGAGCGGCCGGAAGCGATGCCCGCTCATCAGCCGATGGTGGTGAAGGTAGCTGTGCAGCAGCGGCGGCATCTTGTCCAGCTCGTACGACTCCGTGTCCACGAGCAGCTGCAGGTGGAGCTTCGGCTTCCAAAACGAGACGAACTCGCCGGACCGCCCGGCGGCCTCGGCCTCGGCAAGGCCACGGCGCAGCTCCGTCTCCCATGGCGCCGGCTCGCCCGTGAGCAGATTGTACAGCCCGCGCGGCTGCAGCCGCTTTGAGAAGCCTACGAGGTCGAAGGAATTGGACGTCGTCGCCAGGCGGTCGTAGCTCCCGTGCTGAGGGTCGGGCGAGGCGCCGGCCTTTGTGATGAACATGTGCGCGAACATCGTGCCATTGGATAGCAGCCGCTCCGTCAGCGGCACGTGTACCGTCTTCTCGAGCGAGCTCCCAGCCTCCGAGTACACGAGGCTCTTGTCACTCCACAGCAACGCGTCGGTGTTGTTGAAGTCCGTGAAAGGTGCGCGCGAGGGCGAGAGGAAGACACGCAGCTCGAGCTTGTCGCCCGCGGCGAAGACGTTGGCGTGGTGGGTCGGCCGCGCCGCGGCGGCGAGCGCCACCCATAACGTGACTGCCGACGCCATCTTCATGGATCGTCCGATTTGCCACGTACTCAGCGGGCTCGCGGATCTTGAAAGTTTACCGAAATCATGAGCGCGCTTGTCATGCCATTGGCGTCCCCGGATTGAAGTTTTGAGGTCAATCCAAGGCGACTTCCTAAAAAAAGGAAAAAATAATGCTCGGACCTTTTTTCCCCTGGGCGGGCGCAGCGACGTCGTAGAAACGGGCCGCTGGCAGCAGTAGTGTCAGCAGCTCCAGCTGTTCGATGATGCGCGCATCGACATTGGTGACGCTCGTTTTGATGGCTGCCGGAAATTCGTCGTCACGCCACTCGACCCTGATGGCCAACGAGGACGAATCGCATGTGCGCCATCTCGGCGTGGACTCGAGCCAGTTGACGGACTCGTACGTCAGCACATACGAGATCGTGGCCACCTTTGACCATGACCCGAATGCCTTCACGCAAGGCCTCGCCTTCAGCGCCGCTGGCACACTGTACGAGAGCGATGGGCTGTACCATCAGTCGAGCGTCCGCTCCGTCCAAGTGAATGCCGACGGCACGACCTCGACCCTCAAGAGTGTGCCGCTACCTACAACCGAATTTGCCGAGGGCATCACGATCGTCGGTGACAAGCTCCTTCAGATCACGTGGAAGGAGAAGGTGATGCATGAGTACACGATCAACAGCGCCTCGCCAGGCGCTCACGCCGCGCCGGGCAGCATTGCACTCGCGACGCTCGTGGCGGGTGACCTCCAGAAGGTGAAGGACCACCCGCACGACTATGAGGGATGGGGGCTCGCGGCAGACGGCGACAAACTCTACACGACCGACGGCTCAGACCAGCTCTACACCCTGGCACTGTCGGACCGCCGGTTGATAAGTAAGAAGACGATCACGGACCCGAAGCTCGCCCACAAAGATGGCACGCCCTTCTCCGTCCACGGGGTCAACGAGCTCGAGATGGTGGGTGGCGAGCTGTGGGGCAACCTGTACCCCATGTACCAGGGCTCCCATTCGGAGTGCATCGCACGCATCGATCCCGCCACGGGCGAGGTCAAGGGGTGGATCGACATGCACGGCCTCTTCGACCTGCAAAGCGCGCGTGTCAAGAGCGATCCGAGCAGCTACGTGCTCAACGGCATCGCGTATCACGAGCCGAGCGGGCGCCTCTACGTAACCGGCAAGCAGTGGGACAAGATGTACCAGGTGCGCATCAAACCGGCACCCGAGCTTGATGCGGCGCAGATCAAGGCCAAATGCGGACTCGGCGTCGCGGCAAGGTGACCTGGGTGCACGTTTAGGATGCTTGTAATCACTGTTGCGGATTCACACCTTGAGCTCATATTCCTTCACCCCCGGCAAGACCCGGCCACGGCACAATACAAATAGAAACCCCGTTTAACTTCGTGGTGCACGTCGCATGGGCCCGCGGGACGTTAAGCAGCCGGAAACTAACCGGTAACTCCGCGGCGCGCGCCTGGCCCCGCCCGCGCGCGCGGGCTGCACGGCAATCGGCTCGATCGGGTTCGCCGGCGCGGGTACAACTGCACAGTCTGTACCGCGTCCCCACCGCGAATTAATGTGGTCGACGTTATGCTTACATGTGACGCGGTGAGCTACATTCTTTGGTGACGGGCACTGGCTTGGCACTGTGGCGGCATGTGTGGCGGAAGGCGAACAAGGACCGCAGCGGGGCGCTCCAGATCAGCTGCCAGCGCGGGCCCTCCCGTCCTCCGTCACAAAAGGGTTCTTCGAGCGACGGTGTGCTCCGTCTAGTCCTCGTCCGAGTCGGGTATGGCGATCGATCGCACCTGGCGCGTCATGTGATCGATCGCCTCCCACTCATCAGCGCCGTCCGACTTCGGTCGCTTCTCGAGTCGCTTGAGGGCACGGGTGCCGTCCGCCGCCTGTCGTGGCCCCTCGGGCTGCAGCGCCAAGTCGCGGATCAGCCAGTGCTCATCTCGATGGACGAGCACGCACATGCTCCCATCAAGCTGCACTCGGTACGGCACGCGTCCAACCTCACCGGACCAGTCTCGTGTGGGGAGCCTTGCCTTGGCTTCGTCCTCGATGCTGCAGTCCACGTCCAACACGGTGCCCGCCCGCCACACGGACCAGTCATTGCTCTCGTCCTCGACCGCACAGACGACGCGCTCACCCACACCAAAGCGCAGCTTCCGCCTGTCCTTGCGCAGCGGCAGGCAGAAGAGCGTGAAAAAGAGCGCATCGGCACGCTGGCCGAAGCACACCTCCGCACGGCAGACTTCGTACTCGTCCCTCGGCACCGAGATGAGGCGCGCATCGGGAGGGTCGATCTTGACCACGTATGGCAACTTGGGGCCGTCCGGGTCGATCGGATCATCCTCGTTGACAGATTGGATGGTTCCGGCTGCCCACTGGCGCTCACGCCCGACATTACACACGACGCGATCAAACTTGAGAAAGTGGGCCTTGGCCGCGCGCCTTGAGTCGTACTCAGCGTGGCACTCGTCCACCATCTTGCGCACGCGCCTCATAATGAAGTCACAATCCTCACAGTCGAGCTTTGTCCGCTGGTCCTTGTTCATGACACCGAGGACCTTGGCGGTGACGTGGTCCAGCACATCCTGGAAGTCGCTTCCGTCGAGCAGCTGCTTAGGGTCGCAGGTCTGAATCTGAGCTGCTACGGCATCTTCGACCAGACGCTCCAGCGACAACTGCCCGCCAGTGGGCGGCATGACAATATGACGTGCGGCGGAGTTGCTCCGGCGCAGGCGACCGCGAGTATACACAGGTACCCTTCGGGCACACGTGCTCGTCTTCGGCTGTCGTAACCGTAAACCGACGCCAAAACATGACTCAGTTTCGATACGGGGAATGTCGTCGACAGAAGTCCGGCCCACATACCGCGCAGAACACACCACACCATATTATTTGACCGTCGCTCACCCGATCTGCTTGCGCTGCAGGCTGAGCTGCTGGTTGAGCTCGTCGAGCACCGCCCGAAGCAGCATCTTCTCGCCCAGCCGGCAGACAAGCGCTGCCCGGCGTCGGCGCTCGCTGCGTCCCCCCGGACGGATCCGTGGCATGCTGCCGCTGCTGCTACTTTTGGTGCGATTCCTCGGCTGCATCTTCGCAAGGAGCCGCCGATCCTCCTCCGCGCTCGTCTCCTGCTCCGCCTCCATGAGCAGAGCCTCGACAGTCTCGCGTAGCAGCAGCCGCCATTTGCGCTCATTCCGTGCCGAGAGCGGCTGCCCTCTGAAGGCTTCTCCAGATCTCGCGAGCTCTGTGGGCGTGGCGGCGATCACCCGAAGCGCGACGAGCAAGTCCGAGTCGCCCTGCAGCGCGCGCACCGACAGACCAAACGGTGCGCTCACGTTGGCTGCGGCGAGCAAGGCGGCCTTGGCCGCAGCATTCTCGTCGCGCGGCGCCAGCGTGATCGGCACAGCGTCGTGCGGGTTGTGGGCGAGCGCGAGGCCGCGGGAGCTTAGGAGCTCCGCGTTCGTGCGCAGACCGTAGTCGAGAAGCACCTGCAGTCCACGAGGACCCTCCATGAGGGTATGTATGGCAATGAGAGGCACTCGGAGGCACTTAAGAGGCACTCGGAGGCACTCGGAGGAACTAGAGGCAATCGGAGCCACTCAGAGGAGCCAATCAGAGCCACTCAGAGCCAATCAGAGCCAATCAGAGGCACTCAGCGGCACTCAGAGGGCCGTAGTCGCCGAGTACCTCCACGCCCGCCTCGATGTCGCGTGTCGCCCGTAGCTCGAGGGCACCACTCGGCGTGGCGTCGATGGAGATTGCTGAGATTGCGTCCCATGCTTCCGAATCCGCATCGGGCTCGGTGAGGCAGACCGCATGCAAGCAAACCCTCTGCATCCAAACCGATTCCATCCAATGTGGCGGCAGCCGCGCGCCGCCGTCGTTGCGGCGCGAAGGCCCGTCGATGCCTCGCCCGCCGGTGGCTGCGATGGGTGTGAATGCGTTGCCATCATCCTCTTCCATTTCGCGCCATCGCCACACGCCGCCGCCGCCGCCCAGCGCCATGTCTGACAAGCCCGCGGCCAGGGGTGCACTCTCGGGGGCTCTCTCGGATGGATCTGGGATGGATCTCGGATGCATCTCGGGGGCACTCTCGGATGGATCTCCCTGGGCGAGCATCGCTGTGCTGGCACGGGAGGTTGTGCTGGGTGCGCGCCACTGTCGGCTGCGACGCGGGCGCCATGGCGGGCGCGGCTCGTGCACAGTGACTCTTGCATTCCGACGGGCAAGCGCACGCGCGCTCTTCCGATGCTCATGGCCACGGGTGCCCTCGCCGCCGCCGCCGCCGCCGTTACCATCGCCGCCGCCGCCGCCGCCGCTGCCGCCGTCGCTACCGCTGCTGCTGCTGCTGCTGCTGCTGGCGCTGCTGCCGCTGCTGCCGCTGCTGCCGCTACTGCCGCTGCTGCCGCTGCTGCCGCTGCTTCCGCTGCTGCCGCTACTGCCGCTGCTGCCGCTGCTGCTGCTGCTGTTGCCGGGCGCGCCGTTCGCTTGGCGCTGCCAGGCGAGCAGCGCTGCCGCCTCGGCCTCCTCGCCATTCAGCATCGCCTCACGCCATCGGCCAGGGTAGACTCCCTCTGCAGTCTGCATGAGGACTGCATTACTGTGCCCCGGCCCGCCGTGATTCAAAAGGTCAGCGCCGGGTGCAAGCACACGCCACCCACCGCTTGCGGAGCCGGCGGCGCCGCCACAGCCAGGCTCGGCGCAGCGCAGGTGGAAGCTGCGGCCCCAGACGGCACACGTCGCCCATGTGAACCGCTCGTACGATGTGTTCATCGGCGGGCGGAGCGCATTCCATCCGGCCACCCGCTCGGCCGAGTCGACAAAAAGCGAGCGCCACTGCGCGTCGGCCCAGCGGCGGAGGGTGTTGGCACGCGAGCGCGCGTAGCTCGTCTGTAGCTGCGCGAGCTCCTCGTCGCTCCATCGCAGCGTGCAGTCCACCTCCGCGTCCGTGCGCAGCGTGTGCATGTACGTGCGCAGCCGTGCGGGTGGAGCGTCCACGAGCCGCATGAGCCACACGGCGAGGGAGACGTGGGAGTCGAGCGCGGGCGAGAGGAGGGTGGGGAATGCGCGCACGGCTCCATCGGCGGTGAGCGCCAGGCCCGACGGCACCCGCAAGAGCGCGTGGCCCTCGTGCACCGCACGGCGCGTGACCACTGCGAAGCCGCCCCGGCCGGCGTTCGGATCGGAGGTCACCTGCAGCGCAGGCGAGAGGATGCCGGTCTCGATGCGCGCCCAATTATCAAGCTGTTCGATGGAGGATGGCTGCGCCGGCGCCGGCAGCATGGTGTGTGGCGCGTAGCCGCCCATCGCCGCGCAGCACGCCATCATGATCTCTTCGACTGGGCGGAGCTTGCCGTTGAAGTAGACGAGGTCGTAGAGCGACCGCCTCATCAGGTCATCGTACAGGTCGTTGATCGAGGGCACGTAGTCGGGGCTCGGCAAGAGCAGGGGCGTTGGCGTCGATGGTAGGAGCGGCACTTGGGTTCGCCTCCACGCCATTGCGAAAAGGTCAGCTCAGAATTCCGATGAGGAAACCAATGCGAAAAGGTCAGCTCTCGGTCAGCTAGGCACGCGCCTCGGCCACGACCACGCAAAGCTAATTCATTCATTCACAGATTGTTCTCTCACAGTGCGAACCCCTCACGCTGAAGTCCACGTGACGGGTACGTGTGCTGGCTGCTGCTCGCGTGACAGACGCTCTACAGGTCGAGATCATCGAGCAGCCCCTCCCCCTCGCCATCCGCCCCCTTGCGCTTCTTGCGCTTGGCACCGCCAGCCGACTCCTCGTCGGCGGCGGCCGCCTGCTGCCCGCGCAGCTTTTCGCGCATCGCCTCGACGGAGCGCTCCTCCTCGGCGTACTCGAGCACCAGGTGGCGCCCATACAGATGCGTCGCGTGCAGCGCGTTCTTGGCTTTGCTCGCCTCGGCCTTCGAGACAAACTCCACGAAGGCGAAGCCGCGGTGGTGCCCGTCAAACTTCTTAGGGACGCGCACCGTCTTGAGCTGCCCAAACGTCTGGAAGAGCTCCTTGATCTCCTTTTGGCTCGCTTGGAAGGGGAGGTTGCGCACGAGCAGCTTCGCACTCGGCTCCATGCTCGCGCCGCCGCCCGCGCCGCCCGCGCCGCCCGCCGCCACCTTGGACTTCTTGCCCTTGGATGACGCGGCGGCGGCGCCAGTGGCCGTGGCGGTTGTCCGTGTAGAGAGCTTTAGCTGCAGCACGTGCTCGTGCAGCCGCGCGCCCGCCATCTCGCGCAGCGCCGCCTGCGCGTGGGCGGCCGTCTTGAACTCAACGAAGCCGTACCCCATCGAAAGGCGCTTGGCATTCGACGACTTTGGGTCGGGCTTGGTGACGACGGTGGCGGCGCGCACGCCATACCGGCGCCCAAAGAGAGCCTCGAGATCCTCCTTAGTCGAGCCGAAGCTCAGATTCTTGACGAAGACTGTGCGCCCTTCTGTATCGTCCGCGTCGACGGTCTCCTCGGGCTCGCCCCCCGCCGCCCCCGCCGCCACGACACCCGCCTTGGCCGCCGCCGGAGCGATCGGCTCTGCCGGCGCCGTCGGCTCCGCGGCGGCGCCCTTGCTCCCGAGCACCCCCACGGGCGCCCACTCGAGGTACAGCGGCACTCCATGGAGCTTGGTGTACGCGACGGCACGGAAGGCCTTCCGCGCCTCGCCAACCTCGAGAAACTCGACCAGCGCGAGCGTGCGGGCGGGCGTGAGGAGTACAGCGCCGAGCTGCCCATACCGTCCAAAGAGGGTCACGAGCTCATCCTCGGTCACGTCCGTCGAGAGGTTCTTGACGAGTATGAGCAGCTTCGAGCGCTGCGTGCCGCCTGCACTGGCGCCGCCGTTTGCACCGCCGCGCGGACCGCCGTCGCCCTGGACCGCCCGTTGCAACGCCTCAAGGTCCACGCCATGCTCCGCGAGCCACGCCGTCGATTGGCCGATGAGGTGGGTCTCTCCCTGTGCCAGGCGCACGGCCATCGACGTGTCCGCGCTCGGGTCGATAAAGTCAGCCTTGGCCACGCCGTAACGGCTCGCCATCGCGTCACCCACCGCATCGGGACGCATGAAGAGCGCGTTCCAGTTCGTAGCGTCGGTCGCCTTGGCCTTGATCGCCGCCTCCTTTTGCTCCTTGTACGCAGCGCCCTTGCCAGCGGCGCCGACACTCCCGTTTGCCGCCGCCGCCGCCGCCGCCGCCGCGCGCCGCCGCTCGGCGGCGCTTTCGCGCGCGGGCATCAGGTGCAGCAGACGCCCTTGGAAGACGGCACCATCGAGCTCAGAAAGGGCACTGACGGCATGCTCGGGACGCGCATATCGGACGTGCGCAAAGCCCTTGCCGCGCCGCGTGTGCGCATCCATGGGCACGCTCACCTCTGCCACTTCCCCGAACCGTTCGAATACTCCGCGCAGCTCATCCTCGGTCACGCTGAACGGCAAGTTGCGCACGAACAGCCGGCCGTGTTCACCCAAGTCGGCAGCCGCCTCAGCTGCAGTCCCACTCGCCGCGTCGGTGCCATCACGGGTGTCGCTCACGGCCGCGGCGCCGCCCCAATCAGTCTCCTCCTCCTCCTCCTCCTCCTCCTCCTCCCCGTCGCCCTCCTC
>Ga0210247_102002_pt1 | contig 13903 bp, 22 predicted proteins | sample ChrtobMetP3_16mM_FD_155449 | JGI IMG/M metagenome (GOLD analysis project Ga0210247, IMG submission 155449) | Chrysochromulina tobin associated microbial communities from unialgal haptophyte culture, Seattle, Washington, United States - P3_16mM | ecosystem: Host-associated > Algae > Haptophytes >...
TCGCGGAGTGTCTCATTTGCCTCGATGCCCCCCGTGAGATGCGCCTCGGGTGTGGCCACGCGATCTGCTGTGAACGATGCCTTCCGCAGCTGAGCGAGTGCCCCACGTGCCGCCAGACGATCATCAGTGGCGAGGCGAGGCGACTCGGAGGCGCCATGCTGAGCACTGCGGCGGCGGCCAGCGCCATCGCGACGTTCGAGATGGTCGTCCCGAATGCAGCGCACAGAGCGCAGGCATTCGGCGCCATGCGTGCGGTATCCGAGCAGACGAGGAGCGTCGAAGTTGTGCACGTTGCAGCGCCCATCAGCCTCATCGGCAGAGGCGGGCGCGGTGGCCGAGGCACGGGCCGAGGACGGGCACGCGTGGGCTGATTACGTGTAGAGGAAAGGACTCTGTCGGGCGGTCGGGCCGGGTCGGGTCGGCGGTGCATGACAGCGGAGCCCCGTCCCCCGACTGTTCGTGGTGAACATAAGTGAGAGAGCGTTCACTTGGCGTTGTATTTAAGATGTATAACACTCTCTCCACCTCAGCGCAGGAGGTCCGTCGCTACTATAGTAGCCGTACTCGCAGTACTAGTATACATAGTCCCGCATCGTACGGCCTTAGATTAATGCTCGTCCTGCAGATCGAGCACGTCGAGCTGCATGATGTCCGTCGAGCAGCCGAGGAGCGAGCCCACGTTGGGCACGGTGCGTCCAAAGTCGCCGTGGCAAAACTCCTTGACGTACGTGCCCGCCTGCGTCACCAGGTCGAGCTGCAGAAAGCGGCCCCCGAGCCGCGTGGCCGAGAGGGCGTGGATGGTCCTCTGGCGGACCATGAGCGTCCGTCGGTGCATGACGCGCATCGGCGTCAGCTGGTCCACGACGAGCTCGCTGGTGCCGTTGAGGCGCTCGAGGTCGGCGTCGGTCACCGACCGCGAGAGGACGAGCACCGCGCGGTACTCCTTGCGGTGCGCCTCCTCGCCCTCCTTCATGAGGGTCGAGACAGCATGCAAGCTCCCCTCGCGCAGCCCGCTGATCTCGATCAAGCCGCATGCGTTGATCCGCTGCTGGAGGAGCTCAATCTCCGCGGCCGTGTGCTCGGGCCTCTTGGGCGCGAGGAGCTCGAGCAGAAACGGCCGCCCTCTGCCCAGCATCCGCACATCCACGTCCTCGCGCCCTGCGGAGTGGAACTTGGCGTCGCTCGCGGCGTAGAGAGGCACGGCGTGCTGCGAGATGAATTCGGCCACCGAGCCCGCGCACTTGAGCTGTCCCTCGACGAGCCACGGGGACTGCGGCAGCGAGCGCGAGTACTTGCGGTACCGACCCGTCAGCGCGATCGGCTCGCGCTCGATGCCCACGCCCATCATACACGGTGCCGCTGGCGCTCTCGGGGGGCACAGCGCCGCCGACGCGCGCAACAGCTCGTCGCCGCGGCTGCCCACGGTCAGGGCGCGCTGCACGGCGCGGATCGAGTCGACCTCCTGCGGTTGGCCCTGCTCGGTGCGCTTGCGCTTCAAATGCGCCGACTCGGGCGGCAGCAGCGCGTTTATCAGCGGATGGTGCTCGCCTGCCGTGCACGGACTGGAGAAGAGCACGTACACGAGCAGCTTGGCATTCGGATCGACGGGTACGCCGAGCGCGCGGGCGAGTGGCTCGGCGATCACCCAACGGATGGTCTCCTTGAGCTCGGTGATGCTCTCAAAATTCGGCCGCCGCGTCAGCGGCGACGCATCCAAGCCGTCCGTGTCGGCGCGCACCCGGCCGAGGTGAAGCCACGCTGCGCGCTCACGCACGAGCAGGTTGACGGGAATCGAAATGGAGATCGAGAAGGAGGTCATCGCAAAGTCCGTGGCCCGTACGGATTCCGCAAAGTTTGCGATCGCGTCGTGTCGCATGCAATGCGCGAGGCATCCGAGGCAAATTGGGCACACGGCGGCGGCATCATCGGCGGGTGGTGGCGCGCCAGCCGCGGGGAGCGTGGCCTCGTCGAGAGCCGCTTCGGCCTGCATGTACACGGACGGGTCACGGATGCCAGCGAACCGCAACGTGCAGCGTGCGCAGCAGCCCAGGTGGGCGCGTAGTGCGCGGAGCTCCGTCGCGCGCGCGTCGAGGAGCTCTTCGGCGGTGATGTGCGACATTGTTGTGGGTCGACGTCGCCGTCCAAGTTTGAGGCGCCCCTGGACGGAAAAGGCGCTGACGAAACTCCCTGGGCGCACCCCTGTGAACATTCACAACTCCCCCTTCTCTCTCGTACCCTTCGCCGACGTTGCTCTCGTCTCAGCCGCGGCAGCCGCAGCACTCTCCTTGAGCTCGCCGGGCACCCACCAGGTGAGGGACTCGCGGATCCCTTTGGTGACGGGCGTCACCTCGTGGACCGTGAACGCCGGGTGGATGATCACGTCGCCCGGGCACACGGGAGACGCAACCACGGTGGCGTCCCGCCGGATGGCGTTCACGTGCGGTAGCGCGAGGCCCGGCTCGTCAAACGTACCCGCCAGCACGTTGAGCATGCCGCCCTCGTACTCGGTCCCGTTGCCCTCGGCGAGCTGCACCACGATGCTGAGCACACGGCCGCGCGACTGAGGATAGAGCGTTGGGTCCGTCGCCATCGACTTGACCAGCGACGCAACGTTCGTGCTGGCGCCGAGCGGTCCGAGGTCGGCGCGAAGCGGCGGGATCTCAGAGGTGAAGTAGCCCAGCACGTCGCGGTGGCGGTGATAGAAGCCGCGGCCCTCGGTGTAGACGGCGAAGAAGATGGCCTCCTCGGAGCGTTTGAGCTTCATGGGCCAGCCCCGACGCTGCACAGCCGCATTCGCCAGCTTCTCCAGACGTTGTGTGACCCGGTCGAGCACGAAGTCTGAGTCGCGCGGGACGGCGATGTGTGCCTGCTGCGCAGACATGTGGCCGTGGATGGGATCCGGCAGCGTGCCCTGTCGCCCCACCTCCTTTTCCTCGTCCTGCTGATGGTTCATCTGATGCGCCTTTGCCTCCATTTCGGGGTCTCGCACCCAGGCGCGCAGGTGGTGGACCTCGCGCAGGCTGATTCCCGCGAGGAAGCACGCAACCTCGCGATGGCCCTCGCACGGATTGCGCCGCGCCGGATCTCGGCACGCGTCACTGAGTTCGGGCTGGCCCACCGAAGGGCTGAGCAGGAGAAGCAACGCCATGGCCCTGACGATCATCGGCCTTTTCCACGCCGCGAGGCGTCGCCGCTTGCGGCCGTGAACTTTTCGAGTTTGGTTTGCAGGGTGCGCGAGCCGCATGCATCGAGGGGGAGGGGGGGAGGGGGATTTCGTCGGAAGTACCGGGTTCTCAAGCTCAAACAGGAGTGGACGACCTCTGTGGTGGGGGATGAGTGCCTGTTTGGCCACCGCCTGCAGCTCGCACGTCCGAAGGGACACGCCGGCGCAGCTCGGCACGCACCGCAGGCTCGGCGTACTCGAGCAGCCACGGCAGCAGCGCGCACGTGCCCCCGCGTGGGATGAGCAGCAGCGCGACGCCGTCGTACTCCACAGGTGCCAAATGAGGGTGGCGCAGCCGGGGACCGACGCCCGAGTCGCCTGCCACCCCGAGGGCGTCGAGCGACGCCGAGACGATGGCCGTTGAGCCGCCCAGCATCCAAGCCTTGGGGGCCGCGAGGACAATCCTGATGAGTGGGTAAAGGGGCGTCGCCTTGGCGAGCCTCGGCTCCCATTCTGCCGCGCCGCGCCGCACCAGCAGCAGGGACATGGCTGGATCGCCAAGTGGCGGCGTCTTTCGATGCAGCTCGTCTGCGCCCTCGACCAACGACGAGAGGGCAAAGCGAAGGCGACGGTCGTCAAGGGAGGCAGTCACCTACTCGAGCAGGTGACTGCCACCGCTTTTGGCCGCCTCGGCCGTCGCCGCCTTGGCTACGATGGCAAGTTGGCATAGACACGGCAGGATCAAGCACCACCCGAGCAATGCTCGCCCGCACGATGGACAGCGTCCAGAAGATAGGAGGCCGGTACGTCGTAGCCTGCTCGCGGGCCGACTGAGTGCCGACGGTCTCCACGTATCTCCTGTCTGCCGCCCCGTACGCGCACACGCGAGTCCAGTGCTGGGGGCTGGCGAGCCGGCTGAGAAGCACTTGGCCGGCTCGCCGTGGCTGCTGACGTAGCACTTGGCCGGCTCGCCGTGGCTGCTGACGTAGCACTCGGCCGGCTCGCCGTGGCTGCTGACGTCGACGATGAGCAACGAGTCGATGGCCGCAGCTGCCTAGCAGCTCGTTTGCCCGCCTGCCTTCACGGCGTCCTCGGCGTCCAGGCTATCGGACCACCCCATACGGAGTGTCCGACTCATCACCAGCCGGACAAGCGAACGTGCATTGTCCGACTGGATTCTATACGGTCGGTGGCCGATATTGCCGTCATCGCCGCCGTCGCGCACGCCGGTTGCGGCCATCAAGAGCTGCGGGGCAACTCCGTCAGCGATCTGACGCCGTGTTCCGCGCAGCTCTTGAGGCCCAACGCTGGCGACCCAAAAGTGGATTAGCCCACCCCGATCGAACAATACAATCGGACCAGCTTGCGCACTTACAGTGCCTGTGTCGTCCTCGTCATCAGAGTTCGAAATGTCAACGCACACCGGACCAGGGTGCTGAGTCAAGGGTACTCGCGGGGGAGGGCAGGCGCCAGTGGTCCTCAGGGTGGTCATAGGCGACCCAATGATCTCGCGCCGCCCTATAGCACCCCGTCCCAAAGCGGCAAAGGGGTTTGCCTGCGGCGCGAACATACGGCGTGGCCATTCGTGCCACCTTCCGTTTATGGTGAACCGTAAATCGCATCCGCTTTTGGTAATTGCCAAATGCATGCAGAATACATGTATGCCAAATGCATGCAAAATGTCTACTCGGAAATCAACTGCAGATCTCTGTTAACAGAGAAAACACATTTCGTCGACAAATAATCATGGGCACCGAACAAACTACGCGGGTGTGAGGCCACAGAAATGTATGGAAAGTACCCCTTCATTAAAGAAAAAGAGAAAATACTGTGGCAGGGTGGCGGCTGGGGAAACAAAACTAAAGGTGATGAAGAGAAAAGCTTAAAAAGAGAGGCTTTCCCGCCCCCCTCGCCAGCAGCGGCGGCGGCAGCATTGTCCCCCCCGCCCTTCCCGCCGCCACCGCCAAGAGCGCCGGCAAGAGAGCTGACATCGGGAGCAGCAGCTCGAACAGCAGCATCGCCGCCACCGCCCCCGCTCAACCCGCTGCTCCGGGCTCGCCCAGCAAGAAGGCGAAGTCGGGCACGCCCTCGGCGGCGCTCACGCCGCAGCAGCAGCTCACGTATGCCTACGTGACGCAGCGCTGGCTCGACGTCAAGGAGTCGTTCCTGCCCGCGGGCGTGGCGCGGCTCAACTGGCAAAAGGGCCCGGGCACGCGCACGGCCAACGAGGAGGCCTTGAGGCAGCTGCGCAGCGACGCGGAGCGGCATGGCCTCGCGCCCACAGAAATCAAAGAGCTCGTCGACAACGCGACGAGGCGCAGGCAGGACAGCGCCCCGAAGGCGGCGCAGGCGCTCGACGAGATGCGGCGCACCGGCGGCTTGCACACGGCCGCCGACGCGGCCAACGGCCTGTCGACGGAGGGCGTCGTGCGGCTCGAGCTCGCCGAGGCGCTCGGCGCCGATTGGGTGGCGCTCGTGGGCGGCGAGGAGGCCGCCCCAGGGCTCGTGGCCGACGGCGTCGCGTACCTCGAGCTGCTCGCCAAGGAGCGCTGGGAGGGCGGCCTGCGGGCGGCGGCGCTTGGCGGCGAGTACCAGCCGACGGCCGCGCGTCCGGCGACGCTGGCCGCGCTCGACGAGGCGGCGGCGGCGGGCGACCAGCTGCGGCTGCTGCCGTTGTTGCTCCTGTCCAACCGGCGCTGCGGCGCGCCGAGCGTTGAGTTGCTGCAGGCGGCGATGCGCGCGTGCGCCGCCAACCGGCCGGACGCGCTCGAAGCGCGGGCGCCGCTCGAGGCGCGCGTGCTGCGGGCCGTTTGCTTCCAAGAGCCACGGCCGGAGCCGGGGCCGACCGCGGTCGGGAGGGGCAGCCCGGCCGCGGCCAAGGGTCGGTGGGCCGCGGCCGTCGCGCCCGAGCTCCTCGAGGACCTGAAGATGTGGGCCGACCTGACCGTCGGGACGCCCGGGGGCGGGGGCGGCGTCGTCAGCGCGACGGGGCGGGCGCGCGGCGGCGACCACGCGGCCGGCGCCTACCTGCTCCAGTACGCGGCCGACGTGGCGCTCAAGAAGGCGAGCGGCGCACTGTCGGCGGCGCTGGCGGCGGCGGCGCTGGCGGGGCCCGGCGCCGACGCAGATGCCCTCGCCGACAAGGTCCGCGCGGGCGCAGACGCCGCAGTCAACGCCCTCCTTTGGCCGGGGCGCTTCGAGCGCCTGGGGCGCGAGCAGGTCATCAGCGCAAGCGCGGCGCTCAAGCTCGCTGCGCGCACAGTGCCAGGCGCCGTCGGCAGCGTGCCCACGCACGAGCTGGGCGAGCTCGTTCTGAGGGTGCTCGGCCGCTCGGGCGTCGCCGAGCTCCTCGCGGAGGTGGAGGTCGCTGGCAGCGGCGACGGCGGCGGCGACGGCGGCCCGCTGTGGGTGGGCGCTGAGGCGCTCCTCCTTGTGCCGCGCACGGGCTGCTGCGCGGTGCTCGAGTACCTGGCCGCGCACGGCAGCCCGGCCGTGCGGAGCGTTGTGGCGGGGCTGCCAGGGGACCTTCGGCAGCGGCCGGGCCTCATGCACGCGTGCGCAGGGGGTGGAGGCGCGGCGGCGGCGCCACGCCCACAGCGGCCAAGTGGACCTCCGGAGTGCCCTCCGGTGGCCAGAGCCTCACGGCTGTGAAGGTGGCGCGCTGCAGCGCCTCACCCGGCACCGCCGAGCTCGTCCAATCTTGCGGCCGGCGGTATGTCTTTGCCGCCTCGGCAGAACCCTGCGGCCCCACCAGCTCCGGCATCATCCCGCGGTACCCCCACGCGGCGACCCGCGCGTGGTGCTCCGAGCTGGCATACAGCTCGAAGAGGCACAATCCGTCCCCCACGTCCGCGCCCAAGAGTGCCTCCACCGCCGCCGCCGCCGCCGCGAGCTGCCGGGCGCGCTCCGCCGCGTCGGCGCCCGCGTCACTCCCCTCGCCTGCCCCGGCGCGCAGCCGGAGCGCCCGCACGAGGCTGCAGAGCACACGCGCGGTCTCGGCACGCGCGCGCGCCGACCGCCAGCCCACCTCCGCGCTCTCGCCTCCCTCGCCGCCGCCGCCGTAGCCGTCGCCGTCGCCGCCGTCTCCGCCGCCGTCGCCGTCTCGGCCGCCGTCTCCGCCGCCGTCTCCCACCAGCGCGCGCCGCTCGCGACGCCCGAGGCGCGGCTCCGGCGCGCGCGCGCACGCGTGCTGCGCGCGCTGCCTCTGTGGCGCCGGACTGAGGCGTTTGGGGCAGGGGGAGGGCACCGAGTGGTGGTGCCATACCACCAGTATGGGGAGGACCTGGTGGTACGGCTGCGCGCGATGGGCTGGCTGCAGCCCGGCGCGCCGCGCCAGATGACCAGGCGCCACTGCTCGCCCGACGTGGCCATCCTCGACGCGGCGGACGCGGCCGCTGTGCGCGCCCTGTGCGAGCGGCTGCAATGGATGGCGGCGCCGGCGGCGGCGGCAGCGGCGGCAGCAGCGGCGGCAGCAGCGGCGGCGGCAGCGGCGGCACCGGCGGCGCCGGCGGCGGCGGCGGCAGCAGCAGCGGCAGCAGCGGCGGCGGCGCCGCCGGCGGCGCCGGCGGCGGCGCCGGCGGCGGCAGCGGCGGCGGCAGCGGCAGCGGAGGCCGATGAGTACGATTGGCACGTTCCTGATGAGTTCCTATATGCGATGCAGTACTGAGAGCGCGGGAGAGCGCGGGCGAGCGGCGGATAGAGTGAGAACATGTCTGAGCGCATGAGAAGGTGAGACGGCGGAGACGCGCATGAGCGTCGGCGAGATGACAAGAGAGCGTGAGAGCAGATACGAGAGCATGAGAGTATGAGAGCATGAGAGAGGCAGCGCGTGAGCGCGTGAGCTGAAAGGGGGGATCGTGAGAGCGTGAGACGGTCGGTACTGAGGCGTCCGCGTGTCGGGCGACCTGTAGGGCTGCAATGGGAGACGTGTGCTCTGCAGTGTGGTGCGCGCTGGTTTTGTCGAGGGATTGTCTGTCTTCCCGCTCCAGCTGTTCTTTGTATGGTTATTGAAGAGGTATTGAGTTGGTTTGCCTATTCTAATTCTTCCCCCCAATCCCTGACCAGACCGGCGCATTCCCAAGCCGACGGTCTGGTTAGGGGTACACACAAATAAATACCATACTACATGCGATCTATCGAGTATCACTCGCAGAGTGGGTTGCGGGTGGGCGGGTTTCAAGAGAGAGAGAATGTGCTGTCGCTGGTTCGCGACGGTCACGATGCTTGCGCTCGCCTCGATTTAGTTCTCGCGAGCCTCTGTGGAAGCACCAAAGATCCTTATAAGGTATTCTTTCCCGGTGTGCATGCGAGGAAATTCCGGAGCGCCCCTGGGGGCTCCAGGATTTTCGAGATCGCCCACTGACGCGCGCCGATCGGCGCGCGGCCTAGCATCTCACCCGCCGCTCCAGACAGCCACGATTCTCGCATGATGTAACGTGAACCCCCACGATCCTGATGTAACGTGATGGCTCACGTCGCGCGCCAGCCGCCACCGCTGTGAGCAGAGATGAGAGTCACCACTCACCAGACCAGACTTAAATCACCCGCCTATCGGTCTAACGTCTAAGTTGGCTAGCGTTTATCAGTCTCGGATGGTGGTTTCAGTCTCGAGACGCTCTTTGTTTATACTCTATACGCCGGGCAAGGGCGCGGCGGTGAGGCGGCGGCGGCGGCGGCGGCGAGGGTAGCGACGGCGACGGCGGCGGTGGGGCATGCGGAGGTGGCGATGGTGGAGGCAACGGTGGCCAAAGAGCGGGTGGCGGCGAGGGTGGCGGAGATGAGGGCGTCGATGAACGCGGGGGAGAAGAGGATGGCGGCGGAGATGGCGGCAGCGGCGATGGAGCTGGCGGCGAGGGCGGTGGCGGCGGAGGCATGGGTGGCGGCGGTGCTCGTGGCGATGAGAGAGGAAATCAGACGCCATCAGGAGGGGCACGCACCTGTAGCACGTCACGGGGGTGCGTGCGCGCCTCCTCGTACTTGGTCACCGACGAGAACAGGAGCTTTGCGTGATTGCCCTCATTCAAGTCGATGATGACCATGTACGCATCTTTCTTGAGCAGCTTCTCCGATTTGGCGGCGGCGCTGTTGCCGTTCGAGCCGAAACACAGCCGGTGGCGCGAGCCATACCTGATACGAGAGACGCAATCGGACGGTACTCAGAAGAGAGAAGAGGCAATGAAGAGCCCTATCAAGCGCCATCAAGCGCCATCAAGTTCGAGTTAAGGGCTAATCAGTGCTCATCAAATGCTCATCAGTGCTCATCGGTGCTCAACAGTGCTCATCACGATCAGAAGGGCTCATCAGGGTTCATCAGTGCCCATCCGTGCGCATCAGGAGGGCTCATCAGGAGCGCTCATCAGGAGCGCTCATCAGTGCTCATCACTGCTCATCAGGACTACATCATTGCTCATCCAGACTCATCAGTGCTCAGCAGTGCTCAGCAGTTCTCATCAGTGCTCAGCAGATCTCATAGGTGCTCATCAATGCTCATCAGGAGGGCTCATCAGATCTCATCAGTGCTTATCAGTGCTCACCAGGAGGGCGTAACAGGGTTTTCGCCGGCATTGTGTAGGTCTTTGTGGCGGTGAGGCTTTGGCGGCGGTCAAGGTGGCGAAGACGAAGGTGGCGTCGGCGACGGCGGCGACGGCGACGGCGGCGACGGCGACGGCGACGGCGATGGCGACGGCGATGGCGGAGATGGTGGGGGTGGCGACGGCGGCGGCGTCGGCGGCGGCTACGGCGGTGGTGATGGCGGCGGTGACAGACGCGGCGGCGGCGGCGGCGGCGGAAATGGCGGGGGCGGCGACGGCGGCGGCGATGGTGGTGGCAGAGTTGGTGGAGTCGGAGACGGTGCCGGCGGAGATGGCGGAGGCGGCAACGGTGGCTTTGACGGCGGCGGTGGTGATGGCGGGGGCGGCGACGGTGGTGGCGACGGCGGAGGCGATGGCGGTGGCGAAGAGGGTGGAGGTGGCGAGAGAGCCGTCGGGTCCAGGCAGCCGGGCGCGAAGTGAATGCAGCTGCCGGCGTTGACGGTGGCGCCGGCGTCATAGTTGGATGCGCTCGAGTTGGTGCAGCCGGGCGTCGTGAACATGCACGGGCCGCTGACAATGGCAATCGAGTCAAGTTATCAAAGGCCATCAGAGGCCATCAGGATCATCAGAGGTCATCAGAGGTCATCAGAGGCCATCAGAGGCACTCAACGGCACTCAGCGGCACAGAGCGTCTCGACCAAGCGTCTGTCCAACGTCCGTCCCTCAAATCTCGCGTCCGAAATGCGTAAGGTGCGGACACCCGAGGCGGCGCTAAAGGCCGCCGCATCTGTCTCGCGTGAGGCCGCCGCCGCCTCGGCCGCCACAGCCACCGCCTCGGTGTCCGCCGCCGCCGCCGCCACCCCGCCCGTCACTGTGCCGTCGTCTGAAGACGCAAGATTTAGACCGAGATTGGTCAAGTGCTCGCTCGCGTCCACGTCGACCACAGAGTCGGCGCATCCCAGGGCATCCAACATCTGCGGTGAAGCCCCATGCATACACTCAGACCGGAGCGCCCGGTACGGCGCGAGCCCAACGAGCACACCGATACACTCGAGAAGGAGGATGCGAATCACTTCAGGGCGGTCAAACGAGGTGCGCCTGCATGCCGTGAGGGAGGCAATCAGGTCTCATCAGTCACCTCGGCGCGGCCGTAGAGGTGCGAACACGATGGTACCTCCGAGAGCATGTAATCAATGGCGATCAATCATCATCAGGGGCCATCAGTGACGAGGAGCATGCCTGATTCGTGGCAAGCACGATGGTCACTCCGAGTTGGCGTGCTGCGCGAGATCCGCCTCGAGTTCCGATCTCGCGACGCATCTCGAATATCTCCCCTGATGAAACGGCAGCCCGAAGAGGATGTTCTCGCGCACCTGATGAGGGAGGCAATCAGAGGTCATCATCAGAGGTCATCAGAGGTCATCATCAGAGGTCATCAGAGGTCATCATCAGAGGTCATCATCAATGGTCATCATCAGAGGTCATCATCAGAGGTCATCATCAGAGGATGTACTTGCGCACCGACTCGCGCGATGGTCGAGTGACCGTCTCCACGGCGATGGTGGGCTCGGTCGTCACCCCAAGATTGAAGAAAGCGCTCGCCGCGTCCGCGTCTGCGAGGACGAATGTGCTCAAGGTTTTCTCTACGGCAGCACTCGCGGACGAATCGGTGGTGACAATGCTGATCTCGCCCGTGTGGACGCGGCATAGGCAACTGTGGTGACCACGCCCGGGGTCCACGCCCGACTCGGCGGCGACGAGATCGAGGTGTTGGCCAGCCGGTCCGTCGTGAAGACCTCGAAAGGCTCCGCACCAACAAAGCCGATCCCCAACTGGTACATGATGGTCACCGCCATCGCGTGGGAGGAGGAAATCGCCTCGAGGCTGCTCTCGTCGTAGCACAGCTGCTTGACCATGAGGACAGCGCGCAACACAGCGGAGCTGCCTCTAGCGAGCAAGTGCGTGAGGGGCCCGGCCGCGGCCGCCGCACACTTTGTGGCGGAATGGCGGCGACCGAAATCATCTGTTCGATCACGAAAGGAGCATTCAAATAGATTCAGCCTCGCGCTCGTCGCTGAGAGCAGATGCACGCACGCGGCCACGATCGTCGACACGATCACCAACCGGCCGACCTCGCACACCACCCGCGCATCCAGCGCCGCCATACGCGCAGAACGCAGAACGTTCGAGCTTCTTTCATGTTAATACACACAACACGTAAGCAGGACAGCCGTGAAGACAAAACAATACAATACAGGCCAGGCCTCAACTGAGACACATGCAGGCAGAGAGCTGAGAAACAGCCTATAAGAGAAGATCGGCGAGACCCAAATATGAACTCGGGAGGGAGCGCGCCCGCCGACATGGGCGGTGAACCCCCAGATGGGCGCGCCAGGGGGCAGCCATTAGAAGTTTAATAGCCGCCCCCTGAAGAGACGCTGGCTCCGTCCGTCCTCGCGCATGTCAACGACCCGGCATAGAGCCGGATTCGAGACAGGGAACCACTCAAGCTCTCCCCTCCAAGGGGCAATCACCCGAGGAGCTCTGCATGTGCCCCAAAGAACACAAACAGAAGGCCGCCACACAGCTCGCCAGAAAAGAAAAAGAAAAAGAAAAAGAAAACGAGCGCTCGTCACGCAGAGCCTCGGTGTCTCGGTCCAAAACCACGCCTCTGCGGGTGGGAAAAAAGTAGACCGGGACGTATGTGCAGGTCGTGGGGCCCCAAAAACCTTCGGCGGCAGAGCGAGATCAGTACGGGATCGCTTGCCTTGACGGCCCGAGTGAGATCAGAGCGGGATCACTCGGAACGTGAGCACGCTGATCACCGGAAGGATCCAAGCACCCTGAAAAAGGATCGGGCGTGCTCTTCATGTCCAAGCCCAGTCAGCGTCGCCCACTGCCGTGCTTCAGGTAAAAAAGGGAGGCCCTAGCTGCGGCACAAGAGGGCAAGATGGTCAGGTGTATAGCACGGGGCCCCTCCAAGAGGCAAGCCCCTCATGCATCCTTCGCACAATGTCCCCTGGTGCCTGCCCAACCCCCCGGGCCACAGGTGTTCGCGTTCAAAGTGTGCCGCACCTGAGTCAGCAGGCTGGTAAGGGCGCGGTCCGACCAGCCCGATCACATCAGTGAGGGAGGCAATCAGGTCACTCATCTTAATTCACCATCACTCGCACAGACAGAGGGATGTGGCTCACCAGTGGATCTCGAGGTCGTTGTGGTCAGGGTCATCAGAATCAGCAGGATGGTCGCAATCACCCGGGCAGTCAGGGTCAGGCTCCCAATCGGGGATAGGATCGTCAGACTGGGGCCTGGACGGTCTGGGGGGAGCGCTGCGACCGACTAGGAGGTCCCGTCTACAGAAGACACAGACAGGGAATTTCTGGCTGGCGGTGTGAGCCCGGGGGGCATCACGGGAGAGGGGGGTAGCGAGCGGCGTTTGGGAGTCAAGGAGGGCAAGGTCAGCCGGGACGTGAGCGTTATAAATGGGGAAGAGCATTGAGGCGTGACGCATGGAGGCGCATGAGTAACAGCGGTGAAGATCAGCAAGGCGTTTGGAGTCATCAGGGTGTAAGTGGGGCATGGTGAAGCCTGGTGGGGTAAAGAAGTCGCGTCCAAAGCAGTCAAAGTTCGCTCGGATTGCTCGGATACAGAAGACACATCGACGGCGGGAGGGGGGGACTCGAGGGGCGAGCGTCGCCGGAAAGAAATGGTCTGGTAAACGGAGGAGGGCGCAGGAGCTGCAGAAGATGCCATCATCTCGGATGCGTTGGCGCTCGAGTGCGTCATCGCGTAGGGCTAGCTGCGCATTGATGTAGTCAGTACTATGCCACTGAACGTAGTTCGCTTCCTCAATCCGCGAGGAAAGTTGGTCGTTCTCGAGTTCCAGGCGCATGGTCTCGGATTCAAAAGTGTGTAGGGAGCACAAGGTACGTTCGAGGCTGGAGTTAAGGCGTTGGATTTCGAGTTCGAGGCGCTTGATTTCGGATTCGAGGGATATCGAGTGGCGTTCGGCGACGAGAGCTCGAGAGATAAGGACATGGGGTTCACGGGGGTCCGGAGAGGGTAATAGGGTTGGCAACGCGCTGGGATGAGCATCCATTTCCATAGGGGTATTTTGGGTCATCGGTGCTTGGGGGGGTAGTAGTATGGGCGGTAGGGGTAGAGGTGGTGCGGGTGGCGGACGGAAAGGCGGCGGGGAGGGCGGCGGTGA
>Ga0210247_102012_pt1 | contig 13867 bp, 6 predicted proteins | sample ChrtobMetP3_16mM_FD_155449 | JGI IMG/M metagenome (GOLD analysis project Ga0210247, IMG submission 155449) | Chrysochromulina tobin associated microbial communities from unialgal haptophyte culture, Seattle, Washington, United States - P3_16mM | ecosystem: Host-associated > Algae > Haptophytes >...
GCCGCCGCCGCCGGATGCCATGGCCTACTTCGTGATCAGCTCCGGCACTTGCACCGTCGATCCGAGCCAGAGAAACTGCATTCGCTCGCCCAACTTTCCGTCGGCTTATGGCAACGACCAGTGGTGCTCCATCACGCCGACTGCGCTCGCCATCGGAGCGACACTGACTGCGACCTCCTTTAGTACGGAGCAGGGTGTGGACGTCCTTGGCATACCTGGCCCGTCGGGTTCATTGACGATCTTCTCAGGAGTGAGCGGGCCTTCCAACTATCTGTTGGGCCCGGGGCTGATCGAATGGCACTCAGACATCGACAGCAACAACTACCCTGGCTGGCGAGTGTGCTCGTCTCTGTACCGGCCGCCGCCGCCATCGCCGCCGCCGCCCCGGCCGCCCCCGCCGCCCCCGCCGCCGCTAACCCCCCCCCCTCCTCCTCCGCCGCCGGATGCCATGGCCTACTTCGTGATCAGCTCCGGCGTTTGCACCGTCGATCCGAGCGAGAGAAACTGCATTCGCTCGCCCATCTTTCCGTCGGAATATGGCAACAACCAGGCGTGCTCCATCATGCCGACTGAGCTCGCCATCGGAGCGACACTGACTGCGACCTTCTTTAGTACGGAGCCTAACTACGACACGCTCCGCATACCTGACCCGTCGGGGTCGTATACGAGCTTCTCAGGAATAAGCGGGCCTTCCAACTATCTGTTGGGCCCGGACTTGATCGAATGGTCTTCAGACTCCAACTACCCTGGCTGGCGAGTGTGCTCGTCTCTGTACCGGCCGCCGCCGCCGCCCGGGCGGCCGCCGCAGCCGCCATCGCCGCCGCCGTCGTCGCCGCCGCCGCCGCCGCCATCGCCGCCGTCGCCGCCGCCGCCGCCGCCGCCATCTTCGCCGCCGTCGCCGCCGCCGCCGCCGCCGCCATCGCCGCCGCCATCGCCACCACCCGTCGCACCACCTCCTATCCCCGTCGCACCTCCTCTTGTCCCCGTCGTTGGGGCACTTGCGACCTCGGGCAAGGACGCGCAAGGGAACAACATCGGCCCCATCGTAGGCGGCGTCTCCGTCTGCGCCGTTCTCCTTCTCATGGCCGGCCTCACCGTGCTGGCATGGAAACGCCGCCGGGCTAGAGATGAACGTCTCCTCGCGGTGGGAACGACCATGTCCATCCCACTCCACTCTGCGATGTAGATGGACATGGTCGCTCTGCCATAAGACAAGATGTGTGTGAGATGTGAGCCAGCGGCACACGCGGCGGCCGCGCGCGTTCTGAACGCAGCTCGCATGGAAAGGGCGTGTCCACTTCATGTGCGATGTGGATGCTTGGGAGGGAGGGGGGCGGGCCCCGTCACAGCGACGACGCGGGCACTGCGCTGCGAGGGAGTGAGATCCCCAGTCCACCATCCGCACAGTCGGAGACGATCATGACGGTACTTTCCAAGATCTCAGGGGCCTACACTCATACAGAGTACTGGAAACGAAGCAAATGTGTGCTGCATTGGTGACAGCTGCCCTGCCCCCGGAAAGTCGAAAGTGTGCAAAAGTGTGCTGCCCTGCCCCCGCAAAGTCGAAAGTGTACGAGAAAGTGTACAGTGTAGTGAGCGCAATGACGCGAGCGAGTTTGATCTCCAATCGAATCGTGGTCATGTCGCTTGTCGCGTTTATCATGCGCATTTACATTGTATCTGCATGTGTATCTGGGAGTGGCGTGATGCGTCAGTGGACAGTGCGCGGTGTGTCCCGCTCTGGGTCCTGGACGCTACCGAACTGAACGCGTGTGCCCTGTGAGGCACGTTCCCTCGCGCAAATGTGGAATCTGAGTAACTACAGCATGCAAGGCCGAGGTTGCATCCTTCCTAATCGGGAACATCAGGCACTTGCTTCCTAAAGAGGCAAGAGGAGTCGGTCTCTCAAACGAAATGTCAGAACAGTCGAGCCGGTAGCGCGGATTCGCGCTGCTCTCAGAGCGAGCGAGAGCATCAAGCACCGCGATCCATGTCGGAATCGTCGTCCACCGACCACCTCGACGACCTCATTGAGGACGACGGCTTGTCGATTGTGCGACACAAAGACGACCTCGTGTGCGGAGAGGCTCTAGTTGAAGTCGTGTCGGTCGAGAGCGGCAAGCACAAGCAGAAAAAGGTGCGCTTCTTCTGGACTCGCGAGATCCAGGCAAAGTTCCGAGAGGTGATCGACATGGTAGGTGTTGAGGCTGCGAAGCCCCAGATGTTCCTCGACCATATGAAGGTGCCCGGGCTCCGAAAGGATATTGTCCGATCGCATCTACAAAAGTACCGCGCCAAGCTGCAGGCCACCAGGGACGACACCGAGGCGGCTCTCGGTGCGCTCGGTATGCTGTCTGGGCAGGATGAGATGTGGTGCAAGACACTCTGCGAGCGTGCGACCGCGCAGGGCGTCATTCCCTCCAACACAGGGACCGAGACGCCCTCCCAGATGATGCTGACCGCGCCCTCGAAGACCTGGTCCAAGACCCTCGTGCTGCCCAAGGCGGTCGGCAGCACCAGCTCTACGTCCTTCAAGCCTCTCGTGCTGCTCGAGTACGGGCACGCGAACGCCGCTCTCGCCAAGGGGGTGGCGAGTCCCTTGCTCTCGGCTGGGCTCTCGGCCGCCCAACTGAATGGCTCGGCGCCGATTGCGCCATTCATCACCCAACTGAATGGCTCGGCTCCGATTGCGCCATTCATGGTGGACGCGCCCGCGACCGCGCCCGCGACCGCCGCCTGCACTGCTCAAGCATCCACAGACTACGTGCCCGCGCACGGCACCCATGCCGCCGCCTGCGCCGCCAGCTATTGCGCAGCGGCGGCTGGACAACACCATGGCACCCATGGCACCCAAAGCAGATCTTGCGCGCCCGCGACTGACGCTCACACGCCCGCCCTCACCGCCTACTACGCGCCCACCATGGCGCCCGCAGCCGACACCTTTGCGCCCGCCATGGCGCCCGCTCCCGACACCTTTGCGCCCGCTTCTGCCACCTACGCGCCGCCCGCAGCCTACCATTTCAACGCGACAGCTCCTGATGGCTACATGCCCAGCGCGCCCAACATGGCGCCGGCGGCTGCGCTGCTGGCGCAGATGCCGGGGCCTGAGCGCCTCTGGTTGCCGATGGGGCCGGATGTGAACAAGGAGTGTGAACGACCCCTGCCTGCCGGCAGCCTCGATGCCAAGGCTGCTGCACCAGCCAAGACGCGGCCAAGCCAGCGCAGGCCTGTGAACCTGGGCGGCGCGGCCAAGAACCCAAGCAACCCCACTCGCGTCAAGTGGCGCGTGTGCATCTTCTACGAGGCGCCGAGCAAGCGGGCGTGCCCGGGCGGCGCCACAGGCGGCGCCTCAGGCGGCGCCTCAGTCGAAGCGCCCTAGCCCGGCAACTCTCCCTTGCAGGGCGGGGTCAGAAACTGTGGTCTGTGCTTCGTGTGCGAGGCTCTTGTCTTGCCGTGCGCTTCTCCGGGGTCTGGCTGGGACGTGGGAGATCAGGGGTACCTTCGCCGGGCGCCCCTCGTTGTGTGGGGGGCTTGTGTGGGGCGTGTGCGGTACGGACACCGCAGCACCGCACTGCGGTCTGTCGCTCGACAATCCGCCATCAAAACTACTTGATAATCAAACGACACCACACGCCCGATCCCGCCGTGCGGCGCGTTCATGGGCGCGTTGCGCCGGGGCGACCGGGCCAAGCGCCATTAAATTATGTAACGCACTCGCGTCGTCGTGGCGCGGGGCTTTTTTATATCGTCCATGTAATATATATCCGATCGTATACGAAGACGGTTAACGTCGATAAAAAATCGTTACACGTTCGTAAATCGTTATAATATCTCGATTGCTCATTTTCGCCACGCCCTGCCTGGAGACAGACATTATGTGCACGCTCGCAACCAAAATCACACCGCACACTGACTGACACTGCACAATACCCAGACGACGGTCTGCCAGCTTGATCTGGGCTACGCCCACGCCATTGCGCCACCCTCACGCGCCCATGAGCAGCGCCTCCGCCTCCTTGTCCGCCTTGTCGACGTTCCACAGCTTCGTAGCCTTCGCGTTCTCGTGCTTCGCGAGCCAGTCAGGCACCGGCTGCCCAGCCTTGCGTGCAATGCGGATGAGAGCAGGCGCGCACTCCTTGTCGTAATCCGGGTTCCAAAACGTGATCGCCTTGCCCAAGGCCCCCGCGCGCCCCGTGCGCCCGATGCGATGCACATAAGACTCGACGTCGCGCGCCATGTCGTAGTTGTACACGTGTGTCACCAATTTGATGTCGAGTCCTCGCGCCGCCACGTCGGTCGCTACCATGAGGGGAGCCTTGTTGGCGATGAAGGCCGCGAGAGCGCTTTCACGATCTTTCTGCTGCTTGTCGCCGTGGATGGCGCACGTGCCAAACTCGGCAAAGGTCTTGGCTAGGTTGTCGACGCGCCGCTTCGTGTTGGCGAAGACGATGACCCGCGCCCCCTCCTCAAGCTCACATAGCGATTGATACAGCTTCGCATCCTTCTCATCGTCAGTAGCATGTACGAAGGCTTGGCTGACCGCTGTGTTGGCCGAGAGTTCACATGCCGCCTCGGCCGCCGCCGCCGCCGCCGCGCTGCCGCCGGCGCCGGCGCCGGCGCCGCCGCCAGCAGCGTCGCTGCTGCCGTCTTTCGTTTGCGCCGCGTCGCCGCCGCCGAGGAAGAGGTGCTTCGTGCCCTCGCCCTCCTTGAGGTATTTGGAGGCGAGCTTACGCACGGTCTTGGGCCACGTGGCGGAGAAGAGGAGGGTCTGGCGTGCCTCGGGCAGCGCGCTGAAGGTCTTCTTGAGCTGCGGCTCAAAGCCCATGTCCAGCAGACGATCTGCCTCGTCGAGCACAATGGCCTTGCAATCTCCCAGCCAGATGAGTTGCTGGTCAAGCAAGTCGACCAGACGGCCTGGCGTCGCCACTAGCAAGCTGGGCGGCTTCGCGAGAAGCGCCGCCTTCTGCTCACGCACGGGCGTGCCGCCGTACACGACGGCGGTGGGCACGCCGAGCAGCTTTCCGAAGCGCTCGCCCTCTGCGTGAATCTGAGAGGCGAGTTCACGAGTGGGAGACATGACGAGCGCGCGCACCGCCACCGCCGCGCCGGCGCCACTGCTACGGCCGCCGCCGCCGTCAGCGCCCGTGCTCATACGATGCAGCAAGGGCAGCAGGAACGCGAGGGTCTTGCCTGAACCCGTCTTCGCAATCGCGATCAGGTCACGGCCTGTCAGCGCCGCCGGCCATGCGTGCGTCTGGATCGAGGTGGGTGAGCTGTAGCCGGACGACAGCGCATTCTTCACAGCAGGCGCAAACGGCGTCGCAGCAAAGGTCGTGAACCCGGCGTCGGCGTCGGCGGCTGGGGCAGCTTCGGTCGCCTTGGCCGCCTTGCCCTCCTTCTTTGCCTTCTTCTCCTCCTTTGCGGCCTTCTTAGCGGCCTTCTCCTCCTTACCCTCCTTTGTGGGCGACAAGTCGTCGTCCGTCTTGGCCTTCTTGGCCGCCCTCTCCTCCTCTGCCGCCTCCAGCGCGCGTTTGGCCTCCTTCTTTGCCTTCTTCGCCGCCTTCTCCTCCTTCGTCATCTCCACGCCGTCCTTTCCCATGGATGTCGAAAGTCAAGTCCGCCTCCGGTAGTCGACGTCGTCGCAGATTCCGGGGAGAAAACGAGAGTTTTAGAAGTAATGGTCTGCCCCCCATTGGCGGTTACGTCCAGCGGCACATTCCGCACTGATTTGCCGTGAGCGTCAAAGTTCGTGAACAGGGCACGGGAATGTTCGCTGCATTGCTCCGATCTGCCACCACGCGCAGCACCGCGGTGGCAGCCGCGGCGCTTCGGCTAGCGACGCGCGGCATGGTCGGCCACACCATCCCTAAAAAACCACATGTCGGATGGCCGCGACTCTCGAGGGACGGCTGGCCTTTTGCGCGATGGCTCAAGAAGAAGGGCGACTTCGAGACCAAGCAGGCTAAGGCGAGGAGGACGGGAATGAACAAGGGTGCGCTCGCTCTCCCGTACGCACACTCTCGCGTGTACCGTGCTGCGCTCTCTGATCCGCGCCGTGCCTCAATGCGCTTCTCTCTGTGTGCCAGGCCGTGAGGCGCAAGCATTCTATACCAAGATCAGCAGCGGTGAGCCCATGTACACGTCGTGCGCGGAGGTGCAGCCTGTTGTGACGGCAGCCGGGCTCCGAAGGCCAATTGCCTTTCCCAGCTAGCCCCCAATAAGTGCAGATAACGAGCGTGGAGGTTTATAAGGCCGGTGACCTCCGCACCGACACCGCTTCCCCGGCTATTACTGAACAGGTACTGTAGACTGAGTTCGTGCATCGTGTGGGCCAGGCGGCCCGCCCGGCGCCGTGAAGAAGATTGAGTTGGAGGTCGCACTGACCTCACCTTGCGAAAGCTCCGGCTCACAGACGAAACAGCAAACACAGTGCTGCCTCGTTTTGTAATTCTTTGAATTCTTTGTAATTCTCAACTGCGCGGTCGGGAGGACGGACGGAGTCTGCGTCTCTTCAGGGGGGGCGACGATACAATCTACTCGTTGCCCCTTGGCTCGCCCATCTGGGGGTTCACCGCCAATGTGAGGGCATGTCGGCGGGCGCCCTCCCTCCCGAGTTTATTCGTGGGTCTCGCCGCACTTTCTCTTGTTTGGCTGTTTCTCAGCTCTACGCCTGCATGTGTCTCGAGGGGGTAATTCGAGAGTCCATTACGTTGTCACCATGAAGAACAGTATGAACAAACCTTTGAGGGACTCTTCAAGGGGCCGACCAGGAGCAGCGCAGCGCGCGCGCGCGCGCGCAGCACTGCACGCGTCGAGGATGGCGTCCGGTGCTGCTAAATGCGCACCCAAGCGCGATTCGTCAGACGCTTCAGCTTCAGAGGAGAGCAGGGGAACCAAGAGACTCTGGGACCAAGTAGAGCATGCAGCTCGAGATTCACTCAGTGGCAACGTGGCTTCAGGCGGGCAAGCCACCGTGCACATGAAGTGGGCGCTGCTGCTGCATCAACATTTGCAAGAGGTGGAGCGAGAGGTGCACTCGAAGAAGCTCGTACTGGCACGATTACTGGAGGACAATCGCTCGTTGCGCAGATCGCTGTTTGGTGGTGACTCAGCCTTGCCTGAGGGTGGTGCGGCGTCGGCCCCTGCGGCGTCCGCTGCCGAATTTGCATCCCTCGACGCGCTGACGCGAGGAAACCCAACTGTGTCAGAGGTCGTGGGCGCGCGCGCGATGAGTGGATACATGGCGCGCGACGCGGAGCCTCACGCGGAGCTACTGAGCACCCCGAACCTACAGCTGCTCGCCGCCTTCCTGGATAACGAGCGCACGGGAGCCTGAAGAGGCTGCCTCGAATCGAGCTGGAGAAGACCAGTTCACGACACGCACTGGAAAATGCCCAGTACACTCGTTACGCACTGGAGAGCGATGCCCCGGTTGCCCCCGTACGGCTTCGTTACTAGTGACAGTATAGTTTTGACCAGATGTAGATCCCGTGTACCGATGATTGAATGCTACCACATGTATTCGATACGCACGAGCCGCGTCGGCGTGTGCGCTTACGCTACTTTCCTACGAATGCGGCAGGGTCGCCGTACACAAAGTGGACTAGCCTAAACCAGAGCACAGCCGCTATGCCTTATTCGCGAATATCTTGCAGAAAAGCTTGACATCAGCTTGCGATAGCTCCATAGCATTGGAGATCTTTTCTTGCTTGCTTCCGCTCCCACACGGCCCGGTCGCGCCCGGTCCGCCTTGCACCGTTCGGATAAGCATCATGATTATGTGTTCGACGCACCGGGCTGGCTCTTGCTTGGGTTCTCTGAAGCTTCCGGGCCACGGCGAGGAGCGCGAGGCGACCAGCTCGTTGTACGCGACCTCGTCCGTAGCGATCAAGTGCCGGATGTGCAAACCGGCATCGGCCGATGAAGACGCTTCGATCTCGGCGTCGGTCGGGAGGGACTTGAGCACAGCGAGTCGACAGCACGCCTCCAAGAAACCCTCGAAGGGCAAGTTCGACTCCTTGACGGCGCCTTGCTCGCTCGCTCCATTGATGACCGCCATCCGGGCCCACGCAAAGCTCAACTTCGCATCCCGCTCGGTCAGGTCGGGACCGATGAGCTTGCACAGTTTGACGAACATCTGCCACTCGCTGAAGCTGCAGAGGCTCGCCATGTGCTTCTGGCCGACCTCGCCACCATCAGAGGCGCTGATGCCCATGAACAGTCGGCGAAGGGACACCTCATGCTTCGCAAGGGTTTCGCTCACGTCCTCCCGATAGCAAAAGTGGGTTCGAAAGTGATTCGCCTCTTCAAAAATCTCCGCTGGGAGGCGCGCTTCTACATCCTCTTGCAGCAGCTTGGACAGTGCTTCTGACACATCCGAGACCACACCTGGAAGCACGTACCTGTTGATGCCCAGGTGCACCAGCGCGGCGAGAAACTCGATCCGGCTCAGCTGCTTGGATGGCTTGCCCATCCGCGAGTCCACGGTGATAAATAGCCTGTCGATGTCCGCCTTCTTGCAAAACTTGGACTTCCTGTCGACGAGCTTGCAGTCCTCGATAAAGTCGGTCCACTGGTTCAAGGCCATCGACTGTATATTCTTGCCGCAGCCACAGTAGTAGTCATACGCGCAGAAAATAAGGTCGTGCAAATCCCAGAGCACGTCGCCCACTTCCTCGATCTCATCAGGCGTACCGTCCCCGTCCTCATCGACGCCGCCGGCATCATCGTGGAGCATGATCAGCTTGTCCAGACCCTGCTCCTGCCGCGACGTTTGCCAGATCCATTCGAATTTCTTGCGCTCCACCTCATCTGTGTCCCAGAAGTCGAGCGCATCGCACCATTTCTTGCGGGGAGCCCAAATGGATTGCTCAAGGCTCCAAGCCTCCTTTTCGGGTTCGGGTGGCGGTGGAGGGGCCTCCTTCACAATCACTTTTCCCGCCTTGTACACCTTGGCTTTCTGCAGGACATGCGGCACAATGTATCGGTTGCGCTCGAGGCGTCCTCGGTACACCCGGAACGCGTAAGCCTTCGAGAGGCTCGTGATGTCATCCTCAAGCGAATCGAGTGCTCTGCTCGCGCTCTGCCACCCAGTCTTTTGCCGTAAGTCAAATGCTTTCGCTTGCTGCAAGTGCGGTTCGGGTGCTCTCCACCACGTCGGCGCAGTTGACGACAGCTCGACCATTGGCGCCAGATATCTATTTTCTAGGCTGCTCTGTTGGCGATGAAGCTGGTGAGTGGCGAACGGCGACTTTGTGTCGGACCTCCCGAAGCGTGACGGAGCGTGATCAGAATCGCCCAGCTCACCATCGCCACGCCAGACCATAGGCGAGCAGGTGGACGTCTGCCAGCCGTTGGCCGTGAGTCTCATTCGGTCGGATCTGCCGCGCACACGCTTTTGGATGCAAACAGCGGCAGCTGTCTTCTCCAGCTGATCAGAATCTGCCGATGAGGCCGAGAACGGCGAGCTCGGTCTCGTACTGCAGGCAGACGGCGGACGTCGCCGACTCAGTGACGTTCTGTCCAGCGATCGGATCGAGGAGACCGACGATGGCCGGCACAATATAGAAGACCGGCGAGGAGACTGAAGTTTCCCTCTGAGAAACATGGCAGATGCCGGCTGAGTCAGCACATTGCCCCGCACATTACTTTTGCGACGCAGAAGCTCTGCAACCAGCGGCGTTGCGTGTTGGGGCTGCTTGAGCTGGAGCACGCCGTTGGCTGCCCATGCAGCCGCAGTGCTTGCACTGTAGCTGCCCGAGTCGGTACCGGCCACCCCCTGCAGCGTCGCGTCCATGCCGGCGGAGCTCGCTGAGGGGCTGGGCGTCGCCAATCCCTCAAGTGCAACCGCTCGCGTCGTCAGCTTGCTAGATGCCGAATGTGACGTCCGTAGCTGAGACGCACGAGCACGCGAAGATGGCGGAGCTGCAACCAGCAGCGAGGCAGACCGGTGCTGCTTGAACTGGACCAAGCCTCGGGATTCAGCCGCGGCGTTTGCAATGAGGCTGTCCGCCTCAAATGCAACCGTCAGGTTGCTCCGCGTCTCTCTGCTGATGAACACCGAAGGAGGCGTTCGTCGCTGATGCGCTCGAGCAGGCGCAGATATGGGCCTGTTCGCGATGGGAGCAGATGATGGCCTGCTCGCCGGCGCAGATAACGGCTGCCGGTGAGGCTGGACAGGAAGCATGTTGAGCTGCACGAGCGATGCAGATGGCCGCCATTGGCGTGAGGGCTGGTTTACCAAATGCTCAATCGATGAAGGCCCTGTGTCCAGGATCCGTTGCAACGAGAAGCCGAGTGCAGCGTCCAGAAGCAGCGTGGGCCTATCCATGGCGACGGCCAACACCCGGCGCAATTTCGCCTAGAATGATTCGCCGACGAATCTCCGTCGCATCGTTGAACCGACCGAAAGCGGCGGTGACAAGAAAAGCCCACGGCGACGCGCAATTCGGCCGCGCTGAGATGATACAACTAGACGCAGTTTGGACTAGTTAAGAACGGAGGAGCCGGGACACACCTGGTTCACATATCTATAACATTTTTACGACCCAGCTGTGGATCCGAGAGCACGAACCTCCAGGACCGAAGCGACTCTTTAATTGGGTCATTTAACGGGATAACGTCGCACCCCCGCTAAGCTCTTGTTGCGCAAGTATTGATGTTTTGAGTGCTACCGCCGGCTTCCCCACCCCGTTTGGCGTTTGTCGTTTCATCTCGAGAGCCGTGAGAACCAAGTGCAAAGTCAAAAGGCCTTGTCAAAAGGAAGAAAAACATGTGCTCGTGCAAAGGCAGAAGTGGTACTTTTCGAAGCAGGCAAGGAGCGAAGGCGCTCGCTTTATTTATCCGAGGTATGAACTGTACTATGAGCTACGTACAACGTAGGGGGAAACGGCTGCAACCGCCGGCACGGCGGTTATGCACCAACGACCAACCGCCAGGTCTAACAGGTGCGTCGTCACGATTCTCGATTGGTGCTTTGCCCGTGATGGTCCGGGAGGAGGGCGCCGCTGAGCCACTTGGCTTCTCTCCCGGTGCGGGCACCTGTTGAGAAGTTAGTTGCGTAATAGCATAGGGGAGTGGGTCACTCGACCGTGTCGGCCGGCCCTCAAGAAGGGGACCGGCCGACTGACCACACAAACTGACGTTTCGCTCGCCTCTGTACATAGTCTGCGCGTCATTCTCACCTGGCCGTCCACAGAACCTCTCCCCCGAGTTTCTGCCGTGCCCCCGGCCCTTGCTCGCGCTGCTGTCGGTGACGCCGTCCCGAGCGCGCGCCAGTGCCCCCGGCCCTGGCTCACACTGTACGAGACGCTGTCCCGAGCGCGCGCTGCTGGCCTGCATCCTTCCTTTCAGCCTCGCTCTTAATCGAAGCCCTCCCTGCGGCCGTTGCCGCGTAGCCTCGTCAACGGTCCTACGTGGGGGGTCCGCGTCCGACCCGCGCATTCGTCATTGCTCCCGCGCGTTGTCAGTCGACCGGCCGAGGTGTCGTATAGGGCGATTGCGTGACGTACATCTACATGAACGGTAGCCGGTACGTTAGAAGGTTACCTAGATTCTTTGGGTCACCGGTCATGCGACTCTGGTCTCTGGAAACTCTCTACTCTGCTGTGCGCGGACGGACGTCTCCCTTTTCGGGGTCGTCGCGGGGGGGTGTCCGCGAGGCGGAGCGCGGACGAGGTCGGCTGGTCGGGAGACGCACAAGCACACCGACACCGGCCCCGTCTCACACCGGGGCAGGGGCGAGGCGGCGCGGCGGGGGCGCCCACGCCGCGCCCGTCGCCGCGGCGCTCCCGCGTCCAGCGTCCCGCTTCCCCGGTCGCCCCGGGGTGGGCCAAAGCCCAAACTTGACCGCGGCCCGAGCTCCCGTGAGTCCTGCGTCTGCTGTCTCGACGTCCTTGATATCGGAGCAGATTGATACGGTCGTGGAGACACCTGAGCCGCAGCCGGCAAGCGGCATGAGATATTTAGTACATGTATGCAGCTCGACGATATGCTGACACAGGCCGTGCTCGTTAGATGAAGCGTGGTCCATGGACCCTGATCCATGATTGATCCATGAAAGCGTGGCCCAAGATGCAAGATGGTGAGTGTTGTCGGCCACGAAAATGGACGGCTTAATCTTCGGCTGATGAACCAGTTTTGGATCCAAGAATATGGTCCGTCGTCGTATCTGGGGAACTGCCCGTCTTGGCCGTCCAAGATCCTTGAGATTCCTTCACGGAGCCCTTCGCGGAGCCATCGGAGCCGGACGCCTGCGGCGCAAAGGCACGCAGCCGATTATAGGAGCGAGGTAGCCTACGGCGCACAGGACGGTGTAAAGTCACGCGGATAGACTCGTGTTCACACCTTTTGGGAGAACTGGAGCGCAACGTTAGCTTCCGATGAGTAGGCGCTGCCGCCGTGCTTGGAGACATCGAGGCCGGCCACCTCGTACTCGGCCGGCACGCGGAAGATGCCCAGCGCCTTGAGTGTGCCGAAGAGAATGAGGGAACAGCACACGACCCAGATGATCACGATGATCGCCGAGACGACCTGCGCGGCCAAGATCTCACCGGTGGTGCCGGGCATGAAGATGCCCGCGTCAGGCTTCACGACGCCGATCGCCGTGTGGTACTCCTTGACGGCGAAGATGCCCACCATGATGGTGCCAAGGAGGCCGTTCGCGCCATGCACCGCAAAGGCGTCGAGAGGGTCGTCGATGCGAAGTCGGCGCATGAGGCACGAGGCGAAGTGGTACGCGAGGGCGGCGAAGAAGCCAATGACGATGGCCGCCCAAGGGTAGATGACCGAACAGCCCGCGGTCACGCCCACCAGACCAGCGAGCAGTGAGTTGCACGTGTGCGCGATGTCGTAGAGGCCCGTCCCGCCAGCCCACTCCGGCAAGTGACGTTTGATGAAGAGTCCCGAGATGCCACCCGCGGCAGCGCCGAGGGTGGTGGTGACCGTCGCACGCGCTGCAACGTTGGCCTGGCCATGGAGCATCAGCGTCGAGCCAGGGTTGAAGCCGTACCTGCGAGCCACCCAGGCACACGTCAGCGATGCGGGCGTCGTGGGACTGACAGTCACCCATGGGAAATGTGTGTGTGCAAAGCGCGGGGCACTATGCGGTTGGAGGCTGGGCGGGGCACGTCGACAGGGCACGTCGACAGGGCACGTACCAGCCGAACCAGAGGAGGAAGGTGCCGATGATCACAAGGGGCGTCGAGTGGCCCTCGAAGAGCTCCGGGCGCTCCCAGCGGCCAATACGCGGGCCGAGGACCCATGCCGCCACCAGGGCCGCCCAGCCGCCGACCATGTGCACGACGCACGAGCCGGCAAAGTCCGTGCAGCCCGTGTAGATGCGGACACTGTCATCCGAGTTGAAGGCGGAGAGGAAGCCGGCAGGATCCCACACCCAGTGAACCACCACCGGGTAGACGAGGCCCGTGATGACCGCCGTGTAGATCAGGTAGGCGCCGAGTTGGCAGCGCTCAGCGACCGCGCCTGAGACGATGGTGGCCGCCGATGCTGCGAAGGCGAATTGGAACTGCCACATAATCCAGGTCTTGCCCTTATCCTGCCCGGAGTGGTCGCCGACCGACGAGAGCGCGAAGTTCGTCGGGCCGCTGCCGATGAAGCCGATAGCCTTGTGGCCTGCGCGCACGCGACAAGACGAGAGCAAGCACACACACTCAGGACGGAGCCTGGGCCGATCAGAGTGTCAACGTGAGGCAGCGTTGCACGGACCGTTGACGCCATTGTCCGCGTCGTAGGCGAGGCCGTAGCCAACGCAGTACCACACGATCGCACCCACGCACGCGTCCAGCACATTCTTGAGGAGGATGTTCTTCACATTCTTTGCGCGAATGGAGCCAGCTGAGAGGGTGGC